>Ga0210059_1000644_pt1 | contig 46510 bp, 32 predicted proteins | sample Ectturendosymbi2_FD_188042 | JGI IMG/M metagenome (GOLD analysis project Ga0210059, IMG submission 188042) | Ecteinascidia turbinata endosymbiont from Florida, USA - Sample 2 (SPAdes) (version 2) | ecosystem: Host-associated > Tunicates > Ascidians > Unclassified | place: Key West, Florida...
CTGTTACTTCAGCCTTTCAACTTTTCACCCGTAAGCTTTGCTTGCAATTTTCAGGACTGAGGATGCGTAATTTTACGTGAAATCGATTTCCTATTAAAAATTTGCTGATCGATTCCTTGCTTACACCCATCGTGGAAACTACATACTTGAATTGCATTAAAGTTATTCTTGGAAGAGTATGTGGCTTCATGGAAACCAGATGACTATTGTTTTCTGACATTGAGTGCGATCAAGTGATGGTGAGGGGAGGTGTACACGCGCTTTGGCAGTCCTCCGGTTTACACTATAAGCAGCTTCGTCCTTGGGAGGTCTGCAGCCTCCATGGCCCTTGGTCCTTAGCAGCCTCCCATCATTCCCCATGCATTTTATAAATCGGTGTACTTCGAAGTAATCGCAGGATTACATCATAATAGTCATGATGACGTCATTCATGCGTGTGTCTTAAAAGCTTGTGTTTCATGAAAACTCCGCTGGCGTTGCGCTGAATGCGCGATTCACCACGAACGGGATGTGCGCGAAGAACAAAAACATATGTATGTGGTGCGAATAAGCAATAATAGAGTGATCTCGTCGGGTGATCTCTGTTGTTGCTTGCTGCCACGGCGCGAAGCTCTGCGCACGTGCCGCTCGGGATTTCCGATCACAACAGAACTAGCGCGAGCAAACGTTTACTTTTCTACTACTTTCACGTATATATCCTCGTTTTTCTTTCATGTATTCGAGTGTTCTTTGTCACTGCGATGCACGCTTTAAGTCTAGCGCGCTGCGTGTGGGAGTGAAGACGTTGCACAACAGAATTATTGTATAATTGCAGCCATAATTATTATGGCTGCGAACTGTGACAGACGAAAATCCATTAGGAGTATCCAACTCTTTAACCGAGATTCTGCCGAAGTGGCATCAATCGGAAGCACAAGCGCTATTCACGGAACAGCCATTCTTTGCGAAGCAATGCACAGTTTGAAAGATGCCAACTACCTAGCAACGCTCATAACCCGAACCTGCTGGGGTAACTTTCACACATCCTGATCAGGATGTTGAGGACCGTGATGGCCAGATCGGTCTCGTTCATTTCCGGCTGGCCTGTGGCCACCAGCGACCACTTAAGCTGCGGCACGGAATGCAGGGGTCTCCAGCCCTCCATGCCCTGAGCCCAGCAGCGACTCTTGGTGGACAGGATTCCGTCTTCCCAGAAGTCTTTCATCTGCGCAGAGGTCACAAGACATCATCAGAGAAGAACCGCACGACTACTTCAATTGTTTTCACAACAGCTACGTCACTGACGGGAGGACCGGTAGATCGGACCGATTTATATTTTGGAGTGGAGGCATTAAACTTGTGTATTTGGCGTAATTTATTGTTTACTTTTTTTAAACGTGCCGAAATTTGCGGCAATTTAGAAATCGCATGGTCTGTTTATCCTTCCAACAACCAAAGCCTGTCTTGCATAAGCTACAATCCAAACTGGCTTTACAAACTAATAGATGTGTGATGTACTTGGAAAAGAAGGTATTTGGAAAAGAACTCTATTATCGTACAGCCTCTAAACAATCAAACTGGGGTAGACCGTTCGCATGCCTCTTGAAAGCTGTACGGCCCTAATCGTTCCTTCTCCTTGTTGCCGAAGTACCACTCTTTCTCGCCACTACGGGCCAGCATCTCGGCCGATGCCTCGATCACGTTTCGTTGGGTCGGGACATGCGCCCGCGTCGTGTGGAGATGGGCCAGACTGAGGAGGTCGACCAGGGCCCGGATGCCGTTGGCGTCAAGGATTTCTTTCATGTTACGCTGTAGAGCAAAGATGTGAATATTGTTTTGTGAAGAGAAGCACTGGGAAATTATGATTAAGAAAATGATAACTTGTTTTACAGACTATCGTGACAAAAAGCACAGACAAAAAACTGCGTGACTTCAGAAGCATAGTGCAATGTATCAGAGAAGACGTTGGGAGAAACATGAAGCAAAGTGATGCAGTTCAAGCAGAATTTTAACAAAATAAATCAGAATGTTTCAAAGGGTGCATATTATATTCATCAGCTATTGCCAAGAAACTTGGGGGTAAGCAACGCGTAACTCACGTGCTTGGAAAGATTCGTTTAAGTAGGCATTTAAGTTCACACACACTGTACCCTGTGAAGGATGAGCTTCTCCACGAACAGAATGATCCGATCCCTTTCCATCCGATCAGTACACTGGCAACAAAACAACAACAACTCTAAATCCACGTTAGAAAAACAAACCGTAAATTAATAAAGGTTTGCGACAAACACATTAAGATCGTCGCTTGTCAGCAACAAATATTTTACTAACAATAAACTTTCAAAGAAGATTTATGTTACGTAATAAGCATTTTTTTGAAAAAACATGGCATCCAGTTAATAATTTGTTGCGGTGACCATTTTCCAAAAATGTGTTTGTTTTTGAAAAACGTCTGTTACGTTTACATTACTTCATTCACGTTTGGACTAACCTTCTAACTTAACGACAGTTTACAGGGTTCCCACACATTTTTTATAATCATTTTCCAGTTTTTCAGTGACTTTTCAATACTGCATTTAAAATTTCAATACTATTGCTTCCCTTCGTTTTTAGAAATCCTAGATCATGAAACTCAATTTTACACCTACTGCATAAATAACGTATTGCTTTGCCTTCAGTGAAATTCTGCTCATATACTCCTGATTTCTTTTCCATTTGGAATTTCCATACTTTTTCAATACTTAACGCATATTTTGGCCAATTTCAATACTTCTTCAAGGTCCTTAATAGACACTTGTTTTCAAAACTATTTGAAACTAAAAAATTGGCCATTCTGACAAATTATTTGCGCTATTTTTTTTTTTTTTTTGTTCGTTGAAGTCCAACACAGCCTCATTCAATAATATTGTTGCAACCTCTCCGGTGGTGTTGCGTTGATTGTGTGATTCACCACGAACGGGATGTGCGCGAAGAACAACACCATTATATACGTAGCGCGAGCAAGCAATAGTAAGAGAGATTGCGACGCATGATCGCTATTGTTGCTTGCTGCCACGGTGCGAAGCTTTACGCACATGCCGCTCGGGATTTCCGATCGCAACAATATATTTGAGGTTCTCACAAAACAACCAATCAAAATTACACCCCGCACCCTTTCCAACATTCCGATGATGTACTTGGTGTCGTTGAACGGCCCGATATCCTCCCAGCACTTCCCATACACGATCGTCATCGCCTTCAGACACATACACTTCATGCTGCTCTTCGGCGTCAGCAGGAAGCGATGGTAGAGGTCGTTGTACAGTTCGTACCTGGAGTAAAGATCGCAGCAGTTACACGACTTGGGTGGTGGGAACCAGATCCTGCAGCGCAATCGCCGACGAACGATTATTGTTTGGCGATGGCGCAAAAGCGTTGCTGCAGCATTTCAGATCGCAGTTAGTTAACCATGCGAAACGGCTTCCTTCGGAAAGCCTTTGCAACCAAGCAGAAGTCCTGTTGTCCTGTCTAAGCCTGAAGGTTGGCGATGCTATTTTCGTACGCTACATACCAAACACCCCGATGTTTTTGCACAGTCTGCGATCTGCATATGACCTTTGCGCAAGGCAACCTTTCAAAACTTAAGTGTCGTATCCAAATTCAAACTTACAAGAACAACGTTAGGAAAGCGCACTTTCCACTACGACCCGATAACTGCATCAATCTCAGCTTACTTACGCTCATTGGGAACGGATATTACGTACCAAGGATACCGACCGCCTGTAAGTCAAGAACCCTGTGGAGGATCTCGACACCTCGCGACGGGTGCGTCCGCTCAAAAAAAACAACAAAAAACTAGACTTGAACCACAGAACTGCGCCATACCAATGACCTCGAACGACTTCATTGACTAGAGGTGAATTTGCCACTGAAGAGACTCTAAATGGTTTCCTTGGATCAACGATGATTTTACCTCTTGGTAAAATACTTCTTGCAGTGGACTAGATTTAATAGAGCCAAAAGCCAAAATCAAGGAAATGGCCCTGAATTCAGGCCCGGTCAGGGACATTTTCGACGTCTACTGCACTGACGCGCGTTTCAAAAGCCCGAGTCGAACCTAATTGAAACATTCGCCAACTGTGTTGATTCGATTCAACGTGGCACGAGACTCGATATCTGCTTCGAGCTGCCTTGTTGTTTACAAGGTCAGCAGTCCGTCATGGCCGAGACTTTGGAACGACGGTTTGTGGCGGATATTACGTCAGTACTTTTAAACCGAGAACGCCATTCGTCTGACACTGCAGATCAATTTCGAGATAAAACCGACAATATTCCATCACTTCCCGTAAAAAAACAGGGAACGTGAGTCGAAAACACAACGCGTCACTTCTTCCGAGCTACTCCCCCTCCCACCGCTACGAATAGAGCCTCGCTACAGCAGAGCGCGCCATTATTCCTAAGCACACACATCGTCCAACTGACACATTCGTTTTATCTCTGCAACGAGTCAACCGTCGCGTCAATGGAAACCGGATGAGCGACAACATAGTTTAAAAAATTAAGTTACAAACAACAAGACTTTTTTCACGTAAAAACCATTGGCACTCGGATCCTGTATAAAGTAACAGACGGTGGTCGAACAGTTTTCCCGCATCCCAACCACCGCTTATCAGTCACACTAGAGTTGACAGACTCACGCTCGCTTGATGTGTGCGCCGTCTTCAAACTCTTCTTCGAGCAGAAGCCTCAGATAGTAATCGCCGATTTTTATTTCGTCGGAGAGGCAATCGTATGCAACCTGATTGAAGCAAAAAACCGAAGGCTTAGAAATGTAAACCGAACTAGTTCAGCGTTCGGACCCCCGACGTAACAAGCAGCGCATTAGATCGTCCAATAACAAGCCTTCCATCAAATCGGTCACCTGCGCATGATGAAGTACAACAAAGCTTTGGAGCGCAGATTATAACAAGATAACGCCGCAAGTGGTTGAGTTGCACGGTGTTACGCGACCGCTACGCGGCGCAACAAACCATCCATCTCGCCTGTCAACCGACCTCGAATTCAGTGTGGTTCCAGGCCATGTTGGCCACAGCGTGGCCCAGTTCTTTGTCCACGAGGAAAGCTCGCATCTCGTTTTCCAAACAGTCGCGAAGTTCTTCACGCGTCTGTTCGCACAAAAGCAGAAATTTTGTTACTGGCCAGGAGTCAAAGTTCCACAAAAAAATGGATGATCTCCTGAAAATCATTGTTGCTGCTCAGCAAGAATGCAATGGTTTGACACGCGAAGAAAAGGCACTTTGTGCAAAATATGCGGGCCGAAGGGATTTTGACAGAGAAACATTCAGAAGTTCGTCGTGAGGTTCGCAAAAAAAACGAAAACGTGTTTCCTGGGCAACGAGCAGGCAGGTTGCTAAGACGTGTTAAGAGAACATTAAAAACGCTTTAAACAAAATGACAGCAACCATGGAAACCGGAACTTTTATACAATTTACCAAAACTGAAAAGCTGCATGATTCGAGCTTGGAAATTCAAGCTGTACAGAAGGATTTCATAATAATAATAAAGGAACGTGGAATCTGCACAAAACCTTATTTCAAAAAAAACGGTCACCTGGCGTCGGGGACACCAACCTCCTAACACCAGTGTATATTTTTAGGAACAGACGAGTTTTATTCATTCCATGTCAGAGTTTCTGAAAAGGTTTGAACGGGGGGGGGTTGCTTTAACAAAATAGCAACGAAGAACATCGATCTGTAAAGGCCATTCGCTAGAGCCGCTCTCAAAAGTGTCGCGTTAACAGCGATTGACCGCCGAGCATGAAGGCAACATCCGCGTAACGAGAAGTATGCGCTGAAGGCATTCACACCGCACGAGTAAGTAACCAATGTGACGACAAGGCAGCACACGTAAGGATCACTTCACACAACAAGTCTTTTCTGTGAAAGTTTCGTTTCATCCTCACACTGATTCGAGCGGCACGGCGTTTTGCGGAGGCAGCGTTATTTGTGTAAAGATTTACAGCAACGGCGAAGGCATTGCCCAGTCACTCGTCTCACCTTGTGGTTCCATATGAGGTTGGGCTTGGCATGGTCCATGCGAAACCTGCGAAGACACACACCGTTGCAGAAGTGTTTGAGCCGCACAGTGCAGTCGTTGCCGGCCGCATTCATGAAGTTCACCAAACCGTAACGACGCGAAATCGCAAAGAACGTAATCATTACCAAAAAGCGTAACACGCGGATTTTACTGAACGAATTGTGTTTTCAATCTTCTCACAATACTAAGACAGGAAATCTATAATAAACTATCAAATCGACAATGTCATGAAACAATAAAAAAAAATGCAGTTAACTTCGGCAAAAAATTTCTGAATTTCAGGTTGGAGCTTGTCTTGAGAACTCTGAGAGGTGGATGGTGGATTGAATCCGACCTTTTACGTTGCCAAAAAACCGTGTTCACCAATATTTGGCACTACCAGCAGTGTTCACCCTAAGGTGCACAAATGCGTAGTGCCGCCAGACAATTTGCGCAGTGAAATCTCGTTCTCGCGCACTTCCAACATTCTAAATTCCATACGGCGTATATATACCGCATAGCCTTCCAACGTTGGGAACGCTTCACTGTTTGTGGTCTGCATGGTTGCGAAGTTGCATGCGCTTAGTGCGCAACAAGATAAATATTTGTTCAGCGTAGAATTTTCTTAGAGGAACACTGACTACCAGGCTACCTAGATCGCACGTAAACTGATAGCGCAAAATGTTGGTGAAACACTGTTACAAGTTAACGTGCAGAAGTCGGATGCGATCTGTTTTCCACCAACTCTGAACAGTTGCCGACTTATGTCACGCGCCTTACAACGTCATAAAACTTGCTGGGCTGACGTCACGAAATACGCATTCCATCAGATTAACGAGCCTGGCACCAATAACATATCATCGCAACAGGCCGATGAGCACAAGTGTTTAGCTTCAAAATATTACTCACTGATAATAAAACAGCTGCCAGTTGGCTTCGCTCTTTATTCTCTGCCGCCTCTTCCTGAGCACGATGGGCTTCTGTTGGTTCTGCTCCTGCTGCTGCAGCCCCATCCTATCCCTCCAGTGAGACATCAAGACTTGCGCTTTCTTGGACACAATCCTCTCGACCTGCGCATGAAACACAACTGTTTTAACTTTAAGGTGAAGACGAGACGAACTTGTAAAACTGTGCGCGCGAGACGCAGGCGATTAGTTTCTTTGTTACGTGCCTGTTTTGAGGCCAAGGAATGACGCGGTGCATTATGGGAACAGTGAGAAAAATTGGGAAGAATGTTTGGCGAAGAAATAATGAATACAATTCGTCAATGCGAGCTATCGAAAAAGGGTGGGAACATTAACGTCAAGGTGAAAAGAAGTATTAAGTTGAAAATGGCAACAACTTGCCGGGTAAGATTCCAGCACTTGCTTGGAATCATTGCTAACTTTTTTCATGTAATATATCATAAAAGAACGAAAATGAAACAGTAAAACTTGGGAGATGACTCGTGAGATGCGATTGGACACCCACCTGCTTTAGTTGCCGGTCCATCTGACGAAACTTCGATTCTTTGTGAGATTGGTCCTGAATAAGCAAAACACGATTCTAGAACGTTCCACAACAACCCCCCCGCACACACACTGAATACAAAGTTTGATGACGTCGGAAAAAATCAAAACCGTTGTGTAAAAATAATCGTGCTGTGAAGACGCCGCGTGACGTCAATATTAAAAAGTCAGACTGTTTTACAGAAAAAAAGTTGAAGCGGTTTTTGTTTGTTTTCTGCTTTTGCACCTGCGCACGAAGTACGTCACTTCCCTCAACCAACCAACTTCGTGTAAGTCTTTACGCTCTGGTAGTTTTGCATCTGCTATGAACGCGTAGTTTGCGATTTACGAGGTTGTAAATGCGCAGAAGACAGGTGCGGTGGCGTGGCTTGCAAAGTGGGAACTTCGTTTTGGAACAACAACGCGCACAGTGAAAAATCGCGGCCGTGCGCGGCTTTTGCCGGAAAAAAATGCGATATGATCGAAACCAGACACTTGTGACACCGATTTTCACGGTAAAGGCGTTCTTCAAATGGTAACTCGTTTATTAAACGTCACAACTCCATCCTATGCACAACAATTAGCTGCAGGGAAAGGCTGGTTCCGTTGTTGAATGGTACCGTGGATTGGGACAATGGGGGTTGATATCGAATCCGAGGTACTTCCACGTTTTTACATAAAAACAACCAGGAATGAATGTAATGCATTCGTTTGACGCACGCAGTGTGTTCGCCAACCATTGACACAACCAGTCTGGCTTTGCTCTTTTCGGAGCTACTGTATCATTTGAGGAAAAAATCAAAACCCATCGATTACCCGGCGGCAGGTTCGCTGAACTATTTCACTCAACGTCAAATATAAAAACCCGACCAAAGTGTCAGTTGCAGTCTTGACAGCGAGGGATTTCGGTTCAGCACGCATCTACAAAACTCTGCAAAATAAACAGAAGTAAAAAACCGTCGGTCCATACGAAGAGCATTTGCACCAAGAGCATTGTTGTTTCCGCCGCAACCATTCTCTGCTGAAATCCGTAAGGGGGAATTATTAAAACTCTCAGAGCAGAAATCGTTGACGGCCGCATATTGCGTCAGCAAACATGATGCGGTCGCAGCAACGCTGTAGCAACGCGTTGTGCACTTACTATCGCCGACTTCAGGTTGTCCCTGACATGCAGCAAATCCTGGGCGTTCTCAGGGACCTCCTCATCCGAGTCCAAATACACCAGAAGACCTGAGGGCTGGAGATTTCAATAATATCTGATAAATAGCGTTGCACTCACACGGCAACCACATTCCATCGTACAATGTGTCCTTGGCACAGATCAATTAATTCGTCAACAAACAGAACACAAACACACTATGCCCAGCTTACGCGTTCCATATCGCAATAACTGCAATTCTTTTTCAATGATTCACCGTCAATTGGTTTCGAAACGCGGTTTCGTTTCTAAAACCACTCATTACAACCTCTTTTTCTGACAATACCTAAAAAACAGTGTGTAACTCAACCGTGACCGTCATGCTCGGTCAACTGTTAAAAAAATGCCGATGAGATCTTGTGGGGCTCAGATGTCAGGTTGATCTTGGCTTTGAAAAGAGAAGCACAAGATGCTTTCTCCCGCACCTATTAAGTCAACGGTTCCTAAACTTTTATAGGGCAATCCTAAATCTGAGTTTGGTGAACCCCCCGCGATCCAAGACACAAATATCGTATTAAAAAAATACTGACTGTATGGGTGACGTTTGCCAGTAAGTTGCTGAGTTCGCTTTCAAAGCCAGAGGTCTACTCTTCTCTCAAGTACCTATACGCTACAGAGAGGCATAGACAAGCAGGTGACGTTGAAAATACACAATTCAGTTTTGGAGCGCCTCGGCGCGACCCGTTTTTTCACCCTTCGCGACCTTTGTTTGGGTCGCGACCAGTGTTGTCACTCTGTTGTGAAGAAAAACTCCAGAATTTTCCTTGAAAATCCCCAGAAAATAATAAAAAACCCCAGACATATAAAATGTTTGAAAAAAGTCAAAACCAAACTTGAAAAGCACGCTATCGGGGTCCCTTGTAAAAGGCAGAGCTCCGTAAATAACGGAGTTTGGAAGACGTAACCGGAGTAGAAAAAGGTTGCGTTGCAAAAGGAATAAACGGAAAAAAGCAAAGGAAAAATATTTTATTATTGCAAATTGATATGCCCCTCCCCAAACATCTAATGCATGGATGTTTGGGATGTTTAAAAATTTTATATATTCACAACTGTTGAAACCTTCTTTTTTGTCCCCGAACCGTTGTTAAACTCAAACAAACAAAAATTATCAAACTTCAGAATAGACTTCTTTTACCGTAGTGTAATATCTCCTTTAGCAGTAAAATTATTTTTACTACCGTTCAGTTCTCATTGCTCAACGCAAAATATCGGTTTTAGCGACTCCGGTTACTTCAAACCTCCGCAACCAAGCTCCGCCGTTTGCAGAGCTCCGCCTTTTACAGGGCACCCGCTACCCGGTACTTGCACATAAAAATTAAGGTAATATGCATTATTTGCATCAAATTTTTAACAAGCTCAAGTCTACTGACATCACAATTTACAAGTAGGCTAGTAGCAAATCAAATGCATGAAGTAACATGAAAAAAGCTAGTTAGATCTTTTCTAAAAAAAACATTTAATGTTTTCTTTTACTTTCACCAAAATGCACAAATTGAAACAAGCACATGATGCATTCAAGGTCTTACAGTGTTCTTTGCACTCTAACCATTGCATTCATTGCAATACTTGACTACTAATTTAACATTCAAAATTTTACATTCATATCACAATCAGTGCGCCCGTAAAACAATGAAGAGATTCTCAACCACACCATCTTCAAAACCGAAAAAAGCATTCCAAATCCATGCACAAGCAGCCCTTGACATATCAGCGATAGATTAGAGTGCTGACCGATGCCTAGTCAGTGCTTAATCTGTAAACCATTATATTTCAAACAATTTGGTTCAGCCTAGCCCTACTACTCACATCTGTACTGGCTGCTGACTTAGCACATATTACGCCTGCGAAACTACTGTATTCTTGAAGGGAAAATACAGTAATGCGACATACATTTATTACAAAAATTTGACCAGTCAAAGAAACCCAGATTTTCAATAAAAACCCCAGAACCCCAGATAAAACAGAAAAAAAAACAGATCTAGTGAAAAAAACTAGCAGTGGCAACACTGGTCGCGACCCGTACTTTGGGAACCACTGTATCAAGTTCTACCCATGCAGCTCTACCCACACTTTGCGAGAACACGAACTTGCTGCCAAAAGCATTCGCCAGTAATTGACAAAACACACACGCGACATGCACCACGAGCCTCAAGTTGGGAAAACGCCCGTGCAAAAACTTCGCCGATGATGTTCTGATTATTTCGCGCTTCGCTTCACCACAGGTCAGAGGTCAACTTACGAATATTCGTTTGAGGAGCTCCATGGCCGGAGGATGGCCGGCGGTCCACAGGCCGATTAAGTGTTGACTCAGTTGCTGGTTGGTCATTAGCCTCAGGTCGGCTGATGACGTGAACAATGACGTGTGCAGATGACGAGGTAGTGCGCCCTGAAAGGAGCAAGAAACGTCACACACTACGATGGCTGCAACAGACCTCGAAGATTATGTTTGCTTCTGATCTTTGATATACTTGACGTGAATCGCGGTTAATCGCTGGCAGGCCATTGTCCAACCCGAGGAAGACCTGTTGTTCAAAGTGCTCTGCACAGAAAAGTACCATCTATGGAAAGCTGGCTTTACTTCTTACGGTCTAGCTCGCCTCCCGCCCTAGTCTCCGACACGCTCCTGCGAGTAAGTCACCACAAATCTTAGGAATAAAACAGCAAACGCTATATGTCTCTGCTTCTAACCAGGCACATGCTCGGGAAAAATCCCGACCGGTAACGCGTCACGGAAGGTCAAAGGTCAGAATCTGGTTTGAAACAAATCAACCACGCAATAAATTCTTCAGTCTGACCGGTGCTCACCTCTGACAGAGCGAGCTTCTGCATGTTGGCGGCCGTCTCGGAATCCGCCTCTTCTATGATGGCCTTCATCACCAAACCTGCTCCTTTCACAATCGCAGTTGATGAATGCTGGAACGAAAACAGCTTCCTTGAGTAACTCTGGGCAGTCCAGAGCGGTAGTAGCTTGCAATACACATGACGGGCATTTTTACAGTCAGCTGCGACACGTGTTTCCTTCCAAAACTCAACTATTTTTAAGACTTGGCCGCACAACTTTGTGTCAGTGTAATAACAAAAATGGGAGCCACACGTGAAAGCATAGAAAGCACCTGGAACAAGCGGAACAAGCACTTTCCGCGGTCTGCCACCAACTGCAGCAACTGGTCGAAGCTTTTGCCTTCGGTGGTCTCGCTGTGTGGAGCGCACAGGGAGAAAGTGAAGAAGTCGAGCAGCGCGCTGATCACCAACGCACCGTGACCTTTGAACTGTGGAAAACAAGCAGCAAGTTAGAGATCTATCCTTAGTCCGGGTCAGTGAGAACTTCGGGGGAAGGACTCACTGTACGGCTCGCGCGTTAATTCCGGAGCTTTTGTTCGGTGTGTTTCCAACAGTGACAAATTCAGAATACTTTTGTATATTCTCAGTGGAGTGCAATGGATTGTTTTCAGTAAATTATTATCTCTGGCTTTCACTCTACATTAAAGGTCAGCTTCGTTTTTCAGTTGTTTGGAGGCAAATCAAACAACATCCGGGGTTTCTGCCAAACAAAACAAAGCAAAGCAAGATTAATTACCGCTCTATTTTCAAACTGGTCGAGAAGAGCTTCTAGAAATTTCTTCGATGACAGAAGCGACGCTTTGTTCAGTTGTTCCTGCCGTAGGTCGTAGTTGTCGTGCATCGGCTGTAGGTGAGAATATACAAAACATAACAGAGTTGTAATCTTCGGCTAATGTTAAGTTCTAGTAATGTCCCTCTCCTATAAAGTTTGGACACGTCACTCCTCGCACACACACTTATCGCGGATTGCAAAGTCTGAATAAAAACAAGTGGGCGTTTCAGTTGGAGAGAAAACAATCAAAACGCTCGCACGGAATGTTCAGCTGTAGGTTGGATGCAGACGCTACAAACGCATGACAGCAGTAAGTCTTCCGCTCATGACAAAACCAAGACTTCAGGAACTTCATAAACGGTTGGGCCAATCTGCTCAGTTAAGCCCAATCAAGTCTGTAACTTTTAAACAGCAGGCAATGCCTGAATGAGTGTCGCAGTCCTGTTCCCCTCTCCAAGTTTTCTTTACAATCCACAAACGAACATGCCAACCTACGAAGCTTGCAGGGTACCACGACTCAGTCCCTGCCTCCGGTAAACCCGCACGTCATTTCGCCCACACAGCGTTGTTCTCCGGATGACTTGAATGTCGCAAACGTAACGGCGTGCATCGCGCGGCGATAAAGTTACAAAACACACAAGACATGGAGGGGGGAACGGGAGCTCGATCGATGCCAATAACATCAGCTTGGTACGTAGTGTTCGAATTAGCTCCAAGTCACGAGCACAGCAATCAGGGTTTTCTCTTCCATCAGGCAGGCATTGCACATTTGTGTGGAGGCATGTTGAGTTAAAAAAACTACTAGCACTGCTAACAACGCAGCACGCCGCAAGTGGAAACTTACACATAAGAGAGTGACCAGAGTGTCGATGGCCGCGTGGATGGCTGAGTCGCTTTCTCTCCGCAAGGTTTTCATCACTTTAACGCCGAGACTCTCGCGAAACCTGCCAATAAATGTACGAAGCGCGTTGGACAGGACTGGTCGCGAAACTCTGGGATGATGAGGAAGAGAGAGCAATGAGGAGGAGAGAGATGATGAGGAGAGAGCAATGAGGAGGAGAGAGATGACGATGAGGAGAGAGCAATGAGGAGAGAGCAACGAAGCTGCTGAGCGGAGATGCTTGACAAGAATCAAAACATCATAAAAAACGTTCCGTTGCAAGATCGACAGCACTACACCTCCTCGTCACGTGTTGTGTAGGTTGTCGCAAAGTCGCGATTGAGGCAAACTCTTGATTGGTGGTTTTGGGCTGCTAAGCAACCAGTGCACGAAAGCCGTCACCCGCGATTGGTAAATACACAAGCAGTGAATGACGTCATCAAATCATTACGAACAAAGCCGTTGCTGCGGCATGCCAACGGCAAGCACCGAAAACGAGACAAGCGTGCACAGTGGACTTAACTTTACGGGTCATGCACTACCTTGGTATGGCCGTGAAAGCGCAGAAGCCGGCCTTGGACGCAACCAGTCTGCGGACGGCGTGGAACTGAGCTTCGAGGTCTTCTTCGGGTATCGTCGCTTGGTCACCTGCAAGACACGAACACGGCTCCTCAGCGCAGACGCAGGAGGTGTTGACCCTGATCGAGGATTTCAACGAAGCTGAAATGTGGCTCATTTACCAGTGGGTTCCTTTCATAGCTGCCACTGAGGAGCAGTTGCCTCGTCTAACTCACAAATTCGCCAGCACACGCGCAGTGTTTGACGCAGACATGCGGTTTAAAAGATCTCGGGTTGCTGCGTGTCTTATAAAGTTATCGAAAACAGATGCGGAACCAAACACCGAGCGTGAGAATACAAAGCATTTCCGGAAGCCGACAACCAACTTTTTTGGCTGCAACTGAACGCATAACAGTCAAATTCGGAACCCCATCAATTTTCCGTTAACATTGGATTTCGAGTCTCTGTCGCCCTTCGTAATTATAGCGACAACCAATCGGCGCTCGATATTTTATGACATGCATGGCAAAGTTTCTCCAAAAGTGAAGCATAAGAGTTTCTTACCGTCGAGACCCTTCTAACGCACACTTGCGAGTAGCAGCAGTTCATGCACAAAAACTATGCCATGTGTGTGATGGAAAACCATTTTCTATCATAACCCAATTCTCCACTATCTGTTCCGCACGATACAGCGCCAAGAAACACTACACGAGGAAACATGACGTAAACAGAACCACCCCACTTTTAACCATAACCTCGGTTTGATTAATTTTGTTGTGGTGGAAAAACCGAAAATTAGCGGCCAGAGCAACTTAGCAGTTAGCATCCCGCCTTAAAACACCAGATTTGTCTATTACTCAATTGTGATTTCGGAGTGGAGAAAATCGGTAGGACTGATCGATTAATTCATTAGCGACAGGCTGATAAGAAACAGAAGTGAAACTAGATAAAGCCAAACAAGCGACTATTTGATAGACCTTTCCGACGAGGCAGCCCGCAACTTCGCAGATGGAAGATGTTTGTTGCGAATGCGATAGATCGTGAACGAAAACATATTATCAATCAGGGGGGTATCAGTGAACAGCGTCCACGGTTGGGCAACCGATGCATTTTCGACAAAAATCGCTACGACACACTGCATCACGCTACGACACACTGTTACACACGCCTTTGTATCTTCAGCTGTATTGCACCATGTTCTTACAGCGTTCTGACAACAATCGTTCAATAGGAATACTTTCGCAGTCAAGAATCAGATCCTGTGAAATTGACAGAGCAAATATTTCGCCTGCCAAGGAGGCGTCTTCAGCTCTTTTTCAATGCAAGCTTTGTGGCAGCTGCGATAAATCGTATACTGTACAGTAGGTGTGCTTCCATTCAAACACAGCGGATCATTAACATCATGGCCAGGTCTCTTTTGTTACGGCCTGTGACATTCATGGGGGGTAAATTGGTAATTGCCGGTCTGACCTGAACAATGGAGATTTGCCATCTTCTGCTCAGCACGGTGCGCGTTGCACAGTAGCGAATGAAAATAGCTTGTATTCTTTCGAGAAAGCATGAACGTATTTTACGCAATTCAGCTTTTATTCAAATTGAGCCTAACTACAATTTTGAGGTGTTTTTACCGAAACTTTAAAACACAAATCTTTGACACGTTTAAGGTTTTAATACAAAATCACTCCCACTCAAATGAAAATTCATGCTTTTCCTTCTTCGGCTAAAAACATAGACCTGCGGGTCAAAGTTCGGGGGTTCCTTGGGGAAACCACCCGAACCGATACCTCATACCAGGCCTTTGTGAAAGAACTGACGCAAAACTACAGTCCTTTAAACTCAGAGTCCGCAACAGGCAAGGTTTACCAAAAAACACCACCTCTACTGCCGCTCAACACCAATGCAACGCAGTTAAATATTTTAAGCGAGCCCCCCCACTCAACCCCTCCCCCCACTGTCACCTTCGTTTTCCAGCAGAGCAGTGATGGCGCTGTTGATCATCTTCTCTTTGTTCTCGGAGAAGAAACCGTCTTGCTTGACAGCCCACTGCAGACCGCTGAAATCAAAAGTGCTCGCTTTCTTGTTTCGAAAATCAGCAAGCGAAGAAGAGGCGCGTAAATAAATCAAACACTTCCTTTCAAACACGCATGCGACGTGATACGAGTATTTAGACGACTCGTCTACTTTGCCGCAAGATCGTCACTGCACGAGTTTGAGACAATCCCAGGAAAATCAGAGTGTCGTTTCTAACACAATAAAAAGGAGCGAAGGCTTGCACTTTCGTGAAAGTCGCGCAACTCGGAAGTTTTCAAAAGTAACGTGACTGTTTACGCCCCTACTTACACATGCGCAACTGCTAGAGGCGTGATATTCAGTCAAGCCAACTAGAACCACACGTCCAGGAAGGAAAATTTCACCCCTACCCCTCCGTAGACACACAGAAACGTACAGCGCATGGGCTTTATTCAAACAAGCCACTAGCTGCCACATACTCAAAAAACTAAATGCGACGCACTTGTTCCAGACGACCACAGCGGACAACATTGAACTCAGCATATTTCGCGAGGAATACCAGCGTCGTGAAGATGCAAGTTCAAACTTTTCATTTTTTGATTATTCAATCACTTCACTGGGCCATTGTGCGGTTAAAAAGATAATTCCGCAAGACTAGAGGCGGATCCAAGGGGGTCGATCGCCCCCCCCCTAAAACCTGTGAAAGTGACTTCTTTCACCATAATTTTGTACAAGTCAGAAAACAACATTCGCGATTTAAGGCTATTTTGTCGTCCATTGTTTTGTCACAGCAGTGCTGTGAAGTATGCTTCATCTCTCTTACAGTAGCGAAACCGACATAAGACTTGAGTACCAAATAGTACTGAAATCGCCCGCCCCCATAACCTTACTGGCTGGATCCGCCCCTGCGAAGGCTCATCCAGCGGAGACGGATGTTGCGCAAAATGCTGCATATCACGGAAAGTACAACAGAATAGCGATGGACTGCGGCGACGTTCGTTTTTAGTGAGAACGCATCGAACCTGTACAGGATGCAGTTGTTGAAGCGAAAGACCGCGTCCATGAAGTTGCCGGTTGGGGGTTGCGACAGGAATCTGAGATGCATGCTCTCGACCTCCTCCTCGACCGGAACCGACAAGGGCCCAAGTCGCAGGCCTAGATCGGTGTCCGACATCTAGGGAGGAAAGCAAGCGCAAAAGAAGCATAACGCCGGTACGCAAACCGCGTCGCAAACAACCCAGCAAAGGGACATGAAGGACAAGCTGGTTTTGTTTTCGGTCATAGGCCGAATTTTTTTTGAAATGACCGAAATAAAAAATAAGTCATTTCGGTCAAATGTCTGAAAATATAGACTAATGAACACTGTTACGGTGAGTTTTAACAAAACTGTGAGACAAATGACCGAAACGTCTCAGTGACCAAAATGTTTCAGCAAAAAAATGACGGCAAGTCTAAGCGAAAAAAACCCAGAGGATGGAACATGGGTCACCCCACCTGACAGGTAAACATCTTGCTGGCAAGCAGCACGAAGGTTACATCTTTCTAACGGCTTTGCCACTTTTTCACGAATTGTGAAAAAACGAGAGTTTTCATAAAATTTTGTTCACGCAACACTCCAATGCAACCATTTCCGCGATAGGTCTTTGTAACAAAGTGCTTCAACGAACTCTTTATCAGCTCGATAACAATGTGTGTGAAACATGATGACAATAACGACGACAACCATCCTTTATTCGCAACGACGAACACAAGGAAACAACGCAGCAACCCGATCTCGAGCGACAGCTTATGTCGCGTACCTTGATGCAAATGTTCCTGTTGCCCGAACCACGTGACCCATCGAGGACGGTGGCGAGAAGAGCGTCCCTGCCGGTGGACAAGTACGATCGGCGCTTGCCGCTGTTGTATTCGATCGTGAACAGTTGCGGGTTCGACGGATTCCTGATCAGCGCGTAAATCTGACGCACAATAAACCGCCAGTGTTAGGAGGAACAGGGGCGAAACGTCGTTCGCGTTAAAACCCACGCACTTGGTCCAGGCCCGTAGCCAGGCTTTTAGGTGTAGTGGGGTAAAATGTTTTTTAGGGGGGAAAGTTTTTTTTATTATATGTTTAAAATAAATTTTCGTGGGTACAACACAATTTGGGGGGGCACAACAAATACTTGTGGGGGCACTGCCCTCGAATGCCCCCCGGTGGCTACGGGCCTGCTTCGTCGGCAAAACAACAACTCCATGGGACAGCGCGTCAAGGAGCAGCGAAGAAGGAGCGGTTGCTGAACACAGAACGACACAAACACGCGACAAGGAAATGGAGGAATCCTGAAAACAAAAGCAACTGGAAAACCACCCGATCAACACAGAAACTTGTAACAGCGCAATAACAAACCTCGCTGAGTGGGCTTAAAGTAGTGATGGCGTAAGTGCTCGGGTCCCGCTCGAGGACGCATGCCTCGCTCAAGCAAAGTATCCTTGGGACCGGGTCCTGAAAAGTCACGGACTTCTTTTGTAATTTAAGTCAACTTACGTTTGAAGAATTGCATCTGACGCACACATCATCACACCACACGAATCAGTTTAGAGAATGTAGACAGTATCTAGCTACAGCACAATAAATACTGTCCATGAACTTGCTAGTTTGGCTTCAGGTTGTACAGCCCAGGTACAGCAGACCTCATTTCCGTCGGAATAGACAGTGCAGGTATTAAAGCCTATGCAAGAGGCATTCAAACACCTCCAAGCGTGATTACAGAGGCGTGGATAGCAATGTAAGAAGATAAGCAAAGACCGCCTTCTGCGGCCAACTTTTTTCATGAAGTACCAGAGTTGCAATTACGCTTGATCAGAAAAAAAACGCGTAAGAATTTCTACAGTCGACGTGACGAACCAAAGAGCTATGTTATGATAAAGACCATAACTTCGCCTTTTTTAGAAATGCATAATTGGAAAATGTCGTGGTCGATTCGTTTGACTTGCGAATAAGCTATTTACGCAAGTCAAAAATGAATTCATCGACAATTCCCAAGAATAATTTTATAATAAAAGCGTGCACGGCAAAACCAGAACTCGAACCAAGCAGCAGTGTTGAACTGTGCAATTAAACCCATGTTATTCTCAGAACAAAACTAAACGAACACAGAAACGTAATCACATTTTTTGAAAATTAGGTCTGAAAACAATTTCCCGCGCTGAAACCAGGTTGTGGCTGCAATGCACGGTTGTAATTAATCATCCAAAACAGCAGATGAGGGCAGTTGGAGTCGTTCGTTTATCTCGCAAGTTTTACAAATCACAATGGCATTGGCTCAGTGGTAAAATGTCCGCATCCCAGTTGGAAGGTTGGGTGTTCGATCCACGGCTACTGAGTGAACTGCCGTAGCGCTCCTTGGGCAAGAGCGTTCACCTCAACCGCCCCTGCAAGAAGCAAAATTCAGGCTTAGGCCTGCCGCCAATTGCCGTCACCAAAATGACCACCTGGTTTTTTTTAGATGACGTAATCGCGAGCTGTAATGAAGAACGATGAATCTGGTAAAAATTGATGACGAAGCGCGAAGTCGTCTACTGTGGAATGTAAGATTCTGGAAGTAGAATTCCACTGTTTATATTAACACTTCGCTGGCCTATAACGAAAGTCGATGTGCCATCAGCATGTTCCACGCATAACCAGTTGTATCCCACCTTCAGCGCGCAAAGCAATCAATCAAACCCCGAACCGACAAACATCACATGACACGAAGTTGATGCCCGTCACCGCAACGTCGCAGAACCACTTGGGCAGGAACCAAATCCAACACGAACGCGAAATGAATTAACGTTTTGAGTAGATACTTGGATGAAAAAGACGTAACGAGGACGTTCATCGCACCAACCTGCGCTTTATGCGAGATCTTCTGAACGTTAAATTCCGCCAGGGATGTTATGTGCAAGTCATCGCTGTACTCGCCGAAACGATAATTCTCGAACTGGTAAAAGGTGATCGCTTCTTTGCGTTGCTTCAGCGTTATTCCCATGTTTCTGGCAGCTTCGATGCAAGCTTTGATCAGTTCGCTTGCGTTCGGACAGGAAAACAAGTGCTGTTGTCGTCATGAAAGCCAAAAACAAGAGAAACGTACATTTAGAGTCGACACTTTGAGATCAGAACTAAGTCAAACTTTCCTCGCGCGCTGTGAGTCCGTCTGCAGTGATACCACGGTGCGTAAAACCAGTTTCGACAAAGCCGAATGCAATTGTATTGCACTGTAAAGCCGCGTGCACAACTGCAAGCGCAAACAACAAACCCACAATCTCTGCCTAATGCTGTGATGTGATGAGCTTGTCAGTTCTCATAAACGCAGCCTAAAATCTCACGATGGCCAAACGCTTATTTGCGCAACAAACCGCTTGTCGAGACACTTTAACTGCAACGTCACAGAATATCATGGCCAATGCGTTCGCCAACCGTCCGGTCGAATATAAAGCAGTTTCGCGATTCAAGCATTTGCTGCGCCGTTGCTATGTAACAAAAACTAAACAAGAACGTTACTTTTCCGCTAGAACAAGCGTTGTTTCATATAGCGTTTGCTACAAAGAGAGGAAGAGCTTCGGTCACCGTTAACAATGCTTAGGTGGGCCGAACACGTTTTGTATCGGTTATAACTGTTGCTACCTTTCCTGTCATAACACAGTCGCATTTTTTGAAAACTAAGCAGCAGTTGCCTTGAAAATTAAGGAGCAGTTGCGCAACTAACAAATTCGCCACACGTACAGTATTTGACGCAGGCACGAGATTTAAAAACCTTGTTCCAAGCGAAACGCACGCGTCAAGAAACCAATTGACGGTATATTGCTGCAATACATAGTGTCCCGCAGACTTACCAATCGCTTGTAACGATGAATCACCGCGAAGCCGCCTGGATAATCAGAAACCTGGATGAAACAAAGTTAACAAAATTTCCATTATCTCGAAAGCTTGATGTTACACCCACACTTCCTTCGGCGTTTTCGGCCCTCGAGACTGAAAAGCGATGTTAATTTTAAGGGATGATTTGCAAATCCTATTACGATTCAGTTGAATAATACATGCCTTTAGCAGATAACATAATTTGTCGTGATGATAAAAAAAAACAGCAAATCCGGAAGTAATTTTTAAGGTTTACGGAGGGCTAATTAATTCCTTTAGGGCAGAGTTTGAACTTCAAGATTTGCCATGGAAGAGAATCTGGCAGCTAATCTGTTGGCGCACAAAACACCGGTAACACACGTCTACTGCACAAGGGAATTCAACAAAACAACGTATCCGCAAAGAAGACAATTGTAAAAATGCGCATTTCGTGACGCAAGACATCTAAGCACTATTAAACAAGATCCTACCTCTGAGAAGCCTTCAATGTCTTGATAATCATACGATGACAGGAGGACATTTGAAGCCATGTCCAACTGATTCAGCGAGCCCGCGGCAACCTTATTGATAACATTACAGCCTTGTCGCATGGTCCAGTTTTTAACAACACACGTGCTTCAAACTACAGTGCATGAAATTTAACCAACAATAAAACCACCACAGCCTTCACCACTGCCGCAAGTTCATTGTATAAAGTCACCAGCGTCTGTGCGTCATAAATATGTCGGAAACTGATCAATCCCACGTTCGAAAATGCAGCTTCGCGTAAATACAAGAAATAAACAAGTGGTGTTTTGAGGAAGTAACTCGTTTCAGTTGACTTGGGGTGAAGCAGAAACATTCGGTTTCTGCTACAAGGCATAATATCGTCAAAATAGACAACGTTGTGCTTCAGTTTCGCGGCTGCATTGCACACAGCACTGGCGAAGTGGAATTTTCCCTACAAAAGTAACAATTCGAATCATAACAGCGACTGAAAAACACCCTCGCTACTCATAGAACATCCCATCGTCAATTTGTTTACAGCCGAACAAACCTCGAGCAAAACGGGCAGCTTTGTTTCACTCCAATGATGTTTCCTGGCATTGAACCGTTTTACCTTGTGGTAAGATTCAGACGAATGTTTGCAGTGCTTCTGTACATATACGCACACAAAGTAAACGCGCTGTGAAACAAACTTTATAAACACCAACCGACTGGCAGTGATTGAACTGCAGCACTTACGAAGGTCATAGTTATGAGGTGTTCGCGATGGTCACATGAGAATCGCATCGTGTCGTTTTTCTTGCCTGGTTTTCGCAGCAAAATGATAAATTCATTGTTGTTCTTTGATTTGTTGTCGGCGAGAATCCCGACGAACTCACTGTACGACCACTGAAACACACGAATCCAAGAAACTATCAACAAGTTGATTCTGTTGCAAAACACAATACAGGCACAGGCACCACGGTCACTTGAGACCGTGCAGTTGTCGTTTTGTTGAAGAAACTGTCAGTCACATTTTATCAGTATTTACTGTTCTCCTGACACCAGAGCATTGATTACACATACCTGATTGGTTATCTGCAGTGTGGTGGGGTTGTAGGTGGTTATTCCCTTATTTCCAACACCAAACAGTCGTTTGTACCTGCATTGCATAAAAAGTATTAAGTGCTAAAGATTTTTACTGTGAAACACCTACATCAAATAAAAACAACAAAATTACTCCTAATCCATTACCTGCCCCTCCACGAGTGCTTGGTAGTGAAATAACATGCAACATCCTTGTTATCTGCAATAAGCTGAGACATGCTTCCAAACTTTGCAGTCAACACAACCACATCCTAAGAATCCCAAAAACCTTTGAAGTATAGAGAAGAACTCTGTTCGTAAAAATTGTGCAATTCAGGTATATTCACTATAACTATATATAATCATTTCCTAAAGTGCTTATTTTTAATTATTTTGCGAATTTTGAAATCAAGAGACAAATGGCAAAAGACAACTATGAAAAAACATTTTCATTAAAATAATTCTTCTATATTCCCTTTGGAGGGTCTCAACTGCAGGCAGCCATCCCCGCTTACTTTTCTGCACCACTGGCCACACAGCTATTTTTGTAGCAAATGTTGCATTGGTGGCAAGTTACTGGTAGAATGGCGTGTGACTTGTCCCTTACACTTATCTATTAATTCCAAGCAGGGCAGTTGGATAGGCCATAAGTTTGGTTTTATAAGACTTTAGTAAAATACTGCAAGGAAACAGACCCAGTGCACCATGTTGGAAATTGCATGCTAAACCCACTGCACCACTCAGTTGGTTCAAAACATTTGACACAAGAAGCAAAAAAGTAACTAGTTTCCACAAAGGTGACAAAGTTGAACAAACCAACAAAATTTTTATATAGGAAATCGATTTCCCGTAACACTACATGCAACCTTAGTCCTGAAATCTTATTCAAAGACACAAAAAATTGATCGCAGTATCTTCAGCTCACTACTTCAAATATTGGAAGGTTATGACCACAGTTGCACCACCTGTAGATGCTTTGCGATTTTCAACAAGTCTACCGATACTATGCTTGTATAGTAAACTACACATTGGGCATTAAAGGATGGCTTTAACAGCAATTCATTTAATTATCTATCAATGTTAAATAGCAAGGGCAATTTACAATGTAGACCCAAAAACAGTAATAAAGAACATGATTTAAGATGAACTATTTATTATGAAATTTTCTATCGCAAGTGTTAAAACACATACAGAAGTTACTTTATATCATTTTGAAATTGATAAAAATACTCTAAAAACATTTTACTAACCAGCATAAAAATAAATTTGCATTGCCAATATGGCAGTTTGACTTAAAAAGTCTCAAGTTAAACTAAGATACTTTTTCAAACTACACTTACACACTTCGTGCATAAATGCCAAAATGTTTGTTGTGTTCTAACCTCCTTGTAAAGTAAGTAATATCTGATAAGATGTAGTTACCTAGGGTTTGTAGGAATAAAATCAACAGTGTGCATCTGACTCAGAAACTGAAAATACATCCGGTGTGACTGGAGCCAACTAGAAGACACATGCATCGGGCAATGCTGGAAACAGACCAAAGCACTGTTTCTGAACTTCAAGCAGCACCTTGCAAGAATGCTAAAGTCATCATCATCACACATGCAAATCTGCAAGGGGCATGGTTGAGTCGATGACCAACGTGGTGTTTCACCAATCATATATGACACAGCCACATTTTTTGCTTAAATTGATTCATTATTATGTCATTGTGCTTTCATTTATTCTAATATTCATTGACGATTGGTTTCCTTACTGCACAATGGCCCTTTGTATTGTTTCTGCTTTTTACTTGAGTCATATGAAACAATAAACCAATAAACAATCATAATGTTGTAATATTGATACTTATTTAAACTGTTTAAAAATGCATGTATCCTAATGCAAAGATTGCACCTCAATGCAAGGGATTGGAAAATTTCATTTTGACTCTTTCAAATAAAGGATTTGCTTAGGACTGATTGTTGCACCCAAAATATACACAATGAGGAGCTACATTTTGAAAAGCCTATTAATTAATTATTAATTAACTAATTCCCTAGGGATTCATCAGGAGATTAAATCGTTATTGTGTTTTGGCCATAACTTACCGACCACGAATGCTAGTAAGCCAAAAAAAAGCTCTTAAGGATGCGGATTTTTGCCTAGTTTTTTTTAAGAAAAAACAAAGAAATTGCCCCTTGAACCTTTTCTCAGACTGCAATGTCATCCAAAACTCCTTTGGCCCCCACCCACTCATGACATCACTGCAAAAAAAGTTCAAACCCAAAAATACCCAGATGTTTTTTAATCTAAGTCATTTGCTTTCAGTTGATTTCGAATTTGAAGTCTTGCCTTCATGGTATGTTTGCTATTCAGATCGATGAATCAACTGATGTTTCGAATGTTTCACAGCTGCTGTTATTTGTGCATTGGGCTTCCACTGCAAGTATAGAGCAAGCAATTCTCTTCTGTGCTCCTCTATTAACTACAACATGATCAACTGATATATTAGAAATAGCAGATGATTTCAAAAATGTGATTTGAAGTTGGAGAGTGTATGTTCAGTATGTACAGACAGAGCGCCTGCTACGATTAGAGCATGATCAGGGTTTGCAAAAAGGGTGAAAGACTTAGCTCCAGATGCCACTTCAATTCATTGTATGATACACTGTCAAGCTCTGACCAAGTCAGATGCTCACTTCAGATTAGCAAATAACATCAAATAATGTGATAAAATGGTGAACTTTGCAAAAAAGAGTGTGTTAAATACAAAGCTGTTCTCAAGAGTTTGCATTGCAATGACTTGTCAGCAGACGACAGTCTTGTACCAAACAGACATGGTCTGGCTGTCAAAAGGTTGCATTTTATTTCAAGTGTTTGAACTATGTGAAGAATTGACAAGAGTTTTTTGATAAGTAATACTTAGCTTGCTTAAAAATCCCTTTCGAGCAACATCTGGCTTATTTAGCAGATGTATACAAAAAATTAAACAGCTTGAATTTATCTGTGTGTGATAAAATTTGTGCTTGATTAGTTGTTTGCGCTTGCACTTAATTGGTTGATTACTTGGCATTCCACGGTTGGTGCCTGACTTACCTTGCTCGTCTTGCATTATTCGTGTGTGGCTTTGAAGGCATGCTGGCGTACTGATTCTGTTTTGCTCTGCTTTGCAGAATGTACAGCGTTTCTTAGTTTAATAAAACCAACCAGTGGTTGCTGATTGCATTCAGCACAATTTATTGAACTAAGAAGAAAGAGTCCTATCCTGATGGATACGTGCTTGAAACCGCAAGTATTTGATATTGCTGCAAATGCTGTGGACAGTTCCAGGAAATGGAAGCATTGGAAACATCGTCTCGTATACTGACAGAATCACCAACATAACTGCTGCAGATAAGTTGGCTATACTGATGAATCTGGTTGATACATTGGTATATGCCTGTATTAGTGAGTGCACAACACACCACTATACCATACTGAAGTTGGATGATGCCTATATCAAACGAGTAAATAAAGTGTATGCTAGGTACCAACTGAGCACATGTAGGCAGGTTGTCGGCGAGTCATTGCAAGAATTCCTTCAAAGCCTGCAGGAACTTAGTACCGATTGTAATTTTATGGATGTTACTGCTGCACAGTACCAAGAGGCAACAATTCGATATGCATTTATAGCTGGCTGTTGGAAGGAAATGACTTGCAGTTACCTTGTGTCTATGATAAATCACGTATATATGTTAGATAATGCCCAGTGCAATGCTGGTCCAGACACTTCAACTTACGTTTCATCCGTGGCACCAATTACGCCTTCTGGCAGTGAAGAAGTAGAATCGAAACCACGTTTACGAAGTGATACAGGTTTGCATTGCCGATACACGATCACCATGACCGTCCTGCTAGAGACAAAACCTGCTATGAATGTGGTAAAAAGGGACAATTTTCAGTCTAACAGTGCTCAAAGTTCACCATGACCAGCATTTGTGAAAACAAGACTTGGCAATTTTATCACTGAGAGGCAAAAGTGGGTCTTGCGTAAATGTTGCAGTATGTGTAAATGGAGTTCATAGGAACTGCTTTTATTGATGCTGGAGCTACATACAACCACATCAGTGTTGAATATTGTCATCATGCCAAACTGAAAACGTATGAAAATAACGAATGCATTGATTTGGGTATAACAGGGTCAAAGGTAAAGCCACATGGATCATGTTGTGTGGCTGCAGAAGTGTTCAATCATCAACATGACGTCACGCTTTCTGTACTGGACGGATTATTGTGCGACGTTATACTTGGGCAAGAATTCATGGAACTACGTAAAAGCATGAACATTCATTTTGAAGGCTAAGAAAGACCTTTGCATTTGGGGACACTAAAACCACCGAATGCCTCAGTCCCTGTTAAGGTTAAGGTCTTCGAACACATGTCACCTGAGATTAGACCAATCGCTGTGAAGTCTCAGCAATACTCCCAAATAAACAAGGAGATTATTGCAAACAAAATCTGCAGACTCCTCAAGGAAGATATCATGGAGAATAGTACGTCACTATGGTGCGCTCAATTGGTTGTTACAAGAAACAAGTCAACCAGTAAAAAATGCTTGTGTGTTGATTGCGGTCAAACGGTTCACAAATTAACCTATCTTAATGCTTACTCATTTCCTTGTATCGACAACACCATCTGTCAGGTCTCGCTATATATATGGTCTTCTACCTTAGACCTGCAGAGCACTTACCATCAAGCAGAACTCTTGTTGGAGGAACAAAGGTGCATACTGCACTCAAAGCCAACGGGCAACTATATCATTACAAGAGGATGCCTTTCGGATTCAAAAAGTCTCCTGCTGCGTTTCAACATACCATTGACTCTTTCATTGTTGAAAAGAACTACAAACATGATTTGCATATTTAGATGACATAACAATTTGTGGACACACCAAGGAGGAACACAATCAAAACCTTTGTTTTTTTCTCGACATTGCAAATGAGAACAATTATACATACATTAAATGAAAACAGGTGTGTTTTCACTTCTGGTACCACAAACTTACTTAGCTATCGCATAACAACAGCCAGATCCAGAGTACATAAAACCCTTAATGGAGTTGCTAAACCCTGATGATGTAAAAGCATTGCAACATATCATTGGCATGTTCGCGTACCACACACAATGGATTCCACGCTACTTCAAAAGGGCTAAGCCGCTCCTTTATGTTGAGCACTTTCCTTTGAGTGACGAGGCCATTTCTGCATTAGAATCATTGAAGAAATGTTTCAGCACCATAACACTGGGAGATATTGATGAAAGTCTGCTGTTCACAGTAGAAACTGATGTATCTGAGCAGGTTATATCTGTGACTCTAAATCAACAAAACCACCCTATTGCCTTTTTCTCAAGAACATTGAATAATCAAGTGTAGAAAAAGAGTCCACTGTCATTGTTGAGTCCATTCACAAATGGGCCCACTTCCTTATTGGTTGCCGTTTTACCATAGTAACTGACCAGCAGTCAGTGTTGTTTATGTATGACTATGCTAATCACGGTAAAGTTAAAAATGAAAAAATATTTTGTTGGCATGTGGAAGTGGAACTGAGTGCCTTTGATTTGGCATTCTACCGAAACGTCACAGAAGCTCTAATAAATACGATCCAGTGGTAGAGGAGGTCGACTTAGTCCACGCAACACCAATCATGCTGTTGTTCGATTTCCTTCAGGAAAAGACTGTTTCACTGAAAGATATTGCTGTGGGATCTTCGCATGAGAATAATTTGGGCGATATCAAACTCCTGTTACAAATAGCGGAAGATGTCTACCTGCCAGAGACGGTTTCGGGGATCTATCTGATACCAGTGATGTCACCACAGAGCCAAATAAAAGTGACAGGATCACGTGAGATGAAGATGGTCAAACACAAACTGTTGCGAAAGACACTGAACACAACATACCATAGCGCAGATTGACACGCCTTTGGAAACCAGTCGAGAAATACAGGGCAGTTCTGTATTCATAGTTGTGTTTTGCTGGGTTGTTTTTGGTAGACCTTGTACTCTGGTCTCTTTTTTTTTGGTAGGAAGAATGTGATAAAATTCTTGTGCTTAATTGGTTGCTTGTGCTTACGCTTAATTGGTTGATTAAGTACTTGGCATTCCGTGGTTAGTGCCTGACTTACCTTGCTCGTCTTGCATTATTCATGTGTAGCATTGAAGGCATGCTGGTGTATTGATTCTGTTCCGTTCTGCTTTTAACCCATTAACGGCCTCGATTGACTGACCCTTTTTTGGCCAAAAATTTCCAGCCGCTAGAGCCAGAGAGCTGTTCAAACACTCCACGCATTCAGCAAGTCTTCTAGTTGAGATAAAAAAAACATTTTTTTTCTTGAAAACTAGGCCAAAATCCACGTCTATAGAGCCCTTGATTGACCTGCTAGCATATCTGTAGCTAAAATTATGGGTTAAAAACCCAGTTTTTGGCAAAATTCAAAAGGTTTTAAAAAAGGCATATTTTTTCCTTTCAGGGAAAATTTTGGCCAGCTATAACTCGGCAGCAGATTGAGCTAGAGAGCTGTTCAAACCCTGTAATGACTAATGGTGTCATGTAGTTTAGAATAAAAAAAAAAAAATTTTAATTTGGGTGGGGGGTTTTGGGCCACTGAGATCATGACAGGGATATGTTTTTTGGTTAATTTTATGGCATTATCATCCGATCCAACGCGCCAATATTTTGGCTTCCAATATTTTTGGATTCTAAGCGAGAATACACATTTTTAGAGCCCTTGATTAAGTTTCTAGCTTTTCTGGTTCAAAAGTTATGCCAAAAATTTTCCAAATATGACAGGAAACTCCCAGGGGATTAGTGAGGATTTCCCTAATTAATATTCTACCATTTTTGCCATAACTTATCAACTAGAAACGCTGGAATGTCAACCAAACCCTCTAAAAGCTCGTACTATAGCCTAGAATGCATTTAAATCTCTTGCGGTTTCGCGCCAGTCATTCGGCTTGATTTTTGAACTCCCACAGGACATTGACGTCATGGATTGTTTTGACAGACCTGTCAAAACATGTCAAAACATCCTGTGGTTTTGTAAACATGGCCAGAAAGGCCAGAATCAGGCGGTGAAAATTGTTTTTTTTTTCAGTCTAAACTACAAGTCTTTCCCAATTCAGAGCGGATTTTAACAGCTTTTTAGCTCGAGCCACTGGCGAGTGTTGGCCATATAGAATAGGGGAGTGTTCCAACCCAAATTGGGGTTTGTGGGTGCAAAAATTTTCACTAATTTTTCTTTTTTTATCCATAATTTTGGCTACAGATATGCTAGAAAGCCATTCAAGGGCTCTAAAGACATGGATTTTTGCCAAGTTTCCGACAAAACTTGAGCCAAAAGAATGGGTCAATGGGTTAGGACCCAGGGCCAGGTAAAGGTGGCTAAAAAAATGCAAACCCCCCCCCAGCGAACGCCAAACCAAAAATGTAAAAAATTGTTTTTGATGTCAACTAGAAGACTTGCTGAATCCGTAGAGGGTTTTAACAGCTCTCTAGCTCTAGCGGCTAGCGATTTATGGCCAAAAAAGGGCGAGCCAATAGATTGGCTCCTGCGGTCATTAAAGGGTTATGAATTTATATATAGCGTTTATTAGTTTAATAAAACCAACCAGTGGCTGCTGATGATTACATTCAGCACATTCTGCAAGAAAGGAAGACAACTGTTTCGAAACTTTATGACTTGCTTAATGCTTTTGTGGAAAAGTTAGCATTGTGGAGAATGCACATCACGAATGACATATTTATCATGTTCGACGGGCTTACATCATTAAATATATGGTCCAAATGGTTTGACAAATTTTTGCATTGGATGTCACAAATCATTTGTGCAGCTTAGAAAAGGAACTAAACCACCATTGTCCAGAGCACATAGATATGAGTGAGAAGCACCACCATTGTCCAGAGCACATAGATATGAGTGAGAAGCTCAATGCAGTCAGAAATATGTTCAGCATCATCATCTCATCAAGCTGCCTATGAATCTTCAAGAGGAATTCATTGATTTAAAAAATGACTCATCTATGAAGACTACATTTGAGAATTCTGAATTAACAACATACTGGTGTGCTGCATCTTCTTCCGATCCTCGAAAGATTTTTTAATTTAATTTGATTTTGCAATCAGACACAAAGTCCATAGTACAAGCACATACCGTCTGCACAACACAGATTGATAAGAATAAACACAACAAAATGTATTACAATGGCATTTGAGGCACAACCACAGGGTTACAGACACTTTCTTAACACAACTCCAGAGTAGGATGCTGGGTTCAACACTGGCCAAGGCCAGGTAAAGGACGAATTTGTTGTAGCATGACACACCCTTAAATGAACAAACACTATAATGTCAGAGCACTCAGTCAAAAAAAGGCAATTGCAGTGTTCAAAGAATAAGGACGAATATAAATAACCCGACTGCATCAAAGCGTGCAACCATACATTGTTAGACTTTTCTACATCTTTTAAGAAACATGTACACATTTTTGTGCAATAAGGCCTTAAAGATAGGAATGTTGCATTGAACCTAATGACTAATAATACTTGCTGGCCATGGCAGGTTGTACAGAGCCCTGCACCCAAAATAATAGGCCACACGCACTCTCTACATGCATGACTTCCTGAAATTACACCATATTTGTGATGCATACATGGGCATACAAACGGAACAAAAAGTACATTTTTAAATGCATTTGAACATTGGGAAAAAGTGGCTCGCAGCTTGTTTGCTACACAATATTGATATCGCAGTTGTCTCTGAATGCCTTTGTCATCTGAGAGCTCAGTATCAAATACAATCACCAGATATTTGTATTGGGTAACAGATTTTATGCTTTGACCACCCAATTTCAACAATGGAATGACTGTGCTTTTTGCACTCTTAGCCCTAAACGTCATACAAACAGTTTTGTTGCAGTAGAAAATAATCCCATGCAATTCTGCATAGCCTGACACATATCAAGTATACTTTGCAACCCACATACACTTGGACAAAACACACAAACATCATCAGTAAACATTAGGTGTTTCAATAGTACTTCACCAATTTAACACCCAGCTTTAATGTTGTTTAGTTCAATTGATGGATCATCTAAATATACAGCAAACAAGTATGGACTCAATACTCCCATTTGTCTAACCCCATTAGTAACAAGAAATGGTTCAGACAAATGCTTGCCCCATTTTATTTGCATCATTTGTTCTTTGTACCAATGTTTCAGTAGCTGCACAAAACACATTGGTACCTTTCTCTGAATTAATTTCTCAAATAATTTCATGTGCAATACACGATTGAATGCTTTCAAGGCATCTAAAAGAGCAGTATGCACTAATGAACCATGGGTTACAAAGTATGAAGCAGTTTGCTTCAACAAAAATATACACTGATCAGTACCATGTCCAGCCTTAAACCAAATTGATTATCTGTTGTTCCAAGGGAAGGAGAGATGCACAAGATAATTTGAAGTGTTCAAGTAGTTTTGACGCGACTGTGGCAATTGCCACAGGTCTGTAATTTGATGTGTCAGTCATATTCCCATTCTTGTTTTTTGCATATGAGAACTATTGTTGTGTTAAAACAGGAACTAGGTACAAAATTATGAACAATGCACATATTAAAAAGTACATTGAGAAAAAAGCAAAGAGATTCACCTGCATACAGCAAGTGCTCTTTTTTGCATATGGGAACTATTGTTGTGTTTAAACAGGAATTGGGTACATACCCATGAACAATGCACATATTAAACAGTTCAGAGAAGAAAACACAAAGATTCACCTGCATACAGCAAGTGCTCTGCAGAAATAAAATCAGGCCCTGGTGCCTTGTTCAAGGACAGCTTTAGAAGAAGTTATGTCAATGAAACAACAGAACACATGGCCATTTCAGGACCCAGACAATTCTTGCAGTCTATGCTATGTTCCACAAATTCTGCAGACTCACTGGCAGAGTTTTCAGAATTTAACATTCCCTTGAAATAGTCACCATTTATCCCACCCACCTATGTTGGTAGTGATGGTTATCTGTTTTGTTCTTAACCTTCTGCCAAATGTTTGGTTTTATCAGCTTGCAGTGCATCTGCTAGGCCATTGGCCTTGTGTATTTCAACATCTTCGTGGCATTTCTGCAGTGAATAATTGAAATCCTTTTTTGTCTTAACCATGTTTCTGTATATACCACCAGTCTTTGTTCTATTGCAGTTAACCCATAGCCACAAGGCTATGCCACAGCTCTGCATACAAATTTTATATCTCTTCCAGATGTTTCTCACCTGTATAATTAAAATTTTGACAGTGTAGCCTCTGTGACTAATTGCAGCTTATCAAGTAGGTTTTTACTTCCATTGTTGGAAATCCTCTCTTTCCTGAGGAGTAACCTTAAGCCAGTCAATTCAACATGGCTGGAGCTCTAATTCCTCATCATCAAATCCAGGATGGTGGGAACACTAAATGGTGACTCCTATAGCTCAGTGATCAGTAACTATGCACAACTATAGCACTTCCATATCAAGCATTGCTTGATGCACTGCAAATGACGAGACAAAATGGTCTATCTAAGAAGATGTGAAATGTGCACCACTAGCGTTGTAAATTTGTCCTGGGCTAGTAGTGCATAATCGAAATCATTTTCCACACAAAAATCTTTTAACAAAGCTCCAAATGCATTCATAACCCCAGCACTGATGTCCCTCACAAAGCAAATATTTGGGCATGGCAGCTCATCACAATCGTTTCATCTTACCCAAGTATGCTAAAAAGTCACCAGTATTAGCTCTACTGCAGTATGGCAGGTACACATTAATTAAACACAACTCTGATTTCTTTTAATCATTCTTAAGCCTATTATAAAGCAATCACAATTTGAAAATGAAGCCTTAAGATTTTTAAACCAACAGATATGGCAGTTCCACCATGCCCACGACCCAAACCTAGGCCATCATTAAAGTCAGAGTCTGCCATCCCAAATGTAAAATGAGACACACCTAAACAGAATAGATTATCAAGCTGTTCGTTTGAACAGATCTCTAGCTCAATCGCCTGTCGAGTTATGGAGTTGCAGACTGATGGTAAAAAAGTGACTCACTCAAGTCTTAAAGGTAAATCCAAAGGTTTCAACAACACTTTGAGAGCTGGGGTACGATACATTCATACTTTCAACCAAAAAACAGCAGTTGTCAGTTGCCTTGCCAACGCCACAGCTCCTCCGCCAATTGCACTAGAGAGCTGTTCAAACCCTTAAACAGACCGGCCAAGTCTTCTAGTCTGCACTCGAAAAAAAATTTTTTGGTTGGGGGTTGCAGATTTTTTGTGACTGACGTCATAAGTGAAGTAGTTTTTAAGCCATTTTGGCTCATGTTACCTGGCCTAGGGCCCAACTGCTAGGCCAAAGTATTTCGCTGAAGTTTTCATTGGAAACTAGGCTCAAGTCCAAGTCTTTTGAGCCTTTGATAGACTTTCTAGCATTTCTGGTTGAAAAGTTATGATCTAAAATGAACAAATTAATTAATTATAAAATTAATTAGTCAAATTTTTTTATTACTTTAGATCAGTGGTTCTCAACCTTTTTTATCCCATGCACCCCTTTAACTGTTATTCACAGATAAAATCCCCCCCTTACAAATTTAGTTTGTGAAGAACACTTCTACATCAGTACACTAAGAAGAGAAACTAAACTCTTCACAACTGGTAAGTTAAACTATATTACATTTTAAACAAAATCCTAAATACAAAATGCTCCCCTGGTGGAGAATTTCCCCCAGTTGAGAACCCCTGCTTTAGATCATAACTTCTGAACCTGAAATCCCAGCAGTTCATCCAAAGTATCAAAAGACTCTGATTGTAGCCTAGTTTCCAATAAAAACTTCAGCGAAATACTACCATCTAGTGGTTTGGGCCCAGGGCCAGGTGAAGTGGGCCAAGGTGGCCTAAAAGTCCTTTACTTATGATGTCATTCACAACAAATCAGCATCCCCCAAGCAAAAAATGTTTTTCGAGTGCAAAGTACAAGACTTGTCGAGTCTTTTGAGCTTTTGACCAGGTCTGTAGCGCTTACCGGACTAGAGAAATTCCCACGCAAAGCCACGTGCGATCCAGCTGTTTTTGCACGAACCACTTGAACTAACCTGGCTATGAAAGTGTTAACAGTGTTTTTCAAATTTACCTTCGTACAACTGTAATTATGTCACAAAATCTTTCATCAGTTCATTTGCTGAAAATTTTATTGCATTTCAAATCAACTGGTATGTTTGACTTTCATGATAAGTGTTCATGAAATTATAGTTTTCTTTACTGTCATTGCAAGCCAGTCACAGTTTTAGATGTGTCATTTTCTTAGAAATGGTAATGAATCTTTCACTTCACATGAAGCACAATTCTGCATTTTTAAGTAACATTTTATAGAAAGGAGTCACAGAACACATGGCCACATTATACATATAGCTGTGAATAAGTGAGAGGGAGTTTTTACATTTGCTATCAAATGGTTGGGTAGCACTTTTACATCTGACATGATTTGTAATCTTTGAGCAGGTTGCGACTTGATCAGAAGTGTTGCAGACAAAAGACTTGGTATCAGATAAGAGTTCTTGAAGCTAAATTTTGGTTGACTGCAAAATGAACCTTAAGCCAGACTTAGGATTTTGTCTGATGGAAAATAATTTAGCTTTGAGAAAAGTTTTGAAAGAAATCTTAAAAAATCAGAAGCAGATAAAAAAAACATTGTGTTTTATCCTGGGTTTGAACTGACGGAAAAAATTAAGTTAATTCGGCCACAATATTCAAAAAAGAAGGCTAGTGAATAGTGTTATTGTGGGTTTTAATACTATTATGGGACAAATGACCGAAATGTCTCGATGAAAAAATAAGTTTTACCTAATATTGATACATTAGAGCTTGTCGTCAATCACCACTGAAAAGTGAAGAGCAACACTGATATTATCACTTTCGATACCAGTCCACATTTTTAGCCAAATAGCACAGGTAATACTGGGTACCAAACTACTAATACGTGTCTGGCCAAATTTTCGTTTTAAGCATGTACATGTATGTATGTAGACTGTCAGGAGAAAAGGTCAGATTATTTGAAAAAGATTGGTTTAGAAAAAGCAATAATTTTTTTTTTCTAAAGGTGGCGGCACTAGGGTGCAAAGTTCACATGAGTAAAGCTTTTGTTAAACATGTTAGCATGTTTCAGACAGTTAGCATGGCAAGAAAAGTTGTCTATATTATGTTTTACAAATAGTTGTGCGCGTGATGGTACCGTTGATTTATTTCATGGTGAATGGATTCAGGTAGTTTGAAGTAGTACTGTTACTTGAAAAATGGTTGCTTGGAAACAGTGTTTTTCCAACATGACCATATCAGACGTGTTGATGTGTTCGTGAAGCTATCATGGTACTGATGATCATTGTAGAAATGTATCAGAGTGTTGCAGGCAGGTAGGCCAAGAAAGGATGCGTTTTATTTTTTTACCAATACTCTTTCATGCTTGTCTGTATTTCAGTTACACTGTTTAGGGCAGGGGTCATTTTTCGCACTGTGGACCGGCATTTTGGCATTATTTTGCATTTTGGCATTATTTTGCAGACCGGCCCTCAAAATAATGTGTGGCACAAGCAAATTTATCGCAACTCATAACTCATCACCACACTGATTTAGTAATAAAAGATCTGGGCTTGCTTTGCTGCAATAAGATGCTCCAACCTGTAAGGATTATGTTGGTCATTGGCACCTGCAATGTGTTCCTTATGTCAGTCATTCCTGTCACTTTTGGACCAATTTGATCTTGGTTCTGCATGGTCTGCTAACAATTTCTTCACAAATCTGCACCAGTCCGTGGCCTGGTGTTTGCCGACCCCTGGTTTAGGTGACAAGTAAAATTATGGAAAAATTGTGAAAATAGCTCGTTACACTTTGCATTTTTTTCACCACACACCCAGCACCAAAAGTGTTAAATCATATTTTCATCTTACATTTGGTTTAAGGATATGATTAATGTCAGTGTTGAGGCATAAAGTTGAGAGTAGTAAAAGTTGGGAAAGTACTGTGAAGTTTAATCGCTTTAATTGAGACAGAAAATGGCTTCAACTTTTTTTCTCGAAAAAGAATTACAAATTTAATGCTAGCGACGATTCTTTTACAATATGCATGATGGACAGAAGCAGATTTTCTTCTTTTATATGAGCAGTGACCCTCAAGCGATTCCAGATTTTCTTCTTTTATATGAGCAGTGACCCACAAGGAGGTTAATTCAAGCGGTTCGCGAAAAAACAGCTGGATCGCACGTGGCTTTGTGCGGGAATTTCTCTGGTCTGGTAAGCGCTACAGACCCGATATAAGGCTCAAAGACTCGGCACGTCTTGTACTTTGCACTCGAAAAAAATTTTTAGTTGGGAGGTACAGGTTTTTTATGAGTGACATCATAAGTGGAGGACTTTTAAGTCACCTTGGCCCACTTTACCTGGCCCTAGGCCCAAACCGCAGGATGGTAGTATTTCACTGAAGTTTTTATTGGAAACTAGGCTACAATCTGAGTGTTTAGAACTTTGGATGACCTCCTGGGGTTTCGGGTTCAAAAGTTATGAACAAAAGTAATAAAAATATTTGACTAATTAGTCAATTAGATAATTATTTAACACTTTGACGGTTGGCACCCAGGGCCAGGCAAAGTGGGCCAAGGTGGCCTAAAAGTCCTCCACTTATGACGTCACTCACAAAAAACCCACACTCCCCAAGCAAAAAAATTTTTTTTCGAGTGCAGACTAGAAGACTTGCCACATCTTTTGACACTTTGAGTAGGTCTGTAACCCGAACAGGAGCAGAGATATTCCCGTGCAAAGCCACGTGCGTTTAGGTGTTTGTTTTTCCAAAAATCCCCAAAAGCATCCGGACGCCAAAGAGTTAATGTGTTAATTTTAGATTATAACTTTTGAACCAGAAATGCTAGAAAGTCAATCAAAGGCTCAAAAGACTCGGACTCAAGCCTAGTTTCTAATGAAAACTTTAGCAAAATACTTTGGCCTAGTGGTTGGGCCCTAGGCCAGGTAACATGAGCCAAAATGGCTCAAAAACTACTTCACTTATGACGTCACTCACAAAAAATCCACAACCCCTAACCAAAAAAATTTTTTTCGAGTGCAGACTAGAAGACTGTCTAATCTGTTTGAGCGCTTAAACAGCTCTCTAACGCAATCGGCGGAGGAGCTATGGCATTGGTAAGGCAACTGACAACTGCTGGTTTTAGGCTGATTTCAAATATGACTAGATCATACCCCGGCTCCCACACTTCACTAAAAGTGTTTTTAACAAATGAACTTTAAGTGATTTTTATGGCACTTGTAACTGTGGATAAATAAGATGCATTAGAAGTGAAAAACAAAGGTTTTGGCTACAGATTCCACTTAAACTGTTTCAGTAAGTTGCTGCACACCTTAACCAACAAATAGGTCCAGATATTAATCTACTCAAATGCTTTAACAAAATCTTAAATAACTGAGAAAAAATTTCTACAATTTTTAATAACATGTGAGAGCTGTAACAGCAACACATACAAATGTCAAAGTAACAAGTCAGTGAGGAAACAAAGTAAGAATTACAAGCAATGAAAGAGCCATCAATTTTGTCAAAGTAGTATCTGAATGACTATCTGTTTTTTACTTTTGAAGGACTAAAAACTGTATCTGGCTTTGTGCCATAGGTGGTGGAACCAAGGGGCCGCATGGGCCTATGCTCTCAACTTTTATTTCTGGTAGGGCCTGGCCCGTCCACTTTTAAATGTCTAATTTTTCCCAAATAAGTTTAAGTAACACAATTAGTATTGGGTCCATTGTTTAAGTACATCGTCAAATGAAAAATATGTTGCAGATGTTTGGCAGTATTTTGTCAATATTATTTGTAATATCAGGATTTTTTTAAGACGTTTTAGGGACCCGATTCGGGTCCCTAGAATTTCAAATCAGGTCCTTAGAATCAGAAAAAAATATGATTGGGTCCGTAAACTCAGAGAAAATTGAATCCCCGAAGAAATCAGGTCCATACAGATCCATACCGGGTCCCTAACATTTTCCTTAAAAAAAACCCTGGTAATATATTCATTGTAATTTGGCAGTGAATTTGGCAAGATTTGGCATTTCTTTGGTAGAACACACCATGCACAGTCTGTCATCATGATACGGCTTGCATACCTCATTGGTGTTGTTCAACAGTGTTGCTAGGTAGTGTAATACAACACAATTTTTTACACATATGGTATAATTTTACATGCTTGCGTGCATTGGCATTGGAAAGATTTTTTGCAGTGGGGGGGCCACCAGTGGATTTTTCCAAACGTTTTTCTAGGGTGGGGCAAAAAGTGGTGAAATTTTGTTTCTACTACTTGAAACTAAGAAAACAACCTTTTTTGCTGAAATTTCCAAATTCATGAGCCCCTTCTGACACCCATGCTTGTGTGTAGGAAAAAGTTCGTGCCACACCATTAATAATTGGTGTAATTTCAAGTGTTTTGACACCATCTAAATAGTGAAATTTTGCTGAATCTTGTACACAAAATGAAATATTTGACAGCTCAATTTCAATTGCTTGTTTTTTGCATTGGCAACACTAAATAGCTATATTTTATTTCTGCATTAGCAACACAATTGGCATCCTTACAGACAACTTGCCAGTTGCTACATATGCTTTGTCACATTTTTGCATTCCGGTATCTAATACCTTTGTAGAATGAGTATTCAGTCATGTGTTACTTCTGTGTTCAAGATGTGGAAAAGTTGTTATTTTGTATTTGCTTAAAACAAGTATCAATGCTATGTCATATTTGCCTGTTTTTAAGCTGTGTTCTTGGTGTTTTTAACAGGCAAGTGGTGACTCTGGTAGACAGGGCCCTCAGGTTTAGCCCAAGTCTTTGTAAAGTCTTCGATTATGTTTTTTATCTAACGCAAGCTGTTCACTTCGTATATTCGTGCCACGACCCAAGGTCCAGTCCCACTACACTATGTTGCTAATTCAGGCTTTTTTCTTTGTGCCTTGTCACTGTTCATATATTTTCATTTCAAGTCTAGCCTTTCACATTCATATTGCAGGTGACCTGAATAAAACAATATCGTTCATAATAGGTGCTCTCTCGAATTCGTTCGCTCACGCTTTACACAAGTTCATCAATTTGAGCCCGAACTACCTTATGCAATTAACTATTTTTTAAAACAGAATTCTTATTAGACGGAACGTTTTTTCAAGCAATGGATTTGTATAAGACCTTGGTTTTAAAGTCCAATCCATGGACAGTTCCCATTTCAAGAATAATTTTAAACGAATAATACACTGTTCAGCAACTGGGGCTAGTATGAAAGAGCCTAGTACGTAGAGGGCTTACTGGCATTATCATTGCTCTATGATGTACGTTACTCAACAATGTAGAAGTTTTAATGGGAACTTCTCATTTATTGTTACGTAATTAGTAACATCACAGAGCAACGATACTGTCAGCCACAATGAGAACAAATGCGAACTTCAGCAACACAAGCGTTGTACGCTTTTAGTCAGTCAGAATAAATTGTATGATGAGTCCAAGTGATGCTGTTAACCTGGGCCGCCCTCGTAACATCTTACTGGAATTTCAGGTGGTTAACTGATACGTTTTCATAGTGGTGAAATTTTGTCTAAAATACTGAAGTTAGACCTTCATATGGTTTATAAGTAATGACATCATACTTCAATGCTTGTGATATCACAGTTGCCAATTCAAACCACAAAATTTTCTACATTTTTTGACGTGCACTTATGCCCCCTGACCTTGAAGAAGGTTCCACTACCCATGCTTTGTCCCACATATAGCACTGAGTTTGTGACAACAGCAGTATAGTGAAGCTGGTCAAAAGGGAAGAATCTACAAGTATTAGTTTGCGAGGGATTGTTGATTAGGCCTTCATGATGGTTGCTTTGGCTTTGCTAATAAAGATGGCACTTTTGTGCAATCAGATCAGTGTGTATGTTTTCACAATTTTTTGGGGATGCTTTCAATGGACTTTCTTTGTTAAAAAGTTTTGGAAACCAGAAACACATGACATATAAGAATTGGTCACATATTTTGCAGACGTCTGTAATTTTGGTCAATTTTTAGCCGCCACCACAACAGAAAATATCGTTAAAAAAACAACCAACCCTAACCTTGACTTGTAGTAACAAGTAGTCTAGTTCATTACTTGTTTTTTTAACGATATTTTCCGCTGTGGTGCTCAGCTAAAAATTCAAATCGACTGTAATTTCGTCTGACACGTTTTTTTTCGTCCTTCCAACATGAAAACCGGATATGGTTATTTGGATATTTCACATTGCCCTTTGCTACAAAAAGACCAAGATATAACCAGTTTCAGGTGAAAAACTTTTATACATCTTCAAAGACAAAGTGAAAAGAGCTCTTTTATATATACAGAAATTTTAAAGAAGCTATTCCAAGCTGCCACAATGGTTTGATGTTTTGGCCAAGTTTCTTGTGATTGTTTCGGACTGTGAGGCTCTGTTTGATGCCGATGTTGATTTTGCTTCAAAGACTTTTTTTAGTAGAAATAATATAATTTAAAGAAAGTTCCTTTGAATTACTCCACATAATTTCATCAATACACAAACAATTATATAAAGCAAAGAAAGGATGAGATGTAATATAAACTAGACATGTTCAAAAACAGTCAACATATCTCAATGCTTTTCAGAAAATATAAAACGTTTAATGGTTGTTTTCATTGAGGTTATCACTATCAGAGACACCCGAAAACAAATATAACCAGACCTTTGTGCAGAGCTCTCACAAATGCAACTCCAAAAATCTTTAGAACAGTACCGAAATTTCTCCCTCCTCCCATAGCCATCTTTATTCCATACTTTTAACCCTATTGTACATACTCCCATTATTAACACAACTACTAACTAGGTTGTGTCTGCTTACCTAGGTTTTGATTGTTTTGTTTGTGTATTTATGATTTGGTTTTCTTGTTTTGTTGTTTGTTTGTGAATTTTTGCGTTTTGGTTTTCTTGTTGCTGCTGGTTTTCTTTTGTTTTGCAGGAACAGCACGTCTTTCCCAGTATTCCCACATATCACGTCTGGCGAACAAAGAAATTCGAAGGCAACACCTCTACAGATTGGATCCCAAGAGTACCAAATCAACCATCATCCAAATGCAAAAAAACACTGCAAACAATTTGTAGAGCTTGCTAGCTGCGAAAGGGTTATGACAACCGAACCCGGGCAGAGTTTCATTTTAGCTGGGTTTATACTTTCGCTGCCACGCCCAGGTCCTTGCAGATCTGAGCAACCCATCCACCGAGAGAGGCCGGTTGCGACCCAGCACCCCCTGCGCAACTGTGTTGATCATCTGGCAGCTCCTTCCCACATATATGCACCACCACGAGTTGAAACTGGGCAGTGAGTAACAAAGCTTATTTAACTCATAACTGCTGAGGGGCATCGACTCGACAACCTTCCGGTTCCTTCAATGCCCTGGCGTCCTTGCACTGATTTGTGTTTTTTCTAGCTGAATATTAATTATCGCCAAATAAAATCAACTCAACTCAGCCCTGGTTTAGATTTTAAAAAATCCCTAAATCTGTGGTGATGCTGCAAAAAAATACCATGCTGAAGCCGCCATTCGCTGACACCGCGGTAGGTGATGAAATGGATACCGATTTTGCGCATTTGACCAAACGTAACCTCGCCAGAGGTGTGCATGGACTGGAATTGGATTTTTTGAAACCGGACTCCGGTTGCGTCTGGCAGGATCCGGATTCAGGTTTTCTTAACAAGAACCGGATCCGGACTAGATTTGGATTTTGTAATTTGCTGATGAAAAATGGTTTGTGAGACTGAGCTGTGCCTGTAATTGCTAATTAACTATCAGCTGCCACAGTTACTATAGTTTTGCAAGTCTTCCTGAGTGTTCCACTTAATGACAGAAAAGTACACTACGCAGTCGCAATTGCAATGCATGAATGATTTACGCACAAGTTATATTCATGGCTCCGTGATATGGCAGTGTAATGACAAATTAAAGTATGCTGTTTTCGGACTACTCGTAACAATCCCACGCATTTTGGATTGGCTGTTGTGTTATATTTGTGATTTTCCAATAAAAGTTTATAGCCTACGCCCTACGTATATATATATATTTAAGATTCCTGCATTAGTTTCATTGAAATTGCGTTTTTAAGACGTGTTTAGGCTACTTTTTCCAGGAAGTGCTGAAAAGTTCAGGTGGGCTACCTACTGTACTGTGCAAGCGTAACATTGCATTATACAGTAGCCTAACTAGTAGTCTCAAGTAGTGTATATGGCAGAACACAACTCTGTGCTTGAGATGCTGAAGGATGAAAAGCTGTCAGAAAAGCCTTATGCTGATGGGAGAAGACATTCGCAAGACTTTGTTTAGGCCACTCATTCACCAGCGATGATTGTACATCGATTATATGTCGTTGTTTTAAGATATTTTACATTCTAAATTAACAAGTTGTTTGTTGATATATCATAATTACATAATTGACAAAATGTCTTATCAGGCCGAATGAAATGGTTTTGTGGGTTGGATTTGCCTTTGCCCTGCTTGCCAGTTAAGATACCCCTGGCCTACATTAATGCTTCATATGTTTTGATATCAATTTAGGTAGTGTCTATTTTACCGCCAAGATTCTGGCGGTAACAGATCGGCTGGAGCTATTGTGCCGCCAGTCGAACATTCGGTCTTGTGCCATGACGTAATTCGAATAAAAAGATCAGTTTGTCATGCAATCGGCATGCTGTTCGTAGCGTAGCAGTTATGCTTCAAATCTGGTACGCCATTGCTTTTCAGTTCAACTTTCACCTTGGCGACTTCCCTTTTTTTTGTTTTACTTTTTTCAAAACTTTCCAAAGTTCACGCTTAGGTGTTAGGATTAGGGTTAGCGTTTAGGTTAGGGTTGGGGTTATCTTTAGGGTTAGCTTTAGGGTGAATGTTAGGTTAGGGCTACAGTTAGGGTTAAGAATAGGGTTAGGCTTAGGGTTTATCCTTTATGTTTACTCCATTGATGCAAAGCCTGTTGTCGCCGGCATCTTGGCGGCAAAATATACTCTGCCATCAATTTAAGTTAAGCATATAACAAGTTGTGAGAGTAGTGTTTACAGCGAAGGAGATAAAATCATGCTCACTTCGTTGATATTTTGTGGAATATGCATGACTTTTACTGATACTGAGTCAAACAGGAGTTGGATTACTTGCATCATGGTAGTGGCTGAGTCGGACTGGATGTGGATTCAAAATTTACCGAACAGGATCGGATGCGGAGTCAAAAAAAGCTAAATCCGCACACCTCTGAACCTCGCGCGATGTAAACGCTGGAAACACTGCTCGCTTCTGCGTCAACGTCAAGGCAGCAGAGTGAGCACGGATCAGGACTGGATCGGACTGCAATTTTTTTGAAAATTGACGACTGGATCGGACTCAGAAAATTTTTGTTGTTTTAATGTGATTATTCTGAAAATATCAAAAAATTTAGTTGTGATCCGATTCACAGATTTGCTAAATGGTAGTTTATATTTTGACATCAAATGCAAAAACGCTACTGGGACTCTTTTCCAATTCGAACTGTATCCACCTTTGTTCACTTATAACGTTCAGGTGTAGTAGCAACGTGAACATAGTTGAGTGGTAAGTGTTAATGCCTGCTGTGCGATTGTTCGTTGGTTCTGCTCTCATCATTTCCTTTGGCTTAGCTTGTTGAGGTTACACCTTTGACAGGAATGCTTTTAATATGCTTTTTCAAAAAGTTTAGGGTTTACGTTTAGGGTATATGTTTAAGTTTCGGTTTAGGGCTTGCATTTAGGGTTTAGGTTTACAGACTAAGTTTCTGGTTTAGGTTCATCTTTTAGGTTTAGATACTTGGGTTGATGTTTGAATTTTGAGTTTAGGTTGTAAGTTTTGGGTTTAGGATTTGGGTTTAGGGTTTGGGTTTAGGGTTTAGGTTTTGGGCTTAGGTTTTGGGTGCATGTTTTGGGTATTGGTTTGGTTTACGTTTTGGGTTTAGGTGTTGGGTTTTAGGTCATATGTAACAAAGACATTGGTAATCCTAGTGTATCGTCATTGTCACTTGACCAATCCAAGCAATCGGATTCTCCTAAAGGCAAAATAACTCCAGCAGTGCTTTTCCCTCTGAAGCCTAATATACACTTTCGTGTTAACTTTTTGAAACGCCAAAAGGTTGTGTCTATTTTGCCTCATGATTCAAAACCACTGCTGGAACTATTTTGCCTCCACCCAACATATCTGCCTAAAGGTAAAATAGCACAAGTTGTTATTTTGCCTCATGAGGCAAAAGATAAATACATGATTTTACATGGGCGGGTCAGGACTGCATCGGAATGATGATTTTCAAAAATTTGCGAATCAGAACTGGATCGGATTAAATTTTATCGGGTCAGGACTGGACTCGGACTGAAAAATTTCACAGTCTGCTCATCTCTGCAAGGCAACAGAGCTGTTCGGTAAGTTGCATTTTACTATCCGATCCTATCTTGTTTTTCAAAAATCATATCCGATCCGAATCCTATTTTGGTTGAAATCACATTATCCGTATCCGAAAACTATCCGAAAGTCTGGGGCCTATTATGATGCACAACACACATTTTTAGGCTTTGAATATTTTACCTCATGAGGCAAAATAGCATCTGGGATTATTTTGTCTTCAGCTGAACACATGGGCGCAATCTGGTTGGGGACATGGGGGACGTGTCCCCCCCACTTTCCTAGACGGGGGGGACATAATATGCCATGTCCCCCCACTTTTTTCTCATAGGGTTTGTATTTGGAGAGGTTTCAAAACTAAATGTGACGTTTGTCACGTTTTGTGTGAAGAGTTTTTCATATTAGATGTTACACATAGCTGTGATGATGTTGAAAGAGAGATTAGTGTGGTATCACTGACTCTGATATATTTATAAATTTTTGCTTCAAAAATGATTGTCAGCATTTTGCAAGTTTCCAGAGACCACAAAAAATTTTAACTGGCCCTGTCCAATATTCATTCAGTGTGGTTTACTGCAACAAAGGTCAACAGTGAAGTGAGAGATCACGGTACAGCCGTGATTTGTTTCGTACAAAAACGTTGGCTAACTGGCTTTACTGTAACGTTGGTGGTCACATGTTCTGAAACAGACAGCGTAAAATTGAAAGATGCAAGTGTATAATGTTAGAAAGCTGCATTTTCACGCAAACCTCTGTGAAGTTTTTGCCGAAAACAAACAGCAGCACTATTGTGATGACTTAGTTTTAGGATGGGGAGTTTTGCAAAAGACTGTTTTCAACCATTAGTAAACAGGATTTTCATCAAAATTTTAGAGACGTATTGACCTGGCCATACACTGTCCTATTGCTCAAAACTTAACGACTTGACATGGAATAGAAGATAGCTTATACATTTATCCGTATTTCTTGTATGTCATGACAAGGGTAACCAGCCAATTCAAAAAATATTTTTACCCACAATGCAGCAATGTTTTCACCCAAGTGCGAAACATTTGCTTTATAGGTGTCCTACGCAATGGTGGCAGAACTATTTTAAAAGTGGGGGGCACAAGTGCACGTCAAAAAACTATAAAGTTTTTGTAATTTGAATTGGCAACTGTGACATCACAAGCACTGAAATACGACGTCATTAACTTTTTTCAGTATGTATAAGCATTTTTATTCAAAATTTGATAAGCCCTCAACGACTACACAACACCCTATCTATCATACACTACACTGACTCGAGCACATAAATGTAACTAGTTGTTCTTAGTCTTACACAAAACCAATTTACTTTAACAATGGACCCAATACGAATTGTGTTACTTAAACTTATTTAGGCAAAATTCGAAATTTACAAGTGGGAGGGTCGCGCTCTCTCAGAAAAAAGTGGGGCGCCTAAACCGATGCCCAGGTTCCGCCACCTGTGAGCCTACGTAACACCTAGTTTTGCTGGACATCCTTTTCGTGTTATTTCAGGCGAAACGTGTTACTATTTGCCAATTCACCGTTGTTCAATTGATTTCTGTTTCATCTCAAATGTATTTTCGTTTCGTTATGCATGCATAACTCTAGAATAAAAATTCTGACGTTGATTTCGCTTATTACCCAAAAAAGTATAAACAACCTGCCCCATCAAATGTTTTTCTAAATGGTGCACGTGTACAATTTTTAAACCAAGTCAAATATCTTGGTGTGTGGATAAATGCATCATTGAAGGATGATGATGACATTCAGAGACAAGTGAAATCACTATACTGTGCAGCAAACAAA
>Ga0210059_1000645_pt1 | contig 46492 bp, 25 predicted proteins | sample Ectturendosymbi2_FD_188042 | JGI IMG/M metagenome (GOLD analysis project Ga0210059, IMG submission 188042) | Ecteinascidia turbinata endosymbiont from Florida, USA - Sample 2 (SPAdes) (version 2) | ecosystem: Host-associated > Tunicates > Ascidians > Unclassified | place: Key West, Florida...
GGTTTTTCCGAAATATTTTGCTTCGGTTGATTTTTTAGTCATTGTGTTTTCGTTTCGGTTGGTTTCAAAGTCATTAATGATAAATCTTGTTAATATATCGTAAAATTGAACAGACTTTTCTCAAGAAGCGTCATGTTGTTGCAGAGTTTGGAAAGGTTGCTCCTTAAATGTTCTAATAATCATTTTCAGATAAACTTGAAATTTTTGCATTAAATTTATGAAAACAGTTGGAAGTTGGCATTACTTATAACAGGATGTTATGCAATGATTTCACTGGTCCGGCCCGCTTCAGATTAAATATGCCTGAAGTGGCTCTGGAACTGAAACGAGTTTGACAACCCTGCTCTGACTAAACAAATAAAATTTGCTTAACCTAAAGCTGCTCAAAAGTTTCAAACGTAAATCACGGCGAAAAGTTGTCGTTTCAATAAAAAGCGAAAACAGCAAAAACTAACAAGTTTATGCATCTGCAAGAATTAGAAATCGTCAGCTCCGCCCCGTCGACAGGGGGACACCGAAGAGGTCAAGGGGCGGCGCGAAAGCCTGGTGCCAAGGGTTTAGGAGTACCGAAAGTCAAAGATTTTGACATTCTTTGCAAGAGGTTTTGATTTGAACCTAAAACTCAATGAAATGATGTTTCTTTGAATAAAATGTAAGAAAATGATATTTCTAATTTTGAGTGATGTCGCGTTTCGGAAAAACTGGATGAAAATGTTTTTGCTCTTCGCTATGTTTTTCGGCAAATGTTTCATAACATCCGCAAAATACTGCAAAATTACTTAGCCGAGATCGCAGGTGTTACATACAGTAATTTTCGAGGCAAAACGATCCGGTCCACTCCTGGCGAAAACTCCTTTCGTTGACCTTAACTCAGAGGTCACAGGTCGACAGCCGAAGACGTTTTTCGTACCAGGCGCAAGATTGCCCTGGACCACCACTGCCCGTGGGCCAAGCTAGGACGATCATCAACGCTTCGCTAACGATTGTCCAGGACGTTTTAAGCAAACAACCGCGAACGCCCAATCAAGAAATGCTTACATGTTTGCACGTTTACAGTTTTGTTTATTTATTTAAGGACAATAGCGCTACAGGCGGCAGCCTGACTGGTGCAATTTTGTCGTGTCACATCGAGCTTTCAAAAGAACAACAACGCAAGAAAACTACAGCAAGCATAAAGAAAATGCAGAGGCGAATACACTGCACAAGTGGAATCTATTTCAGCATCTCAGGAATTCGTCAACAGCATTAAAAACAGCAGCTGAAACAGAAGTCCAACCATTAGGCGCACCAAATAGGAATAATCGCAGCAAATCGACATGTTCGCACGTTTTTTTCAGAGATCACGTACCGTTTTTCCTGGAGACCAACAATCAACAAAGGTTAATGATATTTAGTTTGACAACGCGGTGAAAAGTAATGGAAAAATAACGGACTGTCCGAAACTAAAAACAGGCCATTTGCAACTGAGCGTTTATTTCCCTGGGATCTGCGAGCACGATAGCAGTAATCAGGTAAGATGAGAAGAGCGGCGATTTAGAAAAATTTTAGAAATGTGACATTATAGGTGTGAGACACATCAACAACTGCCATTCTCATTATCGTACCTTCCAGGTCATGTATTCTGCGTCGTTCCAATTTTGCCAATAGGTCTTGCTACCTGGAGGAAGCAGTGCCATCTCACTACAACCTCGATCATCGTTATTTCAGCAGGAGGTTATAATATTGCTTCTAATACCAGTTCTGGGTGTACTTAAGCTGACACTTCTTTCGCAATGCTTTCGATTGCTGTTGCGAGCTGCATAGCTGTCAATCATTTCGTAAAAAACCGAAACGAGTTCGGCGGAAAGGGAACGTAGTATTTGTAGATCCGACCAAAACGAGCAAACTTTATCTTTGGTTAATTTCACGAACGATCAGGAATGTTTTAAGTTGTTAACTACCTTCGCAAGCACTGGCACCAATCATGCAACCGTAATTAAAATCAGAGTAACATCGAGACCTGATTGATGCCTGTCACGCCCTGCCTTTGCATTCCTTCACGTTCCGAAAGGTTCAATCGAGCTCGCGGGTTTTGCTGTACACAGGTAGAGCAGGGCGAAACGAGTACGAATATCAGATGTTTACATGCAAAGCTTCCTTTCTCAACTGTTTCCGTTTTCCTTTTCTAGCCCTTTTGACATTTTTCTTGTCATGTTGACACGTTTGCTGGTTTTGAAAGCTGACGATTTCCCGAACCCACTGCACAAATTGTAATTCAGTTAAATGTTAATGTGAATGTTGCAGTTATACGCTCGTTTTGATGAATACTCGCAACGACACAAGACAAAACGCTCTCGCCATTACGCTGTGCTTTAACAAAATCAAGGAACAACATTGGCCGAGCCGAAAACCTGCGTCTCATCAGTGGCGTAGCCAGCCCAAAATGACTTTAAGCGTGCAACAGGATTTTGTTTGGGACACCGCCTCACAAAGCACAAAACGACAAGGTATGCTAGAAATTTAGGGGGGCTTGGCCCCCCTGGCTATACGCCTATACATTTCATTACAGTACTGACACTTCCACAAGCGATATTACGAGTATCGCGTTCTGTTGCAAAAGTGTGCTTTCATTGAATTAAGTTGCCTTTTTCCGACTATACGAAATTGTGCTAGCATCTAATTGGACCTGGCATTCACGCACATGTCTGGATCTTGAAGAACCAACAAAGAGTTCTGTGATGAAGCCACCACTCGAAGATCGAAAGATACTCGTAAACCATGAGGTAGTTGGCATTAACTTTACTGACAGGTCTAGAATCGCAATGATATCTCCGTGATGAAGTCGAATCCGAACTCTGTACTTCTGGACAATTGTTCATTATTATCTGAGCAAGTGAGCAGCTTATTAATACCATTAGCAGTATTAGCTGTTTCAGCAGAGACGCGCAACATAGAATTGCCAGCCTATAGATCTGACAATCCAGAAACAATCACCTTCGTATTAGAAAACGACAAAGTCTTCTCAACCTTAAAGGGGACTTCTCTCTGTTTCGGACCACCCTCACAAAACAGAAGTGAGTATCGCTTACGAATGGAGTTACCAGTAACCCAGTGATCTTGGTGTGCTTGTTTGCGCTACCCTCAGGTGCAGCAAAACATTATCCAAAAGGTAATTGAAAACAAGTTTTCACGGAGATTTTATCACTTTTTTGTTGTAAATGGTCAATGTCTTGCGTAAAGCAAGATCCACATCTTTGCTGGCGTGACTGGAACAGACAGAGTGATTTTCAGGTGAAGCAGGTCCGTTGCCACGCAACCGCACGTAATCGGCTGAGTGCTGCTACCAGTGGATTTTTCCATGCCGGTAGACTTGTGCAGATGACGGTGAAACATCTTGATACAGACAGTAACCATTTTTGGCGAAAGAGGAATATTCTTTACCGGTAACACCAACCAAAAACTGTCAAGTCCAAATACAGTGCGGGCCGACACGAACGCACAGTAGTAATTATCAACAAACCAAGAACACCTTTCATGTGATCTAGTTAAGTACCACTGCTTTCGCTGTCTCCGACGAGGCAAGTGAGTACAGTTCTTTTAAACATGCAATAATTAGCCGGGCGAAAAGCAAATTAGACAGGCGTGGACATATTTGTCTGGGATGTGACCGTAGGATAAAGTATTTACGAAAATGGCTGTAAGTTGGAGCACACGCTCAGGTCAATTAGCAGCACCTGCAATACAGACCACTTGTGCACTTTCAACACCACACACAGTAGTTGATGTCTTTTAGCAGAGCTTTCTTATTTCGTCACAAATGCAAAACGTTTTCATAAAGGTCACGGGAAGACAAAACAATAATATCGCCATGAAATAGCGTAAACAAAGTGGACGTTAGCTCGTAGGCCATGATAATAAAGTGCGCGAAGCGAAAGCACTCAAGCGTCTTGTGTACCTGTCCGCCGACGTTTCGTTCCCTCTTTCTTCAAACAGTAGTCTTTACATTTTTATCTGTCAGATCATCAGCGGGTAAACGTTTAGCTGTAAACGAGTGAATGTGAGATAAGAATGTTGAGCCGAGCACCTGCTTACAAGTTGTGTGAGCGAATGGAAAACGGTTCGTCTTCTGCATGTCGTGTGCAAAACATTACAGAGCATTATTGCGGCCAGAAATCAAGGTTTCGCTCGCGGTTATCACAACTTGTTTTCGTATTCGTACAGTCCCGGGTGCAAGTGGCAAAAATGTCTGAAATGATAACGAGTCGGATAAAAAGTTGCAGCAGCATGCAGCGACGCAGTCATCGACACTTCGGATCTTGCTGCTGATGCGTTGGGCGCAAATTCCGATCGCAATCGACATAGCGCTTCCCTCCGCAAGTGAAAGGCAACGCGTGATCACAGAAGGTAAGTCATTGTTTTCCAGTTCTTGGCCTTTACATTGATTCAACAGAAGGTTGTGAGAGAACGAAGATGGTTTTGCTGATATAAATTAGCGGTTTATTGTAAGATCTTATAAGCTGAAGGAGCAGAAGGTGAAACCGGCACCAAAAAAGCAGCCAAAAGCTGATCTAAAATTGAAGTGGCAATCGCTGCGTCGTTTTGCTTGAAGTAAAGATGAGCGTGAAAACTATTCTTTAATCATTTCACAACAGCCTTAAAAACTATTTGAAAATAAAACAGATTTTCACAAGCACACCAAACAAACGCTGCAGAGTTTCCCGCTATTCGAAAAGTGGCAAATACTTTGAAACTTTTGGCACTCTTGGATGCTGCGAACGTACGCCAACCTTCGTTATGAAAAGATAGGCTGTCATCCAAAATGAAACCCAATTTACTGGATGCAAAAAAAACTCATTTTTCATCGAACAAAATCCGTCTCTAGCAACTATGTATAGCGAGAAGATAGTCTTAGTTTAATCTTATTCTTATTGTTAATTGCACTAAGAATTGCGAAAAACAAAATTAGTACGTTCACGCCTAACTACTGGTCAAAAGGAATTCCAAAACCCGGTAGTTGCCCTGCTTGATAATTCCCGCAGGGACGCAGTCAGGTTTGTGTGCTTAGAAGGGAGATATAACGAAGATTGGCAACAGACTTGCTGATACTGAGCAAGCACCAACCCTGAATTAAAGATCTCGTTTTGTGAGTCTTTGCAAAGCCTTTTTCGGTCATCAGTGGATGTTTATTAGCAGCACACAAATGCATAGACAGCGCACCTGAACTCGCCTCCAGCAAACCACACCCGGAAATGCTATTATGAACAGAGGTGACAGAAACTTTCTGAATCAAATTACATCCCGGTTTCAAGCGATTGTTTTTTTCTGGGCTGTTGATCCACGTTCTTACATCAAAAACCCGCAACAATTGCGCTAATGTCGAAAGCATGAACCTTTCGCTTTGTGAGGTGTCAACCTCAAGCAGTGTGGGCATAGGCCGATGTAGTTAATTGCTTAGTGTGACGTAACAATGCTGCGATCGGGTGATCGCCAATCAAGGTGCCGGGTGCGAGAATGTAAACTAATTTTGGTCGTCAGCCCAAATAAGGTCTTGAAATGAAAGTGTTAGAGAAAAATGATGGAACATTTCAGGTTTGTCCACTCATGGTACATGTTTGAAGTTCAATATGCGCCAGTCTGAGTAGAGCAAGCTAGTCTCTGTAGCACATAATTTCGGAAAGAATATGGTATCAAAACCTTATAAGCTCTATCATAAGTTTTGACCATAATAAAGCACTGTTTCCGATGCAACTCATACAAGTATAAAATCGGTCGAACTTTTTTCGTGAAAACATACTCTCTTTTAATGCTCGAAAATGACGAGTAACGTTGGACAACAAATTGCGTTGGACAGCGCACTGAAAGTAAACTCTTCCTTATGGGAGCAACAGAGCTACTGAGAAAAGAGTACCAAGCAATTTTGATTTGAAATGGAGACAAAATCCACATACGATTTCGGTAGAAACGCCTTTGATCCCATTGCAGTGAACATAAACTTGATCTCGTCTTTGCGTCGCTCCGCAATTCCTCAAGGGCTCTTACTGGAGATGGAAATTATCACGGCTGCCTTCCGAAAACATACAAATGAATTTATCTTGTTTGACGGAAAGAGCAGTCGGGGTCTTTCCAGTTTTTATTTACATACTTCTTACATCTCATTCAAAATGTTTTGCCAAGACTCACCCCTTGTCTTGCGTTGCGCACTGGTCAATATCAGTAAGTGGAATAGTTTCCTCATTCAGCTGTCCCTATTTCAAGTCCACATTCTGCTTTAGTAGAAAGGGTTGGGATTTTTAAGAAGTTTTGTGCGAAGTTCATGATTCAACAAAAATAGCTGTACTGCAAAACCATTTTCTCCAGGAGTACAGACGTTGTCAAAGCTGTCAAGCGATTGCAAATCTGTGAGCAATATATTATCCAAACTTATCGCGTTCACAAACCAACTACAATTGAAATGAACCACGCCTTTTTGCTAGAAGGTATTTTTTCCAAATCATAAATGCGCGAAACGGGGTTGCTGAGCTTTGCATTTACTCGTTTTGGATAATATAATACAATACATTGTTTTTGGAACCTGTGAGGAAAGAGTAATGTATGTTTCCTCATGAAGAGTAACTAAAAGCATGTTGGAATTTGCTCTGGTCATATTTTCTTTTGGATTGGGCTTGTGTTGCAGAGATAGTCAAGCTATAAATGGTGTATGCGATCCACACAAAAAGTAAAAGTCGTTTGTACGTAAAAATTGAAACAACGCCATATACAGCTGTTGCAGAAAGCGGATGTGCATGACATCTATTTTGAAGCAGTGGAAGAGCGGATCACCCAGAAAGAGTTTCAATGCATAATTTGCTTAATTCAGGGATCAGAATCTTTTTTCTTCCTCTTGGTTCAATGTTAGGGATTGAAGCAAAACTACAAAAGATGGTTTTAAGCAAAAGTACGAAAACATGGTTTAAAGCAGAACGAGAACTGCTTCTCATAAAAACGAAACCTGCAAGCTTCTGCCTTACACATTCCACCAGCTGATTGTTTCAGACTTATAGTTACCACTTAAGCGTTTAGACTCGAGTAAGTTTTCCAACAATTCGACTGGAAAGTTGGAAAGACCTCGAATGGTACGTTTGGGAGAGGTTAGGTCTTTTCCTAAAGTATTTTTATCAAAACTTGCGACAGGCAATATGTGGTCAGAGAAGAAGTTTTGCTAATTAAAAATTGCCAGCGCCAAACTTAGATTAAGATTTTAGCTGACCACCGTAACCTAACAACAAAAATAGCAACTGCGGCATAAAAATACACGCTGTTTTACTTGTGTGACACCGTTAGTGCTTTGCAGCGAATGTAATTGTGTGAGCGTTCGTTGCACGTGTTCGTACCAAACGCTATTTCGAGTTTTGCGAAGGCTGAAAAAGCTGCATGTGTCTCCACCGGCAAGTCACGAGGAACATGGAAACAGTGCCCGTAGAGAAAAGTGTTCAAGTCCTGCCGGGGAGAAATCTTTGATGGCCATCAAATGAGATTCATGTCTTTGACGTAAATTTCCAAAGATGAATACCCTCCGGGTTGTCTCGTTGAAGTGCCGTCGATTGACAAACAGAGAGGAACACGAGCATGCTGCAGCAGCGTGTGAACACGTCGTGTTGCTCATCTATATATTTAGCCTTTGATTTGCGAGGCAGCATTTTATCTTACACTGTAGAAACCATGTGCATCTACACACAGCCTTTTATTCGCACCAGTTTCCTCGTCAATGCCGAGCTACTGTTGCGGACAGCGGTTGATATTACCAATATATAAACTGGATAAGCAAGCAATAAAAAATTCAAATTAGCTTAGGTCACAACTGCAAAGGACGACCGGTGTAAACAAAACAGTAAAACACTTCTCTTTGACAAGAAGATGAAAACAATACCTGTCTGAAGCACAATTCAAGAGCGCTGAGAAGAAATGCAAAGATCCATTTTCTTGTTCGCTTCACAGTCGTTTTAACATTATCAAGTCATGTCTATACCTCATATCGATATGTTTTTTCACACAATGCCATACGTCACCACTGCAGATAAACGTTTCTGCAAAAACGTGAAAGATTGTTAATTACGAAAACCCAAGTCCGATAAAAACAGCGACAAAACCCGTTGCGCCAAGAAACAGGTTTGAAAAAAGTTACAGGGCCAGAAGGCTTAGCTGCGCGCTTGTCGTTGTGTCAGCTGACATTTGCCTACAACATGGACCGATTGAAATAGAGTGTTTAACTTTAAAAATGAAAAGGCAAGCGTTTCCAACTGAACGCTGAATGAAAAGGAACGGCTGCAAGCGGGGAACTTCATCGCGAAATTCTTTCCACTGACTCAAAATAAAACAACAGTGTTTTGACCAGAGTAGAGTCAGGTGATAAATTCAGAAGTCGGTCGAAGTAGTTCCCAGCAAAAAAGTGAATAGAAGGTTCGCGTGAAACAAATCATCATCGTTCAGCTTACTAGTGACACCGTTTCTTGTATGCTTTTTGATGTTTTTTTAAGTATATATTTATGCTTTGGTGATGCCGTTTGTAATATGATCGCATTTATGAAACACAGCCCAGGGATTATATGAGTTATTAAGTCAAAAATCAATCGGTAGAAGGTGCTGGTTTATGTGCCAAGCAATAAATCCTAGACCGAATTTTAGCCTCAAATCTTCAGCAGTTGATGACCTTTGATGCAGATTTAACTTTAATCACAAAAGCCATCGACTAACTTTGAAAAGATAAAAAAGATAAACCTTCAACCAAAAACTGAACTTCGTTGTTTTTTTCTGAGCTGTATGAAGTTACATTCATTGTATTTCAGTTTGCTTCTGGTTCCATTTTTGCAAGTACGTCCAATTTTGACTTGCTTGAATAATTCCTCAAAGAATACGTGTAAGCTTAATTGCCAACGAATAGCTGAAAGATCATAATCTGAGACTGTTAAACATAAATAAAATACTTTTCCTGGAACACTTGGACGTGATTACAAAACACTACCAAAGTTTCCTGGCTTCTCAAAATTGCTTCATTTGTATAACTTTGCACTACCGTGACAATTATCCGTTTGCTGCTACGGTGCAATGCTAAATAAACGCCAACGATTTCTATTCTGTCAGATCACGTTTGTCATAGTAACGTGATAGCGGAGACTTTTGCATTGTTTTTCTTAGATATGAAAGGTGTGACCCCTCCTTTCTCCAGCAAAACTTAGCCAAACACGTACCAGGATATTCTGTCGGACGCCCAGTAAGAGATCTTCTTTGCTTACTTTTATTTGCGGGAGGAAAAGCTTAGTTCATCGCCTTTTCTCCCTGATACAACAGCAGGCATGGCCAGTTGGAGATGCGTCGGACACCAAGCCTGCTTCATAATCCTCGAAAGGATAGGCTGGAGTCATCACCAACCGGCAGTTCTGTGACCTCCGATTCTCTGATTTGGTGGAAAATAAACGTACTAGGCCAAGGTTTCGCAATGTGAAGCGGCATTGTTTGTTTTGAAAACTTGTAGAGACAATCGTGTGTCGCTAAGCATGAGCGAAGCTTTGGTCTGAAGACCCAAACGGCTCAAATTAAGCTTGCTTTGTTGGATCGATGCAGATCCATTAAAACTACCGAGCGAAGGTGTTGCACGGGGATGGTACAAAAATGAATGACCTTCTTGTTTAACAATTTAGTTTATTTTTTAAAATCTAGTCTGAGAAAAGCATAACCGCGAAGCTTTCCTCCTTGAGTATCTCGTATTATCGCAACGATAGGCGTGATTGGGCGAATGTCTGCGAAGCGTATCTCTTTACAGGAAATGATATAGTATATGCAGCTTAATGGAACTCTGGGGAGTGCCCAAGAGACCTTGCGAGAACTTGTTAGGTCACAACTTGATCTACAGAAGGCAAACGAACGTGTATTTTTAAACGAAAATCTAGTAAGCACCGGATAACCACCTGAGTCATCAATAAGTTCTTACTAAGCGGAAGCTGTAATAATCAACGTATACAAAAACTACACACTTTGACAAACGGAAAGAAAAAATTTGATTTTCCAAGAGGTACCAAACACTTTACTTATTCAGCAGTATAACTCACGTATTTCATTCACTGAAGACAATGAGGAAGGCTGCAAGCTTTTCGATTAAAAAAAGACGTTGAGTGCAGCAAGCCTAGTCTTTGCGCTTTTCTTTTTAGAATGAAGCCTATTCAAAAATCAGCAACAAACACTCCATTAGATCTCTTCTCAATGAGCATGTACGCCAGTACAGCACGTTCATGGAACCATTCCCCATAACTACCAACGCAATAAATAACTTTGAATTAATACATGCAAGAGGCAGTTTGTTCTAGGGGTTCAAACTCCGTCCCGCTCCCGTTCAAATAACGACCCCCTGCGAGGGACATGAAATATATTTCTATACAGTCATGGCGTCTCACAAAACGACAGTTCTGCTGCGAAACAAAACTCATGATGTTGCAACCGCAAGGGACAATCAACCTTTTTGGCTGAAATTTCATTTGGAACCAAACGATAACCGGGTTCGTATATCGCCCCCTTGAAACCTGTACTTAATTACATTTATTCGCCGTTTCAAGGTCATGGCCTGTACAACCTTCGTCATCGGTTTGATTTAATATTTTTATTTGATAATTAGTTGCTGTCTCGATTCCTCCCAGCGCCTCACCCAGTCAGTCGGCATAGCCCTGTTTTAAAGGAGGTGAGGAGAATTACTCCTTTTAGTTTGTTGCAACAATATATGGTTCCCTTTTGCATCTGTAAATGGATACGAATGAGATACGAACCTAAGAATAAAATTCCACTTCTAGTGAAAAGCAACTTAAATTGTCCCAAGGTGCTGTTGGGCTGTTGTAGTAGATTTAACAGTTGAAATGGGACATTTCGCATTGTGGTTCTTGTGAACGATTGTTTATATTCCGGGTTTAGCAATGGAAGATCTTTAATGTCCTGGTAGCAACAAAATAAACATTTAAAAGGAAACTACGTCTCCTAACGTGAAACGCAAACGGGTAAAAAGTTTTTAACAAAATAGCAGAAAGGCACCAAATTATGTGATGAATGTTCATCATTACAAAGGCAGGTTTGACTAAATTGCAACACCAGTTACGATTGTTGAACTGTAAACGGAACACACCAGGAATAGCAAACCAGTGCAAAACCTGCTTTGGGAATTCCTGTTCAAAATTCCCGAACTCTTTGCAAGGCCTTCAGCTGCTTTCGGGTTTGTTTATCTCGCGAAGGTGTTTTCCTTCTTCCCGCACACGACACGCGAGACGTATGATTCAGTCGCGTTAGCGCGCAGTTGAGAGTCTCTTATCGGACTGAAGAGTGCGTGCTTACCTTGCCTCGTAGTACCGCCGGCCGTTCTGCGACCGTGTTATCGCAAACCTGTTTCTGGTCTTGCGGCCGATCAGCTCGGTTTAAAATTGTTACGAACTTGTTTTCCACAAAATACCAACACCACGCTCTTAATCCGATACAACCGTACGAACATGACAGCGAAGGGTACCAGAGTAGCGTTGGTGGCTTGCCAACAAGAAGCAGCATGTCAAACACATGTCAGTTTTCGTAAAGGCTTTATTTAAAAGCGGAACACCAGTTGCAAATCCATTTCTCAGTGATCCAGAGCGCTGAGGTTTCTTGCACAACAGCGCAGAGCCTCCAGCCTCAGCTGCCTTTCAAGCAGCAAACAGGAACACGTTTCGTGGAGATCACTATCGAAGCAGTTTGCTGAAAACATATTTGGCTTCAGAGACCTTTGTCGGTAAAACTTCAGAAATGGAAGTTTTGCTGGACATTGCTTGCTCAGGTTAGTGCATCAACCGTGGTCAATAGTAGCACGCAGTGGAAAACATCGACTGGAACTTATACTAAAGTGAAGGTGATCAAAAAATAAGTTTGCTAAAAAAACTCACAGAAAAATATTGTGTGGAACATTAATTTTTTTGTATCAGCGACCTCGTAGTTTTATTGTAATATTTTGGCCGGAGTCATAGCAACCACCAACGCTGTTTCTGTCGCAAGATGTCAAAAGCGTATGCTTACTATTTGCAAAAAGTTTGAAATTTGTGAGAACAGGGGTGTCCAAAGTGCGGCCCTCCACCTATATGCCACATGGCCGGTCCGCTGATCTGCTTTCAGATTGTCTTGTGGACGGCCCGAAGAGCCTGGATTGCGCTTCTGCGTCGGCGCGACGGTGATTACTTGCTGCTTTACGGTTGTGTTATGATCTGCTGATAGCGAATATGAACATCAAAGCCGTGGTAAATGAGTGTATCTGCTTCAAACCCAAATCAAATGCCTGGACGTCGCTAACTTACACCTTACAGTAAAATGTTGGAAGCAAGAAGTAACTGCTGGCCCGCGGGCACCGTCACATGACCAATTTTTACCCTCTTTGAAAAACGCTTGGGCACCCCTGGCTTAGGGTTCAATGACTATGAAGGAATTGCGGAGTGTTTCTCACATATCTTTTCAAGCAACTTATCATTTTTGAAAAATGCAAAGTTGGCATCAGCCAATCGCAGACAGTGTTTGCTGAAAACCCCGTCTCGAGACAAAGTTTTTCATCGATCGTTTTTCACTGAAACAAACTCGTCGCTGCATCAGCCCTGAAAGACGCCGCGGAGTCGCACGTCTACAATGATCGCAGAAAAAAGGCAATTTCGGAGTCTACGCACGAACCGATCACGTGTCGACAACCCATATAAAACACAACGGTGGACCTCACTCTGCATCAGTTGCCTGGAAAGCTACTGGCAGTGGAACCGGCTTGGACGGTAAAGCGAGGTGCTTTTCCACTTGCGGGACTGAAGGTGCCATTCGGAATAAATGTCTCGTAAAGCTGTTGCTGCATTTTGTTAGCAGATTGCTGTTTAAGAATCGAAGGCAGTTTCTTAATGCCTCGGAGGAAGGTGAAGAATGAAAAGTGTTGCACATTCATCACCGCTGTTCTGTTCATTCTATCGTCTTATGGCGTTGTGTATGCTTATTTTCAAATACGTTTTTTTGATTTGCTATTCTAGAAATACTCAAAGATTGTAGGATAACAAATACGTGACGTGTTTAATACATTGCAAAAGCTCCTGAAGTTCTCAAGCTTGTTTAGAACTACACATGAAGATGCTGACAGGACTCACTGTTATTCTGATGCTTCTCCAACTAAGTTCAGGTAAATTTTGTTGCGTTAAATTGTTAAGTCAATTAAAATAGCTGATAACATTCACGCTTTTGAATGGCTAGTCGATGAAAACACATAATATTTTTCCTTGTTTCTGAAACTCTCATTCAAAAACTAGAAACAAATAGCAACAATACAAAGGTTTTAGAATTCTGGCTGCAACAAATGTCTCCATTACTTTGTGCTTTTAATGCAGCAAAGATCATAGCAGCCAGCGAGCAATTGTAGCTTACTTCTAAATTGTGCGCAGTTTGCAAATCTGCGTTCCTCCTCTTAAGTTTGCACAGACTTGATTGAATTGGCAGCGCGCTGCGATGAAAATATTAAGGGCGACTTTTTCGTGAGAAGCAAGCCAGACGAAGTGGCTTGGCATACACATTAGCAAAACTGCAAGGTCCCAATTACGACGTCAGTAGTAAGAACATAAGCAACAATTTCAACGTGGGGGGCGACGGCAAGTTTTTAGAAATTGAGCTCTGAGTCAGATCTTTGAGGAATATAGCTGCACGATAATGCTTGTAATCTGGACATTGGCCACAATTATTGCGAAAGCTTAATGCGTTGGACTTGTTTGCTCGCGTGATATAACAGAAAGCTTTAATGGAGACAGATCCCACACCGCAGAACCATGAAGCGCCAGCTTTGCGACTCTGACGTGTTGTGGCAGCACGTGGCAAATGCGATAAGCTCAAGTGTCCTTCTTTCCCTAAAACCGATTTAAGCTTTCCCAGGTATTCGTATTGTAAAGCTGGACTTGTTTCCGAGCTAGTCTAAGCATCGGACAGTTGCGGTTTTTAATCCATTGCGCACACTGCGCTCGTTACGAATTCCGCGTTTAATCACTGTGACAGGTAAGAATCGCCACTGAGATTTTATTTGCAAATTGCCCGGTGAGTTTGCAAACCGTCTGCTTGGAAATACTTTCACCATGTTTGCGCGTTGCGGAGGTGCCGGAGCGACCGCACAAGAACAGTATTTCGTCGAAGGTCCTGCCGCAAGAATTCATTAAGCGGTGGTATTGCGCAAACAGGACAGCTCCGCAGACAGCATGACGGGAATGGTTGGACCTCCGTCAATCCCGCTCTATCCTGATATTTGCAGCTTGCATTCCTTGTCACACCGCAGCGCTTGCGTGACCTTCGCGTTGTCAGCCGCAACAGTGCGTCTTCCGCTCTCAGTGCGCACTGCAGCTTGATATATAACGCTTGTCACCTGCCAAGCAGGCGCAAAAACCAGCGCGCCAGTGGTTCTGGAACTGGGCGAGCTGCTTGTCTACGGCGCTGCGTTCGCGAAATTAGCCCACGCTGCCTAATCGCACAATTCAAAGTTCATCGCCCACGAGACTTGTGCCAAACAAGCGACATTTCGCGATTTGACCTTTTGCTGACGTTAGACTTAAATCGAAAAAAGTGAAAACTCCATCGTGAGGGTTATGGAAGCTGTGAAACTTTCGGTTAAAAAACCACGGAAGTTATTAAGAAGCCGCTGCAAGCGATAAGAAAGCGTGGATTCACGAAGACAAACAATCTTGTCCAGCAAGTACAGAAAAACCTGCCGATAAGCTTACCGTGTATTTCTGCCAGTTATCAAATGCTAGTTACTCTTTGGCAAAGCAGCATCTAGGTACAAAGCGTGCGACACTTGGTCGCCAAAAGGGACAAATCTCCATTTATGGAAAAATCGGCGCTCTTTCAGTGGCTACGTAACAAAGCAGCAAGGCGAAATAAAGAATGTAATTAATTAGTAAGACCATCGTTTATGAGAAAACCTTAATTTCTTATCAAACATGGCAATTCGCCTGTAATAGCATTGACAAATTATAAGGCTTGTGCATTCCTTGTGAGAGAAATATTCTGGGCAATCCAGTAGCATTCCCGTAAAAATGCTAGAAAGGTACCATGTGCTGTTATTTTGTCACAACAATGATGACTTCAAATTAATTGGTTGAGTAATTGCAAACCTGCACACGTAAAGTGTGCATCAAAAACTTCACCAAAACGGCGTCTCATTATTTCTGAGATTACACTGCGTTTTGTGAGATGAAGCCGTGCAAATACGTGATACCCAAAAAATCAGACATCTGGAAGGGGTCTCTTCACGTACAGGACAAGAATATGTTGAAACCAGATGACGGGTGTCTGCATCTGTTCACATGAATTCTGTTTTGTAACGAAGCATCTTATTTCCGTCACAGCGACACCGTTGCCGCCGAGCGTCAACTCACGAGCGCCATGTCGCGACCGTCTGCGTCAAGTAATGGCGGAAATCAGAGCGCACGGCGACATTGTCTCCAAACCACACTACGTCCCAGAATGCGACATAACAGGCAGGCTATGGACGGTAAGTGAATGAGTGTCTTGTTATGAAACCGCCAATCTCGCTTCAGCGCTGTTCTGTTGGCGGTTTTCCGTCCAATGCTGTTCTTCAAGTATGCTTCTCGTTTGTTCCAGCAAGCCCAATGCGATCACCACGACGTAGGCTACTGCTTCTGCGTCGACCCCAACACCGGGGCACCAGCTGACGGACCCAAGTACCATTACCATGCCAAAGAAAGTCTCCGCTGTGGTAAGTTCAACTGAAGCCTGCTGGCATCTTTTGCTCTCCCTCTTCCTTTTACAAAGAAAAACCGGTGTTGCGCCACCATGCTCGTATGTATCTTGATGACGCCTCAGTGCGTACTTATACATCTCTTGAAATATGCGTGCAGCCATCTGATTCAGCCTCTATTAATCCTTTCTTGTTGCCGAAACGCATTAATCTTTCTGTTCATGAGTCACGCCTAGCATGCTATTACACGATTTTCAAAATAGCTTACCACATTGCTTGCTCATGTCTGGTTTCTATGCATTGCATTCTTCCTTCTTGCACGAAATCGTTCATTTTTCAGTGAATTTATTGCTGGGTAGAAAAAGTCTAAACTGCTCTTACCTTGTGGCCACTTGAATCAAAGCATTTATCAGAACCTCAATCAAGCTTGCATCCGCCTTCTGTGCTTCAAATGCGCTTAAACATAAAATCTGCATCGTAGTGGGACAACATCAAGTTAAGCTTGTCACACTACTCCGCTGAGCTGAAATCTATATTTGTAAGGGGTAAAAGATTGGAAGCGGCAAGCACGTTCTCGCCGCATAGCGCGCAACAGCAAATCTGCTTTCTGACACAGTCATGACTTCCGTGTCGAAACTCTCGCCCAAGTTACAGATATAACTTCCGGCTTGCGCTATGTTTATTGCTGGCGTCTATAATTGGTTTTGGTTAAAGTATCAGTTTCGCATCGTTGCGTTTTCCGCGGAACTAACGTACGATTGCAAAATCAAGCTTGGGTGAGTGACACACTCGCTTGCCACTCGTATTGAATGTCATCGCTCAATTCAGCAAAAGTAATTTTTCTTTTTTTTTAACCCGCAGCCCCCACAATTGCTCCGACGGGGGACGTCAAGCTGTGCCAGCTGCGACAGGCCGAGTACAGAACATTCAGGAAGACCTGGCCTGGTGCGGTCGGAAACATCCTTTCCTACAACCCCGAATGTGAGCGGGACGGCCGGTTTAAAGTAAGTTTAAAGCATTGAATAGCAAACACTGGCAAGAGTAATGTGCGATTTTCTTGTGTCCAGAAAAGATTGTTTCAAATAATGCGTTTAATAGTTCAGTTCGCTAGCTCGGCCAAAAACCTTAAAACCTCTGTCCTTTTTTTCGCAAGACTTGTTGACTTCAAAGCGAAGTGCATTTTTAACAATACTGCGTTATAGTAGTTTCTCTTTAAAGAACAAATTGCTAAAAATAGCCTTAGACAGATTGTTAAACCTTTCCGGACACAGTCTTCTACTGTAATTACCACAACCGGTTCCAGCCAGCCTTAATCCGTTTAGCTTGATTGCCACGGAGCAAACTTCCTCCGGCGCAGGTGGCTTTATTGCGTGCCGTGCCGCGCTTTCGTGTTTCTCAGATGGCGAAATTTTAAATATGTTTTCGTGTCAGTTTTATGGCGTTGGTCTTTCGAACCAAGTGTTATCGGATGACAGCCTGTTCTATGACGCAAAGAACGTCATCGAGACATATCTTGCAGGAAATCGCGCGTCGCCATCCAACCAAATTAACTAATTTCAAGCGTTGACATCCGAACGAGATTCTAAGCTGAGCGTTATTTTTGCACCGAAGTTTCGGTCAGCCAACGACCGGCCTTCATCAGTGCACAGACAAACACTAGGCAGTTTCCTATTTCTTCAGACCTTTGCACGGAGTGTTTCGATAGCAGAAGACAAATCACGTATCGAAAGCAGAAGTGTATAACAGCTGCTTTCGTTACAGGGCGTTCAGCGTGACAGCAACTTCTTCTTCTGCGTGGACGTTGTAACCGGCGAAAAAATTCCCGGAACCGACAAACCCCACTCTACCGATCGGCCATTGGTTGAATTTGTTTGCCAGGAATATTCCAAAGAATGTAAGCGGAGTGTGCGTTGGTTCTGCATGATCGACTCTGTTGTGTGCTCATTCACGTGTGACGCAAAAATCAACATAAACGCACTGCTTTTAACGTAAACTGGAACGATACCACAAAATAAGCAACTACAGAAAACGTATTTTGCAATATTAGGTAAAAACATATGAAAAATATATGTAATGGATGATACTGTGGTGTAAAAAGTAAAAAAACAATTCAACTCAGCTACTGTATGTTTTCGATTTGCTCGCTATAAATTTCTGAACGAGTCTAAAAACCCGTTTGGTATTTACGTGCCTTAGCGGGTAGGGAGATTTGTACCTTCCGCACTCAGCCTCTGTGGAACGTCTTCTTAACAGAACTGTCTTTTCTTTCAGGGAGAAACTACCTCCAATGGCTTCGCACAACTACAATTGTCTCAGCCTTCCACACAGATCATGCTGAAGTTGTCAACCAAACCTCGTGCAAGTAAGTCTTGAAACTTTGCTTTTCGCACAATCGCTCAATTATCGTCCTTAAAAATTCGTTTGTTAGTCTGCCTGTGTGTTATCCTTGTTGTAACCAACACTTACTTGTTATCAATGCGTTTGCCATAAATAACACCGTGACTTGCTCCGCAGAGCGGGATTCGTCTTCAAAGAGTGCGCATGCGCACTGAGATGCGAACCAGGCACCAATATGAGCGCCCGCGAAGCCGTGACCGAGTGCGACAGTTGCAAGCCAGTCTGTGCATGCCCGGAGGGTCACTACCAGTTTGCTGGAGAATGCATTTCGAATGCGGACTGCATGGCAATGTCTTCGCAGAAGCACACCATGATCGATCTCAAGGGAGCTGTCTGTGAGTATTTATTTCATTCGCTTTCGACGTTTGCGTAAATTTCGGACTGTGCGTTCCAGTTGTGTCACTACAGCGAATGAAACTCATATGTGTCTGTTTTACTTTCAGCAAATCATATGTTTAAGCTACCTAACCTCATAGGTAGATTTATGAACATTAAGTCTTTATTTTCAACAGTCTATAAATCAGGAAAACGCTATGATTGAGCATCGTAGTTCGACCAAAATGAACTACCAAACACAAACGGTTTTTGTGAAATTGTAACAGAAGTGCAAAAATATTTACCAGCTGTTTCTCGTTTATGTGCAGGGCGCGAATACCAGTCGGATCATCCCAACCCTCATATACAAAACTACTTGCGCGGAGGCCGTGGAGTGTTCAGCGAGGAGGGGAACGGCATTGAATTCGCCGCTGAACGAAGTCAAACCACTGTTTCCGCTCCCCTGGAAAATCCAGTGTACTACGAGGAGCAAGAGTCAACCTCCAGCTCGCAACCTCCAACAACTGCAAGTAGCACTGAAGTTTATGAAGAAGAAGAGGAGGAAGAGGCTACTTCCGAAACAACGACAGAACAACCGGAAGAGGAAGAACAAACCACTCCTCCACCTCAGAAAAAGGAGGAAAGCGAAGGACCGCTGTCAGTCAGCTACTACACATATGAATACGGCGAGGATTACAATGAAACATCACAGGAACAAAAGCAGGAAATCACGACGTCCGACGAGAATCGTCTGTGGAGATTGCTGCTGCTTGGAGCGAGCAACGAACAAGTCGGAATGCGAAGTCTGCGACAACGAATCAACGACATCACCGCCTCGCTTTTAGAAATTCAAAACCGTCTGGACAGTGTTTTGGAAGCAAACGGCGGAAGTCCGGCTCGCACCACGGCGCAGTCACGATCTGAAACCGATGAACCCACAGACCCTTTCGTTTTGCCAACAACAGGAAACCAGGGTTTCCAGGCAGGCCTGGACAGAATCTCTACCCCTCTGCGAAAAGCAATTGATCGAAGAGGATCGCCACCCTCGAATTGACAACTGCCTTTGTACGAAAGAAGTTGATTGCAAAAATCATTGTCATGTGGCATGCCAAGAGCTGATGGGTTGCTGTGGTTTGAGGATTTGACTTCAGTGGGAAGCGAAAGCAGTTTTGGAAAGTTTTGATCGAAGGTGAAGAGACCCATGACCCCTACGGTTTTGCAAACCGGGGAGATCCTTTTACTTTAAACTACGTTTCACTGCCTGATCGTGTGAACACTGCCAAGAAAACAGCATGCGTGATCACTGCAGGCTTTTTCTTAAACCTCGTTGCGTCATTTATAGTTCAAGTTGTTCTTTTGTTCTAAACTTTTCTTCCTCTTCACTCGTTTTTTTTGCGCGTAAGGTGGTGGCCATTTTGTTACAGAAAGACGCAGCATGCCATGCGCTCTGCTCGCGCTTCTGGTTTTGCTCATAGAGAGAGATCACTTTATCTCTCCAAGCTTGCAAGTGACCAGTCAGCGGGCATAACGCGTGTTTCTGTACAGTTGGCTCTGAACATAATTGCACTGTGAGGCTGTTCTGTTTTACTCCGATGTCTGACGTCGTAAAATAGTTATCTGTGTGGTTTGCACAGTGCTTATCTACGGCATCGATAAGATTTGTTGCAACCCGCCTTGTTATAAAAGGTCTTTTGCTTTCAAGCGCTCCTCACGCTGCATTATCTTGCCATTGTGACAAACAATCGTCTATAAAGTAATGTCTCGAGTAAGGAAAAGTAAAAGGGTTTGTGTTGACAGCCAACGACAACAGAAAACATGATGAATGATTTTCTTTTTATGTAAGTGATTTATTTTGCTTGTTACGTTTAGCTGCTTCAGAACAACGTCGGAAAGCAAAATCACTTTGCCTGTCAGCAAAAATCTTATATTACTTTCGATTAGGTGACCATCCTGCGACTATTACGCAGTGCTGAATTGTGCAAAGGACTTGAAAAATTTGGGAAAAAAGAGTCCTGCTCATCATTAATGTTGCAAACGCACCATGGCACAATGTAGAAACTAATGCTGGTGTTTGCAGCTCATCAATTAATTCTCATTTTAATCTCCAGCGCATGTTTGCATGCACCACAGGTCTGAATATTTAGTCGATGTTGAGGCACGTTTGATGGAGTGATGGTTGCTTGCTGTAAATCGACAATTTTCGTTGGAACACAGCTCAAAAATTTTTCTTTCATCATCTGCGTCCATTTTTTATTTCATGTTTGTTTATTCTTTGTTTTTTGATTCATCTATCTTCGCATTTAAATTTTGTTTTGTGATTGACCTTTATTCATTGCGCGTCTGAAGCGCTTGTCGCAGAAAAATTGACATTCATAAAAATAAAAGTATTTGAAAAGATTACGTTACCGACTGCATGGTTCAATTTAAAGTAATTTGTTGCAATTAGAGGGAGCCTAAAGTAGTTGCTGTGTCATTGAAGTTGTACAAATGCGATAATAATGAGGCCAACAACACCTGTTAACTGGAGGTTTGCACAGTAAAATTAGAAGCACTTAACTTTGCAGATGTCAATGAGACAGGCTTATTAAAGTTTTCAATGCCTACTATTACGCTGACTTAATGGCAGCTCGACGCGTCATCGGCAGCTCGACGCGTTTGGCATGTCGGTACTAACAGCAACTTTGCAAGCTGCTAATAATCGCTATAGTGATAGACCACTTTTGACTAATTGTTATTGGCAGAAGCTGTTTTGAACGAACTTGATGAAGTGTTGTGGCGCCAAATCCATCCGGAAAAAGCAAAAATCCCATCGCGAGTGTCGCCCTTACTTCGGATGCACAAGAAATCTCGGATCGAGATATTTTCATGCTTGAAATTCTTGAATATTTATGCAGATTATTTTAGACATATTTTATGGTTTTGCACCTTTTGTTCATTGTTACCAGAGCGCGGGTATTTTTTTCACCCAGTACGTCAAAGTCTGGATTCCCTACGCCACTCGTTAAACACCGTTCAAGATGTGTTGGTCTTTGCGACAGACATCCAGAAAGATGTTTTACACCAGGAGGAGTAAAATATATTCAGTAATTTGATAAAGCTCCCAAATTTCCCTGATTTCACTTCCGTGGGCTTTAATTTTCTTGAAAGTGAACACGGGTTGAGTTCACTGACTTTTCTGTTTGATCTGCTGCATCATAGTGAACGATTAATTGATACTTGTTGGCCATAGCTCTTTTTGAATTTTCCCTTATTGACTTCAATTGCGACAAACTGATTTTGCCTTAACCTCAACACAATTCAATATGTACACAGGCTAGATTTTGTTCGAACTGACTGCCTTAGAACAAAAGTGTCGTTAGCCTGATTTCGATGTTCAACGCGCTTCCTATCAAGACTGCTACCCTCCGAGGCGGTTTGGTCTTTCGTGTAAGGCTTATGCATAAACATTGGCAAACCTGACTCATCACGATGCATAAAACCACACGTGTTGGCAACTCGCAGTTGGCGGGGGGTGTTACGAGAGCTCACAAACAAAAAAAGCGGGAACACATTCGTAAATAGGAGAAAAAGGGGAGGCAGAATTTTTCCAATCTTCGCCCAAACCCTTTTCAACTTTTTAGGAATTGACTAACAAAGATCATCATGAGATCTAACGTCCAACGACAAACTTCACAAACCTTTAAAACAGGTGTCAAAAATCCTGTAAATTACACAAAAATTGCAGTTTTGCACTGTTACACCCATATGCGTACGTGAAAGCATCCTACTGGGGGGCGGAATATATTCGCTCTGAAAATAACAATTTGCTCTAAAAATAAACCATCTGCCCTGAAACTAAATTTTTAGTTTAATCCGTATGGGGCCTGGAACCTCCTATAAATCTGTTCTGTACAATTGAATTCGTTTATAACGGCTTTGTCTGTAACGTCTATTCGCCTATAAAGTTAGCCTTTTACCGAAAACGAGGGCTTGCTCCAGATCAAAGTAATTATAAGCTGTCACGACTTCGGTCCAGATTACGCACTACACTAGCCTCATATTACACGGATCATCCCCAAGTGAATATACACTGAATACACTGTATTGAAATTTTTTTCACCCTTCAGGATATTTCAGCAACTTGCGCTTGCCCTGAAAACAGAGTTTGCCCGGAAATTTTTCTCTGCATTGGATATACCCTTTACACTCAGGATTTTTGAGCAACTTGCGCTTGCCCTGAAAACAGAGTTTTCTCTGAAATTTTTGAAGCCGGGGGAGGGCTGCCGCCACCCGCCTCGTACGCCTGCGCCTACACCAAATATCAAATGGGAATCTAGTACAGCTGTCCTCTCCACTGGTTGTGTACCTGCTTAAAACGTTTGGGCAAGTATCCTTTTGAAAGCTATTTTTGTTGCAACAAAAGACTGTAACACAGAGTTGCAACACTTCCTTGCGGGTTTCACAAAGAAATCTAGCCTTTTATATGCAAAAACATTATTTAATGACGTCACTTTTTCAGACACTAGCTGTCGGGTAACAGTGATCGCGGACACTTCTTTCATGTAATTGAGATTGATTGCACAGCATTTTATGATGTAAAGCATGAACCGTGCTGACGGATGTAACGGATGCTGGAGGAAACTTAGCTTCACTTGCTACAGACCTTTGTTAAAAACGATTTTGTGGTGCCAGGCGGGAGCCAGCAATGAAGGCTAAATGAAATAGGAAGCTACACGGGTTATGTTTTTAGTCGTTTTCCTGTTCTAAGTAACCTGCGCAACATATGCTGGCATCCTTTAATGACATGTTTGAAGCTTTAATCAAAGCGCCTTTGATGATCATTGATTAAACCCTTTGTTGATCACTAATTAAGGTCTACTGATACATAAACTGAAAATAGGGTGGTCTAGATACAAAATAAAAAGTAGTGGTTTTCGTGATTCAGAAACGTTCGCTTTAGTGGCAGTCAACCTGAAAGTACCTTAAACTGATATGTAGGTTAGACAATTTCAAAAGCGAAGTATTCCTGAAAGTTTTTCGTAAAATTAAAAGATTACAGAAAAAAATTCCACCGCTTTGTTAAGTTTCAAATGTTAAACTAAATCAGCTAAACTTTTTCGAAAAAACACGAAAGTAACACAGTTGATTAACTTTTGTCCGTGTGCAACGTACACAGTCAGAAAAACTGATATGTAGAATAAACTAAAAACCTTGGTGTGCAACAAGAAAAACCTGAATTATTTTCTGCAAGTGAGGAAGAAAAAATTGATGAAAATGTTCAACTGACACAGTATTTTGCACAAATAAACATTGTGTGCTTATTGTCTACTCGTGGGTATACGTTTTGTTGCTACAGTTCGAAACATGTGGATTAAACCATCATGAGATTCCTGCTAAAACAAACTAGGATTTTGAAGTCTTTCAAAATACAGTGTAGTAATGATTTCTTCAATTGTTTGTTTTACTCATGTAATTGATTCTTGAGCATAATTGGATAAAGTGTACGCAGAAGATTATCCGAAGCGACACTTTGTTTAGCTGAAACTACGAAGCTGCTTAGCAAAATATTTACACAAACTCAGCTTTTAAACATAAAGTTATTTTATTGAACTTTAAGGCGTTTTACTTGAGTCCCTTTACACCAACAGCATAACATGCGAACGACAGAAAAATGTTCAGAAGTAACGACAGCTTTTGCTGTATACTGTATTAAGAAAATTTGACCGAGTCGAACGAAAAAAGTGAAGTCCGATGAGAAATGGGTTTGGCATGAACCGACCTGAAGTCTGTTTGCCAAAAATATTTTCTGATTTCCTGATAAAAGGAATGTTGGCGCAAGTCCTTACATCACCAGCATCATGGCCTGTCTCGCCGAGAACGGTGACGGGATCTATACCCTTCGAAACCATTAACGTAGCTGTGGGAGGATTTGTTTATTCCATGTGCAAGAGCAGCACGACAGTTGTTGCGGTTGCATGCAATTGACTGCCACTCGTCTGATTAGATGCTGGCGTTCTTTTTGTCATCTTTCAATACATCTTTGCATGAGCGTTTAGAGCAACCGGTTAACCGACTGCCAACGGCCAGCTCGCTGTGCAGGAGATCGTTTGGAAGACAGTCATTTTCTTGCCTCTACACTGCACGCGACCTGCCCAGAGGAGACGTTGAGCTTTCAGCATTGTGTAAATATCATCCAGTGGTGTCCATGAGCTCCGCCACAGAAACAAGATCGTGCATCGTGATGGCTAAACTAGAAAACAAACAGCGAACGTGGAATAGGGGGGACCGGGTAGAGTTGTTACAAGGGTAAGTTGTTACAAACCCCATAACGTCTTTAAAAAATGCGGTTGTCCGCTTGAAAAGACAGTCAATTCCCACGTCCAAGAGCTACATGCTTGCAAAAAAACTTTGCTTTTCAATAAGTTGGTGTCTTAGCAGGATTTATGTGTTTTAGGGTATGTAAAGTGATTTTTATGGGCTGGCTAAAAATTGTTGTTAAGCTCCTGTTAAAAGCTTTCACCTGGTCACATTAATCATGCATAGAAGTGTTTTCCATGCGGTTACTTGTACTAACAACACTCAGAGTTATACCTATGTGGTTTTCTATGAAATCGTCGATGAGTGTTCCAAGACACGTTTGGGGCATGTTGTTACACAGTGTATCAACATACCCCGTGTCTTTTATTCTAGCTGCATAAAAACATGCCATCAGGTGTGTCGCCAGAAAAAAATAGGATGCCACCAGATGTCGCGACATGCACGAGTGATGATCCATCCTCATCTTAAAGCCGGTCCAAAAGTAAAAAAAAAACACCATCATCACGAAAACTCAATTCGGCTATCTTGACATTATCTGCTGAGAAGATGTTAAAAGAATCAAAGAGTTGCAGAAGTTTGTAGTAAACCTCGAGGGCCAATTCTGCCAAGCAGAACAGAAAGAAAGTTATGTCTAATGTGCATGTTTTAGTCTGTAGTGATTTCTACTCTAAATCTGCCTTTCGGGAGATGTGAGTGAAGTGCATAAAATGCACAGGCTGGTCACATCCAGCTTGTAGTGATCGCAGTGACATATATGTTTATGATATTTGCCAGGATTAAAACAGTTTTATTGTGATTTGCAGTGCCACTGCATATTAGTCCAATCACTGCATGTATTTTTCTGTATTGTTGCAGTGACTGAGATGGTTTATTGCATTGTCTGCGTTCTTCAACCTTTACTTTCGTTTTCTTCAGCTTTTTAGCATGCGTTGTTTTCAACTTGAATGTGTTTGCAGTTAGAAAACTATGCTTGGTGACAGAAACGGCATTTTAAATGTGAATGTTTAGCTCCCTATCACAGTTTATGGCTTCTCATTTCTTTGAGGTCTTGCTGCATTTGAATTGACAGGTTTATTCCTGCAATAATTGCATGTTTGCGTTCTTGTAACAGGTTACCCCATGGTGTGTAACAATATACCCCGTCCATGGGGTCAATTGTTACATTTGACACCACCTCACTTTTCATTCAATAAAAGTTCTCAGCGTATGATTTTTTGGTTTGTTTGTTGGGTGTATTAGCTTAAAGATGGAGCGAAACTTGCAAATTTTCTTGGCTGCATCGATTGTACATTGGTGGTTATACTAATTTCCATGAAAATCGTAACAACTCTACACAGTCTCCCCTACATTCAGACGATATTCAAGGCGGCGGGAGGTGGACCAGGTCTCCGAACATTACAAGAGGACACTGAGAACACAGGGTCGTAAATACGAGTTTTGAGACGAAATGAAATGCTCCCCGCTCGGGAAAGCAGTTGACTCAAAAACATTTGCAGCTTCTCTATCGTGGCACGGATCTCCGCATCCATAGGCTTCGTACTGGCGAACACAGATCCAAGATAGCAAAGATTGCTCACTGCAGATAAGTCGCTGCAAAGAATCGTGATCGCTGGTGAGATAGAAACATTCTGATAGAGCAACAAAGTCTTTCTGAGGCTGATTGGCATGCCAAACGTGTAGCAGGCGGTTCCAAATGAGTTGCCGAAATTCTGCATGTCTTCAGCAGACTTCGAAACCAGAGTGCCATAATCTGCATGTAGACGTTCGACACCCACCCTAGCTAGCCCTTTGTTTTCGCACGAAAGCGGTTAAGGTTGATGAGCTTCCCAGTGGAGCATGAGTCGAGCAAGATACCAGAATTCTCAGGAGAAGCAAAGCGCGGTATTGCTGAAATGAATATGTTATAGTACGAGCAATTACGTACACACCTTTTCTTGACACGACGACATACTTCAAGTTTCTTGGCCATGAACTGTTCAATTACACTGTTGTCTTCATGTTTGCGTAGAGACCAGCTGTAATCTCAAAACGTTGTTGGGGTATCTGAGATCCTGAAGAATTGCACAGAGTCCAGGAGGACGTATAGTGTCAAAAGCCTTTATGAGGTCCACAAACACAATGATTAATGGACGTCTTTGCTCAACGAATTTTTCCTGCAGTTGCATTTATGAGAACACCGTGTCTTCTTCTTCTTTTGAGCCAGTTCTTCTAACCACTGCTTGGCCGCACTAGATCTCGGGGCAGGTGTTGAGCAGCCATTCGACTGTCGCATTGTCCAGAACCGTAAGGCCGTGCAGTTCATGGGGAGGTCGATGGATTGGACATTGGTGGACAACATAGTTGACGGTTCGTTCTTCTGCGCCACACTCACAGTTCGCAGAGGAAGCCACACCCATCTGCACAAGCAGCAGTGGAAACATCCGATACCGATACAGAGGCGGTTAAACATGACCGAGGCTGTTCTTGGGAGGGTCATTCCGAGAAGGTGATTGCCGGTATCGGGGATGAAAGTGCGGAGTCTTGTAGGATTGTCCGCCCACTCCGCATCCCATTGGCGATCTGCCCACCGCATCGCACTTCTCTTTTTGTTGTAAGACAGACTGATCAGTTGTTGTCCGTTGGACTGACGGGTACAAATGGGTGTCGCGATTTAAGGCGCCGTGCGTTTGCACCCAGTAGTCAGGTGAGCGCTCAGTGGATCAGGTGTCTAGGCTCCATGCAACGGCGTGCTAGAGACAGTGTAACTCCACTGCAACGAATCTCAGCAGATTGGATGCCTACGAGGATGGGAAGGTTGTCCGTTGGTATAGGACGCAGGCATCCAGTCACAATTCGCAAGAAGTCGTTGATGGCGGAGTCAATAAGGCGGGTGTGAGCACTGCGGCACCAGACTGGAGCGCAGTACTCTGCGATTGAGTGCATCAGGCTAAGGTGGCTGTTCACAGCGTTGTTGCTCCAGCACCCCAACCGGAGCGAGCAAGCCGCCTCACGAGCAAGACGCGTGATGTCAGCTTTTTGCGATGTGACTCAAGGTGTCTGCGATACGTGAGCGACCTGTCCAACTTTATTCAGAGGTATTTGGGCTCAGGGAAGAAGGGCAGGATTTCATTATTGCAGCTGACTTTTAGCTCACGTTTAGCTTCCTTGTTGTTGAGATGGAAGGCTGCCGACACCGTTTTTGTAGTGCTGAGCTTTAGCTTCCAAGTCTGGAGGTATTCATCTATTGTTGCCATGTCCTTGCTCAGCACACCTTCCACTGCCTGCCCGTCTCCATCAGCATGCATGATTGCTAGGTTGTCAGCATATGCATCCTTTCTGGAGACGGTGGTTGGCACGTCAGAGATGTAGATGTTGAAGAGAAGGGGTGCCAGGAGAGATCCCTGTGGGATGCCGTTCTTTAGGCGTCGTAACCTGCTCCGCTTGCGATTTCCGGTGGTAAGGGTGAAGCTGCGATTGCTACCCATCGCCATGATCACGTGAACCATGTGCCTATCAGGCAGCAATCGCAGCAGCTTGCTGGTGAGGTCACGATGCCATACAATGTCGTAGGCTGTTGTGAGATCGACAAACACAGCTCCGGCCTTATTTTTAGCCGAAAAGCTATCCTCGATGTCCTAGGTCAGCAGGGTGACCTGGTCTACGGCCGACCTCCTGTGTCGAAAGCCCGCTTGCTCCTGTGGGAGCAATGGGTCGATGATTGGTTCGACACGAGCGTAGGTGAGTCTCTCGAGGATTTTGAAGGGGACACACAAAAGAGATATAGGGCGGTAGCTCTTTGGGTCCCCCAGTGGCTTTTTCCGGCTTAGTAATTTTTAGTGCTCTTCTCCAGATCTTTGGAATTTTGAGCTGGCCCATGCAGGAAGTGAGGAAATCGCAAAACCAAGATTTGAGAGTCGACCCGGCGTGGAATATAAACTCCGGGCAGATAGAATCCAGACCCGGAGACTTTCCTGGCCTCAGTTGCCTGAGGGCGGAAACAAGCTCCTCTGGCCGAAAAGATTCTGAGATACTGTGTACCTCAGGTGTTGAGACCTTCTATAGGTCGGACAGCTGCTTGTTGAGCCTGGTGGACGTCCGGTCCCCGGTCTTGTGTGCCCCGTTCTTCACGAGTTGCGAGGCGATAGAGTTTGCCGTGACGGGGCACAGGCGAGAGGAGAGTCCAGACGTGCCTGTGAGCTTATTGATGGCGCTCAAAGTCTTGCAGCTAGAGTGCGAGAAGTCGATGGAATTAACGGTTTCATTCCATCGTTCCTGGTTCTTCTGTTCTAGCCAAAAAAGTAGGGACGAGGCGGCTCTATCAGAGTGGGGCTCGGACAAAGGAACGATCGAGGTTCTCGCGTTCTTTGGGTCGTGGGTCATCATCGGCAGCATTTCTGCAGCCGCACCTTGCGCCATGCATGTTCTGACCCAATCCACGCTGAAGACAACCAGCGCGGGTAGCAGCGGTTGCTCTCGTAGTGACAGGTTTGTGTCTGCTGTAAAGCGACCGGAGGGAAAATCACATTGACTTTTCAACAAGGATCTGATTTGCGTTGACCTTCAGCCTAGGTAGGAGAACACGTTACAGCTGCTGCCAACTTCCCTTGTTCTTGTAGAGAGCAATCACGTTGCCTTCCTTCAAATTATGATGCATGCACGGCAACAAGAAACAGGTTATACCGTGAGACGACCAATTCCAACACATTTGCAGATATCTGTCGGACGTTCATCAAATCCAACATCCAAACATTTCTAATGAGGGACGGTACCAAAGTTGAGAAATTCCAGCAGCTGCTCTGAAACGACTTTGATGTCGCAGCCCCTCTGAATTCCTTTCAGAGTGACAGGTCAAGGGTCAAGGTTTCACTCTGTGGCATCAAAGTGGTACGTTGTCTGTTGACGTAGTCGCAAACAATTCGATTGCTTCCGGGACAGCCTTGATGTTTTACATGCCGCAATTAATGGCTCATAGTTATGAGGACATTTCTTTGTTTATCGTAAAAAAGTCATGTTTAGCTGAAGAATTGCAAACAGTCCAGAAAATTGAAAGATCTGATATTTTTATATTTTCATCAACATGAAATCAATTTGTGATCTTTGATGTTTTTGTCTTTTCAATTGCTGCAATCGTGTTGTTTCGTGATTTGAGTCACAAAAATGCTTGAGTAAACCATTGGCAGGGGTTTAATTCCAGTAATGCCGCTATCAATAAGCGCATTTTTCGTCATATGTGATACTGTGGAGCTCTTAATCATTTGTGGTTCAAAATGCTAGCTGACTATAATTTGATTTCCCTTCCTGCACTTTTTAAATGGAAAACGAAACTTACTCACTGGTAAAACTGTTAGTAGCTTTGCCAACAGGGTTAAATATCATCCACTAAAGAGCCTTTAGATTTTGGACCTCGTTATCATGCAATCAGCAGTCCTGTGTAAGCCTCACAACGAATGGTAAGTTTTCCCAGCACTCTGTAATGTTCCTTGTTCATTTGCTGAATTCTGTGGAAAGGCCAGAATTCCTTGGTGAAAGTAAAATTTGGTCCTTTATTCTGATTGGTAGATAAATACTGTATAGCCTGCATGAAGTGGACGAAGAGCATCTGTCGACAAACAGCCTTCGCCAACTAAAGTCTAGCGTAAAACTACAAGCGCTTTACTTTGCAGACAGCAATGCTTGTTCGCATCTACATTTTTAAAACAATACCTGATGTCGACATCAGTAAAACCCTTGAAAATGGCCGTATTAACGTATAGCTTGGTTTCTTAGCATTTTCCTTTATTTATAGTAACTATAAAAAACGGTCGTTAAAGAGCAAATAATGATCCATGCATTGTTTGGATATGAACGACGTTTCAACAGTATTGCAAGCAACAAACTCAGCGGAAAGCCAAAGCATGTTACTGTATGAACGGGGCAGTTTAGGGGTAGTCAATGAAATTATACATCAGTCTCAGTCATTCTACAGTGCAATGCACGCAGTTATATTTTATCTTGAAATGTATCTTCATACGTTCCAACCTTTCGCTAATGATATTTAGAAATTTACTTTGAAGAACGCCAACGAGATCGTGTTATCGAAATCTGTGCATAGCCCTAGATTCTGTGAATGGCTATTTCACATAAGTTTCATTGGTGACAAAACATCTAAGCATTTGTTACCTGTATCAGCAAAAAATCTTGCAGTGATCACTCATTGCATGGGATTTCGTTGGTTGCAAACACTTTTTCTGACGTTGCAAAACTCGGAACGACAAAGCCGTGAAAATGACACAGGCAGCAGATCACAAACAGCTTTTAATTACAGTTTTCTTTCATCTTTTCAAAAAACTGTTGAAAACTCTTCCTCATTGTGACACTGACTTTTCAAAACAACTGATCCATGATTCATCTACAATTACACTCTGCACCATGTGCTGTCAGTGGCATCATATTCTCATGTGCAGTCACCAAACCATTACGTCCATCAACTTTGAGCTGCTACAACCTTGCTGCAGCATTATGGCAAGCATCAAGCATGCACCATATCATTAATAGGGCTTGTAAGTTGAAGCGCTCGCCACACAGAGATTTCATGTAATCCTAAAAAGTATCACAAATTCTGAAGTGACGAGAACGAAAGTTCCGCTATCAAAGCTTCGCTGTCGTAAGAAGGTAATAGATTTCAAGTGTTGTATATTTACGGACGGTGCCGAACAAAAACAACTCTCAGGTGATTCACGTTTCGCGCTTTGCAGCAAACTTCAGTGATTGGAGGAGCGCTCGTGTTTTGCTTGATATTTTATCGCTATAAAACATAAGTTCATGAGCAGCATGGTTTCAAGTCACAAAAAACTGCATTCCGCTTAATGCAAGAGAAACAGAAACTGTGACTCAAGAAATCCTATTCTGCATATAATTGAGGCTTTCAAGACAAAAAATTTTTTCACATCTTTCCTCTCGTTTTTAGGCTAAATCGCTTTTCGACGCACGCTCATAATAATGCAAGAGCGAAATGGACTCATTGATGCGAAGATCCAGTTCGGTCAAATTGTATAATTGTTCGAATAAACTACGTTACTAATTTTGTTCAAATATCAGCCGTGTGCCAATATTTGAATAAAACTAAAGTATATTTCGCGTTGATTCACGTGTCCTCATAGAAAATGACTTTCGATGTTTATGTGGCAATCTTTACTTTTACAGATTTGCAATTTGATGAGGTTACTTTTTTAATAGATAAGCAATTTGGTTGGAAATTTTAACCCGCATTTCATGAAAATCAGCTATTTTGCATTTGTATCAAGGTAAAATTTTGCAAAAGTGTTACCTCCCTCATCGGCCCTGACGCCCGATATTCAGGGCAGGGTTAAAGGGTAGGGGGCCCGGGGCAATTTTCATTGGAGAGCCCCTATGACGTATTTCATGACGTCATCGTTTGTAAAATTTATTTTTTCGCTGATTCTCAACGTTCTGGTTTGCTTTTTCCGGTAGTCGCGAATGTGGCTACCGTATTTACTCGATTGTAAGCTGCCCTTGATTGCAAGCCGCACGAAATGGTGTTAAAAATTATTGTAAGCCTCACTTGAACACGTAAGCCTTTGAGATACATTCGCGACGTTCGCGCACTCGTGCGTTACCAGGCGAATGCGAAAGAGGTTTGGTCGACAAAACGGGACCAAGGAAAGACTGAGCGTCATCTGTATGTTTCGATAAAGTAAAGAAATAAAAACTGTAAGTCGCCCTTACTTATAAGCCGCATGAAATGATGAAAAAAATTTATAAGCCGCTGCTTACAATCGAATAAATACGGTACTCAACTGCACACACAGTTAGCTGCGAGAAGAGAGTTTATGATATAAACACTAGAGCAGGGGTTACCAATGTGTTGCCCGCGGGCACCAGGTCGCCCGCAAGGACCAAGTAGGTCGCCAGCGGGCCTGTTCTAAAAACAAGATTAGCATGATCAATGTCTTCACATTAACGAACATCAATACTAAAATAATTAAAAGTAAATTGAGCAAAATTTTTATTTCACAAGCTTGGATCAAACTAGTAGCCCTTCGCATTAATCGGTACGCAATGAGTAGCTCGCAGTTTCAAAAAGATTGGTGACCCCTGGACCAGAGTGTATATTCTTACCAAGAAAAGATATTTCCACAGGCTAGGGAGTGACTCTGCAAGAAACAACATTCTCCCGAACAATAAGCAGTAAACAGATATTAGTGAAACAAAAACACGGAAAATAACAACATGTCAATATGGCCAGCCAGGTTGAGGGTGAAAGGTGCTTCGAAACTTATGCCGTGATTTTCACCTACATATTCAGGTGTTCTAGTTAACGCCACTGTTTTAACGTTGCTACTTAGACGTTTTGCTGGAAAAAAATGTTTCAGTCGCGGCGTTTTAGCCAACACTGCCAGATTCGTGCGCTTCTTAAACTTTACATTTTTAGCTCCTGATGGCATTACAGATTTCGAAATCGCGCTAGATAAACATTGCAATCTCGTTTTATACTCTTTCGTTCTGCAAAGCGACTGATCAAAAACCTTTTCTGACGGACCACGCAGTAACATATGGTGTAAATGGCTTGACCAGTTCAATATGTTTATGATGTAAAACAACGATAGTAGCCATCGGAAGAAAAGTGCGTTTCCACCATACGTTACCCTTTATGACGATACGAAGGTGGCAATTCGGCTGCGGCCACCTCCAAAAGACATAGGAAGTTTGGGGATCATTGATACTAAACAGCAACCACAGTAGAACTAGCCTTAGCGAGCAAAGGGTATCGGTTTTGCGACATTTGTGCAGTAGGCGTGATGCACGAGCAGATAATAATCATACCCATGTCACAAAAACGAATATTAGTAACAATTACAAACAAAATTCAAATATATTTGCGTTGAACAAAACCGAAAATATTTATATTCAGTAGTGATTACCAAAACAGGCAGAAAATCAAACTTGCAGAGAAATCATTAATGGTACTTAACGCAACATCGGAATATAGAGTTGTATTCTTGTATCTCTTCTGAATCACTACAACTTTTCAAACGAGTATTTTATTTAAAACAAATCAATGTCATATGGGGGCCCCCTTTGGAACGAAGGGCCCTGGGCAATTGTCCCCGTTGCCTCTCCCTTAATCAGGACCTGCCGATCTTTACTGCTGTGAGAGGAGAAAAACCTGAATGTAAAACTGCTATAACCACAGCTCGTTTCACGTAGTACGGCACAGCTGGGACTATTAAAGTGCCTGAGAGTAAAAGAAAGGTGACACTCAACCAACATGTTATTAATCATGACAATAAATTTATCACTGCTGAATCGCAATATGGCAATGTGTTGTTTATTTTGGATTCTGTTTATAAAGTTACTACACACACATATGCAGGAACTAACATGAACTCACTCAAAATAATTTACATTTTGTTGCCAGGATTTCATGTTGGTTGTCACACTCAAGCACCGTTTCATCATTTGGGGATGAAATAATCAGCTTTTCGCACTGCTGCAGATCCATGAACAGAGTTTATCACATAAAACTACGCATTTTTTGTCTGTACTTGGGCTTTAAATTCTGTGACATCATACATATGAGCCCACCGGATGTCCCAACCCATGGTCTCGGAAACTTTTTCGCATTGCGGACCGATTTCAGTCTGGCATTACTTTGTGGACCGTCCTCAATATGAATGTTTGGCATATGCAAATTTATTACAAGTCGTAACTCATCATGGCACTGATTTAGTCAAAGATCTGGGCTTGCTTTGCCGCAATAAGATACTCCGACCTGTAGGGATTATGGTAGCCAGTGGCACCCGCAGTGTATTCTTTATATCAGTCCTTCCAGTAACTTTTGGACCAATTTGACCTTGCTTTCGCACGGCACTGGGCCGCGACCTGGTGTTTTCTGGGCCGCGACCCGCGACCTGGACCCCTCTCCTCACCAAAACAACAGGGGGATTATTTTCCATTAACGAAGCTACTTTTTTCATACTTTTTTTGTGAGGCACTGGAATGGTTGGATAATTTCAGCACTTCTACGTCAGAATATTAAAGCAACCTCATGTGGTGCGAAATTCAATATTTAAGTTAAAATTTCAAAAGAATTTAACACTTTGTCCAAGGACGCAGACAGCAGTTACTTTGATCCCATTCACTGTGGAGTGTGTTGCGAAATCGTACCATTTACAGTGAAGTTTGTGATGCTAAAGACGACGCTTAAGATACAGTCAAAAATGATCAAGCAGAATGTGATGCCATTTGGTACCAACCTCTTGCTTTTTCAGTTTTAAGGTTCGTAGTCCCCGTGGGAGGCCGAGGACCCCGATTGAGAAACCCTAGTGTAGAGCTTCCCTTTCGTCTTTTCGTTTTGCTTCGGTTGCCGTGTCGACTAATAGACGACAATTGCATGACCGATAAGGGGGGAAAGAATTGGTCACAGTTGAATGTTGCATCAGACATCCCGGATAACGAGTTGATTCTGTCAATCCGGACGCTGACAACAGCACACGCAGTTGATAAAGACCAAATTCGCAATCAAAATGTCACATGTCAGCTTTTTTTCTTAACTCCCACGCACTCTTGTCATGTTTGGCAAATAAAAAACTGTATCAGCCGCATCATTATTTAAGTTTCATTTTGCAAAAGTTGTGCATAAACGAAACCGTTTTTGAAGAACTGACTACATATAAAGGAGTGCAAACATGGTGAGATTTTGAAAGATCCAACATTTTCGTTTGATCTGCAAAACAAATACGGCAGTTGAAAAATTCCGCTTGGTCCTTCCAGGTGTGTCAAGGTTATTTTTGCTCAAATAGTCTTCAACAGCCGATATAAAGAAGCGTTTAAGCAGTAAGCTGACAACTTGGCATGTGACCCCGTTTAATCCGATACGTAAGATCACTCTATGCTGAAAAATACCGAATTTATTAAGAAATCCTACCTTAAACATAAAAACAGTCTTGCAAAACTTCCACATCAGCATAACAGCGAATGAAGAGGTTAATAGGCCAAACACCGTCTGCAGTGTGACCGCAGAATGAAAAATGAGAAAAACGTCATCATGCTGGTAATTACTGACGGCATTTGTCGTGTGTGACGTCAAAACTATCGGATCAAGCAAGCTTACTAATCATGAGTGTCACATGCTAAACGCAGGATTATATTTAAATCGTTCACTTCACAATACGCTTGCTGCACCACATCCTTACCTGCACCACCTGCCACCTGGTGGTACTACGAAATATTTGGGCAACCTCAAAAGAAAAGTAAATGTTCAACATTCTTTCTTACAGCCTGCTTCAGCCGTTTACTGACGCAAACAGGCACTTGTACCTGCAGCTGAGCCCTCTCTCACAACCTTTGCTGCGTCGACCAGGAAGTTTGTGTGGACGCCCAGCGCCATTTAAGGCGATGCGGCTTGAGAGCGTTTCCATAAATAGCTACCATCCGATAGGCTCAACTGATCAATGTCAGTGGAATCCGTGGTTCGTCGTAAATCCTACTTTGTAACGTTGGCTCGATACCTAAAGTATTTTTTTCAGGTGTTTCACCAACATTTTTCTATTACCGGGACTTCCAACAGTCATCGCTTCAATCAGAAAATATTTTCACCTTTGTGGTCTTATAACAGTCCTCAAAAACATTCTTGCTAGAGCTGGGGAAATGTTGGTGCAGGTAACTAACCGACGTAGCATACGTTTCTGCCGAACCTTGATCAAATTGCCGGAAGAGCAACCTAACAATTTAATTTAATTTTTAATTTATTTGTTTATGAGCAGACACGGAGTCCATAGCATGAACACACACACTCTGCAGAACGCAGGTTGATACAAACAGACAAAACAGAACGTAGTACAAGTCATTGAAGCCGGCGGAATCACAGGGTTACAGACACTTTTTGCAACTGCATTGAAGACAGAACCATAGGGTTACAGACACATTCTTAACACTATTGTTAGCTAACACGTAACACTTGTTGCAGCACTACTGCGGAGTAGGGCGCTAATTCCTAAATTGGTCGAGTCTAGGTAAAATGCGAAAGCATTGTGGCTTGACACACCATCGATCAAACGGACACTGCAAAGTTCGTTCACTCATTCACAGAGTAAAATGCGATTATAGTGTTCAAAGAACAGCGACGAGTACAAACAATCTGACTGCATCAAAGCACGTAACCATACGTTGTTAGATTTTCTGCATCTTTCGAGCAACAGGTACTTGTATTTACGTAGCAGAGCCTCAAAGGTAGGAATGTTACATTGACCTTGGTGGCTACCAACACTCGCTCTCCAAGGCAGCTTGTATAGAGCTCTGCAACCAAAATTATATGCCACCCGCAATCTCTGCATGCAGGCCTTCCTGAAATTACACCATGATTGAGATGCACACATGGGCTTGAAAAGGAACGAAAAATTTCGTTTTTAACTGCATTTGAACAACGGGAAAAAGAGACTCGCAGCTTGTTTGCTGCACAATATTGATATCGCAGTGGTCTCTGAATGTTTTTGTCATCTGAGAGCTCAGTATTCAATAAAATCCCCAGATATTTGTATTGGTCAATAGATTTTACGTATTGACCACCCAATTTCAATACTGGAGTGTCTGTGCTTTTTGCACTCTTAGCCTTAAACGTCATACAAACAGTTTTGTTGCAGTTGAAAATAATCCCGATTTTTCTTGAGGCTGTTTAATGATGTAAAACAATTTCCATTAAAGAAACGGTTGTGAAATTCTTTTTGCAATTTTACGCAATTCAGTATCGAAATAAGCGGCTGGTTGAAGATAGACGTCAATCTTGATATGATAAAGCAAAGCCAATAACTGCAACAGTATTTTTTTAAATCTACGCTTGACTGCAGCACTCACGGGGTATCCTGTTTGTCACTAATGATAAAAGCTGGCTCCTGAAAGTCCAGAAGTCCAGCGCTAAAAGTCCTGCGCTTAAAATATTCCTCTGTTAAGATTATGCGTGTATTGTCAACGTTGTGATTAAATCAATTTGATAACTCCCATCGGACACAGCAGTTGTCGGCGAAAGCAAATTCACAGCGATTATTGAAAAAAGACACAGCGATGATAAAATAAACGCAAGCTTTCAACGTGTAACGATACCAGTTGATGACCTGGCAAAATAGCTGAAAAGACAACAGCCGACCAGTAGCGAAGTCGTTAACAGTTGAACCACATGGCAACGTCTGCAATAGAGTTTGAGAAGCTGGAAACGTGGCCGATACAACCCCAGAAGAAGCGAACTCAACCAGCGGCGCAAGAAGTTGCGATAGCGAGACATACGTGAATTGGCATCGGTGGTAGGACTCGGACGTAACGCGGACTGAATGGAAACTAATGACATGGGCAGGAAAGCAATAATATTTTCGAAATGTAAATCCAATTTCGCTACGTTCTGAGATTCCCATCATAAACATTTCTAGTGCAGTTTTCTGCACGAACTCAATGGCGTACGCAGAAAATTTTCATGGGGAGTTTTCATTCAGTGGCATATGGTGGTCATTTGCATTTACTGTGCGCTGTTTGTGACGTCACAAGTTGACGTCATATTCATGTTTCCAAACCAACGCTTTAGCGAAGTTTGTTGACATAATATGCATATTCTTCTTCGCGCACTACCTTTATTTTATAAACTATCGGCGCTCTAAGTTAGTATATCGGAGGAAAATAAACTCAACGCTACGACACAGCAGTTCATAACTGCAAAAATACCAGTCTGCGCATTAAAACAAGGGAACAAAACACACTCATCACTGCGTCAGAGCAATTTGCAACTACAAAATGAGGCTGCGCTAATGTCTTGTCGCATACGAGCAGTCGAGCACAGAAAGTGTGCAGCTGGAGTGGCTGGCGCACACCCCGGTTTGCAAGATCGAATCTTGCTAAATACACAAGAATTAAGAATGCACATGAAACACGCAGGAAAACTTTCAATTTTTATTATGTACAGAAGTCCAGCAAACTTTTAGTTTTCCTTTTTCCCTGCTGAGGCATTATCAAATGCCTGAATCCTTCTATTTTAAAAACTGCTGATTTTGAGCTCGTGCAACAGTTCTATCATGCTGCTGAAATTGGTACTGCAGCCAATGCTTTCAGCCTTGGCACTGATCAGCCTTAACAGATATAATAAAAACAAATATCTAGGACAAAGTGAACTATCGCGGAACACAATCTTAGCATGAGTGGTGGACGAAAGGTCTGAAAAAAGTGCTGAGATGGTCTCTGGACGCAGACGATACCCAGATTCCCACGAAAACCTAATTATTACATTTTGACCATTTTACAATGTTCTTTGAAATTTGCATGCAAGTTTATTCCGTGGTACAGTATTTGCATTAAGTCGACAAATTAAAAAGCAAAAAGCATGCGAAAACAATTAATCTTCTTTGTACGGGTAATACAGTTTTTGTAAAATATCAAGCTCAAGGGGGGGGGATAACCCCAACCCTTCCTTGCGTACGCCCTTGCACGAACTGATAGACATTCTCACTCTTTTTGATAGTTTTACTTTCTCATTTAATTGAGCAAAACTACTTTTTTATCTTTTTAAGAAAAACTCGAAAAAATTTTGTTCAGTGAAGAACAAAATTCTTGTTCAAAACTCATTGTTCATTCGCATTGACCGTTAGTTTGGAATTCTTCAAAGAGTTAACTTCTTTTGAAGAAAGAGATTCTTTGACCCCCTGCTCCGGTAATCATGGGCCACGTACGTCCCGTGGTTTTCGTTTTTAATTTCATGCACGTAGGAAAACCTTAGAAACCTGTTCTTTTATGACTTTCCCAACTCTCGGGGAAAACTCGAATGGTGTGTGATTCTATTTCATCGGGTAACCATGGGGTGTTAACACATTCTTCTAAGTGGGTCATGTAAAACCCCATGGTTATCTGATGGGTTACTCGACCAAGGTCCATTTCGACATATGGTCTCCAGATGTGTTTTTCTGCCGGGTTGTCTGTAAAACCCTTGTTCCCAGAAATGTTACTCGCTTACAGTGTTTTTTAGGGTAGGCCACCAGTGTTTTCGTGGTTTTGCAGATTTTGGTTACACTTTAGTAACCTGTGTCTAGATACACTTTGGGTCCAAGTAATCTAACTTGGGTCTAAATGCACACTTTAGTAACCTGGGCCTTAATACACCGTGGTTACACTTTTAAGTAACCTGGGTCTAAATAGATGCTTGTCTTGAAAGTTGTAGATTTGCTGTTGAGTTTTCAAAGAATCTCCCTGCTGTACTTTGCTTTCATAAGCGTGTACAAAAGTTAGAGCAACGTTGGCCCTCTAACAAGAACATCATTTTTCTCAAGTTTGTGAACAGCATTAAATTCCTTCAATTTTTTTCTTTCTATGCAAGTTTCCCTGAGAGATGGTAAAATGTCATTTGCTGCAGCTTTTACGCCATTTTATGACAAGCGTTGAATTGTTCGTGCTTTGAATCGTTTGTGTGACGCAGCAGACAAGAAAATGAAGTTTTGAACAAATAGGTTCGGCTTTTGCCCACCTGCAATTTCTGTTTTGACTATTCTCGCGAACAACTACCTCCTGCAACTTTACGTCCACACCGGCAAAGTTATTTACAGTTCGTCGAACATATCGCACAAGTTTTTATGTTCAACCAGTCAAAGATGTTTTTAGTTCGGAGCATAATTGTGTCAAAAGACTTCGTTTCTCTTTGCTGTTTTTCACGTTTTGCAATGGAAGACGTGTGATCACGCCAAGTGTACTACGTGTTTGCCTTGTTTTCTTATACAGTAGTACTTGCTTTGATCTGGTATGCTTCTGTCAGTTAAAAATTTTGTTACACTTCAATGTTACCTGTGAAAAAAGCTGCTTAAACGTCAAAATCTGATAGAAGCACAGAGTGCAGCAGTGAATCCTATTCTAAAAATGTATTGAACATAAGAAAGTATTAAAACACAACAAAAAGTGCTATTCAATGAATCATCGTTAGATAATACGTTATGCACTTTTGCTGCAATACAGTCAAAAGGAGTTAGGAGGGTTTTGCTACCGTCTTCACAACGGAGTAATGCGTTACCAGAGGTGTTTGCATTACAACATGCCAGACATGTGTAGCAGCTGCCAGCAAAAGATACGGCCTGCGTGACACAACGGCAAAGTGCGCAAATTGCTTTCCACTTGGCGCGTTACCCGATTGTGGTCTGCGTGGATCAAAACTTACAACTGTGAGTTTTTCCGTCTCTCCAGCGAATGAACTGCTGCAACCTTTGCTTTGCTGGTTTGCGCAAAGCTGTGTAGCGTGTACGACATTGTCTAGTAGTATGAAGCTGAATAGAAGTTAAGCGTTTCACTTTTTCTTTTCTCGTTTCAGCATGTTCTCATCCCGAACGAACGAATACGATCTGCTTCTTGAAAGGTAACAAAATAAAAGACTGCTCTGAAACTTGTCAGACTTTATTAATACAAAGTGTCGCGACATGCCTGGCTCTATTCACCTCTTTGTAAATTTGCAACGAGACACGCCGCACGCCTACGCTAAGTAATTACGGAAAAGTGGTTCGTGTAATGGCACAAGCTGCAAGAGCAGAGGGAAATTTAGAGTATTTTTCCGGTGATGCCAAAGTGCAAATAAAGAGTACGAAACAAACGTCAAGAAGTCCTCTTGAAAGGTCATCTCCGGTATTTCACTTCCGAAAAGGTTACAACAATAGCGACTATCTCCGGGTCACAGCCGCAATCTATGTGTCACTACATTCCATGCAGGACTTCAAGCTCACCAGACCACCAGGCAGACATTCTCGTCATGCCAAGACAAGGATATTTTTGTCAGTTGGCTGTATAACGCAGCACGACTGGACACAACTTTCACAAAACTCAAAGATGCATCGTCGAACGCGGTCGTACTGCTCTATTTCAAATTCAACAGAACGAGATTAAAGAACTGGCTTGTTTTTTGAAAGATGACTGGTTGATTGGTCTTTTTTTATTACACTGAAAGAAAAGAGATTCATAATCTTTCACGCTCGCCTGTTTTCAAGGGAAATATAAGATGACCGAAAAAGAACGTAAATCGTTTTTAATATCAAATGACCAAAACGAATTTTCTCATTAATTTGGAAAACATTTAATTTCAAGAATGATTCTTCGGCCTGGTGATCATCGTTAAACCAACAAGCAGTTCAGCAATGGTCATATTCACAAAGGAAGGAAAACAAAAAAATTGCCACGAAGATGCTTTTAATACAAAACACGCGTTAAGCAGTCTAGATCATATTTATTAGTCGAAGTGTAGATCTTACAAGTAAGATCTTGAAACGGAGGCACATTGACCAAAATCAATGCAATGCATCTTTTTTAAATGAAAGAATGATTTATTCACGTGAACTGGATAAAGTGTTTCACTCAAAAGTAAATACAAGTAAACAATTTTGAAAATTTCACTTATTTTTATCTTCCTTTGCAAAATAGTTTCTTCTGATCTACCCAGCAACTTCAGTTCCCTTGGATTTCTACATAATATAATTGTTTATGTCCTGTGCTACTTTTCTTTTCAAAGCAGGGTCAACTGTTTTTGAACGTTGCATCAAGGAGTTCTCACAACCCAGACATGGACATTTCTGCAAAGATAAAGAAAAATTGATCCACAGATAATCAAGGATCTTTCTGCATATTGACGTTTTCGTAAAGAATTTTGCGTATAGAAAACGATTTTTAATGTAGAGGAGCAGTGTTTTGTGCTAACGTCTAACAAACCCAGTCGAACAACCGCCCTCGAATCCTAGTTTTCATTTAATCGTCATTTGCGGACGCAGAAGCTGTCACGGGAAGTCAGCTTCGGTGACATCGCGTAGCTTTTGTTCGCCGGTGCAGCTGAATCAGGCCTCAATAATTCTCTTTGGCGACCACTTCGATTTGAAGGCAGAGCGCCACCACGCAGATAGAATATGAATGAATACAACCGCTGTGGGCGCTCGAGTTCTCTTTAATCCAACGGTGCACAACCTGCGGCCGTGCAGCCGCATGCGGCCTTCGATAATGAAATTTGCGGCCGTCCACATGTAATTTAAAATATAAGATTTGGCGGCCGTGCTGGCGTATATTGAAGCAAATCAAACGTAAGGCAAGAAAATCAGTGGACACGATGCGTAACAATCTGTATGTGATGTCATAAAGAGTTATATACTGAATACGCAATTTATGTTTGAATGTGTTCTGTGTTGGTTGGCACTTGGCCGTATCTCATAAATACGACTCGAACTCATTGGCGGTTTTACTTCATGTAAATAAAACTAATGCCGCCGGCAATAGCAAAAGGTTGTACATCCCTGCTTTAATCGGACTGCATGCGTGGTGCCAGCAGTTGATACTAACAATTCAAAAAGGACGCAATCAGCTGGTCGCGAAAAATGACCAACCTTTGCATACCTTGCAGCATCAGGCAGAAACAAAAATTTTCTAGGCGGTTAATTGTCGTCTGTGCGGAACTCAGTGTAGTGGGATTTCCATCATAAACCGCACATACTACGAGTTATGCAGCAATCAAACCCAGCACCGAAACATTTTTTACACGCGTCAATGCAAAGTGTTTGCTGTGGAAGTAGTTTCAATTATTTGCCAAAACCATTGTTAAACCTCCTTGAACTTTACTCACGTTGTAATAAAGCGAAACCTACTCTCTTGCAGGTTTTCGATTTCAAGATCTTATCTATAAAATTCGACCAAAATTGTTACCAACGCGAATGACGTGTTCAAAAATCAAAGAGGTTGGTTGCCGCCTTCATCAACCACCAGGTTGATACAAATACATGTCGTTCGCTGCATATTTCTTGCAACCCCCCCCCACCAACGACGCGATCACACGACAGCTGTTTTGCAATTTCGCCCAAAACATTTAAAGCTGCGGCATATAAAAAGTGTGACTTGACTTTAGCAATTCGAGCAAGACCAGTGGAAATTTTCAGGCGGTTTTTGACATACCAAAAGGGGTGTAACCTCTTTTTTCGTTCTTTACCTTGTAAATAAACTGTAGAGGTTTGACGTAAAGGTAGCTAATTATTTCAATCTTAAGTGTAACTAAGGCAATTTTCCCAATTTTTAGGGAACCGTTGAAAAGATTTTAAGTCACGATTTTATTGTGATACGACTGAAAAATGATGTTTCAGAACAAAGCGTTTGTTATTTCGTTTTCAGGATTCATTTTCATCCATTACGAAGTGGTACTATAATTCTTCAATTATACAGTTACTCTTGCCCATAAAATTAGTTGGTTTTCGAACACACATTGCAGATACTGACCAGAGTCTACGCGGTTGAAGGAAAATACAATGCAGAAACTTCAACACGGGTCCAATTATTACTTAAAATACATGTTCTTCTGAATTGCCATCTTCTGTAAAATAAATTGCAAGTGCGTGCGCGAGAAACAGACGAATGTACAATGTACTGTTGTTGTATAATGTCAGCTTAGAATGGTACGAATGTGTTTTTTGTACAGCTGCTGGTAGCGTAGTGAGGTCTGAGCCCAAATCAACTTGCTTGCGCCGACGTTTCTGACCACAACTACTTCGTTCCTTTATCCATCGAGTCCACATTCCGACCATGTTTGGACACGTTCAGTGGCGCAACCAGGGGCGACAATCGCACAATTGTCTTCCCACCAAAATTTTCAAAAACATGCTTAGTTGGTAGGTACAACATGAAGTTGAAATCACTTTGCACCCTGTTCATATGAGACCTGTTCATTTGAGATCACATTCATTTGAGACCACTTTCATTTGAAACCATATTCATTTGAGACCACATTCACATGAGACTTTTTCATTTGAGACCACATTCATTTGAAATCACATTCATTTTATGCCACGTTAAAGTGAAGCTGTTTTCATTTACAGTATATCAGATTTTGATGATCTACCTTCCTCTTCTTTGCGGGAGACTTGAAGTTTTGCAAGGTGACACTTCATTTGACGTTTTGCAAGGTTACGCTCTTCCACTTCCAGGGGTGACTCACGCTATGAAATACCTCAGTTTTCGAAGGGAGCGTTGCACCTCTGAAATGTAATTTATACCAAGTCAAGGAATTATGTGTTTTGCGTTACTGCCCGTTTCCTTTATCGAGGCGTCACAATAGTTTCAGTTTTTAACTGAAAAATGAAAGACGAGAAAAGAAAAAATGTCTTTTTGCTCTGGTCGAAACAATCACAGGAGAAAATCAAATTTCGTGGGTTTTGAGAAGAGAAATGCAATTGCGTATGAGCAAGACGTCTGACGCGTGATCTCTACAAATGCGACTATTTTAGCAGATAATGTTAATTCATAAAAATGTGATTCACAGTAAATCAAAACAGCTTCACTTTAACTTACGTAAAATGAATGTGATCTAAAATGAATGTGGTCTCAAATGAATGTGGTCTCAAATGAATTGGTCTCAAATGATTTGGTCTCAAATGAATGTGGGCTCAAATGAAGTAGTCTTAAATGAAGTGGTCTCAAATGAAGTGGTCTCAAATGAACTGGTCTCAATTGTCTGCACACCGAACAGAACATTTCGATACAAAGCAATCGCACATGACTAAAACAAAGGATACGCAGTGCATTTTGAATGGCACTTGTACAAAGAATGCTGAGAATAACCTTTGTTGATAATTAACCGTTGAGCATTATAATACGACAGCTTTGTGGGTCACACACCTAGTGGTTTTGGATTCTGAATTGGCGTCAAAACCTCTCAGCCAGAGCACCTGTCATCTTCGTCAGATTTCTTTTGTGACTTAATGAGAACATTTGTGACATATTAATGATTACTGTTCAATGACAGTAAGGTAAATCCTTTTCCTTGAGTTGCTTAACGATGAGAATGATCGTACATCAACAGTACTTACATGTGATTGGTGGTAAGTGCCTTATTCTCCCTTAGTCGCAGGTACCTTCCAGAGTTTAATTTGCCACAAAATACGTTTCTCACTCCCATCATCTCCGCATGCCTTTTGCCGAACAGAGCGGCTATACACAAAACGTTCACGCGTTTCTTACTTTTTAGTTGGTTTGATTTCTTTGTTTAGAGACTGCTTGTGTTTTTCAAATGCACCAAACGTCTTTTACTGAGTTACGCTTGTTTTTGACAAAATTTTCTGATGTATTTGTATTTTTGGAAATTTTCAAAACAGAATTTATGTCATTTTTGGATAAGAACAAGAAATGAATTCCCTGTCATTTCTGATTTAGCCATTCATAAATTCTATGCCTTTTTCACAACATATTTGTGTGAAGCTGCATTCTCAAAATTGATAATCAAGTCCAAAAAACAATTTTTTCTGAAACATGTTGAGAATGTTCGTTGTCCTGCATTGTCATGTATCAATCTACGAATGGATTATCTGTGTAAAAATCATCAAGTGGTTCTATCCCTTTAGTTGTGCTTGATAACTTCTATAACTGAATTGTATTTTGTAATTCTTTTTTCGCCTTGAAATTTCTATTACGTGGTAGTTTTATTACTCTACAGTTACTATTGTGTGCATTTGTACGATTTCGCCATATAGACAAAGATGCCTCTTGAGCTTTGCAATGGGACGTTTACACATATCAAACACCTTGGCGTCTGGGTGGTTTTGGCGATTTTCGCAAAAAACAACGGCAGTTTTCGGTTGCCTTACCAACGCCCTAGCTCCTCCGCCGATTGCGCTAGAGAGCTGTTCAACGGCTCAAACGGATCGGCCAGTCTAGTAGATTGCACTCGAAAAAAAATTTTTGCCTGGGGGGTGCGGGTTTTTTGTGAGTGACGTCATAAGTGAACTAGTTTTATGGTCATTTTGGCTCATGTTGCCTGGCCTAGGGTCC
>Ga0210059_1000646_pt1 | contig 46418 bp, 20 predicted proteins | sample Ectturendosymbi2_FD_188042 | JGI IMG/M metagenome (GOLD analysis project Ga0210059, IMG submission 188042) | Ecteinascidia turbinata endosymbiont from Florida, USA - Sample 2 (SPAdes) (version 2) | ecosystem: Host-associated > Tunicates > Ascidians > Unclassified | place: Key West, Florida...
AGGTTACTGAGACTGTCAGTCACTAAAAGGTGAGCTCATTGTCAAGCAAAATGAAATGAACAATCACACGAGCATGAAAAACACTTGGATACGAAATTCAAAAAAATGATTTCAGTATCAACGTAAGACGCGGCGGGTGTTGGGTGTGACAGGAAGTTTACGGCAAGAGTGAATGGCGCTTTAGCACTGAAGACAACTGCAATTCAGCCACACTGTTTCAGTGACAGACTTCCTCTTTGCAAGAATGGGCGAGGGATGGTGACGTTGATAACGCTGTCCACCCTGGCGCATTGAAGATTATTTTGATCGGCTTCCTTTCTTTTACTATGGAACAAGCGGACAAGCTTTTGGGCAATAACCGGTCGTTGCACTGTCAGGTGACAGGGTTGACGCGGATTAAGCTAAACGTTAGAAACGAGCCTGGTTTACTTTATGGCTAGGGTAGCAACAGCAATCCCAGGATCCGCTGCATGGCAGCCCGCGTGCTTGGATCGGTCCACACTGGTAAGATTGATTACGCGACGCTGACCTTTGTCTCTACAAACACGGCATAAATCAATTAAATAATCGTTTGACCACGCTTTCGAAGGCACAACTACCCAATACCAACGAAAAATGCAATCAATCGATGCAACGTCTTCTCAATTGCCCCAATACATTCTGTCCGCACGATTAGTAGTGTAAGTTTATTATAGGAACAATCAATTTAGCAGTTTTAGGTCCGCAACATGCTGCACGCTTGGAAAGGCTGAGAATTCTTGCCCTAGACGGCAGGGTATAAAACAGTCGTAACGTGCTTCATGCAGCCCAGCCGCATCTTACATATTACTGTGACACCTTGTGAAAGTGAGATAAAAACATGCGCGATTACCTTTAAAAGCCGCGTCTTCCACAGGAGACTTCGGGGAAGATACTGTTAGAAAATATGCACAACATGTTTTCAGCAAAAGCGGTACGGGCAACGGGCAAAATGATTTTTTTTGCGGGACGATCAAAACGATGTTACGACCGAAGAGCTATAAGGCTTGACGAGTGCCAGTAATTTCGCGCGTGTGTTACTGTGAGATTCTCCGAACTTCACTCCAACACTAATAATTGGATGGTAAAGTGCCTAAAAGTAAAATTCCAGGCAGTACACGTCTTTTGGCACAGTCAGTTCATCAGGGTTCATCTCCACAGCGTGAAAAAATTGGCCACATCAACGCCGCATTTCTGTGGCGCAAAACGCATTCACGGCAACAGGCAAACACAATTGCTTTTGCTGGCGTGATCTTTACCACAGCTGACAAAACTACAGAGCGAAAGGAAATACTGCAGACAATATTTATGCGCCGGTGCGGCCGCGACAAGGACATTAATGGGACATTTCAGGAAACGAAAACAACAGCTGCACTATTATAAATTGCCTAGTTAAGCGAAACCACACGCAGAAGCGGTCCGTATATCAATGAAGATCATTCCCGAGAAACCAGCGCCGCACATGCCCAGTTCACGCAACACTGAGTTTAGTGTTTCGAGGTACGAATGCCACCTTTTCCTTGACCCAGGTTGCATTGTACACAATGAAAAAGTGACATCACTCAAACAAACTACGTAGGTGACAGCATTCTCTAAATATGCAACCGTGCGCACCACACCAGTGCTCGAATTAAATGACTAGTTTGCGAAACAGCCTTCTTGAGTGTGTTTTCACCGCAAGCTTCACCCTTGCAAATAAATGATGTACCTTTTTCGCTTTCATTGGTTGTTCGCTGCTTTTTGTTTTTCACAATGATCTTATACATTAGTTCCGAAGGTGGAGGAAGAGGCTGCTTGGGCTCAATCTAAAAACAAATTGCAGGAATTGAACAACAGCGAGCATATAATTCTTATCTTTTGAAAAAACCAGGTTGCTTGTGATATATACAAGTAACGGGCCGCCTCGCAACGACGCATGTTTTTTCTGACGTTCCGTGTTACGATTCGTCGGAAATGCGGCACGTCCGGTTTTACGAGCGGCCGCCCAGATCCTGTAGCAGTTAATACACTCAGCACCGTTACGTGATAGTCACTGCTCAAGTTCGGTGGATCGTTTGCAGTAACTCGACATGAAGCGAATAAACGAAGCTCTGCTGGTCGATTACTACAACAGCCTGGTTGTCAGCAGTAGGGTCTGAAGCTTTTAAGCAGGATATAAGCGTTTTGTTCTCATTAAAAATGTTGAGAGTTCTTCACCTGTTACGCCGCGAATGCAAAGCAACAAGACACCCAGCATTTTAACGTTTTAACGACTTCGATGAGCGGAATGTAAAGACAACGGCGTTTGAAAGCTAACGACTGCGTTTGTTTGCAAATCGTAAACAAGATATGCGAAGAAACATTTTGAGACGAACTAGCCCGAGCTGACATGGAGCGCACAACAACCTTCACTTCCGCGAAAATCGCCAGACGCGCAGTACGGTTAATCAATCAAACTATCTCACAGTAAGCGAATACATCCGCCTTGCCGTCTGGAAAAAAACAGGTTTTATCAGTTACAGTTGGAGATGATTCGCGGTGGAAGCGTTCCAGCTGCTGCAGTAACTCTGCCAGAAGAAAACCCTACTGCCATTGTTTCAAAAACTAGCCAAGCATGAAGGACGCGCTCAATTTTCCGTGGCTTTCCGTTCTACGAACGAAGTCGCAAGAGAAGCATGACCGGGAAATTCCATTATTTGGGTTGGCAAGGCAAGCAGAAAGTGGTTCCCTCACACAATATCTTTACCGCTACATTTTTTCGCATTGTTACAATTGTTTGATGACTGCAACGTTTTCTGAGCGTGCGGAAGAACTTGTTTAGAGTTAATTGTAAACCAAGAAGCACGGTGAAGGTTCGATGGGTTTTTAATAAGACCCAGCGAAACAGCGAAGCCGTTCACATCGACGTCTGCATGAACAGTTCAAAACTTTTATTTAAATCTATTCACTTTTCTTTACCACCAGCACGGTGGTTTGCTTGTAAGCTTGTTTTAAAGCCACTACAACAACAAATGCTAAGTGATCGGGAAAAAGTGCACTCGAATGATGTAAAATTGTTCATATAGCAAAAAAATAGACGGAGTAAACCAGTGAACTTTGAATCGTGAGCAACACAATACGGATCATGCAACGTTCACCGTATAAGTCAGGGGTGGGGAACGTGCGGCCGGCGCGAAAATTTAATATGGTCCGCGTCATGATTTTCGTTGCCCAAGTTAGAACACAACATCGCGTTGAAACGAAGCTCCGTGATAAGCAGATACTCAGACAGTGTGTCAAAAGAATTCTTTCTCGCTTTTCATAGTTTTCTATCCTTATTTTCCCCAGGAAGATAAAGGTATGACTTTAATTAAATATTTTTGAGTCCCGCCAGCGATATACCCTAATTCATGCGGACCGTGATGGTAAACAGTTTCCCCACACCTGGTTAAGGAAGAAAAACATTATAAAAGAAAGGTTTTACCGGGTATTTCGCCAAAGGATCGATCAGCAGCTTATCACCAAAAATCTCTCGACAGTATTGGGCCATCTTCGCTTGCTGCTGCGGGCTGAATCACAAAAGACGGTTCGTTAACTGCTGATATGGAGGCATGAGAAGCGCCACTCGTGCGATGCTGATCAGCGGAAGCTTCAGAGCAAGTGTAAATTCAGCACAGCAGCAATCGCAGTTACAGAACCTTTGTAAATTGACATCAAAATCAACACGAAAACTGACATAGCTAGAATTCATTGCTGCCGCCTGCAATGATCAATAGCAAAAGGTGCTAGCTTTGATTTAATATCAATAGGCATTGCGCCACGAACTGACAACTGAAAGCCGACGACAACCACAATAACGAAAGCGACAGAAAGCTGTCACTGCCTGGCCGTGCAACATCGCAAGCGTCTTCTGACGGTGGCTTTCAGTATAATAACAGTTAAATAACAGTCATTATAAAAGAAAACAAGCTCACTAACATCAATAGCACAAACAAAACATGAAACTTAAAACGGGGAATACAATCTTCAAGGAGTGATGTAGTCAAGACCGTAACCTCGGAGATCGAGACTTGGGTATAACTTCGAGACCGAGACTTCAACACAAAAGTTGAGACCGAGCCTTGAAAACTTGTGAGATTAGCTGAAATTTTTCTACAATCTTTTAAAAAATGTTAACACTACTTCGGGGCTGAAATTTTGTTGAATTTCTCGCGTTCTTCCTAAATGGTTTGACTTTTCGTTTCCTGCAGGTACGACAGACCCTAAGCATGATGAATTATGGAAGCTTTGCTGAGTCATATTGGTGGACTGTTCAGTCCCGAGACAATACGCTCGAGACCGAGCGAGATCAAGTCTCAAGACTCCACCACCGTCTTTAATTTTTGGAAACACAGTTACGTTGAATCGTTTGAAACACAGTTACAGAAATCGAAATATTCAAAATCCTCGCACAGCGCCCAAGTTATCATACCGAGCTTTTCGTAGTATCACAGTGCCCGGATGCAAAAACTCACTTGTCAACGTGATTTTCGAATGATAAAATCACAGGATAAGGTGAGGTCTTGAAGGCGCTTTCGTTGATCGCCTCGATCACGTCCTTGAAAGGCACTTGCGTGCACAGCGTGAAGCCGTGAGTGATGATTGGCTCGTTGTCGCCATCCCAACAGTCAAGCTCTACGCATCGGCAACCAGTGAGGAGGACTTGTCGGTACATTTCCGCCGACGACCTGCTTCGGTACTGTGAGCCTGACAAAAAGCGCTGAATATGTCACGATAGTAGCGACACATATGCATTGGAAACAACCTGTTCCTACTCTGCATTGTACACAACGGCAGTGCCACACAAGCGGTTTTAACAACTCGGCTCAAATAATTTACGGGAAAAACCGTACGTCGACACAGCCAATTTTACAAACATGATAACACTTCAAACCCTTGACAAGCGCGCACCCAGCAACGCATAGCAAAACAATATCTTCCTTAGGTTGTAAAACAGAACTGAGATTGAACTTGGCAAGGAAAGAAACCTAGTACACTACGACAGGCTGTAATGTATGTTGCCTTGTAGGCTATGACTTGTTTTCTTGACAATGACAACAAATGCTCATACACGGGCTTTTCCTTACCAGTAAGGTAAGTGTTATGGGAAGAGTTGATGAAGTAATGAGATAGTGGGGCAGTCATTTCGTGTGGTCGGGCATACTTCTCAAATCCAACAATCAAATTGTCATCAGATTGTAAATAAGCATCCAAACCTTCCAAAGAAAGGTGACCTAAAAGCGAGAAGGTAGGTTGAGGTATCTGATGCGACGCTACGAACTTAAATTTTCGCTGTACAATTTTAGCGTAGCAACTAAAAAGGCGCACTTGACGCAGAAACCGAGAGCTTTGTTAGTTGATCACCATTCTCTTTTTTGATTCTTCACAAAGGCTACTGCAATATCCCAAGTCTTCATGGTAAGAAATAAATACAGAACTGTAATCGTTCAGCAACCGTAACGCGCCGATTTCACGACACCACAAAAAGTAATGAAAGTCTTTGTTTCTTTGACACAGTACCAATGCAAATGTTCAGTGGGCTAGAGACAGTGTATGGGTGTAAACTACAGTTCCACATTAGCCTCAATTTGCTTTTCATAGCGTTGAAGTATTCACTCACTCCTTCAGTAATTTTAGCTCTGCTTGTCGCCAACCAGCAACGACAGCACAATTTACTGCCATTACTACGATTTTGGTCTAAATTGTCTAAATTAACTGCCAAACTATCTGAGCTTTCCATGCGAAACGTGTGCTTACAATATACCCAGTTGCAACATACGTGACGTTTACATCATTACGTTCACATTACACGCTAGAATAGGCATGGGCTAGCCCTAAAGAACTAGACACAAGTGCTTAAAAATGTCTTAACGAGCAGCTGCCTCGGCGGTCAAATTATTCATGCGAGCAAGTTATGCGGACACGAGATGAGGAGCTACGTTAAGAAAATCGTCTTCAAAGCACCAGTATGACTAAGTTTAGTTCCGTATGTTATATCGCAAGCCACCACCGCATCATCACAGAAACCAATTACGCTACAACGCCATTCTTAAACCGATACTTCGACAACTGATGGCATCTGCAAAACGCTTTTCCCTTTGTACAAACAAATGAATAAGACATGAGTGTTCTTTACTTGAGCCTTGACCAGACGTTACTCCGCTGCAAAAAGATAATCTGACAAGTTCTTCACCGATTACAATCGCTGGCACTGCACAAAGTTTCGAATTGCACGAGAGACTCTAAATGCCGGTTTCAGAATCTGCCGCCATCATAAACACCGGTGCGAGTTTGAATGAAACGAATCAAACTAAAACCCAGTTCGCATTTAATGCCAATAACAACCTCGACATTCATCCAAGCATAGTATTTACAGCATGAACTTAAACTTGCGGCCGCCAACCTGAGTTGTACCTTTTATATCAAGATTTACTTTGCTTTCAGTGAGTTTTAGCCTGATCAGAAACGTAAAACTGCTGTAAGTCCTTTTTAACGTACATGTTTAGAACGTGCTTAATGGAAGCAAGTGTAAGTGCTGGCTGAAACTGACATTTTCGCCTGCATGCTTTATTTCGCTAAAGAAACAAACGTTACAGTCAACTTGATATAAATAGGAAGTTTCACGTACGAAAAACCCACGTAGAGTAACAACTTGATCCGTTGAGGCGCAGAATTTTTCCAAACAACTTACCTTTACTTGCAAACATGACGTTAGGCTCATACATCTGCACAAGCTCTTGAGCCTGTTCATCCGTTTGATAAGGATAAAGAATTTCGTTCAATTTCGGATCTCGTTGTACACTGTTTATGAACTCTTTTACTTTTGTATTTCCAATGTACATCTTTCTCGCTCCAGTCACCCTAAACAAACATCTGGATTGAACAAACTATACCGCACAACAGTGCCGCGCAACAATCACCGCATTAACGCTCAGCGAGAAAGCAGGCCGAATACTGAGGCGATGCATAAAACCAATTCAGAAAGCTGCATGCAAGATGCAACTAACATTTCAGAAAAGACCGAGTCCATTTCCGGGCGGGGACAACACAACAACAGTAGCTTCTTAAATCTTGATAACTGAAGCTCTTCCGGATTGATAGTCGTGTCTTTCTGAAATTGAAACACAAAGTAGAAACACTCCTCTCGCAGCGTCCTGGTCCCGAAGAAGCTACGTTCGCACCAAGTAGCGTTGGCTTTCGCAACAAACCTCGTTAAAACTGCGTGCTTGCAGTTAGTAACAACGCAACGATCAGCACAAAGACTCGCAAAATTGAATACTAAAAAAACTCAAATTCTATTTGAAAGAATTTTCTAGATTTAAAAACACGCATATGTTTACAAGCTGAAAAATGCAGCTAAGGATGATTGTTCACTGGACGAAATATTGATTAATAGCAGTGAAAATAAAACCTTTGATGAACACGTGTTATTGCTACGTTTCAATGATCAACACTTACTTTTCCCGTCGTAAGACCCACATTCGAAAGAGCACTTTCAATTCGTTTCGGACGGCCCAGCATCTTAATAATCCTATAATGCAATTCGATTTATAACACTAGTTACTAATACCAACTCATTTTCAAAATACAGATTCGATGAATTGACAAATGTCATCAACTTGATAATGTCTGCCCCATATTTTAGCGAAACTGAGGAAATCATGAATAATGCACTCCCACCACGTGAACCCTGAGCTCCGCTGCACGAAGGTGAATGACTGGCGGTCGCACTTAGTAGCTTTATGTGGTAAATGATAAATGCCTATGCGCCAAACCTATCAGCTGGAGAAAATGATTGCTTAGCAGAATGCTTCAAGTTCAAAAGGTGTCATTAACAGCACTATCTTGACAAAGACTTGTGTCAACTTATGTCCATGGAAATGACTAACGTTTTACTGGCAGGTGTCGTTTTCAGTTAAACCTGTTGACACTGTTTAGTGAATTTCTTAGGTAGCATTTAGTGGAATTGACTTACAACTCAAACATTTCAGTTAAGATGAATACAACTAACATGCCAAAGATGTTGCCACGTCTGAAAATGATGACAAGAAAAGGATATTCAATATTGCATATCTGCCCTAAATTGACATCAAACCCTACACTTAAAGCATATAAGAAAACAACAAAATAATTTTAATTGTTTTTGTTGTTTATAGGCCATAACTTTTGAACCAGAAACACTAGAAAGCCAATCAAAGGCTCAAATGACTAGTTTCCAATCAAACCCTGAGTGAAAAAATTCCCTCTAGCAGTTGGCATCCAGGGCCAGGTAACCTGGGCCAAAATGGCCTAAACCTACCCCACTTATGAGGTCACCCACAAAAAACTGAAATCCAAAACTTTCAAATTTAAAAAAATACAAACTAGAAGACTTGTCATGTCTTTTGTGAGTTTTAACAGCTCCCCAGCACAATCAGCTGGCGAGTTATGGAGTTGAACAGCTTGAAAATAGTGGCTCATGCATGATTTCAAAGCATGAATGTTCCGTACACCAGCAGCTAAGGTGTTAACAAGGAGTACTCAAGTATATATCACACAAATTTTCGAACCACAAGACAACCTACTGTGTGAACATTTTAAAAAGACAAGATATTTGAAATCAACATAACCTCTTCACATTTCAAGGAATGAACAAGAGTCTATCAAATTGACTAGTGCACCAGTGAAATGTCCAAACTAAATAATTCTTCAAAATTAAGGCTAGGGATGTGACTCCAGCCATTAGATAGCAAAGCCCAGGGTTTTTTTAAGGCATTTTAGGGACCTGATTCAGGTCCCTAGAATTTCAAATCGAGTCCCTAAGAATCAGAGAAAATTATCATCGGGTCCCTAAAATCAGAGAAAAATCGGAATTAGAGAATTCAGGTCCCTACAAATCCCATCCGGGTTCCTAACATTTTCCTTAAAAAAAACTGGCAAAGCCAATAAATTAACTTTGAATAATACTAAAATAACTAGATGCATTGTTAATGCACAACATACTTCTTGACTGGAATTTCTCCAAACTGGTTTGTCTCAAGCTTCAGCTTTGTGAACCTGAAATTTAACAACTACGACAATTAACTTACTGTACATCATAATTTTAAGTTGTGAACCAAAAAACAGTAAATAAAAACTTGAGATTCACTTGACAACTTTCAAAATAATGCTAACATGAGGTACACACTACACAGCAAGCAATAGCTGGCAATGTCCTGGTAGAATTTTGCTCATTCCTAAAACCAAACAAAACCACTTACGCTTTTTCCACTAATCTTTGCACTGATATGTGTCTTGTGCATGGATGATAAGCCATCATCAAAAGAAAATCAGCCCATTCCTAAAAACACCAAGGCATTACAGATCACAAAAAAAATTGAAACAGTTGTTCATTCAGAAACATGACAATTGAAAATAAACCTGGATAAGACATGTGAAATGAGAATCTTTGATCTTCATGTGGAATAAAATTCATCAATCACAATCAACAAAATACACTCAGAAACGAATTAATATGCCCACAAAAGTTGACAGTGAAAGAGCTGTACAAAAGTGAACAAACCACAAGCAATAAGAAAAAGTTCAACATACAAACAGCACAGTACAGCTATTGATGAAAAGTCGAAACAATGTGATCAGCTAAAACTTTCTTTGAACACGACATGTGGCGTGGTAGCAAATTGCATCAAAATGAGAAGAAAAACTGCATCACCAAAATGTGGCAAGAAAGATTGACTCACATGTTTGGGCAATGTCATTCCCCCACAGCCTAACAACATTAAAGGAAGCGAAAACCTTAAATATGAAAACAATGATTACATACAAAAAACGCACCGAAATTGGACAAAAACTAACCAGCTCTAAGCACCTTATTTTAAACAATGCCATGAAAGCACTGTGCACTTTGTGATTGCCATGGAAAACAAAACAAATTCATGATCTCCATTGTGTCACATATCCTGACAAAAAATGAAACTTTCCCTCACATGGGCAAAAAGTGACTTCGGTGGTATGCAATCAACAATATGTTGGGCCAAACTGTAAACAAATTTTCCAAGAGATGGTCAGCACATTGACTTACTTGGAACAAACCAAATAAGAGGAATGACAGTGATCAAATGACCTCATCACAGCACCATGAAGTGTTGCATGGCATTCTCAATGAACCACCTACCGTGTTTCCCCAATAATAAGACAGGGCTTATATTAATTTTGACTTCAAAATTTACACTATGGCTCTTATTGTCAGAGGATGTCTTATTTTGATATATCAAAAAATGAAATTACAAAGTAAAAATTAAGAGATTTCTGAATAAACCGAATTACGAAAAACTACCTACATTTACTTATCAGTAACATGTTTTTTATTCAGAAACTCGTTAACAACAGTTTATTCAAAAACAATGCTATGTGACTGGCTGAGATTAGGAAAGTTTTGTCTACTAGGGCAACCAATTTTTAACCTAAAAACTTAAAATTTTGACTTTATATTTTACAAATTTAGACTTTATTTTGACCTATAAATTTTCTGCATTTGCAACTGCAAGATAATTCAGCCTTAGGTGTTGAGGTTAACCCAGATGCATATTCTTGCACTCTATGCTTCGAAATTAAAAATATTTTGGTTGTTTAACTTTGGGGATGATATATTGATAAGTACATTAATAACTACAGTAGAGTCAATCCTGAGAACATCATAAAGCTGAAACACTATATGCATAATGGATTGAGCGTTTACCAAAACAAGCACTGCAAGACCACATTTCTCGCCTATCACGCCTATCCTACATAATATTCAATTGTCCAGTAGTGGGCTAAACAACATTATTACGTCAGAAATCACAACAAGCCCATTATTATTACACAATTGCAACTAAACTTGCAAAAGCATATCACTATCTGTTGTTGTAGTTTCAATATTCCTGTAAGCGCTACAGACCCGGTTAAAAGCTCAAAACACTCGGCAAGTCTTGTAATTAGCACTCGAAAACAATTTTTGCTTGGGGGATACATATTTTTTGTGAGTGACATCATAAGTGCAGGACTTTTAGACCTCCTTGGCCCACTTCACCTGGCCCTGGGCCCAAACCGTTAGATGGTAGTGTTTCGCTAAAGTTTTTATTGGAAACTAGGCTACAATCCAAGTCTTTTGATACTTTGGATGACCTGCTGGAGTTTCGGGTTCAAAAGTTATGATCTAAAATAATAAAAATATTTGACTAATTAGTTAATTAAATAATTAATTAATTTGTCTATTTTAGATCATAACTTTTGAACCAGAAACGCTACAAAGCCAATCAAAGGCTCAAAAGGCTCGGACTCGAGCCTAGTTTCCAATAAAAACTTCAGTGAAATACTTTGGCCTAGCGATTGGGCCCTAGGCCAGGTAACATGAGCCAAAATGGCCCAAAAACTACTTCACTTATGACGTCACTCACAAAAAATCCACAACCCCCAACCAAAAAAAATTTTAGAGTGCAGACTAGAAGACTTACCGAATCTTTTTAGAGTTTGAACAGCTCTCTAGCGTAATCAGCGGAGGAGCTATGGCATCGGTAAGGCAACCGACAACTGCTGGTTTTAGGTCAATTTCAAAGTACGAATAGATCGTACCCCAGTTTTCAAGGTGTTAACATCACTGGCAAGGATGTTGGAATTTGTAACTGGACCAAACAGAACATTTGCATAACTGCCAAACCACATATTTACAAAAACAAAATTTATTGATAAAACTTAGTGAAAATTGTATGTGGATTTTATAACAGGTTTCCGAGTTTTCAAGATGAATCAATTAAAACACAAGCTGTGGCAAGTGAAAGCTAGAAATCACACTATTCTGAAATAATTGCTTTCACTACAACTAAAAGTAACTGGTGCCAACTACAGAACACTAAACCCACAGCTATGGAATCATGTTTTGATGACTCCATAATGTTCAAGCAGAACAGCATTATTAGGGTGACAGAAATACTCTAGGGCATGTGGAGAAATTCCACTGGAGAAATTCCCATACAAAGCCACATGCGATCCGGCTGTTTTTGTGCGAACCGCTTGAATTAACCCGGGTGCGAAAGTGTTAACAAGCCTGTGATCTCCAAGGCAAAGAGCACGTATGTTTCAAACACCTTGAACAAGATTTATCAAAACACCAAAGCTTAGACGGAACGTTTGTCATCAGGCAGTGTGAATAGACTGTTTAATCTGATACGTCTTGAATTTGTAGTAATTTAGGGATACACACCTCGAATAAAAACAAATTTTTCGAACACCCTGCACATATTTATATATGCACATAAGTATACTGGATTTTTTGGACCATAAGGCACACTTAAAAATCTGTAATTTTCTCAAAAACCATAAGTGGGCCTTATAATGCGGTGTGCCTAATGTATGGATATGGTTGTGATTTCTCATCTAGAACCAATTGTATATGGCAAACGGTGGTATTAATTTAATTATGAATTACAATTTTTTTGTAAAAAGTCATCGTGTCACGTAATACGCCAACAATTGCAATGAGCAGCTCATGTGGTTCCCAGAGTAGCTAGCCCATACCATAGATTGTATTACTCCGTGAGGTTCCTGACTACATTGGCGCACACCGAATCAAACACACGCACAACTTTTACTTTATTATAGTCATGCCTAGTGTCTAGTGGATTAGGTATGTGCAACAGATTAAACTCCCTCATATGTAATGACTGTCAAACTCCCAGTACCAACTCCCATGCTTAGGCGACTAGGGCACTTGGGAGTTATTGTGAAAGAAGTGAATACAATTTGGCTTTCTAAGTTTTGCTTCATTTAATGTGCCTTGTAATCTGGTGTGCCATATGTATGAAGAAAACCAGCTAGCATTCAATTTTTGATATTGCGCCTTATAATCCAGTGTGCCTTATGGTCTAAAAACACGGCACATGAAATAAAAGATTACAATATAATAGATAGCAGCGTAATTAATTAGCTATCAGTGATCAAGCAATAATATATAGTGATCTACATTATCATGTACAGAATGGTTAACTTAGGGTTCTTTTAATGAAAATGTTAGATACCTGGTGTGGACCTGCAAGGATCTGAAAAATTTTTGAATAAATTACATATAATTAGAGGTGTTTTGAGCACCATCGTTAAGCCATGAAATTTTCTCTGATTCTAGGGACCTGAATCGGGTCCCAAAAACACCTTCTAAAAACTCTGGTTAACTGCACACCAGATAATCAGGAAATCCATTTCATCATTCAAGCATCAAATATCCTGAACTACAGCCTATCATTTGTTAAGAAAATACTGGGGTTAATCGCATAACAGTTAATTATATAATGTATAATCCATGTAATTGAATATAATTTAAATGATTTTTGCTTAATCAGTAGTTTCATTTTATGGTTTGGTTCACTCAGTCGAATGTCTCTGTTTAAGATAGTAAAATGCATGAGAAAAGTTTGAGTAAGAAGTGGCAATGCTTTTTATTCAAAGACAGCCACACCTTCAATCTATTTTCGTTGCAAAAACCTGATAACATCATGTCGTGTGATTACACATCTGACAAATCATCTAATTTGTCAAATGTGACATGCATTTACATTTGTGATGCATTTACCAATACATAAACATGTCAGATTCATTAGAATTATTGAAAGGATGATTTAAATCTATAAAACTTTTATACACCTCTACAACACTTAAAAAACTCACCTTTAACACTGCCGTGGAGTTTGCTTCTACTGCAACAAAATTGAGAAATGTGAGGTCAGCCAACTTCATTCCATGAATGATTGAAAAACATCTTTCTGACACTGGAATGTCTGAGTTGCTAACCATCTTGCGCAATTGTGAATCCTATTTTACAAATCAAAGTTAAACAAAGTGCACTTATTGACCTTCCTAAAGAAAACGTCACATAAAACACTCACTTTCTAAAATGTGTTTTACACTATAGCTTACTTAAAAAAGTGTGCGACACATGCCTATGCACATCTAGTACATATATGCAACATTTTTTTCAAAATAACAATAAACATGGAACTTCTTTAATTTGTAGTGGATTCAAGCACATGAAGCAAGCATAATTTAGATAGTTCTCATAGCAGCAAAAGTGTTAAAACTTGAATACATTATTGTTTATTTAACTGATTGAAGTTTTAACAAAATATCAATACATTGCACTAAAAACACTTTAATCTAATCAGTTGGATGAGCACAACCCATAAGTTTTACATATTATAATATATAAAAAGAAACTAAAATGTGAGAATGTTGCAAAGCTGCTTTTGTAATACGCAAACACATTCATATGACAAAAAATGCTGAGCTGGATTCACCAATATTGATATGTTACTGTGTTTGTACTGCTTTTACTCAGAGCTAACTATTCCATTTTTTCCCCAATAGAACGTGGAAATTTTGGCTAAGCTACCATGAATTATAAAATATGCACCCCATATTTAGACTTTTTTAGACCTACATTAGGAGGTCACATGTTTCACTAATCTTCCAATGAAACAACACATTCAGATGTGGCAACTTCAAATTAAATGATCAGCAGCCAACACACTTCTTGAGCAAACAACAATACTCTCCTCTACAGTTCATGACCACAGCATTAAAGCAGACTATCAAACATTCTCTCAGGATAATAACCCCACATCAAATGAAAAAACAATCCCAGTGAACAACATGTGTTCAGATCTAAAGTTAATATTGTCTAATGTATCACTTGCATTAGATTGTAGTTGTTTGTTGCCTGTAACTTTGTTGATGAGACCAGAAAATGAAATACTAAGCTGTTCAGATTTTGAAACAAGACAATCTTTCATCAACTTGTGCATGGTTTCACAGTTTGTCAAAGGTATTTTTTTAAACTAGTCAACATCTTTTCTGATCACATCAAATGTACTAAATATCAAATTTTCAAATGTAATTTGAGAAAAAGATAATTTATAATTAAAACAAAAAGCATCAGTCATGGACACATGTTTTCTAAGTGACTTTTTTAAATTGACGATTCAATCCAAAAAAAGTAAGGAATGTTTTCAGATTTGCTACTTATCAACACTTTGACTACTAGGGCTCCTGTTGCAGACAATACATTCACTACTGGCCTGCTTTCATCAAAAGCATTCACGGCCACTTTACTTTCATCAAAATCACTAAGATCTGAATCCTCATCATCATGATGTCAGCTATTCATAAAACACTCGTTTTGCAAACTTTACAAAAAGCATATTACGAAAAAGATGTTAAAATGGCATAAAATCAATTATTTTCTACATCATACAAGCAATCAGTCATAAAAGGCATCATTATATAATTAGCGGCTTGCCTACAACCTCTCTAGGACACAGAAAATGTTTCTACAACTGAGCTATTTAACAGCTGCTCAAATCACCTGCTTTCCTCTAGTTTAAGCATGTGCAAAATGCATTTTTGTCAGCAAAATCCTTCTGACGAAAATCACAACATAATCAAGTGACAAAAACATTTTTTCTGCTTAGAGACCCAAGTCTGAGCACTCTCATATTTCCAAAAGAAAAAAGTTAGTGTTGGATAGCAACAACTGACTTTTTAATCTAAATACGAGGTTCCTCATATGCCAGGAGTGTAGTGATGAATCCTTGAAATGAGTTACCTCCTAACCATAGGTACCAAGTTTGAAATTTCTATGGGCATGCAAAATCTATGTCACAAAATATAATGTCAAAACTGCCTATTGGTAAAATAATTAATATCTGTTGAAATATCCCAAAGCAGCTCTCGAACTAACATCAATTTTGCAGGTGACTCACAATCATTCTATCACTCAGTCAAACTAAAATCATGATGTGTTGAAATACCACAATTACTTGTAAGTATCAATGTGTACTGCAACCCATCAATCCAAACATCTATCAACCTTCAAACATTACGTTCGTCTGTCACAGTGGAATTAATATCTAGTAAACAACAGAATTCAACCTGTGTTCAGTCATGGGTGATAAGAGATAAATTTTGCATTAAAGTACACTAAAAGTCCACTCTGCCTCACAGGTAGTACAGCCGGACAAAACAAAATGCATGAGCAAATACGTTAATCTCAGAAAGAAACATGTTTAAGTTCAGTTTTCCGCAAGCAGTTTTGAAATAGCATTTGGAGTGGGACAGCTTAAATCATTGCTTGCCAAAAATTGTTAGATTCCGCTGTGCAACTGTTCCTCATTTACATCGTTTTTGTAAAAGACACATACAGTGGAGATGGTGCTTCTCCCTGCAGTACAACTTGGAAATAATTCATGCTCTGTTGCAATTTAAGTCTGCCATTTCTATCTATCCAAAAACGTTTCACTACATTTCAGAGCAATGTCTTTGTGCTTGTTTACAAATGACAAAAAACTGTTTAATCAAAACATGAAAAATTAATGGGAGTGGCACATTCATGGCCAGAATTGGTGTTTGTGTACTCGGCTCCTATGTTCATAACTGGTAATAAAAGTGCTAAGTTTTAGGGGAATGCAATTTATTTTTTTAAAGTTCAAAAGAAAGTTTTTATTCAGTAGTAAACTTAGTTAAGCAGTTAATATGCTATTATTGCAACCACACATTTATGTCAATTCATCAGTTGTAGTAAAATCACAAAACATACAATTTGACAAAACAACATGTTTTTTTTTCAATGTGATGTACTGTCAGTAAATGACAATGAGTTAGAGATTGTGTCTCATTTTGAAAGTGCTTTGCTTATAGAAAGAAATGAGTAGCAATGATAAACAATCTACAAAAACTAACGTTTATTGTCTACATTACTAAATCATGAAAAATATGATAGCGACCAAACTTTTCTGATGATGCATTTCAGTACACAAAGGCCCATGTCAGAAATAGGCAAGTGTCTAATAATCCTCAAAAAACATGTATAACCTAAATGAAACCGTTTGTTCTTGCAGTGTACTTCCACATAAGAATCAATGAAATATGACTGCATAAAGAAATGTAGTTCACAATCTTTTTATTCCATGACAAAACACAACAGTTTGTAACAGTAGCAATAAAAAGGCAAATGAGAGCTAAAAATTACATTTTCATATGAAAATACACAAGGCTCTCAGTGAGAGTAACTTGATAATAAATCAAGCTAATACAAAACAAATCTCCTATGGATCACTAAATTTTTTGGCAAACACAGAGATCAAGCGTATATCTGAAATGGCTGTTTATCACATTACCTGCCGGTGTACGAATATATCATACTTCAAAATCATATGTTGAGCCGCTATTTTCGCACCACATTGCAACTCCATAACTTGCCAGTTGCTTGCACTAGAGAGTTGTTCAAACCTTCAAAAGACTCGGCGAGTCTTCCAGTTCGCAATGAAAAACTTTGAAGTCTTAGGTTTCGGGTTTTTTTGTGGGTGACATCACAAGGTGGGTAGGTTTATGCCTTTTCAGCTTTATCAGGCCCTAGGCCCCAACTGCAAGTTGGAAGCATTTCACTAAAGTTTTAGTTAAAACTATAAGAAAATCCAAGTCTGTTGAGCCTTTGATCGACTTTCTAGGGTTTCTGATTCAAAAGTTAGAGTAAATCAATTTGGGTAGAAATCATTTTGGGTAGTTTTTATCCAAATTTAGTTTTTTTGCCGTAACTTTTCAACCAGAAATCCTAGACAGTTGCTCAAAGTTTAAAGGCCTCAGATTTCAGTCTAGTTTTCAGAAAATCTTCAAACTAGGGAGTGAAACACTTCCCTGTTTCAGGAGTGAAACACTTCCCAGGAGTGAAAAACTTCCTTGTTTCACTCCCTAGTTGCAAGGGAGTGAAACATTGCCTTCTTGAGAGTGAAACACTTCCCTCTTGCAGTTGGAGCCCATGGCCTGATAACCTCAGCTGAAAAAACAAATGCAAGAGGGAATTTTTTGACTTATGTTATGCTTTTATTGAATACTAGGCTATCATGCGAGTCTTTAGATCCCTTGATTGCCTTTTGAAGAAGCGGCTTGCCTGCGCACTTACGCACTAGGCTAAAGGGAGCTCCCAGTAGCTTTCGTGCTACTAGGGATGTTATGTTTAGCACGTCGCATGTAGCAGCCACCGCGCTGCTACACTGTCCAATAAGTTGTTGTTTTTAGGTCATAACTTTTAAACCAAAAACGCTTGGGGCAGTAAAAAAGTGCCAGTGATGGTAAAGAAGTGGCTCATGTGGGTCTTGAAGATAACACCAACCCAGCACTGAAGGTGTTAGCAAATGCTACTTTTATTTTATTGCTCTTTGTAGCAAATAAAAATATATCATTTCAACATCGTAAAAAATGCTTCAAGAAATTTATCTGCAAAGGACTTTTGCCATAGCTGTTTTCATTAACACCTTAGCATCTGGGTGGTTTGAGACTAAGATCCAGCAGCTTGCACATGTCTTTGTGTGGGAATATCTTTGCTGCCGATTGTGTTGGTATGCTGTTCAAACCCTCAAAAGACTGGGCAAGTCTTCGTGCCTCTTGGGTTTCGGGTTTTGTGAATGATGTCATAAGTAAAGGACTTCATCTGGTCCTGAGCCTAACTACTAGATGGTAGTATTTCGCTCAATTTTTATTAAAAACTAGGCTAAAATCAGAGTCTTTTGATACTTTGGATTACTTGCTAAGGTTTCGGGTTCAAAAGTTATGATCAAAAATAAACAAAATAACTAATTAATCCCATAATTAGATAAATTGTTTATTTTATATCTTAAATTTTGAACCAGAAACGCTAGAAAGTTGATCAAGGGCTCAAAAGACTCAGATTGAAGCCTAGTATCCAATGAAAATTTCAGTAAGAACTTCTGTCTAGTGGTAGGGCCCTAGGCCAGATAACATGAGCCAAAATGGCCAAAAACCTACATCACTAATAGAAAAGGGAAACCCAAAACCAAAAATATTTTTTCATTGCATACTCGAAGAGTTTCGGAATCTTTTGAGGGTTTGAACAGTTCTCTAGTGCAATCTGCTGAGGAGCTATGCGGTTGGTAAGACAACTGAAATATGCTTGATTTTAGGCTGATTTTCAAGTACGATATATTCGTGGACCAGCAGCCAAAGTGTTAAGGCTTGTTTGACAAATTAAAAAAATGTAGCTGCCTGAGATATATTATAACTTTCTCTTTACATCTCCATATGTGTCATTTAACAGTACCTATCATCAACTTATATAACTATTTATTCCAATATTACACCAACTGAAGCACTTCCACAATCAGCACCAACAACCAGATAGATAATGAAAAGATAATATTAGTTCATAGATGATTTCTGTAGTTCATGCATGAACCAGGCTACTAAATGCAACACAAATTCATTGATACCATTTTGCACTCACATTAAGAAAGTGATCCAGTTTTTCTCCTTTTTACCCTTTTCTGAAACTGCTTTAAAGCTTATTTTATCATTCACACTACAGCAACTGCAAGAGCGACAGTACAAAAATTACAGTGGAACAAAGTTGCATCCTTAATAAACGAACCAGATGTTCTTCTGGCAATTACATGCACAAACATTACAAGCAGGTTGACACATTATGTTGCATAAGATGGCTACAACTTCATCTTTTTTTGGGTAAATTTTGAGATGAAAAGTAATAAACATACATAACACTTGCATGCCATTTTTTTCCAGAAGATATTTGACAAAACAAAAACATGTGAATACCCTGGACATTTTTATAAAACTATGACTGATAAAAATAGCCATAATAAAAAGAAAACATCTCATTGAGAAAGAAATAGATTTTCTATTTCTTCTCAAATTGCATTACCATGCAACAAACAAATATGCAAAAAAATTTGTTTTCTCACCACTGAGTTTTGCAGAGCTTTTTCTAATCTATCCTGCTGCAGACAAAAGTTTTAAAAAATCAAGAATAAAACACATAGCACTAAGCAAAGTTTTCTGCTTCAATCAAAGCCAGACTTGAGCAAACATGCATAAGAGTTTTTTCTTACTGAGAGAACAAGAGTTTTAACACACGTGAACCAACACATTGTAACCCAGTTTCTGTATGATGCCAAAAGCTTGCGCTGCAATTTAGTTAACAGTGAAATACAACATGAAAGCTAAAGGCCCGAAACCAATCAATTTCTAATTTCTTTATCATAGAAAAAGGAATGTATATATAGATAGATGCAGTTTTTGATGGCAAACATTTATAAACTCCTTGAGTAATATTCCAAATACATTCTAGAAAACGCAGTGAAAAAAATACCTGCTTCCAGATTTAAAAATACATTTGGGATAAAAATGTAATGCAAGTTTGTTACAATGGCAACATTGCAGCAAAAATACTTATTTACTTAAAAATTCATCTAGTCAAAAAAAAGTAACCAAATGTAGTAGCAGCACAGTTGTCCAATTTAACCAAACATCCATAAGAACTTGGAATATTGCAAATAATTTTACATATTCAGCAATCAAAACCACCGGGAACCAGAAATTTCATTTGTATAACATATCTGATCAACCTTTGCAATGTCTAACCTTTCAAAACATCCTATAAATACAAATAATTAGCCATGCTCTCTCACCAACTGTGTGGAAGCTTGATTGAGTAGATTACAATCACTGCATATGAGCATTTTACTCAAAACGTAATATGCACAGAAACAAAGCTTTCAACACACAGCTACCGTATTTATTCAATTGTAAGCCGAGGCTTATAAAGTTTTTTCATCATTTCAAGTCACTTTTCTCAAGGGCGGCTTTTTTTCTGTTACCGAAAGCTATAGACGATGCTCGGTCTTTCCTTGGCTATATTTTTTTCAACCCAACTCTCTTTTCACATTCTATTCTCTTCAGCATCATGTGCACATCCGTCACAGGAGGGATCATGATGAACAGAAGGCAGTTATAGTGGTGTGTGTAAGCATCATAAGGGTTTCCAATTAAACGTGAAAAGTGCTAGTACATGAAGTATCTCAGAGGATTAGGTAACCCATGTTCAAGTGCGGCTTACATTAATTATTTAACACAATTTCGTCCGCTTTACATTCAAGGATGGCTTACAATCGAGTAAATAGGTAATCAAATTCAATCACTTGCAAAAGGGGATCAGTCATGCAAGGGAAGCTTTAATAATAGTCTTCAGAATTATAACATTTTTTACAGGTGTCCTAAACCCCGATCAAACGTGGCCCGTGGCCTCGCACAGCTAGGTATTCAGATAGAGTTACTGGTAGAGCTTGATCAATATATAAAGATGATTTGGGGTGATACCGATGTTTTTCATTTGACATTGCTGATAACTGGTACTGCTATTTTCGCGTCTACTGAAACCACAGTTGAAAGACATTACATTACAGTGTATTTTTTCTTCAGTACGTAGGCCACATAAATAAATGAAGTAATTACACAAGTTTCAAATGAAAGTGTAGATGGTGATAAGCTAGGACATGTTACAAATAAACAATGAAATATACAAATGACTTAAGCATGAGAGCAAAGAGTAATTATTAACATGACATAATACGCAACTCATTACGAACAATGATAAAACCATCACTTCACTGCGATGAAGAACTGTACAACATCAAATTCTGCACAAACCTAGGTCATGGAAGCAGTCAACCACCACAGCACGTACACTGATTAATTTGCAGACAATCATTTGCTGATCGTGTAATAACCTTCTAGTGGATGCTATGTCATAGGACGGTTTATTGGGACAATTACACAGTGGTCTGTATATTACACACTACTTAGTGCAGCCGGAGGTCCGCACAACATAAAGAACAGGACAGAGAATTTGTGTTAATTAATCAGAGATGAAGTAGCAACTTGCGTTTCTGAACACTCTGTGCAGAACAACGTAGCAGCTTTTATGGGCAAATATTACCAATACAGATCAGGGGATATGCCGATGTGATACATCACCATGCAGTGGCATACCTAGGGTGTGGGCTGACCAAGGCAGCCCTGGGAGTTTGGCGTTCCCGAAGCCTAATAAAAATAAGTATTGCACAGTGACTGGTTCTTAAAGCTTTGTATTAACTCGTTTGTGCACCATTATAATATTACAGTGCTCTCACATGCTCAAATATGGTATGCTTTAAATACATACCAAAAAACTCAAACATTGTAACAATTAAACAAAAAGCAAATAGACATACATATAGGGAAAAATAGTTTAAAAAGTGTAAAAAAATAGGACCGTCTTTATTTCTGAAATGAAAACTACAATTTTTTACACAGTAACTTTTCTTGCCTTTTTGCGGGCAAATTCTTCAATGGCAGTGTCCAAATTTGTATTTTCTGTCAATTGCTGCTCTACAAACAGTGTCAACTGCAAGCTGCTCATACTAGATCTTAAGTAATGCTTGATCAGTTTTGGTTTTGAAAAACTTCTCTAACAGGTAGCAACACTAACAGCAATTGTGAGGAAAATCCACAGCATTATTACTGTATTAGGAACAGAGTTCCCAAGGTTATACTTTTGAATAAACTGCAAATGTTCAAAGGGGCCTTCTTTCTTTACTCTGAACTGTACATCTGCAATATCGTATAACTGTGATTCAGTAATAACGTTCTTAACTGCACAACAATGAACAAGCGACGCAACAACTATCAATATTTCTTTATCAGCTATTAACTACACTCAACCTCCTGTGCCAGTGTTGCTAGATTGGCCACAAAATGGCCAAATTTCAAAAAATTTGGCCATTTTTGAAGTGCGCTGGCCATGAAGAAACGCACTTGGCCATTGTGTAAAATTTGGCAATATTTTTAGTTTGTCACTGTGAGACTAAATTTTCATTAAATATTTTGTCTTTTTGTATTTTTTGTAACAGTCTTCATGTCACTGTTACAGTAACACCATGGTACTTCAACCTTGCAGTATTGCTTTGAAGGGTGTAGTAGTGATTCAGCCCTTGCAGTCAGTAGACTTTGTAAAGGTGTTTCACTCAGTTGTAATCTTTTTGTTACCGTTGGTAGCTGCTGCACTCGTATTGTGTCAGAAGACTGCTGCACTCAGTTGTGTGACTGATAACATTGTAGTATAAGTATTTCACATTGTTGGTAAGATTTTTCTTTATAAGTTTCTTATCAGTTTCACAGTAACACTCTGCAATACTTTAACCTTGTAACGTTTGAAGTGTGTAGTAATTATTTAGCCCTTGCAATCCGTAGATTTTGTACAAGTTTCAGTCGGACCTGCCATGAGTCAGTGTTTGCACTCAGGTGTTCCTCCTCTTTCGCTCATATGTGAACTTAACGATGGTTTTGAGCAAGTGATGAAATGATTAATGCATTTCATGACTTTAATCTTTTGCTGACATATTTGGACCACAAGATCAAGAGAATTGTAGCATTGTCCTTGAATTGAAAATTTAATTACAAACTGTTTAACCCAAAAACGGGTCAGAATTGAAGCATGTATCTAAAATAGCATGTAATATATGGTTAGTTTTATTAACACATCTATAGTTTTATTAACACATCAAGCACTGGTTGTCTGGAAACTTGCCCAACCGCAGACTGGCGGCCCATGGTATATTCATGGACCGGTGCACATACACTCGTACTTCAAATTCCAACCGTTGAGCTCCGGGTCGCATGTTTTCCTCTATAAAGTACGAACATTTCGTACAAGTCTCTAGCAACCAGAAACCTATATTTATAGTGTTATTTGACATATGGTGTGGTCAGGAATGCATTTCAAAGCAACTGTAGTTTATTTTGCCTGCAGCCATGGTGGTTTTGCCTGCAGTCACGCACGCGTTTCGCCAAGTGCGGAAATAAGATCGGCCTGCTGTAACCCGAAATAAGATCGGCCTGTTGTAACCCGAAATAAGATCGGCCTGCTGGAACCTGAAATAAGATCGGCATAAGATTAGCCTAAAATCGGCCTGCTGTAACCCGAAATAAGATCGGCCTGCTGTAAGCCGAAATAAGATTGGCCTGCTATAAACAGAAATAAGATCGGCCTGCTACAACCAGAAATAAGATTTTCTTACTGAGTTAAAATCTATCATGTAGAGATTTGATAATTTTTGCTTGAGCATAAATATTTTTTCAGCAGCAAGTAACTGCTTCCGCCATGTTTTTGACGCTGCTTCACAAACATTCGCTCTTAGCACATTTCAAATGACCCATTAGTATAAAGCATTTGTGAATGCATGCCAACGCAGAAAGCATAAATAATTAGTCCACAACTTTTTTTACGGAGTCAGAACATATCAAGCAGAGATTTGATGATTTTTGCTTGAGCATAAATATTTTTTTCAGCAGCAGGTAACTGCTTCAGCCGTGTTTTCGACGTTGTTTCACAAACATTCGCTCTTGGCAGATTTCAAATGACTCGTTAGTGTAAAGCATTTGTGAACACATGCCAATGCAGAATGCATAAATAATTACTCGACAACTTTTTTCCTGAGTTAAAATATATCATGTAGAGATTTGACAATTTTTGCTTGAGAATAAATATTTTTTTCGGCAGCAAGTAAATGCTTCAGCCATTTTTTCGACGCTGCTTCACAAACATTTGTTCTTGGCAGATTTCAAATGACCCATTTGTGTAAAGCATTTCTGAACACATGCCAGTGTGATGTGGATAAAAAATTAGTGTGAGTGGGAACATCATGTAGAGAGTTGACGGTTTTAGCCGCTGCAAAGTTGTTTTATTTTCAACAGCAAGTAACTGCTGGATCCGCCTGTTCAGCTGCTTCACAAACATTCGCACATGGCAATTAGCCCTCTTCACAAACATTTGCACTTGCCAATGTGTGCTGCTTTACAAACATTCGCACGTGGCAGTCTTCAAACAGCCCGTTAGCACATAGCCTTTGTGAGGTAGGAAGGGCATCGCGAAGAATAACACCCATTGATTTGCGAAAAAGCAATAACCCAGAGATGGCGGCTTGTGATCTTTTTGCTGCTTCCTAACATTAAATATCAATGGAGATTTAGAGTTATTTAGAGTTCAACAGAGAACAATCAAAGTTGCTGCCAACAATAGCTCACATTGCACCCTTGCTGCTCGTTTTTTACCATCGCAACAACAGCAAGCACCTGAACGTGCATGCATAACTTTTTCACAAATCTTAAACCATATTTACGACCAGCTGATAAAAATGTTGGAGTTTTTTTCCTCTCGTTTCATGCACTACCATCTTGATATGTGGCTGCTACAAGGTAATCACAACATGTTCTGTGATATTCACATTTTTTCTGCAACAACAACAGAAGCGTTACATTTCAGCATCCAAGAGCTGGCAATTGTCGAATGCTCAGGCCACATGCAAGTAAAATTTTGCATTGTTTTTTTTGTGCAAAGAAAATTTTGTGTAACTTTTTCATGCGAAAATAAAATTTTGCGTGTTTTTTTGTGTTACAATGTGTGTAATAATTTTTTTTCGTAGTTCAGTTAGTGCAACAAATATTCCTATGAAGGTTTTACATATCGAAACGAGATAGTGCTGTGCGTTTCAGTCAAATCAAAACCAAACTCAGTTATTTAGCGATCTGCAAAGCACAGCTGAACGCATGTGCATTTTCAGACGGAGTCGAAAAGCACAGATGCTGTCTAGGACCAAGTGATACAAAAACTGTCAGAACTTTTCTTCTCTGCAATTTTTTAATTCCAAACTTGGCAGGATGCTTTCTAACAGCTATTGCAAACGTTTCTTTGATTTTGACATTTTTCCCATTGTTGGAATAGGAGCAATATACTTTCAAAGCATAAAACAAGCAATCCACCCTTGTTTTTGGGTGTTTTTTCTCTCCACAAGAGGTGGAAAAATAATTTGATTTCGATTTTCATAAACTACACAGTATGACTAACGTTTGTGTGCAGAACTTGTGTTTCTATCACGCAAGGTTTTCCATCCAAAGCCTTTTTAAAACAACGCCTTGCCCACTCAAGTGCCAGCGTGAAAACCATACCGGTGTTCTAGCATCAGACATAAGCCACGAATATACCGTGGACCGGCAGTTGATGTGTTGAGGCAAATAAAAACAAGTTGTAACATGTGGTTTTAAGTTCATGGCAGAAATTGCTGTTTTAGTGTTAAAACTTGCTTCTTTGGCAGAATCAAAATTTTCGGCAAAAAATATACTGTCTTCCAAAAAATTTGAGAACCCCATGAAAATAGAAATTAACATAGTTTAAACAGTTTGCAATTTTGGCCATAACGTTTTCATAAAACGTTTCATTTTGCCATAAGCTACAGAAAATATCTGGCAATCCTGTCCTACTTGGAATCTGAATGCAGCACAGTGATCTAAAAAAATTTCATAACGCATCAACATACTAAAGCAAGAAATCATTTTCCATAAAAAAACGAGGAACCTTTACAACTCACTAACCCTACTACATGTTTTGCGCAACACTAGGGTACCACGGAACCTCTGTTGAAGAATACTGAACTAGATTATATTTTTCCACACACATGGAAATCCATTTTGATGAGCACAAATCCAACTACACATTTATTAGATTTACACAGAAATGTATTTTAGACCCAACAATACGCTTTTACTCACAGGTACAAAACTTAAAGAGTACTTACAAAAGTGTAGAGCTCACCACAGCCACACATTTGCCCATAGTCATCCACCATACTCCTAAGTTCTACAAGGTCATATGACGACTATGATCAAACATCAATAACGACCCAACACTTGATCAATCAACCGTGTAATGAATCAGTAAAATTTTATATCAAGTGCACTGATAAACGTGTTGAGAACCGTTTTGCAGCTTCATGTAAAAAAAGCCAAATGAAACAACACCCCTGATGAACGATTGTTTATTGTTTGGCTAAGATAGCAATCGCTTAAATACACATGCCATAGTTTAAATCACTCAAAATCAAAAACGTCCTTCAACTGCGAGTAATGTCCCGACATTAAAACCACTTTTATTTCAATACCGCCTTTGAAGTTTTATAGCTTACAGCATAGCCCTTAGTGCCACCCCCATAAAAGTGCCACCAGGGGTGGAGCGGCCCCCTGTCTCCCTTTATCTACGCTACTGTTGCCACATCACTATTCTAGTGTATCTGTCAAGCTCTAAGTGCCAGTTGCATCGTCAAAACACACAAGGAAAGATCTCCAGATTATCAAGTGTTTTTGGTCACAGCACATTTATTTAATCACAATTGCTTTTTGTTCCTGTGAACTTGGTACTGAAAAGATACATAGTAGCTTGTCGAACAATCAGCAAATGTCTGCCATACAGCAACGTAAACTGTTTATCCAATCGTACAAACACTTATAAAAATGATGCTGACAATCACCTGCACAACTACGTCTCTGGAGCACAATCTATCAAGATTAAAATTGTGAAAAATATTTGCGAAACCACAACGAAGAAGAGGGACTGAGTTGCTTTGATGATTTTATATCGTGATATAAAAGTGAATTGTAGGAAGCTAGTATGAGATTTCTTGCACAGCAAACAATGACGTCCAGTTTTCAATCTGCAAAGGCTGTTTTTGAAATACAACGCTTGACTGGTATTTTGTCGAAATAATTGTTTTTGTCCAAATGCTGGTTAAATAATGACAAGTTCTGAGGCTAGCTGATTGCATCTTATGAGAAGTTCCTCGTATATAGCTTCAGTGTTAAGAAACCTGCGATGCTTGGAGTGTCATTGCAGTAGGCCTAAATCAGTGGTGCCCAACCTTTTTTGACCCAAGATCTACTTTTCAAGTAGCCACCCTCACAAGATCTACCAGTCCAGTGTCAACATCGCAAATCCACATACATTGTTTCTAGCCTGCAGTAAATAACTTCATAACACTTTTTCTTGCTATCACAAGCCAAACCCTTCTTCCACACACATATATGCCATCTGTTTGATGTTTGGTAAACAATGACCTTCATGAACCAAACAAGAAAATAAACCAGATACAAGCCAACTGGATCCCTGAGTTTGAAAGAAGAAAATTAGTTCCTAACTTAGTCAGAGCCCTGGCACTGTGAGAAGGTGGCTAGCTTCTCATAGTCAGGAATGTAGGCGTTGCAGCTGGTTGCAAAGCGTAGGCAATAGGCCTGCTTCCAAGTGTTTATCAGTCATTGTTGATCTGTATTTGAGGCTTGATGATTTTCATATGTGAGAAAGTCAACCCACGTAAGTAAGTTGATCTAAAAAGAGCTGTCGAGTTCAAAGCACATCTGTGATTGGGGATAAATAATCTGTCTCCCATTGGAGTTGAACATGGTAGGTCTTGGCTTTTTTCGTCGCATCCATGTTAACTTTCAATGTTGTTTAACTGCTCTGACCAGTAGTGTAACTGATGGGAGGAAGGGGTGCGAACCCCCCTGGCAGGTTAAATGTAAAAACCGGGCCCACGCTTAGCTTATATTTTGGTTAAGATTCGTTTGGTTGTCAGTAGGTTGTTATCTTTTGCGTTCTTCAGAAGTTTTTTGAAGTGTTTTTCGGTGATATTGTGTTTCATTAGATACATCCGCATCTGGGTTCACTATCATGTCTCAATGTTTCTGTTTGATCAATTAAAAATTATTAAAAAATTAAAATCAAAAATGCTCAGGACAATTTAAAGCACAAAAGGGCTCAATTCTTTGAAGGTAGGTAGTAGCTCACTATGCCACCTAATCCACAAATAGCCAGAAACAATTATTACGGAAACACACTATATCATTGGTTAACTGCATACGCAAGCATGTGCAAAAACAAACAAAAATCATTTTTGGTTTCCCAAGCATGCTGCTACACCTTGGGCCTAGCATCTGTAACCACATGCATCAACTTCCTACGAGGCAGTCGTACAAACAAGTATTTAAAAACTAATTGTATTGACAACCTCTTAACCAGTGGCTCGTCTAGCCTGAAAAAAGGAGGTTTGTCGCGGAAGGGCAGCTTTGATATCACTTTTCAGCATAAAATCACACTTTCTCTTACAACTAGAAATCGACCGATGAATTTTGCAGTTTTGCCAAATTTTAGAAACCCAAGTTGCTACTTTGTGTCTGATTAATTAACACATATTCTCTGTACTCTTCCTTAGGATGCACAGCCCTCCGACTACATCAAGTAGTATGCAATAGGGTGTATCAGATTCCCATGATTTTGAAAGTTTCTTTATATTCTCTTGGCTATACCCTATAAGTGTTCTACCTAGAGAAAAAATAAATTTTTAAAAGTTTCATAAATTTTAATTGATGTGTACCGGGTCCACATTGAGATTGAAAAATAGACATTTAACATAAAAAATCCAAAAAAGAAAATGTTCATTTGAAAAGTGAGAAATGTTGCTACAGATTTTTCACACATCCTTATACAATCCACACAACTTTTAAAACTAATTGAAACATATCAAGATTAATATTCTGCAAAAATGCTACTAATACAGTATTTTATGACTAGACAACATGCAGTTCAATATAGGAGTAATGTAATGAAATGACAAAACGTGAAAAAGTATCAACTTCAACGATTTTCCGAATATTCCTCAATTAACCCCTTACCTCTAACACTAATATCTCAGGCAGGTTTTTTAAGGTGTTTTAGGGACCCATTTCAGGTCTTCAGAATCAGAGAAAAGTGCTTTTCAGGTACCCGATTTGGGTCCCCGGAATTGAAATTTTTGCGGTTCTTACAGGTCCATACCAGGTACCTAACATTTTCGTTTAAAAAAACTCTAATCTAAGGCCATTTAAAGTTCAAAAAGTCATATTTTTGTCTGTGCTTCAGGGAACTATGATACGAATTTTAAAACAAAAATAATTCCCCTACGAAGTCTACAACAAACATTATATAGTCACGAAAAGTTATATTTTCCATGTTAGCCATAAAAAGTCATATTTTCTATGTTAGGCAGGGTATTTTTAAAGTGTTTTAGGGATGGAAAATCGGGTCCCTAGAATCAGCGGAAATTGTCATCGGGTCTCTAGAATAAGAGAAAATCGGGTCCCTAGAATCAGAGAAATCGGGTCCATACTAGGTACCTAACATTTTCCTTAAAAAAAACCTGATGTTAGGTCATGCAAAAGGTCATATTTTGCATATTTCCAACCTAATCCAACACGGAAACCATTAAAACAATCTTAAAATATTAGGTGAAACTACTATATCATGAGGTCTTAGCTGCATTCCGCATATTCAACCCACTTGGGGATGCTGCGAATGTTGACAAAGATGTGGGTATGTGAACCAATTATCAAGTTATTTGTATGAAATGTAATGCACTGCCTAAAAATGCATGTTCTTGCTGCCCCAAAGAAATAAACCAATGTCCATGCATGTTTTCAATTTGCTTCAAACCAAATTATATGTTTTGCTCATCTTTTGAGCCGTTTGTTTTAGTGGTGCTTTAACAAACCACAGGGCTACCATCTCTTATGACTATATTCACTGGTAATGCTTCTTTGTATAGTAGTTGTATGTTCTAGCTCATTTATACTTTTGTTTGGTCATATAAGGTCATATTTTCTGAAAAATTTTCACATTCAAGTTTTTACGTCATAAAAAACGACCCTAATAATATCTTTTAGTTTGCATCTTGCTTGATATTTGTATCTAACTTGATGTGCCCAGTTGTCCTGCTCTGATCGCTGTACCCCCATTTAATTACATATAAATAATTGTAGTAGCATGTGCAGAACACTGGCATGTACTGTTAAATCCATCCAAATATAGCCTACTGTGCTCACTTCTAAAAACTCTTTGTAATTATCATGTTGATGCAATGTTGTGGTTGTGGCTGATGCAAGATGAAGTGCTTAACTTGCCCATACCTGTACAAGGGTGTTTGTTTTATAAAAATATGAGCTATCAAGGAATGCGAGTGTTTCCTTGTGGGTATAAGGTAAGCTTTCAAAGTTCTTCCTAAACCTGCTGAACATGGACACTTCAGGTAGTTTAGATGCTTCTATCTTCAGGCCTGTGAATATTTGTGCTATTATTACCTCACCAATATAATGTTGGCATACTGCCCAATCATCCCAATGCCTGTTGCAGACAAAGACAAAGAGCAGTTACTTGGCCTGTGTTTGAGGCAGTTGTAGTACTATTCACACGATTGATTCCTGACAGTTCCATAATTTCAAAAGTTGCAAGATTTTTCTGTTATAGTGTCGCCTCATCCCCATTACTAATAGTCATGCAGTCAGTCACTCCAATTCACACTCGTATTTGATGAAGTATAACATGAGTTTTTAATCCCAGTGAAGTGAAGCATGTTTTGATGCTATCCACATTTTTCTAACTGCAGTTACAACTGTTTTTCATACTTTGCATCCTGGTCTACGAGCAGTGTTGTATGAAACTGCAATTTTGCTTTTGCCACCCTTAGACTACCCCCTCAGTGATGTTATGTGGAATGAAGGCTGATCTTCTTGAATGAAAAACTTGATGTGTTTTCCTTATCATGGAGCAAGAAAGTCATCAGTGTTGCAATTTATCCTGATGCCTATAACTGCCAATTAGCTGAACTGTTTCACCAACTAATTCTCCTTTCTTATCAGTCTTCTCTTGGTTTCAATGCTCGTGCTAGTGTGGCGACTCCACATAACTGGGCTCACACTTTAAACAGCAAGGAAAACATGCAGTTGTCATTATAAAGCAATAAAAGATTCTGCGGGACTGAGGAAAAAGCATTGCTATAGGCAAGTAACGTTATAGCCGATCTAGAATGCATGTAAAATATAGGAATTCTGCTGGAACTGACAAAAAGTGTCATTGTAGTCGAACTATCATCACAGCTGAAGTCATTGTAGGGGAATTCTATTGTAGTAGCTATAGTGATGCATTAGCCTATTGCCACGTTTTCCATATTTTCATGACTTATGTGGACCCGGTAAAGTTTATCCAAATTTACAATATTTTGATCGAAGTGTTTTTACAAGAGGCAGAACATTTCAGATGTATGGCCATGTCAGTTTTTTTTCATATGGGAGGGTCTGATGCACCCTAGTGTCCAATACTCATACCACTCCACAATTTTCCCCATAAACTACTCCACGATATAACATTCGCTCACAGGTTTTTGCGTGCACGGTAAGCACATGATTGCCTGTGAACAAATCAGGGCAACTACTGTATTTTTCAGACCATAAGGCGTACTTAATATCCTTTAATTTTATCAAAAAATTGAAAGTGCGCCTTATAATGCGATACACCTAATGTATGAACCTGGTTGTGCTTTCTCATCTAGAACCAGTTTTGTGGTAAACGGTACCATTTATTTCATTGCTATATACGATTTTTTTGTAAACAGACGTAATAAATTAACAACAATTGTAATGAGCAGCACGTGGGAGTGGCTAACACATACTGCAGATAGTACAACTTGGCAAGTCTCCTGAATACATTGGCACACGCTGAATCAACCACGTGTACAGCTTATTTTATTCTATTCATGTCTAGCGGAATAGGCATGTGTGACAGATTAAACTCCCTCCTATGTAATGACAGATTAAAGTCCCAGTGGTGACTCAGACACCCGGGCAACTGTGGCACTCGGGAGTTATTGGGAAAGAGTTTAAAGTTTGACTTAACTAAGTTTTGCTTCATTAAATGTGCCTTATAATCCAGTATGCTTTATGGTCCTGAAAATACGGTAACTACAGTCAGACCTCGTTTATCTGAACTACTTTGTTTCGTCAAATAATGTCAGTTTAGCAAGGTATCTGGAAAATCGGAATTAGACCTGTAGCCACGGGGAGCATTCGGGGCAATCCCCCTAAAGTTTTTTGTGCTCCTATAAATTTTGTTTTGCCAAGAAAAATTTGTATTTGAAAATATAATAATAACCGAAGTCTTGACTGCCTAAAAATGTTTTATGCCCCTGCCAAACCTTCAGACCTAGGCTACGAGTCTGGCCTAAACGAATGTTCAAAGGGAAAACAGAAACAAACCGTAGAGTCAGATGAACTGTCAACTTCAGCAAATATGTAGACTGCATGTGAAACATGACTAAATGAAACTCTCATAGTTGTTTTTGTTTATTAGCAGATCCGTATACATAAGTATGCATTCAGAATGAGATTTAAACATGAAAAAAAGTGCTGGAGACCTATACCTGTGTCCTACAGGGTCTGCCACTTACATTCATTGTGCGTAGAAAATTGGCTTTCACCCTTCCATTGTGATTTAACAAACAACTAAGTAACAGTTGGCGCAATCTGGTATAGCGTTTTTTTCTATTGGTATGACATATTCGTTCCTAAATTTCCGAGTCGGTGTCGGACAGCAAGGTTTCTGGATTAAAGTGGTGAAATGCATTGGGAGCAGCAATTTATCTCGGATAGTGGGGATTCCGGTTGATCTGAGTTCGGACAAACAGGTTTGACTGTGTCTGGAATAGATGGTGGTAATGATCTCATTGTCAAAACGTATAAGAAAAAAATTTCCAAGTTATCATTGCTTTCAGGCACAGTGCATTTATTACATCACAATCGCTGTTTGTTCCTAACAATATGGTGCTCTAAAGATAGTTAGCTTGTCCAACATTCAGCAAATGTCAGCCATACATCAATGAGAGCTGTTTATCCATATGTACATACATTTATAAAATCTATGCTGAAAACCAGCTGCACAACTGCGTCTGTGGAGCGCTGTTTATCAAAGTCTCAAAGATGGCGGTGTTATAAATATACTTGCAAAATCACTGTGGAGAATAACAATTGAATTGCAATTGCTCTGATTACTTTGCATCATAATGTAAAAGTGAATTACTCGAAATCAATATAGGACTTCTTGCGCAGCAAAAAACATCGTCAACTTCTTAATTCTAAAAAGGCTATTTTGAAACACGACGCTTGAGTGATATTTTGTTCAGATAGTGAGGCCACAGTTTGAGGCTAGCTTTCATGTCTTTCAATATGAGAAGTTGCTCACAAAAATATAGTTTCAGTGGGAACGAACCCACATTGCTGGCGTGATGCTGAGGAAAGCCTAAACTCACTTAATTTTGTCATAACCTAGTAGGTGTAAACAGCAAATAAAATTAGCCCAAAACTGCAAAATGAAACAATTGTGATTGGAGACTGTTCTCTCCCCATGAAACGAAATATTACAAAACAGCTCCTACGTGTGCGTGGCAGTATATGAGCTTCTGACAGCATTAGAGCCAACACTGCCAGAGGAGGAAATTCAGAAACACATGCGTTCGACGCAATATCAATTTAAAGTGTTCAAAAATGTGAATTGTTTTGTGTCATTGTGCAGGCGCCATTTATAAAAGGCAGTAACGTTGTTGTTTCGTAATAGTACTATGCAACGTTACAAGGGAAATGTAGGCTGTTGCCTGTTCCAAAACTCCCTCATTAGAGACCTGCAGTGATAGCAGCGTTTGATATTTTATAATCAGCTTTAATGCTGAGTACCTGCAGTATAATAGGGTCTGTCATGACAGCCAAACAGATCCTCTAGATGCACCCTTGCTCCTAACTGAAGCGAGCGCAACCATCTAATTAACACAGAAAATTGAGAAGATACATGCATACACACACAGTTTTAAAACCTTATTATGGTCTTAGTGCTCACTGACTTAACATGTTGCATTATACTAATATGATACGAACAACTTTCCTTAGCAGGGTCATAATGAGGGGGTGAGATTCCCTGGGCGCCGAATGACTGATGGGGCCACCAAAAAGTCTCAGCAATGTCACAAGTAGGCTTCAAAACTACATTTGCTTCCGAAAGACCTCAGAGGATGTGCCAAATTTGCTTATTGGCCAGGATGCGATCTAACTTCATTATGCCCATCTGTTCCTTAATCTCAGTCAGGGCTGTGGAGCCGGAGCCCAGATCCGGATTGCAAACAATTTTGGATGGCTAGCGCCAAAAACTTATAGATGGTGTAGCAATAGCCTGAAATTTGGGTGCTGTTTCCATAGGCATAGTTTGTGGGCCAAGCGAATTGTACAAATAATACAATGTTTTTCAGCTTTCAATGGAGCAAATCATTCTGGACCCAGAGTCAGAGCCAAAATCTTCTAGAATCTAGATGTTGGAGCTGAAGCCAAAAAATTTAGGTACATAGAACTGGAACCGGAGCCTGAAATATGAGTTTCGATCCCACAGCCTTGGTCACAGTAACCAGCGCATAACTTTCTCAAATCATTACATCATGTGGCCTGCAATTGCAGGAGACTTCCTCAGTTAGGGGTTATTGAAACCAACGTCACAATATCAGTTACAGGCCATGTTGCCTCAGAGAGGAAATCTTTACAATCATCACAAGGCAAATGGTTGATTAATTAAAAACCACTGTAGAAGAAAAATTTTTCCAATAGCCGACGTGGTCAACTTGGAACAGTTTGTAGTCTACCAGTAGACTGCAATCGACTGGTTGAGAACCACTGACCTAAACCTTATTTCATTCTAACATAACCTAGACTAAAGAACAAATAAAATTTAGGTCTGAACTTCAAAACAAAACGATCGGAATTTGGGACTGTGTCCTCACACCATGAAGTAAAATATTACAAAATAACTCTGCCTGTGTGCAAGCTTCTAACACAGAGGTTCTCAACCTTTTTTATCACATGCACCCCTTTAACTAATATTCACAGATAAAATCCCCCCATAGAAATTTAGTTTGTAAAGAACATTTTTATATCAGTACACTAAGAGAGAAACTAAACTCTTCACAATTGATAAGCTAAACTATATTACGCTTTAAACAAAATTGTAAATACAAAATTTCCCCCTTGCAAATACAAAATTCTCCCATGGTAGGGAATTCCCCCCCCAGTTGAGAACCTGTTCCAACAGCTATGCTTGCATTAGAGCTGGCACTGTCAGGGTAAGAGATTCCAAAACACATGCGTTCGACGCAATGTCAACTTAGATTGTTCAAAACATAGATTGTTGGATGTCATTCCCCATGCGCTATTTAGACAAGGTAGCAACGTTGCTGTTTCGTATTAACATGTTGGGAGCTAGTGTACAAGTATATCCATACTTTGAAATCATGCATTGAGGTGCTGATTTAGTGCCATTTTGCAACTCCATAACTCCTCCACCTATTGTTAGAGAGCTGTTCAAAGTCAAACCTTCAAAAAATGCAGCGTGTCTTCGAGCCTGCAATGAAAAAAAAATTTTGGATATGGGTCTCGTTTTTTTTGTGGGTAGCATCAGAAGTGGAGTTTGTTTTTGGCCATTTTGGTTCAGATTACCTGGCCCTAGGCCCATGGAAGTATTTCGCTCAAGTTTTAATTGGAAACTAGGCTAAAATCCAAGTCTTTTGAGCTTCTTATTGGCTTTCTATAGTTTCTGGTTCAAGACTTAGGGTAAAACTACCAATTTTTGTAAAATTGCCGATTTTATGGTTTTTGGCCAAGTTACTTTCGAAACAAAAAACCTAGAAAGCCAATCAAAGGCTCAAAAGACTTGAATTTTAGCCTAGTTTCCAACAAAAACTTAAGCAAAATATTTCCACCAAGCGGTTAGGCCTAGAGCCAGGTAACCTAAGCCAAAGTAGCCAAAAACCTACCCCGCTTATGAAGCCACTCTCAAAAAAACTGAAACCCAAAATCAAAATAATTTTTAAGACATTCACTTCCGGTGGATTGAGGCTTAAATTCAGCAACAATTGTGATAAGAAAATATCAAGCGAGCCAGATGCCGTTATAAAAAGAGCCACATCTAACTTGCGAGCCACAGGTTCCCGACCCTTGTGCTAGGGTTTCAAGTTTAAAAGTTATGACCTAAAAACAACAAAATTACTAATTAATCCAATAATTAGAAAATTAAGCATTTTGTTTATTTCAGGTCATAACTTTTGAACCAGAAACACTAGAAAGTCAATCAAGGTCTCAAAAGACTCAGACTCTAGCCTAGTTTTATTTGAAAACTTGAGTGAAATACTTCCGTCTAGCAGTTGGGCTTACGTCAGGCACGTGTAGTCAAAAATGACCAAAAACCTACCTTACTTATGACGTAACTCACAAAAAAAACAAAACCTAAAACCAAACATTTTTTTTCATTGCAGACTCGAAGACTTGCTGCATCTTTTGAGGGTTTGAAGAGCTCTCTAACGCAATCGGCAAAAGAGTTATAGAGTTGCGAAGTGATACATTTTAAGTGGCTCGTGCGGGTCTTAGAGGTTAAACCAGACCGGCTCGAAAGGTGCTAATACTATGCAACTTTAGAATGGAAATAATGTTGCCTGTTCCAAACCAGCCGCATTAGAGACCTGCAGTGGCAGCGTTCGATATTGGGTTAGCGTTAATGCTAAGTACCTTTTGTAGAATGGGGCTTGTCATGACAGCGAAATAGACCCTTTGGATGCGCCCCTGACTCCAGGTAAATGATGCAAGATGTTTTGTACAATGTAAAATAACTTTTATAAAATGTTTAAAACTACTTTTTAATTCAAATGTCTTAGTACTTAGCTCATGGCAATATGTGTTGCCTAAGCAACAAGTTGTAGAACAGTGTCAACATCCTTTGTATTAGTCCCGTCGCCATGGGTGGACTTTGGTGGGCTTAGCACCTTAAACAAAGCTCCAAGCCCCCCTAAATTGAAACATGAAGCACTACAAATCAGTAAAATCTTTGTCAATTTTTAGAATGTCAAACCCCCTGCACAAACGTAAAGTCCCCCCACAGTAATGCAAAGCCCCCCTATTGAAAACTTTCTGGCGACGGTTCTGCTTTGTATGAAAACTAACATCAGCTGGATAAAATCAAGGGTTGAACCAGCCTTTGGATCAGCTTAATAAGACACCTGTGCCAGCTTGAACCTGCTTTCATAAGAACTGAAAGGATTTTGCAAAAGCGGTGGCACAAGACCACAACATTCAAATTTTAAGCAGTCTGCGGCAGGCAAACATTTACTAATGCACAACCTATAACAAGTCTGCAGACCTCAAAACAAATCATGTCATGCTGGAAAAAAATACTTGGATATATTCTTAGAACTTCGAACATTTTTACATGACAAGATTTTGGCATAAACTGCAGCTTAGGTTTTCAATTAAGCAACAGGCAGTGTTGCAATTTTGTCATAAATAATAAGTATGTAGTAATGATTGTGAATAGACCCCAGAAAATATAATGTCATGATATCTGACATCACACTTCTAAATTACAAAAATTAAATCAAAAAGTAAAACAAAACCAATAAACCTGCATCTCATTTAGGATTTCACTACCAAGATGAAACCAGCATTACAGTAAGAAAAGATACATGCATAGCAAAAAAGCATGAATCATCATGTTCAAAAATCAGCTTAAAAACATGCATTATAGTATATGTTTACATATTCTATGCATATTTTCTTTAACCAGGCACTTACTTTAGGTTCCTTGGCATACTTCCCCATTCTTGTGTCACGAATATTTGAAATTTCTAAGCATTCTGCATCCTAACAAATAAGGCAGGTTAAAAATGCATTTATCATATCTTAATTACAAATAATACAAATAGTTCAAATCACACTAGATTTGCACACTAACTATACAACTAAATCTATTGAGTAAAGGCTGACTGTGGATTTTAATTTACTATGCTGTCAAAAATACATGTAAAACACAGCCTACTTCGCAAATTGTAATCTAAGGTTCCTTTAGAAACCTAGCTATTTCAATAAAACTTCAACTGACACCTTTGTAAACAAAACTCCACACTTGGAAAATCATGGATACAAGCACTAGTATCTTTAAAACAGCATTATATACTTGAAAATACAACTTGAATTTTTACAAAACGTCTTCACTGACAAATTTCTTTCCAAACCAAGCTTTTGATTATTAGGAATTTTATTAAGTTGTACAGCTTTGCTAATGGCAATCCTTCACACATAGCTTGAACATACAAAATAATGAAAATTCATTTCCACAACACAACCCTACAAGAGAAAGCATGACCAATTCCTTTAAAATTTTTTGGGCAAAATTTGCTTGTCACAATACTATCACCACAAAACATGTGTCACATTTCCAATATTAAACATTTAGTGTAATGCAGCAAATGTTATGCAAAAGTAAAACCAAGAAGGCTTAGTTACACTATTTACATCAATATGCAATGCATAATTATCAAAAATGTTCCAAATATGGCCATTCTCTAACAACTGCACCTTCTGCCTGTTTAGAACATAATATACATATAGAAAATGCCAACACTTAAAAGCACTAGTGTTTCTGTATGCTTTCGAGGAATCAGTTGACTGCCATCTGCTTTCGTCTTTTTGTGATGATTCAAACTTGCACATATTTCTATTCAAGTATGTACTTTCACGATGGGTGTAAGCAAGGAATTGATCAGCAAATTTTTAATAGGAAATCGATTTCATGTAAAATTACGCATCCTCAGTCCTTATTCAAACAGAAATTATATTTTTAGAAATTCTATTTGAAATAATTAAATAGAAATTCTATTTGAATAAGGACTGAGGCTGCGTAATTTTACATGAAATCGATTTCCGAAAAAATGTCTAGTTTCAAATAGCTTCCTGATGAGTATTATCTCTTTTACATGGGACATACATTCATGTTTTCAGTTTTTCAAAATATTAACGGTGCATAAATCTGAATTAAGTACTTTGTAATCCAGATTTAAATCCACTATTGTTGAAACACGTTAAGTACTTTTTGGTATCTTGCTTTAATTTCAACATTTGGTAACTACTTCATGGTGTATGTTCAAGAATGTTTTTATCAGACATTGGCTATGCTGAAAACAAACATAGGCGGGACTTAGGTCAAACAAGCTCAATACAAGTTGTCCTGTGAAATTGTCAGTCCATATACAATTTTAACAAATGATGCCTTTTTTCTGGACTGCTTTATTTAACACTCAGTACTGGGCAAATCTGAGTAGAAAATGTGCTGGGCACCAGGCTGTTTTTCAAAGTTTGTGGAATAGCAAACATCAATACAGATTAATGCAGGATTAACACAGCGTGATGACCTTTGTGACCTAACCTTATGACCAAGGTCACAATAACACCAGATTTCAGCTTTCACACACACGTGATTTCCTTGTTTTCTCAAATTGTGCTGTTAGCTGCGTTCTTTATAGAAAACATCCAGCAAAATGCTCAGTAACTTTAATAACACATAGTAGCATTTTTAATTTTACCAAAAAAAGAGCGAAGACCTAGTAACATTACTAACAGGAAGTACGAGCACCAGCTAAATTTGGCAAAGTAAAGTGAGCCAATATGCAAAACTAGAGTCAAAGATGTCTGCCTGGGTTTCTAATAATGTTTGTAAAGTTTGATTTTAAATTTATGAATTTACTTTATGTCACTTATTTCCTGAAGGAGCTGTAACACCACAGTTGCAAGTTTGAAAAAACAGTTGTTTACTGCAGCAGTTTAAGGAGCACATTAGCTTACTTCAGTTTTTAGTGGAGAAAAGATGGATGTTATGAGGTCAACAATACAACAACTGAATCTCAAAATTTGAAAATGTTTATTGTTTTCAAAAATAAAGTTTAGTAAATTTCATGTGGAAAAATGAGCTAATTTTAAAGGAAAAAATTTAATATAAAATTTCTGAATGAAAGGTTTTTCCTTAGAGAAAACATTTTATTCAAGCATAATCCTTGAATTGTTATAAAAATAACAAATGTGTTGCATACCAATTTATCTATATGTCCATGCACTATGCATTTTTGTGGTTTGATTAATTTTTTGATACAGAAAAAGCCAGAAGCTCAAAAATGGTTAGGATAGTTTTCATTCAATAAAATACATAATCATAATTTTTATTCTGCATGTTTCAAACACATGTGTAATAATTTTTATAAACGGCAGAAAGCGTGGCAAAAAATCATCCAAACTGCTAAATTTGACAGCAATTAACATGTTAAACATAATAGTTACATCCTTTGTATCACTTGTATGAAATACATTTTTAATTATTTTAACTACGTAGTAAACAATGCCAATTTCAACCAAAACCACTTGGTAGCCAGTGTTTTGTTAACTTCATGAAAAAGTCACCCAGTAGTTCAAGTGTCAAATAGAGGGAATCATTTTGTTATAACAAAGAAACAAGAGACTTGCAAATGGACATCAAGAGTAAGTAGATATGCAGCATAACTGGCAAAAATTGTGAGTGTGAGCACTGTATCAGTGTACAGACTGGTGCAGCACTGCACTAGTCTGTACACTTATACAGTAGTGTGCTCAGTGTGTGCAAACTGCTGCATTAACCAAAGATGACCAATAAATAATCAAAAAAACATCAAAAAACGTTCAAACAATACTACTACATGCATTCAAGTGTCTTTACCTTGTTAGGTTCAGTCCAATAGAGCACATGACCATTTACATCAACACGAAGTGTGACAGGAACAGCAACCACTGAATCCTACAACAACAATCTGCTGTCAACTCAGTTTTATATGCATAGGAGTTTATATCAAGTTTAAATTAACAATACCATAATCCAACCAAGCATAAGTCACAGAATTGTTTCATGTAAGAAAACATGGAGCAAGGACATTTAGATTTGATTTCTGAATTGACAATTTTCTTAGCAATTAAATTGTTTGCTGTGGTTTAACACCAGAAGCCCGGTGCAGTCATTTTTTACCGTTTTTGAACTTAGCGTTTCGTACTTTCATTAAGTTGCTATTTGCTTCGTCATACTCCTTGACTTTTCCTAACTTATGATAAATTTTTTGCAGCTATTGGAATTTTTTATTAGAGCTTTAGGAAACAGTATTTCACACATCTACCTAGAAGTCCTGAGCGGTCAAATATGATGTGTGCGTGATCAGGAGATTATGTTTCTTCAAAAAGGTGGTTAGAAGCTTTAGTAGAGTTCCTTTTGTAACTATGAACGCAGTTACGCAACAATGGAGTAACAATTAATTGATTTTCTTCGGACAACCAGGAGTTAGACTGATATTTAATAGTCTTAGCTTTGTTTGTTAGTTGTGCCAAATAGTTGCTGATAGTTCGTTATTGTAATAACTATTTTAGTAGCCTCATCACTATAAGAGTTATATTGTCATAAATGAAAGCTACTTCACCATGCTCTAAAGCTGGCAGAAGATCTCAAGCAGAAAAAACAACAATTGTGGGCACTGCATGAAAACAACAACAGGGCCCAGATGCAAAGCTGGTAATGAAAGGAAAGCCATTGCATGCTCTGAAATTTTTTCTTCACATAACCTGCAAAGCTAAGGAAAAAAAAGGTTGTGTGCATCATAATCTCAATGCACAAACACATAAAAATGATAAATACCACAAAAAGAAATGGCAGAGTAGTAAACTAATCAAGTTAGCATGCATGGATGCACTGGACCAGATACCATACTAATAAAAGTGCATTTAGGCAGTTGCCAGATGCTATGTGTTTCAGCATAATCAACTGTATTGCATAAATGCTTACATCATTTACTGTCTAACAACGAAATTGAAACTGTTAAGGATACAGTTTCTACTTGAACTTATAAAAGAGCTTTGCAAGCCAAAAGATGCAGTGTGCAGCATCTGACCCGTGTCAGTGGCCTAAGACATCCAGCACTGCATTGACTGCAATCAGTGTTGAATCACACCTAAGCTGGGAAAAGAAAAAATCACCAGTTTGTGTCATGCAAAAATAAATTCAGCTTCTGCCAAAACTGCAACAAGGTCTGTTGTGGAAAACATGCATTCGGTAAAGCAACTATTGTGACATGCAAAATGTGTGCTGACTGAGTTCTAATAAAATGTTTTGATAATGATTTGCATCTTCTGTATAGGCTACTTTTTCAACTGGCTGTTTTTTTTAAAGAAAACGTTCATAAACGGTTTTACAAATGAAAGATCAGAAATGACCACACTCGTCCTTGCAGGTAGAGATATTTTTCAGGGCTTCTCGTGTTAAGCCTAATTGCCTCTCCGAAACACACATTTAAACAATTAATACTGAAAATTATAATATACATATGCCAAAGTAATCTAAAACTTAGTCAATCAAGTGAAGTAACGGATTGATCTTTTTCTTGAATTAGCAATCAGTGGATTAGATTTTGGTTTACCATAAACACCACTCAATATGTTATAGATATTCTTTCAAATGCATTCATGTTAATGATACATTTTTTCAGCTAGACAACGCAACTAATTTTACCAATTATTCAAGTTTGTTTCAAACAGCCAACATACCACTGCTATGTGCACAAACAATGAAGGTGTTGTTGATCAAGGTTGTACAAAACATAATGCACATCAGTTTTATCTTAACTAGTAGCAGCTATTGATCAATAATATATAATATTGTTTTTTTGTGGGACAATTTGGTCATTTGTCCCATAATAATATTAAAACTCACCATGACAGTATACATCATACATTAAGTCATTATATTCAGAAATGGTGAGCAAATTCATCTAATATTTTTTTATCATTAACTCGTTGGCTGCCAGTTTACGGTATATTCGTACTTCGATTTCGGCCTAAAAAACAGCAGTTTTCGGTTGCCTTACCAACGCGCTAGTTCCTCCGCCGATTGCGCTAGAGAGCTGTTCAACGGCTCAAACGGATCGGCCAGTCTAGTAGATTGCCCTCGAAAAAAAATTTTTTGCTTAAAATTTTTGGGTGGGGGTGCAGATTTTTTGTGAGTGACGTCATAAGTGAAGTAGTTTTTGGGTCATTTTGGCTCATGTTGCCTGGCCTAGGGCCCAACCACTAGGCCAAAGTGTTTCGCTGAAGTTTTCATTGGAAACTAGACTCGAGTCCGAGTCCTTTGAGACTTTGATTGGCTTTGTAGCGTTTCTGGTTCAAAAGTTATGATCTAAAATAAACAAATTAATTAATTAACTAATTAGCTAATTAGTCAAATATTTTTACTAACTTACATGACAACTATTGAACCCGAAACCCCAGCAAGTCATCCAAAGTATCAAAAGACTCGGATTGTAGCCTAGTTTCCAGTAAAAACTTCAGCGAAATACTACCACCTAACGGTTAGCGCCCAGGGCCAGGCAAAGTGAGCCTAGGTGGCCTAGATGTCCTCCACTTATGACGTCACTCACAAAAAACCCGCACCCCCCAGGCAAAAATTTTTTTTTCAAGTGCAATCTACTAGACTGGCCGATCCATTTGAGCCATTGAACAGCTCTCTGGCGCAATCAGCGGAGGAGCTAGGGCATTGGTAAGGCAACCGAAAACTGCTGTTTTTTTTGCGAAAATCACCAAAACCACCCAGACGCCAAGGTGTTAAGAAAAAGTTGTCCCTGAGCAAAACATGCCTATTCATAAAGGAGACTTGCAGCAACTTACTATAGTTTTTTCAAGCAACACCTCCTCTCAAAACAGATTCAAACTAACAGCACACAAAGGGTCAAAAACCAATGAAATAACAAAATAACTTACATCGCCATCAGATTTATACCACTTTACAAATTTGCTGCCTTTAATCAGCCTTTCTGGAACTTCGGGTCTTTCTACCACCATGTGATGGACAGCAGCTTCCGCACCTGCCATGGCTTTACTTTTCAAATCATATTTCTACACTATTCCAAACATACTCCTGCATAATATACTAACAACTATATGTTGGCTACATCCAAACTTATATGAATAAGCTTTTGTAGTTGTCTTGTAATACAACACGTCTTCTTGCAACTGCAAGTCTTGCTATACAGCTTGGTAAGTTTATTTAAAGTCATACTCATAATATATGAACTAGATTGAATGAAAGAATCAAACAACACACATAACTATTGGTTCTCTATAAAACTAACACATCAAAGGCATTTACACAAAAACAAGATATAATATATACTTGACAGAGTGCCAGCATAAGGCAGCTAAAGAAGACATCAGCACATTTGGGCAGCAGTTCATCTTTAAAAGCATGATACTACTTTTAGTAAAAGCATGATGTTAACATGAGGGGAATAAAGTGCATAGATACCAGTTTTTTTATTTAAAGTATGCTGTCTATTCTCAATATTTCAATAATTACACCAGGCAAGGTAGCTGAAAATGCCAAAGTAGCCTTTTAATTAATTATTGATTTTATGTTGTTTTAGACCTTAACTTTTGAAACAGAAATGTTTTTTATATATTCTGCAAAAAAAGTGGCTTTTGACATTAACTAGCGCACACTCCCAACTAGGAAAAATGCAGGAAATATATCTGATAAATTAATAGCAATCTTTTAGACATTATAAATCAATGCATGTGGCACACTTAACAGAAAAAGTACGCTCTTTAAATTAATTGTAAATTTTTTTTTCTGAAAGGCGTTGTTTTCATGTTTTGGCATGATATTGTGTATATGGAGTTGCTTCATTATGTGACAAATTTAGAGCTTGTTTGGACTTGAAATAACATAGCAGTGGTTGAAAATGCAAAGAAGTGTCGACTGCACCCCACCTTCCCCTAGGCCTAACGTTGAATTCCGAACAGCAGTGGAAAAGTAAATCTAGTTGAATGGGTTATATCTCTAATGCTAATGCTATTATTGTGAGGATCATCAGTTTCACTTTGTCTTTGGTTGGCCCAGGGTGACACAGCATTAAAACCGAGTTTACATGAGGCATGGTGAAGTTAAGTGTAATTCCTCGTTTGTTTTATTGATTTCGAAAATGAAGCGTGACTTAACTTGACCATGCGTAAGTCACAGATTTTCACGGAACGGCTATGCTTTATAACGCTTCGGGAGCGTTCCAAGTGGCATGAAGCTGAGTGAAGTGCAAGCTTTTTCCTGGGGTCGTGACATTGATAATGTGAAGTTTTGAACACAAGGACTTTTCAAAACGTTTAAATGTTTCAGAAACGTTTCATAAGATGTTTGAAAACGTTTTCTGTTTGTTGGGTATACAGCACAACAACCTTAGGATAGAAGTTGTACAAAATTATTCAAGTACTGTTTGAGAATTTTTGTTTGACATATGCTATCTATGTGCAGCAAAGTTAGGCCTATAGTGTTATGAAGTTCAGTGATAGACTATGTGCAGGTTAGGGTTGCTACTAATAGTATGAAGAAACAGCTTGAGCTTTCCTACTCTTGTGTAGCCAGCTTTTACTCACAACTGTAAATAAATGTAGAGTCAAACTGTTACTGATTTTATTAATTTTATAATTGTTGTCCATACCATCCCACACAATTACATCAACCCTCCTTGCATGCAGACTGGTTCCACGAAAGAAAAAAGATACCGGCATTAGACCAGTAGGTGTTGGTGAGTGCTTACGATGAATCATTAGCAAAACAATCACAGGATTGCTGAAGGAAGACATCATACATGCAGTGTGAACACAGCAGACATGTGCAGGATGCAGTGTGAACACAGCAGACATGTGCGGGACTGGAATCAGGCATAGAAGCAGCAATACATGCTGTAAGGAAAAGTTTTGAAGAGGACAACAGTGAATGCCTGCTGTTAGTGGATGCAGACAATGCCTTTAACAAACTCAACAGAAAAGTCAGTCTAGAAAACATAAGACTGTGTCCCCCCATATACACATACCTACACAACAGTTACAACACACCCGCCATGCTCTATCTGGAAAATGGTGACCACATACTGTCACAGGAGGGTGTGACGCAAGGGGACAAT
>Ga0210059_1000647_pt1 | contig 46402 bp, 27 predicted proteins | sample Ectturendosymbi2_FD_188042 | JGI IMG/M metagenome (GOLD analysis project Ga0210059, IMG submission 188042) | Ecteinascidia turbinata endosymbiont from Florida, USA - Sample 2 (SPAdes) (version 2) | ecosystem: Host-associated > Tunicates > Ascidians > Unclassified | place: Key West, Florida...
CCCCTGAACCTACCGGGCCCGGGTACTTTCATCACCCCGGGCCCCCTGAACCTACCAGCTTACCCCCTGAACTTACTTTCATCACCCCGGGCCCCCTGAACCTACCGGGCCCGGGTACAACGTGCCCCTCGTACCCCCTCTCGCAGGCCCTGATCATATCTGTATGTCAAGTTCTAATCCGATAAACAAATATGCCACCTGTGCACCAACTTGTCACTGACTGCGTTGCGAACCGGCACGCCCGGACGTGTTGGTTTCAAATCTGATTAACAAATATTCTTGTCACTGGCGCCAACCACGATTTCGACATCGGAACCTCATCACAGAAGATGATGCAACAATTTGACCGAATTTTTACGTCACTATCGTCGAGCTGCGGCATTTCCGCCATCGGAATCTCATCACAGAAGATGGTGCAACATTTTGAAACGAGATCAATCTGAACAGTTAAATTCCGCAGTTGACAAACTTGAGCATTCAGTTCTGTTTTGCTAGTCGCCAGTAACGTCGATCGGCTGTTGAAAGATGAGTGGAAAGTTTTCTTGTCACTTCTGTGCAGAGTTTGTTGACAATGAAAGCGACCTTCAAAACCATTTGACTACTGTGCGTGGCCAAGTGTCGCAGAAAGTACAATGCCCAAAATGCGACCGCGCGTTGTCGAGGAAAGATAATTTGAAAACACATGTCGAAAGCGTGTACCGTGAGGGAGCTTCAAAGTTTATCTGTCACCCTTGTCAGAAGTCGTTTTCAAACTCCAGCAATCTCAAAAGACATTTGGCGTCTACCTCACATTCAGGAGTTGACAAATTGCCAGTAGCAAAACGCCAGAGACCTTCAGCGTCAACTTGTACTTCAGCTAACGTCAGGTGTGTTGTTACAGGTTAGACTCTTTCAAGTTGTGTTCGAAAATTCCGAATCTGTTGTAATCGTCTTTCCCGTGTGGAGCGTAAGACTGTATTTGTTTTTACTCTATGCAGTGATTCGAGTACGGCTTCAGCTTCGACAACTCGATCAGGGATTAACAACCAAGCCACTAGCAGTAATAGGTAGCACCTGCCGAGTCAATCATACCTACTTGATTGTTTTACCATAAGTGAATCGATTATTTTGCTAGGATATGGGTGTCATTAAATCGAACTAGACTGTGTAAAAAAAGCTTTATCTTGACTTATTGCAATTTCAGACAACCCATCGAATCACAGCAACGGTGTGAAGAAACAGCGTTATACTGTCAGGAATGTGACAACGTATTCCAAGGCTTGTACTTTAAAACGTCACTTGCAATCTGCCACTGCGCATTTAAAAAAAGACGCGCCACTGGTGAAACGTCCTAACTGTTTCAAACCTTTTCCGTGCAATCGTGCTATGAGGGAGCATTTGATTCAATGCACTCGTAAGCTGCAAAAGCAACAGGAGATTCCGGCGAAACACAAAAATTACCTCAAGCAGCAGCTGCGCGAAAACAAGGTGTGAGCTTCATATCTAACATCTAAATGTGAAAGGGGAGCTTTTAACTTTAAAGCGTAAATCGTTTTTAACAGTGAAACGACGAGTCACCCGAACTCTGTTCAAGAACAGGAACGTCACGAATTTTTAGAATCGGCTTCCGACGCCCCAACCTGTAATAGGTTTGTCCGCAGCACACGTATTCGATTTTTTAGCGCTGATAGTGGTCTTGCGTTTGAACTATAACGTGATTGTGCATGGAATTGACAAACAATTTTTCTTTTACAGTGTAATCGACAACGATTCATCGGATGACCTTCTGAGATGAGTACAACTTTACCGGGGTTTTACGCTAGCACCGTATATTTCGAAATTTTAAACCTTTAATGTTTTTTGACAGTCGCTGCATCCTGGAAAATCGGGACCAGATTCACATATAACTGGATACCGGGAACCACGTTCCGAATACCTGCAACGATTCCTTGGAGGGGCGTAGCTACGCTGGAATCGTCGAACAAGTGCATTCGGATATCACGACCCGCGAAAAGACTCGATTCAAGATCAGTTATTCTTATGGAGTCAATTTGAGAAATGTAGAGATTGATCAACTTCGCTATTTTTACGGGAGCTAGGGTAACGCATTTACGCACGCTGTATTTTGCTGTACTGGCCTCTAAGCAAGACGATCTGCGTCATTTCTTATAAGACATTTGTGATTTTGACATGATGGAGAGGATCGAGCAACCCGATACCAAACGAGTTCTGGTCACAATTATCAACATCATATATTTTGTTAGTCTAATAGCCGAAGTCCCTATTGACGGTGGGGTGAAATTGGCCCCCTTCATTATCAACAATAAAGGGCTTCACGCCATGGTCAAATGCAACGGTTGCGAGTATGGCGACAACTTGTGCTTGTTTCGATGCTTGTCCTTATTCGACGCGGAACAGCTTCATTCTTGTGAACGTGCAGCCAAAGATAAAATTTGCAACTACTGTCATGAACAGAAATTAAACCCAAACAAGTTTCCCGGTGTTACGTTGCACGAATTGGTCGATGTTGAAGATATTTTCAAAATTAACGTCATGGTGTATTCGCTCGATCTAGACCAAGATTCTCCTAAAGCAACTGTGGTGCAGCCGTGTCGTAAAAAGTAAGAAAAATCAATGTCTGTGAATTTGCACAAATCACACTTTAGTCATATTCTTGACGTTTCTAAATACTGTCAACGGTACGTGTGCCAGCGCTGCAGTGAGTTTTGGACTGCCATATATTTTCATCGCTATGCGCGTACTTGCGATACTTAGGTGTAACACGCCTATGTCGGAGGTGTTTAGAACCACAAAAAACTGTGTTTGACCAATTGGAGCAGCTTGGGATTAACGTACCGCATTAAAAGATCGTTTCTACCAGTACCGTAGCACGTTTGACTATGAAAACTGTTATGACAAGAGCAATTTGCCTGACGCTGGTGAGAAGTTGGTTTGGGTCGCGGGCCTTGTGTCTTGCTCTGTTTCTGTTTGTTATAACGTACCCAACTTTGAATAACAGAAATGTTTCATAAACGCCAGCATACAGCGCTTAGTTCATGACAAAATGCAGTATCTTGAAACCATTGCCGATGCTGCTATTGAGATCTTGAAAGAGAAATTCCAGTACGTTTTTGATCAACTCGAACCGGAAAACAAGCAACATCAGGCCGTGAAGGCCCGTGAAAGGACGACTCGTCTCTTACCTGCAAGAGCACGTTGTTATCGGCTTCAACTCGTCTTGTTACGACATTCCACTGGTGAAAGCGCACTTGCTGGAATGCTTGCTGGACAAAATCACGTTTGCAATTTTGAATGGCAAGACTTTCACGTGCCTGGCAACCGCCAAGCTAAAATTTCTGGACATTAAAAATTATATTGCACCAGGATTTCACTGTGCCAAGTTTATCAGATCCTACGAGGTGGAGCAGCAGAAATTTTACTGGCCATACGAGCGGTTCTAAAATTTCCAGCGAGCCAACTTTGCCACCACATGAGACGTTTTACAGCTCCTTGAAAAAGGAAGACATCAGCCAAGAAGGCTACGCTCTTTGCCAAACGGTTTGGAAAGATAAAAACTGGACCAGCATGCGAAATCATCTTGAGTATTACAACAATCTGGACGTTGAGCCGCTTTTGCAAGATGAGGAAAAGGCATTCAATGTGAACATGGATTATGGCTTGGACGCTTTCAAAAGCAGTCTGACTCGATTTGGTTTGACCCTCCAGTTCATGAAAAATTAGGCTTAGTATGAAAAGATTAAGATTATCATGATTAGAGTTAGACCCTGATCTCCCTGATAACCTAATCCCAATGAAGACCGTACAATGTCTACCCAAAACCCGTCCTATTACTACCAGTTCTTCACAGCATCTTCATGTTCTTCCAATTGCTTAAAACATTTACCCAAACAGTTTGCTACAGATGCAGGAAGCGGGTCGTCGATCTCATTGTAAATATCTTTGGCGATTTCGAATTCCGTTATTGCTTCTTTAAACCTTTCTAACTGGAACAAGCAGGCTCCAGCATAAGAATGAAACGAAGCCAATTCTGAATCAGTTTTGAGCTCATTGCTTAAATGCTGTCTTCTTTCAATTGATTCCTTATAGTTTTTCAAATCTTCTTCGTGTGTTTCCAATTGCGTGAAACAGTGACCCAAGCAGACTGCTACATCTTCAACTTTAGGGTCGTCGATCTCGGTGTAAATATCTTTGGCGATTTCAAAATCCGCTATTGCTTCTTTGAGCCTTTCCAACTGGTAAAGGCAGAGTCCAACATAGAAGTGAAACGAAGCCAATTCTGTATCAGTTTTGAGGTCACTGCTTGATTGCTGTCTTCTTTCTATTGATTCCTTGTGGTTCTTTAAAGCATCTTCGTGTTCTTCCAATTGCATAAAACAACGACCCAAGCAGAGTGCTACATAAGCAGCAAATGGGTCTGCCGTCTCACTGTAAATATCTTTGGCGATTTCAAATTCCGTTATTGCTTCTTTGAACCTTTCTAACTGGTGCAGGCACACTGCACAGGAGACTGAGCCAAATACCTGATAGTTTTTGGATCGCGTTTGGGGTTCACAAAATCGTATTTATGGCGGATTAATCGTAAACTATTTTTGAGAAATATAATGTCTGGATATCAAAAGCGCGCAACAAAACACTGCATGCTCAGTCCGCTCTGCTGCGTGATAAAGCATCAAAAAATGATAGTAAGGTGAAACGCACGCAGCTTAGGCCTAATTGCTTTCCCGTACATGGTTTTCTTGGCAAGCTTTACTTTGCTGTAGATTTTCTCTTCATTGAACACAAAACTGCTGGCGTAGCCTAAACATTTGATGAAGTATTACAAACGTGGGGCCAAAAAATTCGAACCAGTATTGTACAAGTCGCACAAAAAAAGAACGCTACCCAGAAAACTATCAGCAGATATAACACATAGCTCTGAAATTTGTCATCACTGCAAAAAGTGAAAAGTGAGTAATTATTTTCCGAACCCAAACTTCATCAAATACGTAACACTTTGGTGTTCAGGGGTTTAGTGTAAGGTTACAGCAAACCTGCTTGTTCTTTTCGTAGCTTGTATGCTTTCATGTTTCTCGATTTTATCCACTGCAATAAATGACACCCAACATCTTCCCACTTTTCAAACATTATGTTGACTTCAGACGGGAGCCCAGTTTGCAACTACGTGTGTGAAGAATCGAGGTCTCAGCAACATTAAATAGATGATTTGTACACGTAACTGATGTTTTGCGCAAATAATTAGCAGTCATAAAATTTTGCACGAAACGGGTGTGATTTTTCTTAAGTTGCTGTGCAATTGTCGATTAGAAAAGAGTTTTTATATTGTAGTCTGTACAAGGTCGTCTTTTCGCGCTTGCAGCTGGTATGACAAAGCTGTTCCTCCTCAACATAATCATCGAGTGAAAATTAGGATGGTTGAATGAATGTCATTGACAATCAGAGTGCTTCCGTCTGGACGAGGTTTGATTTGATAGTGTTCTGGAAGCTGATCCCAGGCTAAACAAATAGTTGATGCCTTTTAGGTTGTTGCATCATTGATAAATGTGATTGCAAAATGGCAATTTCAATAACCACGCAGCTTGTGCACGTACAAAGAGGCAAAGAATAATATAATGCAAAACTTTTCTTCCACGTGCGTGGGAGGACCCGTTGCTTTGAATGCAACCGATGTTTTGGTAAAGCAGCAAAACAAAATTATAATGTTGAGAACACATGTTCACAAGCTAATCGATATAATAACAGGGCAGCAAATTGATTACAAAGAGGAACGAGATGGCCCTTTTCCTCGCAGCTCAGTTCATGGCGGTACAACCTGTTATCTAAAATTCGTTCATTCTTATACAACCATTTGCAGGCCCTGATTAGTACAAAATGTTTTTCTCTGTCATCTCACCTGCAAAATCGCCACATCGACTGAGATCATAATCCTTCGTATTTCCCGATCCGACGCAATAAAGTGCTGGATCAGTATCCCCGGTCAACCTGTGTAGAGAAAGCTCGGTGCGTGTTTTAACAAAATTTGATCAATAGAGCAGTTTGTAACGTTTACTGAAAACTGAACAGTTGCTTTTGCTCAATATTCGTTCTCACATGTGCAAGATAGATGACCACAGAGCGAGGTGTTCCAGAAGCACTAGGAGTATGTAAAATAACTGGAAAATTTCATCATGACGCATGGGCATTTCCAGAGATGAAAATCTGCTGCTGTCGACCACCGTTTAGTGTATTTTCCTTTGCAATCATCATAGATGGCGGAAGCGGGGGAGTGCGCATGGGCCTAGCCCCACACTTTCATTTCTGCGGGGGCCTGGCCTCCCACTTTTAAATTTTTAATTTTGCCTAAATAAGTTTAAGTAACACAATTGGCATTGGGTCCATTGTTAAGTAAATTGTTCAATGAAAAGAATGTTGCAGAATTTTGGCAGTATTTTCGTAATTGCTTGGCAGAATCAATACACCGAGCGCAGTCTGTCACCCTGCTATGGCTCTGCTATAGGATGGAAGTGCTTACCGCATTGGTGTTGTTGTACAGTGTTGCCAGATGGTGTAATGCAATACAATTTTTTGCAAACGTAGTGTAATTTTACATGTTACTGTGTATGGACGTCGGGTGGATTTCGTCCAGGGGGGCACTAGTGGGTTTTTCCAAAAGTTTTTCTTGGGGGCCAAAAGTGGTTAAATTTGTTTTTACCATTCAAAACTAAGAAAAAAGCCTATTTGCTGAAATTTTCGACTTCCGCCCTCTTCCGTTACCCATGCTTGTGTGTCGGAAAAAGTTCGTGCCACACCATTAAAAAGTGGTGTAATTTCAAGCGTTTTAACACCATTCTAAATAATGAAATTGTGATGAATTTTATACACAAAATGAAATGTTTGACAGATAAATGTCATTTGTGTTTTGTTTTTGCATTGGCAACATTAAAGAGATATGTTTATTTCCGCATTGGCAACACCATTGGCATCCCTACAGAATACAGACAACTTGCTATTTGCTACATGTGCTTTGTCTTGTCACTGCATCTCGGTATCTAATGCAATTGCAGAATGGGTATTCAGCCATGTTACTTCCATGTTCAAGATATGGAAAAATTGTGATTTTGATTGTGTTTAAACATGCATCAATGCTGTGTCATTTTGCCTGTTTTTTAAGCTGTGTTCTCGATGTTTTTAACAGCCTAGTAGCGACTCCGGCACACGGGCGCCTCGGACTTAGCCCGAGTCTTCGAATACGATTTATACAGGAGAACGCAAGCTTGCTTGCTTCGTATATTTGTGCCACCACCCACGGTCCCACTTCAAATCAGTTGTTAACTTGGGCTCTTTTTAGGGGCCTTGTCACTGTTCATATATTTTCGTTCCATGTCTAGCCTTTCCCGTTCATGTTGCAGGTGACCTGAATAAAAAAATATCGTTTGTAGGAGGCATTCTCTCGACTTCGTTCGCTCGCGCTTTACTCTGGCTCATCCACTACAGCCCGAGTTGCCCCATGTAATCAAGTATTTTTGAAGCATTTATATCGGGCTGAATGTTTTATGAAGCAATGGGTTTGTGGAGAACAGGGGTGGGGAACCTGCTGCCCGCGTGAGCATTTTACATGGCCCGAATCAGGATATTTGTTACCCAATTTAGAGTACAAGATCACGTCAAAACGAAGTTCGATGATAAGCAGATACTTAGACAGTGAGCCAGAAGCCTCTATCCCTAAGATAATAAATCAGTTTTCCTATGGCATACGAAGACTCTATCCGTCGCGGTAAGATAAAGGCAGAATTTTAGGATAAAAGCAATTGTTATTTGCGGCCTGGCAGCGATAATCAACAATTTATGCGGCCCGTGATGGTAAATAAGTTCCCCACTCCTGGTACAGTGCGTTGGATTTGAAGCCCAATCCAATGGACAGTTCCCATTTCGAGAATAATTTCAAACGAACGATAAATTCTCCAGCAACTGGGGCTATAATGAACGAGCCAATCACAGCACGGCTGTTGAGCCGGGTCCCGGAGCCGAAGCAGTTTGACTGGAGCCGGAGCCAAAAACTTTTGGATGATGGAGCCGGAGCCTGAAATATGGGTTCCGGTTCCACAGATAAAGTTTGCGGAGCAAGCGAGTTATACAGATAATACAATGTCGTTTTTCTGATATTTTGGACCAAATTGTTCTGGGGCCGGAGCCGAAAATTTAGATGCCCGGACCTGGAGCCGGAGCCTGAAATTTGACCACCGGCTCCACAGCCTTGGTACGCAGAGGACTGACTGACGTTATCATTGCTCTGTGACGTACGTTACTCAACAATGGAGAAGTTATCACGCGAAATTTCTCATCATGCGAATTTCTCATTTGTTCTTACGTAAGTAATGTCACAGAGCAGCAATAATGCCGGCCAGAATGAAAGCAAATTGAAATTTCAGTTACGCAAGCGTCGAATGGTTTTATTCAATCAGAATAAATCGTATGATGAGCCCGAGTAAAGCTGTTGAACTGGGTCGCCCCTGCAACAGCCTATTTGAATTTCAGGCGGTTCACCGAACTTTTGCAATAGTGGTGTAATTTTCTCTACAGTAGTGTAATTTAGACCTTCGTATGGTGTATAGGTAATGACGTCATAGTTCAATCCTTCTGACGTCACAATTGCCAATTCAAACCACAATAATGTTTTATAGTTTTTTGACGTGAAATTGTGCCCCCCTTACTTTGAAAGAGGTTCCGCCACCCAAGACAATCATTACACACATGATGAGTTTCTACACGCACTGGAAAAAGTTTTCAGTATGGAGAACGTCACTCAATACTTTTTGTTGCAAATGTTAACCAAACACCCCTAATGTTTTAAGAGGTGGCTAACCAAATAGTACAGTGCTTGTCAAGCGGGTGTATCGTACAACCCACAGTGCACCAGATTTTTCCAGGGGTGCACCACCGTGATGGGGTGTACAGGGGTGTATCAGATGTGTGCTTTTCAAGAGCAGTCACATTGTCTCAAATATAATGTTCTTTGCTGCAGGTCAGTGTGATAACTTTTCACAGGTTTTAAAACCGTTTCTGTCGAGAAGTATGAATTGTCTGCATTTTGTCGCCTGTTTGTTTGTAAGGTTGGTCAGATGACCATCTCTTGATCACGAATCTTTCTTTTTAAGTTCAGTGCAGCCGCCGTTTTTTAGGACAGACTGCCTGGAGAACGTGAGGTGTAGATCGCTCGAATACCGCACACTGCGCAGTTTTATCGCTGCCCACATACGCAGTTGCATGTTTTGATGGTGAATTGCAATGCACTGCTCGCTGTGAAATACTCGTAGCTGTTCAAGCGCGCAACCAGGACCGGGCAACCGAGCGATTGCCTTTCCAGCAAAGTTTTCAAAAGCGCTGTGAAAGCACCAAAAACCGTTCTAGTTGTTAGGTAAAACAACAAGTTCCAAGCATTCTGACTCCCTGAAAATATAAGCTAGCTGAGGCCCCGTAGCTGTTGTTGCTGTCTTGATATCGCTCTCGTAGTTACATGTGTGTGAATGCTGGTGATTATATTGATGCTGGATTTTCAATTTGCGTGAGTGAATGTTAACTACGCGAGCTCCAATTTAGGCTAATTACTCTAACTCATACAGGCAAGTCCGTTTCAGGTGGGTTCACGCAAGGGCGTACGCAAGGGAGGGCACTTGGGGTTAAACCCCCCTTGAGCTTGATATTTTACAATAACTTTATTGCCTGCGCAAAGTAGATGAATTGTTTTCCCATACTTTTTCCTTGTTAATTTGTCCACTTAATGCAAATACCAGGGAATGAATTAAACGCAAAATTCAAGGTACATTGTAAATGGGCCAAAAATTAATGTATAGGTTTTGATGGGAATCTGGGTTATTGTCTGCATCCAGAAACCATCTCACCACGTTTTGCAGACCTTTCTTCCACTACAAATGTTTAAGATTGTGTTCTGCAATAGTTCACTTTGTCCGAAACAATCTTCCTATTTTGTCTGCTATGGCTGAACAGCGCAATCGCTGACCGTATTGGCTACAATACCAATTTCTGTAGCGTGATAAAACTGTTGCACGAGCTCATAAGCAACAGTTATTGACATAGAAGGATTCAGGCAATTGATAATGTCTCAGCAGGGAAAAAGGAAAACTGAAAGTTTGCTGGACTTCTATACATAACACAAAAACGAAAGTTTTCTTGTGAACTTAATGCGCATTCTCAGTTCTTGTATAGTTTAGAAATATTCGATCTTGCAAACCGTGGTGTGCGTCAAAGACTCCAGCCGCACACTTTTTATGCTCCACTGCTCGTATTCGACGAGACATTAGCGCAGCCTCATTGCGCAATTGTAAATTGCTCTGACGTCGTTATGAGTGTGTTTTACTCCCCTGTTTTAACACGCAGCCTGATATTTTTAGTTGTTAACTGCTGTGTCGCAGCGTTGAGTCTATTTTCCTCCGATATCATAACCTGGAGTGCTGATAGTTTATATTCGGTGCAATGACAAATAAATTAAGGGGAGTGCGTGTAGAAGAATATGCATAATTTATCAACAAACTTCGGCAAAACGTTCGTTTGGAAATAAGAAAATGACGTCAAATTGTGACGTAACAAACAGCGCACATCAACTACGAATGACCAACATGTACCACTGAATAAAATCCCCCCATGAAAATTTTCTGCGTACGCCACTGTGTTCACGGGCTCTGTAGCAGAACAATAGTATGTCAGGTGTATAGGTCCAGTTTGTCATGATGTACTGTATAAACGCTTTCCTGGAGATGCAGATTGTTAACATTTTCAAACGCTGCTCAGGTATACGAGAAAAAAAGCATGTCATCGTGTTGACAAAGGCGCAGCCAAATTCGTCTTTTCTTCTCTATAATGAAGCTATGCTGAGCTGCAGCGTAAGCTTTGAGTGTTGTTTGGCCTTTCTATTTTATTGACTTTCGGAGCTTTAGACAAATGTTGAAAGCAGATTACTTGTAAATATTGCTTTAGACTAGAGCTCGTTTGAAGAGAATTTTCATATTGAGCTTATATATATAAGCATCTTACCTCACCCCAGGGCAAAGTGCATAAGACGCTCCGTCCTTATCGTTCGCGCTGAACTGAAGAAAACCGGAAATTGCTTTAGGGTCTTTGTAAGTGACCGACCCTTTGGCGAAGGATACAGGAACGGTTATACTTGGATTCGGTTCCATAAAGTCTAAGCGATTCACAGAATCTATATGAAAGAATTACGTGTTTGATACAGACAACTGGTGGAGATGTGTTGGTAAGCGATAACGAGTATTTTAGTAAGCAAATTGTATCAGTTTGCTACATTCTAGCATTACGGGTTTGCATTGGACACATCACAAAGAAATGACCAGTAGTTTTGGACAGGTATGCAAAGTTTGCAAGCTTCATACAATTCAATCATATGTCATGAAAACGGCATTCAATCCTTAAAGAGAAATTTCTAAATTATCAAACTTTGGAATTCAACCCACATCCAAAAACATTCTTTTTAATTTAAACAGATTTTGTATCCTGTTCAAATTTAAAAACGGCGGTAAACGAATTGGTCTACTAACCTGGATGTAGCTGAAATGAGGTAAAATGGCAAATACAAGATCACTGCAATGTAGCGATATAATGGATGGACCTTTTCGCAATTAGAATCGGCTTTTGGGCTTTTGATAACTCGTGATAATTCCGCTGTAGGTGCTTGCTTGAACCAGCCTTTGTCGTGACAAGGGAATTCGCGTGTGGGCGCTCGACTGCTCGCGCAGAACCGGTATGTAATGCGAATGGTACATCCCTTATAGCGATACAAATCCGGGTTAGCAGCTCTTCAAAAAAATATTGATGCTTTTGAGTACGCTGTCTTTTGTCTAAGTGTTTCTTAATTCATATCGCATAAGCGACGGCAATTGCTACCACGCTTAGCCTAGATCTATCTGTAGATGTACTGTAGGCGAGTAGGTCAACCTGCAGCAGCTAGTGATTGTTAAGGTTCCTTTAGTTTTAGGTACCACCGTTGTAAAGCACTCCTGACCAGATTTGTAAGGATCTTTTATCTTTTATAAAACTCAAAAAGTGACTTTCCTGGCGAACGGATGTTATTTGCTCACAAAAATTTATTAAGATGCTTTGCTGCCTCTTTGGCGACGGCTAGGGATTTTGTGAAGAAGCTAGTTAGGAATGGCGTTTGCCGAAATCAAAGCAAAGTTTTTCAAGCCAAAATTTCATGCCCACTTTGCAACAATGCAGGGACGTTGATGTTCGTGCAGAAAGAGTGCTTCTAAAAAATAATATTTCCCAAAAGTATGTCAAACTACCTTTAGGCACGGCATCGAAATATTTAAAAGCGACACATCATGCTGTTGGCTGTTAAAAGTGCGCAGCACATCACGCACCGACACACAACCGCTCATCAAACAAAGCAGCGCATATAGTAGACCAGAAAAAGATTGAGGTGAAGCAAAAACCAGCACAGTAATGCAACAGCAAAACAGAAGATATTTGTGAAAACTCCTCTACAGTAGATATTACTTAAAAACCTCGAACTCCGTAAGGACAAAATCAGCTCAAAAAAAGAAATGACTTGAGCAGAATCAGAGCACCGAAACTATCAGCATCGAGGAAGACGTGCTAACTACGAATCATTGCGATTTCGTCTTGAAGAAGGTTCTCATTTTATCATAAAAGCACGTGAAAGCCAAACGGAAGTAAACTGTTTAAACAGCTTGAGCTGCTAGAGATCATACGTATCTCTGTTGGAAAACATTACAGTAACCACTGCTTACACTATTTCCCCAATATTGGAAATCGTAACTGGTAAACAAGTTGTTGGTTTTAGTGCAAAAATATTTCCAGTGATGTTTTATGCTCAGTGACATGTTTCAGGAATAAAAAATCTGATTTGCTCAGCGTTTTTGCAGCTGCAGTTAACAAGACTTAAAATAAACTGTTTCTTCATAACAGTCTTGTCCAGATCAAGTCAAACGATGCAATTGGTGCTAAGACCATGGAATTCTTGCTAGGTTCCATCCACAAGATGTTTATTCAAAGTCATTGCGTGTAGGCCTATACGCTATGTAAAATTTCATTGCTACCGTAACGCCCACGCTACCTGTGCCTGCAGAGTTTGGGGTATTTTGGTATTTCAAAAATACGAAAAAATATAATATTCGCAATCATTCCAAACAAAGCAAAGTTTACCTACGTACTCCGCGAACTTCGTCATAAGATCTTGCAAGTGACTAGTTGATATAGAGCTTCCACTCTGCCTGAAAATGTAAAAGGATTAAAATGTTTGCGTCAAAATATATTGCGAAACCAGCTCTGGCTTCATGGCAAGCGTTTAAGGAATCTGCCTGCTTATTTCCGGTTTCATACTTTTGCTATGATTAGAACTTGCACGAATCTATTTTTCAATTGTTGTAAGCCACAAAAATGGCGCAAGTAAACCAATTACAAGGTATTTCACGGGGAAACCAGTTCTGTGTATTTAAACACATCTTCAGTCCTGTCAAACAGCGTAGCCTAAGACAGACCTTGTAAACCTTCCAAGACAAATCTAACGCCCTGAGACAAACCAAATTAGTTCCGCTCTTGCTCCTTGTTCCTTTCCAAAGTTCGTGTGTTTTTTTCTATACTTGTTTTCAATGTCAACGTTTCGCTGGTAAGGCTTGTCTTACGGCGTTTTGCAGAACTGAAGAAGTGTTTCACTACACGAAACTAGTTTCCCAATGAAAAAAATTGTGATGGATTTATATTCGCCTGTTTTAACCTACGACTGTTAAAATATACATCAGAAATAGGGGCTGTGTTCAACCTTGGTAGCAAGGGATTTAGATTTTTGAAACCAACATCTGTTAAACTAATGCAAATAAAGGTTTTTTTAGTGATAACATTTTTGAACAAGGATCAGGGTAATCGAATACCGCCAGATATCTAACTTTGAATATATGTAACGAAGAAATGGAACAGTACCTGGAGAGAAGCATGTATCCAACAAGGACGTTTGTGGGATTATTGCTTACTTCCCATTCAAAAGCAAAATTTGATTCAGAAGAGCTGAATGACCTGTATGTGTAGCTACCTCTGGAAAATCCCTTCAAACCAAATGAGACGTGAAAATTTGTTGAAAAAATACAAAAGTGTAATAGATTTACCATACCAAAGATCTGCAGAAAGCTACGGTCGCAAAATTGTCGTATAGTAATAAAGAGCTTCAAACAGAGCAAAAGGTCTTTAAAAATCTTTTCAGAATATGATAAACAAAAAGCTGAAGTTGGGAAAAAGAGAAAATTTTATATAAAAAATGTAAACGTCTTGTAATAGTACAGTAGTAGCGATTTGTCCCTTCCAGCGCCTTTTGCTTTGCAATTCTTTGAAATGTCCAGATAAACAAATTCTCACGCATTTGCAAGATTTTGCAAAAAGCAGAAAATCAATTTTGAGCCAAATTCACCATTATTTTGTTTGGTTCACACAAGCCACTCTTTGATTTGCATTTGCATCTGACAAAGACGCAAAGTCAATTTCTTTCCGAAAGCCATGTAAATTCGTGGGTAATTGTCCATCTGGCTATCACAAAAACAGCAATGCAAAATGTACTGGAACGGGAACATATCTCTACTACTACCATTTTTGTCAGAGAAATCAATCGGAAACTTCAAAACAACTGGGGGATTTCCCACAAAAGTCAGAGTACCGCCGTAGAACGACAGGCTTCAAAACTCCCGCTTCAGAAATTCAGGCATGTTCTTCTCAGAAAGTTTTGCCGTCAGCGACTGAAAATTTGCTTCAAAGTTCTTGCCAAAATGTTTTGGCTTATACATACGCAAATCTTCTTGTGGGTTTCCCAAATTATAATTGGATGTTTTTTTATTGAACATCAAATTTAAATGTTGTATATTTACAGCATCCACATTATCAGTTGGGTCTTTTGAATGTTTTATTTTGTTGTGATTCCAGTTTATATCTTGTGTTGGTTGAATAGTTCCATCAAGAAGCATTGCTTTGTTATTGATATTTTCATTTGAGACAAGTATTAGTTGGTCAACATATTTCTTGTTTGTACTATCTTGAGGATTTTGTGGATTTTCAAAGGTTTCAAATTTGAAACCATCCCAAGATATATTTGCTGTTGGTTGATTTGAACCGTCATTATGAAGAACGTTTTCGACGTTTATAACTTCAGTCAATCAATTAACCGCACTGTCAAAAGTTATTGTGTTTGCACCATCAGTTTCTTCCACGGGGTATCCTAAATCCAAAATTATGTTTCCATTCAAATAAAGGTTTTCCACAACTTGATTTTTACCATCAAGTTGAAGATATTTTTGAGATTCCAAAAGATTATTGACTACAATTTCTCTCTGAATTTTTCTGTTCAAAGCTTGAAGATTGATTTTGAAGTTCATCTACTGTATGTTAAATAATTTGTGAAAATTCATGATCAAGTGCTTTGTTGAATCACACGCAAAGTTTTTGCTCTGATTCTCTGTCTAAAACATTTTTATTGACAGCATACCCATCAGCCGTTGCGATTCCAAAATTTGTATTTTTGTGATTGTCTCAAGATACATTTTTTTGAAGGCCCTGCGCGCTAAAAATCAACGGCTTCAGCAACAGCATTTGCAATCGTTATCCCATGATTTCGTATAAAATCATTATTCGCTGTGTTAACACATGACCGGCGCTACCAATAGGCGAACTATGTGGAGGCCAGTGTTCCCTCTAAGATTTTTAGGTCGGCTGGTGTCCAATAAGTGCTGTCAAGATCAAAAGAAACTTAGATGTTCTTTCTAAATTTTCCTAAAATGCATCAATTTTAAATGAAAATACATTTCATAATTCATTTTTGGTGAATGACCAAAAAACAGAAAAAATGGTCTTCACATTTTGTAACACTTACACACGGAACATTTTTTAATAAACGATCAAAAAACAGTCATCGCATTTATTACGCATTAAATAAAATGAGTAATGTGCAAACGTCCTTGACAAATGTGAACCCTTTCCCTCAGATAGGGGTTGCCCTGGGTGAAGGCCTGACTGACTGTTCTTGTCTTTGTTGTGCATTGCTTACTATCACATAAAACCAGTGGTTTTTAACCTTTTTTCACCGCGACCACTTAGAGCAACACCCTCTATCTCAACGACCCCCATCTAATAATACAGCTGTGTACATAAAATAGCTTATCTACTGGTGACCTCTCCAAAATGATTCATGCCCCCTGAGGGGACGCTTGGTTGAAAATCACTGCACTAAACCAGCAGTACAATGCAATTGATCCAGGCGGATGATACTGCAAAATTTATTTACATAAATTTGTCAAAACGTAATATCTTAGAAATAATGACAAATTACTATATAACCCAAATTTGGGACGCTGTCAGGCAGGGTCGCAGAGTCGAAGCCGGAGTCGGAGTTGGAGATTTTTGGGTGGAGTCAGACCGTTACGTCCGACTCCTACTCCGGATGTCCAATTGGATCATTTTATAAAACACACTCTTAAATTGGGAATTCCTGTTGAAATGTTACAGTTTCTTTTGAAACGTTTCTTGAAATAGAGATTTCTTGTTGTGCACCACGATTTCCATTGATTTTAACAGCCAAATTTCATTCCCTTTATGTTAAGGAGACGGAGTCGGGAGTCGGAGTCGGAAATTTTGGAAAGGTCGGAGTGGGAGTCGGAGTCGTATATTTTACCTCCGACTCCGCAACCCTGCTGTCAGGTGCTGTACAATTCCTGGTCAGGGTCATTCCGCGTTGAAAAGTTTATTCCAAATTTGAACGATAAAGTAAGATATGTTTTGCATCACGAAAACTTGAAGCAATATCTTGAACTTGGCATGTAACTCAAAATAAATTCATTACGCAAGTAGTTAATTGAAACGGCATGGATGAAACCATATATTGATTTACATACTCAACTTAGAACAAAAGCAACTACTGACTTTGAGAAAGATGTCTTCAAACTCATGGTAAATTCTTGTTTCGAAAAGACGATGGAAAACGTTAGAAAAAGATGTAACATTCGTTTGGCTTCAAACCAAAAGTCTCTGAAGAAGCTGACAATTAAACCAAATTTCGAACATGTAACTTTATTTAGCGAAAATCTTGTCACTCTTCTTATGAAGAAAACAGAGCTTGTTTTTATTAAGCCAGTTTTATTTAGGTATATCACCTTTAGATTTGAGCAAAACATTTTTGTATGAATTCATTACAACTACATGAAAATGAAATAAGGAGAAAAATGTTAACTTCTTTTCATGAAAAAGAAATACGGAGAAAAATGTTAACTTCTTTTCACAGACGCAGTCAGCCTTTGTTATGAAATTACACAGGAGATTGTTTCAGAGTTATCTCAAGTGAGGTATCAAAATGGTTTACACCAGCAGTTTTGAGAAAAACCATGATTGTTTCTCGGAAGAAAACAAGCTGGAATGATGAAATCAGAAAGCTTACATAGAATAATGTTGTCAAGTGCTGATGATAAACAGATTTTTTGTGGCGATAAAATATGCACAAAGCCGCTCAGATTTTATAAGCAAAACATTGGTTGACAAAACATTGGCGAACAGCGGCCTACGTAACTTTTAATGGAACAAATAGCAAATGCATACCGAACGTCACAAGATGTTTCCGACCTTTGATTTGAAGTAAAGCATGGAAAACCGTCGTGTGCCTTGCTGTGCGCCTGACGTACGCCTTTTCAATTCAAAGTAGGCGAACCGAGACTGTTTAACATTTGTTTGACGCCTTGCGCTAGATTGCAAGCGTGGAAAAGCGTTGCCAATAACAAAACCCGTCTGACAGATGTGCGACAGCCAGTTTTGACACAAAAAATCGAAAAACGTTTGCAAAAAGCGTTTGTAAAAACGAGGTGGGTTGTGATAACAACACGGTGGTTTTTAGTGTGTTGTTTATCAAATAACACACTTGAGTGTTCAAGCAAGCGGAACGCCTTGTCTGGGCTTAATGGCTAGGTGCGCGTGGAATTGAACTTTTGTCGCACGATATGGCAACCGGTTCTGATTTGTTTTGGTTGCAAAAAAAAAAAAAAAAAAAATTCAGAGTTAAAATTGAAATGTTTTGTGGAACGCCAGACAACTTAAACACAAAAACATCTCATTCTTATCTGTGGAAGAATAAAATATTAAGATATTCGCTTACTAACTTTTGTCCAAATTTAAGTAAAGTTGGAACACACCAGCAAATTCATACTGCTTTTTCTGTGTGGGAAAGCGTCTGTGTTTTAACATTTCAAGACGTTTAACCCTCTGAAGACTGTGAAATGAGGATAACATTTTTAACTGACCACAATATTAAAATTGATTGTCCTTATAAACTGAACGGGCAAGAAAACGGAACTTTAGCTCACGCTTTTTACCCCAGACGTTCTAGGATTTGTGGCGATATACACTTGGATGACGAGAATTGGAAGCCAAACAAAACGGGACTAGGTCAATCGCTGTAAAATTTTACTAGTGTAACGGTACACGAATTAGGTCAAAGTCTTGGAATTTTTCCAAGAATTTTTCCATTCAAATGAAAAAGATTCAATAATAGCTCCATTTTGCAAACACGGTCTTTCTATTGACAACAAACATGAAATACTTGGACAAAGTGACATTCACTTGATTCAAGAAATGTACGGTCAACCAAAAAGTATTTTGTTCAATTCCAAGACAGCGAAAGTCGCGGTCAAACAAAGCCCAACAGAATCACTGAAGGGGCAAGGTATTTTCACTTGGAAGCTAAAACATTTTGGAGAAAATTTTGACGAGAACTTTCAAATGTTGTTAGCAAAACTTTCTGAGAAAAATATGCTAGAATTTCTGAAGCGAGAGTTTTGAAGTCTGGAGGGTTTGTGACGTTGCTCTGTCTTTTGAGAAAATATCCCCAGTGGTTTTGAAATCGATAATTAATTTATTTGAGAAAAATGGTAATAGTGGAGATTTGTTAGCGTTTCAGTGCATTTTACTTTGCTGTTTTTGTGATAGCTAGATGGACAAATTCATTTCCATTGTTTTTGGAAATATTGTGAAATTGGTTTTGTGTTTAGGTCAGATGAAAAAGTAATCACGAGTGTTGTGAGAGGGTTTGGAAAGAATTTGAAATTGACTGTGATTGTCTTTTAGACGCAAATCAAGGAGTTGTGAGCAAGAGGAAAGCGAACTTGGCTCAACATTTATTTTATCTTTTTTCCCCAAAACGTGGAAATCCCCGCGAAATTGTCCATCTGGCTATTTCAAAGATTTGCAAAGCAAAATGCGGTTTAACTGACAAAACCTTACTACTTGTAATCACAAAGCCGTAACAAATTACGTCACGCGTGATACCAAATAGCCGGTGAGATAAAAGAAAAATTTGCATATTGTTGGTCTGCCAGTTGAAGGTGCGAAAACTGCTTCTGAAGCTATTCCTTGCAGAAAATAACTTCCATGAGTCACGCTAGTCGTAATGATGTTGATAGGTGGAACTGACGTACTTGTATCTATTGTTGATTCAACCTGCAGAACGAGAGTAGCTACTGGCAAAGGTTTTTGCAATCTATGATAAATCAAAATGATCACGCTAAATAAATTTTCGTATAATTTCACAAGTTAAAGTTGTGGATATTTACTATCAAAGAAATTGAACACAAAAGCTTGATCGGCGATGTCAAAAACTTGAAGGTACAAGTATCTCGGAATATCATGATCCCAATGTATTTAATCAAATTGTTTCGTCGGGATCCGCATGGTTTCGATTAACGTTATGGAAATGTGAATCCTCTTTTTAGGTGAATCCTGTGAATCGTCTTTTTAAAAACCCATAGGAAATTTTTCTGCTCAATGTAAGGCTTTGTTACTGCTCGTGATTGTCACCATCAACCTTTTATTGTCAACAGAAAAAGACAAAGCTACTGAAATATACTGTGCCACATACCTTGGTCAAACTGCTGAAGTTCTTAAAGCGATGTTTAGGAACCCGCTCAGGTAACTCTTAAAACTTGACTCTAATGGTTGACAACTATCAAACTGGCAACTAAAGTTTTAGGATTGTTCAACAACTCAACAATGATTTTCAAGTTCATCTGACCCGAAAAAAGCTTATGGAATTTCGAAACATATTGCATATCATTTTTTTCAAAAATAAACATATTTTCCGTGGGTGGCACGCAAGGCGAATCGTGCTGAAATGACAAATTTCCATTTACAGGTTCAACCGAGATTAACTATGAGGCGAGGCGTCTATCGATTCAGCTTGTCTTATCAGCGAATTCTCTCGTGAGACGCAGTTTTGAAGCTTGCTCGTCCGTTAAGAAAAATGTCACTGGAGACCAGCTCTTGCACAACAGCATAACTTTTGTTATCACGCGTTAGGAACTCACTGCAATCTTGGCAGCAACCTTCCCCCTTTAGTCAAAAATACAAAAACTACTGTATGGATAATTCGATAGGACTTCTCCAGAGGAAGCTTCGAAAAAATCATCCACTGAGGGAATCAGGTCAATAGTGTGTTTTAAGTCTACTTAAAATTTAGTTGAAAACTTATTACGCATAATTGGCCAAAGGTTTCCTCAGCAGGCTTAAAAGTTACATGAATTACTAAATCACAGTTTAATCTCCGAACAGAACAAACTACAATGGCCGTTCAGATCCATCAAAACTGAGATTAATTTTTACTTGCCTTGATACGAAAGTTGCTTAGATATAAATTGTTTGTCGTCACTGTTGCCAAAGTGATAAAAGGAAGAGTTGCTGCGCTCGATATTTGATATGTTTTGGAATCTCTGAAAGTATTCTGTAGTGATACGAGTTCATAGTTGAACATAAGTTCTCAAAAAAATGCACAGCTTACGTATAGGTTTCTCCATAGTTTATCAAAATGTATGGTTCTTCATTGGCGCTGAATGACACCTGAAAAGAGTAGGAAGAAATACCACAATATAAATCAGTGGAATATAACTGAATTAAGCCTTTTCTGGAAAGAATTTAGGATATCACCCAACTTGAGCTTTTGTGGACAAGAATTTGGTTTTTCTTCCAAAAATGTTTCTCAGAGTTGTCCTGTGTGTCTTTTAGTAGCCTATTTTGATACTTTGTGACATAATCCATTTTTTGCTTTTTATTATTTTATGAAACGCTACACACCTGTAACACCCGTCACTTACCGTAAGTACAAATGTGACCAACATTTGATGTTTACAAAACAGTGTTGCAAAACTGTGTTGCAGTGCCTGAACAGAATGCCCTCTGATACAGAAACCAAAAACTGCTTCAAAGGAACTCATTTTGCGGGAAAATGCATAAAAATACAAATCCAACCGATCCATGCAACATTACCATATTACCAAAATAAAACCAACTCTCATTTCCATTTTTCCACATTTAGCCATTCCTGACTTCGATCCTCAACAAACCTCTGTGAATGTCCTAATCCATTCCCAACCTCAAAATATGACCATGCCCCCAAGTACCTTGCAGAACCAACGAAAATTTGCGAGAGAGCAAGTGAGGGCTGGTTTTACATGAAGTAGATCGATGTTTTCGTTGCTTGTGGAAATTCCAAAAACCTCATAAGCCTAACAAACTTTTTCACTGGCAGAAAACAAAAGTTGCCTGCTAAGAACGAAGCATTTGAAATACTGCGGTCACCGAAAACTTTGTTGCAATCTTCTGTTGGAAAAGATATGTTAAGCTTTTCTTTCAAACCAGAATAATAACAATGAAATTTCAAATCTGTTTCAAGACACCACCGTAACCTGAATCAAACCTCATCTCAGAAACAATGATCTTCTCAGTTCTACATCAGCACATCAGATAACTTCAGAATAATCCCAATTAACCTTGTTTCCAGTGTTGAACATATTATCCCCTCCGTTTGAAATAAATGATGCGCCTTCGCCGGCATCGTAAGTATAGTTGTACCAATCTGGAACCGCGGCAGTTAGTTCAGCATGATTGACGTTGACTAAATGGACTACTTTTTCTTCAATTCCTGTGAAAAAAGGCTTCCTATTTAAATAACACATAATTATAGTATTCCATGGACAACAAAATTACAATAAAAAGGTTGAATGGTCAATAACTGAAATATTCAAAAGCCCTGGAATAACACTGTGTGCACAGTGATGAGGTAACACTACTATAATACTAAGATATACGTTATCAAATTGTTATGCACGTAGTACATGTTTGTTAAAAATGATTTCTGGTAAAACTTTTAAATGATTTATATTTCTAAGCCAGTAGTTTCTCTCGATGCAAAAACAAGTATTTAGTATGTTTCCAGCAACTACTTTTGAAAAATTTTGCGCTGCAGAAATTTCATCCGCAAAATGTGAAACCAAATAAGTTGATAAGGCTGGAACACCTTCATTGTTTGAAATGAATATTGAAAAGGCGCTTAATTTTTGAACAATGCACTGATGAAAGAGCAAGCGGTTTGGCAAATGTTAGAGTCAGCCTAGATTTCCTTTTCCTGGTTGTGTATTTCAAATGCTGCCTGGAATTTTTATGATTTTTTTGCAGCGAGCATTTACTTTAATAGGAATTGCATTAGTGCACTATGGCTCTGAAAAATGACAATTTTTACGCCCAGGAAACACAGATCAAGTCTGTGGTAATTAGCAAAAACATGTAAATTCAGCTTTTTGAAATTATGTCTCATATGTTGTTTCTTCTATTGTGACAATCATCTGAAAACAACATCAACAGCAACGTCCAACAGTAACGCCCTTCAGCAGATACGAATCATGAAAAAACAAAAAAGATAGTGAAGGTGAAAGAAACTGAGATGCTTCTTACAGTAGTTGTGATATTTGTTGTAAAAGCTTTGAGAATTTGATTTTTAGCAAAAGCACAAATAAATCAAAACGACAAAAACTACCTACAGTGCATAGTGCGTAACCTTTCCTAGAAGTTCATCAACAATAGCTTGCACAGCCATGAGCAGTATCTTGTTTCAAGCAGTTTGGTACTGACGGTTCCATCGCTTTTCGTGTAAGTTTTGTTTTTTGCAGAAGATTAAACTTTGAGTAATGCATTTGTAAAAAGTGTTTGTGTTTTCGAAGATTTCGTTTGTGTTTATTTGTGTAATTTCCCGATACTTCAACCACAAAACAAATTGTTTTGTTTCACAATAAAATGCATTGCTATTTTACAATAACTTTATTGCACATATTTCAAAACTGCATTTACCTTTTGATGTAGATTTTGTTCTATAAGAGGACAAAATATTTTGCAGTAACGTCTTTATTGGCAAATTTACGCTTTAATGTGTTAAACTTTTGTCTCATAAAAATGCTGGTCGAGACGTTGCAGCGGTCGCATTTTCAGTTCTTTTCAAACAAAATTGCTTGTTTTGTCTCTGTGCATAGCTTTCAGATTTGGATACGGCCATGTAGTTCTGACGGTTTTGAGAAATCTCATAAACTTGTTCTTGTTGAACGGATTTATACATTTACAAAAGAGTATTTTAAAGCCCGCCAAACAAAAGCATGTTTTACTTACGGTGTTTGCAAATGTTATAAACGCAAATTGTAAAACGCATTTCATTTTACACAAACTGTGATACACAATTTTAAATCTGATAGTTTTTCCAACTGCGAACTTTTTCAGCATTGAGTAAAGTAAAAACGAATTTTGTCAAAAATTGGATTTGCATTTCGTATTTGGCGCAGGGCATATTCACTCTGTTGCCTACTCCTATCTAAGAGCCGGCTTATAAATCAAAATAAATTATTTGAAAGTCACGGATTGGCTTCTAAGTACGATTATTGGGCTATGCATAGGCATAAAACGTTCAAAAGCCTTTTTTGCGCAAAACGCTGGTGCAAGTCCCAACCGTCTGAACAAGCTTTTTTTTGTAAAAAAGCAGTGATGAAGTGGATTCCTGAAGTTATTCTACAACTTTTCGGGACGCAGTCCTGTCAAGGGTTTTCTATTTTCAATTACGTAAACCTACCTAGATCATCACTTTTGTGCAGCAAATTCTGCGCTCTACTGATGACAACGCAAAACCGAAATATTTCAATCTGAAGATGCAGCACGTAACTTTGTGTACATGCAGGCAATATACAAAGGCCTACTGCATGTACAACCTGTGCAAAGAAAATGAAGCCACCTACTATTCCTTAAAATTCAGACATAATGTCCAATGAGCGATCTGAAGATTATATTTAGGTACCAAGATACGATGAACCCAAAACTTTGTTAACAAGGGGGCCATTTCGCTGTTCACTTTATTTGCAATGTTTCTAATATGTATTATCATTGCTCCAATAAACGCAATTACCAATCCGGATAAAAAAAACTAAGTAATTACTTAAGTACTTGCTTGAAAACCTTTACTTATTATTTGATCAAGTAATTTTGCCGTTGCTTGGTATTTCAAGTAATTTGATTTTAGAACATTTAAGAATACTGAAGCCACGTCTGTTGCGGCAAACACAATAATACAAACGACATACATCATCACACATAAAATAAAGCATTGAGTGGAATAGATTTCTTGCCTGTGCAGAGCGCTTTGTGAGTCACAATTGTTGACTGTTATCGTGATTACGATTTGGGGCCAGAAGCTCTATCCATTAAGTTGAATCGCGGCCAACAGATGCGAATTTTTCCTGAATCGCTCATGATGTGATTTGAAAATTGCAGTGCGTTTGGTGTGCATGAATGTTTTTAAGTCTAAATATCGATTTATCTTATTTGTTTGAAATACTTAATTGCTCACGTAATCTGTTCGAAATTACTTATTACTAGGGCAACCAATTTTGTGACGTAGAAACTTAAAATTTTGACTTTATAATTTAGAAATTTTGACTTTATTTTGACCTTTTGACCTATCAATTTCGTGTGTTTTCGATTAAAATGCGGAATACTTATATAAAGGGTTAGAAAACAAACCGATAGGTTTGTTCTGTTGAAATGAAACAAAAAGTATTTTTTTTGCAAAATCTGGCACAATATGTTTTAAAAATGTCTGTCTACTTTCAGTTCCATGAAACGAACCTCGTTGGTGCTTTGCACTGTGGGGATGTGCTTACAGTTACACCGCAAACCTTTTGTCACAGTTTTCAAAATAATTAACCCTTAGGTGTTGCGGCAAACTCAGAAGCATATTCATGCAGTATACTTTGAACTTCTGAAGAATTTGGTTGTTTAACCTTGGACTTGATATATTGATAAGCGCATTAATGACTACAGTAGAGTCAACTCTGTGAATATCATAAAGTTACAACACAATATATGCATAATGCATTGAGCATTTGCCCAACCAAGTAATGTAAGACCACTTGGTTGCATTGACATGCCTAGTCTACTTAATATGCAATCATCCGGTAGCGTAGTGGGATAAACAACATCATTACGTCAGAAGTTGCAACAAACCCATTACTATTTCAGAATTGCAACTAAACTTGCAAAAACATATCAAAATCTGTTGTTGTAACTACAAAATATCGATAACGAGAAAAAACTCTGCTGCAAGAAAATTTTGACCTAACGATAGATTTTGACCTAATGATAAATTTTGACTACTTTTTTGACATAATAACTTTGGAGTGCCTCATGGTATCAGCGTGAAATTTGGTTTGCGGCTTTGCATAAACGTTTGTGAAAGCAGAAAATTTTTGACTTTATTGACGTTTGATTGCCCTGCTTATTACTTAAACGATAAATTTTTGTTACTTGAACCCAGCCCTGGGTTGTGTCACTTTCGTGGAGACCAGTTTTACTGCACTAGTACACATCGCAGTTAAGACGGACAGAGTAAAAGCTTTTTTGAAATGCAGAAAATTGGTAAAATTCAATATATATACCTAGCATGTTCAAGCTTGTTAGTGAAGTGTGATCCCTGTATATTGATTGCAGTGATGATCCGTACTTTGTGAGGAAGCCATCCGAGGTGTGGTAAACAAGAAAACTTGATTTTTCTATATCTTCGACAGGAACATCATTAGGGACGTGAGACATTAAAACGTCGGAGGCCTGTTACACAAGCAATAGGCTTTGAAACAACTTTTATCATAATCCTTTTGTCTTTAGTAATCAACGAAAAGATTCGACACGATGTAATCTTTTCAAACCGACGTTTTAAACTAGTTTGATTACGTATCGGTTAGAACAAGAATTTGAATGCAAGGTACTGCCTGGTTTTCGCTCGTTAACACTGCTTATTAGACACCTATTTACAAAACATAAGCATAAGATGGATCAACGAAACGGAAGAGACAATACCAAAGCGTAGAAAAAGATGGCTCTTTGCTACGCATTTTTCTGTCATTGTTTCCGCTCAATGCGGAAGGCTTCAACCAATCGGGCCCTTCTTCAAGGCTCTTCAGATAAAATTGGGCACGAATGCGTGAAATTTTACGGATGCCAACTCCTGGTTAACTCGAAAATATTGCATATAAGGCATTTCAGCACTGGTACTGAAAACCAACCCCAAACCAACCAAATTTGCGGCTCAGACATTCATTTAGATTTTAGTTAAATATGAGAGCGTAGCATCAGACACTCATTTTAAAGAAGAAACGGAAGGCAACAGGATTAACTACAACTCGAAAAATCATTCAATGTTCTCTACGTTTTTGTTTTTTTTCAAAAATTTACAATACTGTTTAAAAGCACAAAGTTTATATTGAAACATTTGAAGATGATTTTTCTTTGTTCATACCGGTAAAAAATACGCCTTGCTTTTGAAATCCTCAGAGGTTGAACTTTCAACACTTCCAGTGGTTTTTGTGTTTGACCAAAGAGGTGGACCTGTTCAGATTTTAATTTCGAATTTTTATTATTTTAATTTTTCTGCGTCAACTTTAAAGAAACAACAATGCAAAACAATACTAGGAATGAAAATATGCCGTATTTGATTATGTAAACGGTAAAATACGTTGTACCACGTGAAAATTTTGCATGCACGTGCACTACTTCACAGCCAAAGAAAGTGCTCGGTGAGGGACCATACTCATAAGTGTGCGACATGGGATGAGGGGAATCGGATTCAGCATGCTGAAAAATTAGCCAATAATTGGGCAAAAATTTTCAACATTTAAGCAAAGTATGCAGCTACATTCACATGCAAGTGAGGTAATGTCAATTTACCCAATAAGGCAAAGTAATGGCCACATCAACGGCAAAATAATGGCCAAAACGGCAAAAAATGTGGGACTATTTTGCCGTTATTTTTTTCCCCTGATGGCAAAACAGACACTGCCCTTGAGTGAACTGGAATTATGTGATAATTCCAACAGCCTTTTTAGAATGTGGGCCTACTAAAGAACTTTATTCCTTCAAGTTTCAGGTAAAATTTGAAACATTTGAGTAAACTAGGAGCATTTGTGTACCGTCCCACAGCTTCAATAAAATCTGGGCAAATGAGAAAAAGTCCATTCAAGCTTGGGTTAAAATAAAAACATTTAGATAAATTGGAAGCATTTGGGTGAAGTCCACCAGTCAAATAAAATTTTGGCAATTTGCAACAGCTTCATTCGATTGTGGGCAACTTCGAACAGTCTTGTTCAAAGCAAGGCTGTATGGAGTAGCTCCACTGAAATTTTAGGAGACTACATTTACAAATGTCTGGGTGAACTACAAGAGCTTTACTAAAATTTTGATAAAATCGGAATCATTTTGGTACATTTCAACAATTTCAATGAAATTTGAGCAAAATGGGACAACATCATTCAAATTTGGGTGAAGCTAGAAATGTTTCCATAAATTGGAAAAATTTGGGTAAATTCTAACAGACTAAATCAACTCTGCCCAAAAGCCAATAGCTCCATTTAAATTTGGGCCAAGTGGCACATCTTCATTCAATTGTGGGTAACTTCAAACAGCTTTTCTCATTTTTGGAGAATTTCAAAGAGCTTTATTCAACTTTGGGGAGCTTCAAACAACTTCATTCCAATTTGGGTAATATACAACCGCTTCATTATATTTGCATACACTTAGAAACATTTGGGCAAATTCCAACAGCCCCAATCATATTTAGGGAATAGAAACAGCTTCATTCAAAATTGGGTACAACTGGAACCATCTGGGCACATTGGAAGAATTTCATTCAGGTTCACATATTTTATAAATATTTGGGAAAATTACAATAGAGCAAATCAAATTTGGGCCAACTGAAACAACGTTATTCAAATTCGGATTGAGTTACAAACATTTTAAAATTAGCAATATGTAGTAGTAACCCACCATTCCTACTAACCCTAATTTTTGTAAACCTCACATTGTTGATGCTGCAAAATGTGCAACTAAAATGTAGCTATAGCTGCAAAAAGTTGTGTGGAAGTAATGTGGTGTAGCTGTGATATGATACTGTGCAGTTTTCGTGTTTCGATCTTGCTTGATGTTGTGAGATTTGCAAGTGTGAATCTGTATCCATGAAGTATTCATGAACAGAATTAACTACGTACTGCAGCTGTAATATGTTGTGTGGCAGAAATGTAGCTGTAATTTTATACTGTTTAAGTTTTCATATTTTGTTTGTTTCATGAAATTAATTCCATATGTTGCATTCTGCCAAATTTTAATGTTTTCAATTTAACGCTGTGAAGTTAAGTTTCCATGGACAGTAGCAACTGGAGCCTACTATTTATTGCATTGCATATTTCACTAATGCTCATGCAATCCAGTGAAGCATTATTAATTTTATAAAATGTTTTTGTCGAGGTTTAAGTCATTTGTCATTAGAAATGTGCATTTGTACATATTCCTTGGTAGTTGATCATATAGGCTGCAGTATTTACGTGTATCAGTCCCATATTGCTATTTTGTCTTAGTATGCTGTGCTCAGTCCACATTTAACTGTAAAAGTAGAGTGGATTTTTGGTTTTGATAATGTGACTTCAGAAGCTGTAAATGTTTAAGTAAGTTTTAGTCTTTTAAGTAGAACACATTGCAGTGAAGATTGCCCAATGTGGAAGTCTAAACTATATGATGTGTATCAAATTGCCTCCTTTCCCTCTTCTTACTTGAGACTTGACTTGTTTGCAGCAATGTAATACTTTAGATCGTAACCTGATATTTTACTCCTTTTACCGATTGACTGCGATTATGGCTAACAGAAATGCACACATCTCTGCTAGAGAAAAATAGATCTCAGCTATTAGGCTGATTGCGTTGGAAGAATAAGTTTAGAACGTATATAAAAACTTGAAAGATTAAAGAAGATGCTGAACAGCACTTTCCCAACGTGGTGGCATGAACAGCAATTTTTTGGGAATTTATTGTAATTAGCTAACATTTTCCAACACAATAAATATTACCATTGTTCACATGTGGCTATGCAGAATAATATTGATTGCCAGTTGAGGGCATACGGCTTTGAAACCCGGTAATTGGCAATATAGGCTTGCAGACACATTGATTTGTTTGCAATTTTAAGTTTTAGTCTGAACATTAAGACTTGCTGTTTATACGTTATTTAGGAAAAACAACATCAAATTTGGGAAAAAATTATTTGCATCCCCAAAAATATGCACTCCCGTACACCTATGACCATACTAATTTGAAAAACTAAAAACCCATATTGCTCTTTCGAGGAATAAATGCACGTTTCACAATCACTTGGTCCTTATAATTTGCTTTTTCCCTCTATCGTAATTTTGTGAAATGCACGTAACTATTGCGTTGATAATTTAAATATCATTCTTGCCTTCCAAAGCGTAAGAATCGATAGTTAAGGACCATTTATCGCCACTTGAACATTTGGAAATCATGCTATCCTCGTGAATTGACGCTACCATTGTCCATCCACCTCCATCAGATACCATATCGCAGTAAACCTGAAGAAAAAAAATTCTGATGCTTTAATGCGAAGGAAATGTGTTATAGCCACATTTCCGGCGCTCGTCCGTTACCATATGAAATATAACAAAATAAGGTATCAGAGGCGCCTACTTGTCGATTGAAAAGAAGTTATACGAATTTAGTGAACGCGTTGTTTGGATGAGCACTGTTTGCAAAGGTGCTTGCCAAATATTTTGCACAAGGACAAAATGAGGAATAAAGGTTGCTCTAATCAGCTGTAGTTAACGCTCTGTTGCAACTCGTAGATAAATGTTCGCCGAAAATGTTTTCCAACAATTGTGTACGTAATTATTCACAAGAATTACTTAATAGATAGAAAATAATTATTTCATACAAATTTTAGGCTTCGATCTGCCACTGTCTGCCGACACCAATATCCAATTTAGTCAGAAATTATGTGAATGCCTGCCAGACAGTTTTAGTTTCTTTAAACAAAATCAATTTTTTGGAAATACAATGCAAAGTGTTACTTTTTGAAAGGCTTATGAACCAGGTAAATGCACTCCATCAAAACATCATCTCAAGATCAATGTTGCTTACGTATTTGGATCAATGCCCTGAGAATGCAGCAGGCTAGTAAATAGTTGGGAGATACCGTAAGAAACACATCTAGCAATCAGATGCTGACCGTGGTAGCATTGTTGCGGGCCCCTTTCACATGAGGGAATTTATTGCGGGCCACAGGCGTTTTTGTGACGTAACAATAAGCTACTGCGACGTAACAAATCCCTTGATTTTGATAAGTTTTTTGCGATAACACGGGGTGATAACGAGTCCTATAGTTGCACGCAGTGTTGCCAGCTTGCATGGCTGTAAACCAAATCTAAAAAATTGACATATATTCGAAGCGTTTGTTACACAAGTTTTTAGGTGGTAAGCCCATAATACAAACAACAGGTATAGATTTGGTGTGTTTTGATGGCAAATACACTTGAGCCTAAAAAAAAACACTAAATATTTAAAAATTCTACTTACGAACATTTTACATCGCGGGCCACTTAAAACAACCTCGTGGGCCGCGTGTTGGGCAGCCTTGGCGTACATGCACTCACATGCATTATCACCAACAACACAAATAACTTCTGTGACGTTTTGAGCTTATCAATGTTTTCGCAATTTTTTTCTCCGCCTTTTGCCGTTTATTATCAGCATCACCAATTTTAATAAAGTGAAATATTGCAAAGGTTCTGATCATCTTGTGAATTTTTTGGTGTTCATCAATGGACAACGTTTGAAGTAGCAGATCTCAAAAAGTCTTATTTCGGTGGGACAAAAAATTGGACTCTAAAGTTGTGACTTTGTGTTTTGCGAAATGATTTTTATTCCACAAGTGCACTGTTGTGTAATAAAAACCGTTTTACACGCCACAGTTCAACAAAGTATGTTTGGTGTATGCTTCTATATCCAAGGATAGTGCTACCTTCTGAAACATTGTTACTCACAGGATTGCAAGACTGAGTTGTGAAATCTGCTATACCTTATTTTTGTCTGACCTCCTTCAGAGCAAAAAGTATCATGAGCTGCATTTTTTCAGAGAAACAGGATGCTTCTTTTTAAAACGCCTCATTTGCAATGTAAATCCAGTGAAAACAAAGTCTCTTTTATTATATACAAACACCCTAACACAGTGGTTCTTAAGCTTTTTTTACCATGGATCACTAACCCAAATAGAATAACACTAACTAATTGTGCTCTCATTGACCATATCTATACAAAGTTTCCAGCTGAGGAACTTACCTCGTGTATCTTGGTAAATGATTTATCTGATCCCGTGAATGTGTTTCTTTTCATAAAATACGGGCCATTCCAGAAATAGAAGACAAAAGAGTATACCAGGTATGACTATTGCTAGTTTGACTCAGCTATTTTAACTAAAGTTAATGATGTAGTGGATGAACTCCGCAATCCACCAAAGAAAGCCAAGTGACTCTCTAGTGTTAGGCATTCTATTACTCAATCAGAACTTTGAAAACAGGCCCTATAAAGCAGCTGGCAACAGCCAAGAAGAACTTGGCACACAAACCATGAATTACTCCAGGCCTTCTTAAATCAATAAAACCCAAAAACAAGTTGTATAGAGCCCTGGTATGTTCCAGCTTCAAAAATCAAATGGCCCATGAGAAATACAAAACTACGAAACATAGAAACAAAATAACTCATATATTGGGGGAAAGCAAAAGAAACTATTATCAAACAAAGGGTACTGCAATTTATTGAACGACATTCATCGAAAGACAATTTATCGAACGACAGTTTATCGAAACGACAAGTTATCGAAACAACAGTTTATCGAACCGACAATTCATCGAACCGACAGTTTATTGAACCGACAGTTTATCGAAACGACAGTTCACCGAACCGACAATTTATCGAAGGACAGTTTATCCAACAACAGTTTATCGAATGGCAGTTTATCGAACCGACAGTTTATCGAACGACAGTTTATCGAACGACAGTTTATCGAACCGACAGTTTATCGAAACGACTTATCTAATTCAACTGTCGCAAGACATTATTACGGCGTGGTCATCACGCTGCGGATGCGCGACTTTTCGGTCTAGCCGTTTCGGTCTGAGTCGTTTCGGTCGGGCTATGAAATCTTGCAAAAATCTTATATGTTCAGTTTTAATGCAAACGTACTTAAATCAGCAAAAGGTTTTATTTAAAAATACTACAAACATGATCCAAGATCCAGCAGTTAATCAGCATGGGCGTCCGCAGAAATTTTTCCAGGAGAGATGCAGTGTTGACATTTGGTTTATCCTTTTTCAGGTTGCGAACGATGCGGTGCAAATGGACCTTAATAAAGGCTTTACCGTTTCTACACCACAAAGCAAATTCCCCATCCTTTACGGCTTTTGCTGAATTGGGGTGTCATCCAGTATCATTATTACTGTGAACTGCAGACGACTGAATCTTAATTGGACTTGAACTATCCACAACTGCATTTGCGGTGATGACATTAGTCTGTGCTGGTTGAACCTCACTTCTCAAAATTTAGTCTGAAATGTTTTCTACACTTTGGCTATCAGAAATGCTTTTTCTCTTCATAAACTACATAATATCCATTTTTCGATCACTTTCTAAAATTAAGTCATATTTCCAGAATAAAATCAACGACCAGAACATCAGTAGTGGTGAAAAAACACGGACGTTAAACACTCTTGCAAAACTCTTTCAAGCAATGAGAAGTAGGCCTGTAAGTTGACAATGCCTATCGGGAAACGTAACGTTAGAACATCAAGTAGGCTTAAAAATTGCGCAGATGAATTATGAAAACTCGCCAGAGCAAATACAGCTTTGCACTTGCTCACGTAGAAGTCAGAACTAAACCTTATGTATTTTTCTACAAGACTGCTTACATAACAAGCTACGCATTGTGAACAAAGAAGACGGCATACGCGTAGTTTGATTAAGCCAGTGTGTTCCAACTACAGGCCGGCGCGCTGCATGTGGCCCGTCATAGCATTTTCAGTGGCCCGCGGAACCATTCAGAAAAAATCTCCAAGCGAGGTTACATTTGTTTCATTGAATTACTTGTGATGGATAAAGTTTATTTGCACAAGAACGATGAATAATACCTTTACTGGGTACAATTATTGTTTTTGTTTTATCTTTTTATGATCAAATTAGAAAGTACAGCCCTCCCCTAACCCTCGATTTGGCACCCGACTGTATAACCTCACGTATTTTTACGGTGCCCCGGCTTTCGTTGTCTTGGAGACTACATCTGGCGCAATGAACTCAATAACGCCAAATAAATCTGTCTATCTTTCAGCTAAACGCAACCTTCTCAAAGTGGCCCTTGAGCCAAAATAAGCCTAATTTGTCCATCCCTACAATAGGTAAGTGTAATTACTGTAGAACAAGCATAACATTTTTCAATAAAAATGTGAGCTACAATGCTAACGGTATTAGAGACTGTAAAGAGCTTCTGGAAATTAGTCAGCAACAATAGATTTCCCAAACTGAAAGATTTCGCACTAAAAATGCACTGGACGTTTGGAAACACATACAGTACATGTATGAGAGTACGTACATTTTCTACGTTGAAGCAAGACAAATCCACAGTAAAAAAATAAATTGAAAGCAGGCCCGTAACTAAGAGGGCGCAGGGGCTGGCGAAGACCCCTTGGGAAAAATTTTCTACCCCCTGAAAAATGTGTTGGACATAGTTTGAAACTATAGGGCATGTTTTAAAAAATTTGAGACCTTCTCAGACGAATCTTCGCCCCCCTGGTGTCCAAGCTGGTTACGGGCCTGATTGAATGGCAGACGAAACACAAGAGGATAGTCTTCGACTTGCTGCCACTAAACTGGTATTGCTAAGGAACGATAGTCTCAGAGAAGTCCCGACTACAAGCATCCCACTGATAGAGATTTGCAATAAATTTCTATTTGTTATTGTGTAATAATTTCAATGGATCAATCACGTTTCTACCCTTGTTTAGTTTTAAATCTTGTGAATCTGTTTTTTATATCTCATTTTGTTGGAAGTGGCTCGCAAGTTGTCACGGTTTTGTAAAATGGCCCGTAGGTAAAATGTAGATGGTCCACGCTGGATTTAAGCTATTCACTCAGGCACATTGGTTACCTCAGTCTCAACACTAATAATGATATTTCAAACTTGTGGTTGCATCGCTGCAGATTCACTCTGGCTTCTTTTCACACCGTATAAAACTACTTGGCTTACCGCTATCAGCAGTCACTGTCTCACTGCAGTATCTTCCAAGATATCTGTATTCAACAGCAAGCAGCAACATACGGCAAAACGACTACTATCTACTTAGAAGTGAAACATGTTATTGTTAACCTATTAAAGACCAACAGCAGAAGAATCCTCTCCAAAGTTCAGCCACACAACGGAGCGTACGCGAAATGCAAGCTCACACTGAATGACACGAAGTCCGCAAGCCTGGCTCCTGTGCAGTGTGAGCGTCTTACCTGCAAATAAATTGTCATTGCAAGAATTAAATTAATTAATCGAAATTGAGCGGCTGACTTCAGGTTTTCTAGAAAAGTTTAATTCTTAGACCCAATTTCCAGGGAGGGGAATGCCCGTGTTGCCCCCTGCAGACGCCCATGTTAATCAGTATGTACATATGATTGTCGTTATCATCAGCAAGCAAATTTAATCATTATCAACATTTTTATTTAAATACAAATACTTCAAACTCATAATTACAATTCAGATTTAATCGCAATCATGACTGCTTATAAGGAAGTTGGTATAACACTAGCTAGCGTGACATTTTGCCTGCCTATATCATCATTTAAATAAACAAATGCAATGAGTTATTTATGTACAGAAATGTCGTGACCGAAATGTCCCCAGGCCTAACCGGCCATACCGAAACAGGCCAGATCAAAACGGCTCAGACCGAAACGGCTCATATCGAAACGGCCAGACCGCATCGGCCAGACCGAAACGGCCAGACCGAATCGACCAGACCGAAACGGCCAGACCGAATTGGCCAGACCGAAAAGTTTTGTTCCGTTACGCTGCAATATACAGCTGCAGTCATAACTCTCTACTTAATTTTCTCCAAGTGCAAAGTACGTTTTTATCTTAATTTAGTATCGACCTGTAGTTAGCAGAAGTCAGAACTAACAAAACCAGAGGTCAAAACAGCAGTGAAGCAAGCAATTGTGAATGATTGCAACATAGTTTAGACATGGAATTCACTTTAAGTGAGAAGGCAAACGGAAGTGGCTATGCAATTTTTTTGTATGTCAGTAACAAAATTCAAAATGGTGATATTTACTGAAAATGTGACGAATACGTCAAATGTGAAAGTTGTATACTATCCACAGTCGAGGAAGACAGCCTCATGAAAGCGCAATCTGAACGCAGTAATTATATAAGCAGCTACCTTCGAGCAGCGAAACAGAACTTTTGATTGAAGCAAAAATAAACGCATTTTTTCTGCTTTAAGACATTTGCTATCTTCATGGTTTATCTTTTGCAAAAATTCGGCTAATATCTAATATTTCGCTTATTAAAATGGACGCACATTTAAACTTTGCCATGGCGCCACTTTGCCAAGTTACGCCACTGGTAAACGGTTGAACTCCTCAGCAAATAAAATATAACTTATACACAGAGACCATAACATATTCCTGTAATTAGTTGTATTTGCTATAAGGAATATAGACACATTCAAATAGTAATGTCATCATAATTTGTGCAATGTGCATAGTAATGGCTAACCAAATTGTAAATATTACAAAAAAGTTTCACAACATACTACAACTACAAGCATGAAGCAACAATTTATTTCAAAATGTATGAAACACATTTACTTTGGATGGTACAATAAGGTATTTATGGCAAGTCATGTGTTACTGGTGTTCGAAAGACAACGTTCTATCAAAACATCAAATATCCAGACTTTTCTTGTTTAAATAACGCAACGTGCTAGGTACAACAACAATTTCCATGCTTTTATTGAACCAAATTCGTCTATCATTTCATAAAATTCAACTTTCTCTGTTTCACCCTTTTCTGTGCTCATCAAAGTTACAGTAGATCACACAATCTCTTATGGCTCATTGAGGCTCGGATGTACGAAGTGATCAGTTTCAGTTTACTGAAATATCGCTCACAACATGCAACCAATACTGCTATCGTCAACATTATTTTCAAAGCAATTCAAAGATTTCGAAACACGTTTTCATCACCATACTCAAGCCCTAAACAAGACTAACAAATCTCTTCTTTGATGAGTTAACAATTATGTTCAACTGGTATGGTAACGATACTAGCTGCAGATGTTTCAAGGACTAACCAAGGTTCTCTCAGTGGTGTGCAGAGATCTTATAATACCCGGGCGAATGCTTGATTGTATGCTCCCCTACCAAACTCTAGTTTTGAGCAGTGGCCTATGGTTGTTATTGCTACTGTATAAACGCTGTTTGTGACGCCAGAATATGACATCATATTCATGTTTGCACACCAACGTTTTGGCGAGCTTTGCTGACACACCGTGCATATTATTCTACACGCACTCTCCTTACTTGTTGTTGTACAATGTGTCACTGTAATGAACATAAATTATCAGCACTCCAAGTTTGGAGACCAGAGCAAAACACAGCACTCAACGCTAAGGTAGAGCAGTTTGTAACTGTAAAAATATTACGTAACACGCTAAAACAGGGGAGTAGAACACACTCGGTGCTGCGTCAGCGTAGCTCACACAGTGACACAGGAATGTAGCCAGGCTTTAAGGTTTGGAGGGTCAAAATCCGTTTTTAGGGGGGCAAGAATTTTGTTTTTATGATATGTTTTAAAAAATGTTTTCTGGGCACAACGAAATTTTGAGGGAACTTCCCCCGAATGCCCCCTCGTGGCTACAGGCTTGAGTTCACAACTGCAAAAGTCTGCGCATTAAAACAGTTGAGTAAAACACATTCCACTCTGCGACAGGGCAATTCGCAACTGCAAAAATGAAAGGCTGCGCATTGAAACAGTGGAGTTAAACACACTCATCACTACGACAGGGCAATTTACAACTGTAAAAACCATCAGGCTGTACGAATGTATCTTCGAATAGCAGTCGATCAAAGAATGTATGCGGCTAGGATGGCGGAAAACCAGGGTTGACAATTTGAAAATTGCTAAACTACACAAGAATTGAGAATGCGCATTAGGTACGCAAAAACGTTTGCTTGTTTATGTGGCGGTTTTATGCACAACTACTGGGGAGACAGAACAGATACAGGCTTACGTGAACGGTTATGATCAATCCGCCTGAACTGCCAAAAATGACGAAGCTCGATATGATGCACATATTGCAAGCACAGGTGTGCGGCTGTAGTAGCGCACACCTAGGGTGCGCACGTCTGTCACATCAAAAAACGAAACGGGAAACTAGTGGTGCATCAAAAAGTCAGCTGAATCAAGCAAGTTGGAATAGGACAGTTTTGAAATGTGGCTCAGAAAATCAATTAAACGTCCATGATTATCTGTCAATTTTTTGCGATTATTTCTTGATTGCACTATCTGGAAAAAGTCACATCACTATCAGTTTGACTAGGTGTGCGCCGCACACCTAGCGTATAAGTCCCTGGTATTGAAGAATGTGAGAATTACTGGCATTTGAATAATGCGTGAAAACGGTGTTGACAAAAAAACAAGTTTCTAACAATTTAATCCATGCAGCACGTGTTAGCAGTCTTACAATAGGAAAAATCATGTAGTTATTTTAATTTTTGTGATTACACTTTGGATGCCTCCCTGCCTTGGATGCCCGGGGCCTTCGCCCCATTCACCCTCCTCGCTCTGCACGCCAGTGGGTTCGTTCACTTAGTCTTTGGACTGAGGCACTGTGTTTAGCCGTTTATCGTGGCAATACCATAGGTAATTTCATGGTTTATCACTACCGGATTGAAATAATTTTATTGCAGCTATTCGGGCACCCAGAAAATTTGTGAGGGTTTTCTATAATTAATGTTATTTTTTTTGAGGTCAACATTGTTGCTTAACAGAAACAAGCTTAAGGACCTGAACAGTCATTTGTGTCATATGAGACTCATACTGAACAGGTAATTGGTGTAATCAACAGCTTAATCGAATCTGAAAGCACTTGGAAAAATTATATTCCTATTCGTATTCTGAAGCTGTGCAAAAATATTTTATCCCTCTTCCTGGAACAAACATTTAATCTCTGCGTAAAAGAGGGAACATACCCTCAAAGCCTGAAGTGTGCAGAAATATGTATACACGAACATGGGCGTCCGCAGAAATTTTCCAGGGGGGAGCAGCGTCGACATTTTGCTGATCATTTAAGGTTGGATTTTCGAAAAACACTTTACCCTTTCTTCATCACAAAGAAAACACCTCACGTTACGGAGACAATCACAAAATGTGCTTCGTTGGCAGAAACAGCCCTGCATATTACGATGATTTACACAGTAGGCCATCTGCCAAATTTCAACGCAGGGCACTTGTCTTCAAGCATGCATTGCCGTGATATTTAAAGAAAGAGTCATTGCCATAGTCTTCAACGAAACCAGATGGGCCGCAACCAGCTGATATTTTCAGACGGGGGGTTACTGTAGCTTGATTCTGTACCCGGGGGTGTAGTGCTAAAAAAGAGGTGTGGGAACGCCGTTCCTGAAAAAGAGGTGTGGGAACGGCGTTCCGGCCTTCCCATACCAAGTAAAAAAGGAAGACTGCACCAAATAGTTAGAATGAAGTGAGCATTCGCCTACAAGAATTTCCACGCTCTTTCTTCCTGTTTCACTGTAGACTTTTCACTAGCAGTGCGAGTTAGTGCAAAAAGGTGTGGGAAGGCCGTTCCCGCGTGTTCCCACCCACTACACCCCTGGCTGCACCAAACAACTGAACATGTTTTTGAAACTTTCGGAGGAAGGGCATATGCCCGGTTGCCTTCCCCCTGGTTGCGGGATCTTCTAGGAAGACTTGTCAGTGTCACTTAGAAACAAGAGCTGCAAATGTATGGGATCTCGTCCAATGCGATCAGTGAAACCTTGCTTGTCTTTGCTAATTTTTTCACGGTGAACGTTCATCATACACAAACTGGACAAGTAAACCTGTATGTTGACCAGTTTTTTTGCTGAGTCATTTCGGGTATTTTTTTCTGAGACATTTTGGTCACTGAAATATTTTGGTCATTGTCTCGGAGTTGTATTAAAACTCGCCATAACAGTACTTTTAGCCTATATTTTCAGACATTCTGGCCGAAACGACCTAATATTTTTCGGTCTATGACCAAAAAAAACAGATGTTGACAAGGCTATACGGACAACTTACTAATATTGAAACACCACGCAGGCTTTAAAAAATTGAGCAAATGAATTATGAAAACTTGTCACAGAAAATATAGCTTTGCACTCAGTATTCAGTCAGAAGTCAAAAATTAAACCTTAAGACATATTCCCACAAGCCTACATATACCTATTCTAGTAAGCCACGTAGTTTTATACTGCGTGAAAGGAAGCAGGGGCTGATATAGCCAGTATGGTTAGGTGGGCGATTTTGGAAAAATTTGATAGTCAAGTCTCATTACGGGTTCACTACTGTAAGAGAGATGAAGCATACTTCACAACACTGCTGTGACAAATTAATGGACCGCAAAATAGCCTTGTATCGTGAATGCTCTTTTCTTAATTGCACAAAATCATGGTGAATAAAGTTTATTTCGTTAGGTTTAGGGGGGAGATCGCCTCAATCCTCCCCTAGATTCGCCCCTTACTTTGACACAAAGGAACAGGATTCGAGCAAAGCACATTTCTCTGTGCGCCAACAGCAATCACAATCCGTCAAAATACGCCGAACTCAATTTTAGTAAATAGCTCTAACATTTCTGTGTTGGCCGTTGAGACACATTGGGATACTTGTGTGCGACAAGACGTGAAAACATCAGACTTTTCTGTACTTCCTGTTTGTTTTTCGCAAAATGATGTCACTCATATCTGGACCTGTAGTCAATTTGGATACCTCCCTTCCTGCAAAAACGCTGCTGATTTCTGCGGCTCTCAATTGCTTGCAATGCTCAATCGGAGTAATGCAGTAGTGTATTCACAAGAAGACCGAAAAGAACACAAATATGTTGTAAAAACGCGCTTTTAACGTAAAGGAAACAATTCTCCAGAAAAAAATTAGTCCCTTAAAAACTACTTGCTGGCTACGCCCCTGCAGAATACAAGCAAAAACTATGCTTTTACAAAACCTAACCTAAATTGAATGTACATAGTAATTACTATCCACAAAATAGCTCAGCTTTATCTGAAGTTTAGATTTTTCAATTTTTCAAGAAAATGCCTAAAGGTACAATTGTACATATATCGTCTGGTAGCATTGTAAAATTATACCGTCGCTTAATTAATGAGAATAATACTCCATCCCAAACAAGCTCCACTAAATACTTGGCCGTGTACCTTGATGATAAGCTTACCTGGTCAGACCACTTTATCAACCTTGAGAAAACTGTATCTCACGCAGTGTTGTAATTTTCTTTACAATTAGACACTATCTGAATGAAAGCGCTGTAATGTAGCACCGTCTATAGTCATTTGCAATATGCAATTGGAGGTTGGAGTGGACTTGGCAAGACAAGCCTTCAACGGTTAAATGTATTGTACAACAAGATAATTAGAACTATGGTTTATAGCTCCTTTAGGTCTAATTTTGCCAAACTATATAAACAGCTTAACTTCTTAAAGTGTATGACATATATAACCTAGAGTTAGGTAAGAATTCAAATTCACGTTGAACCCAAATGTGTTAAAACATACCAATAATCACAGTTATAATAAAAATATGATCATAACCAAAAGCTCAATCTTTGAAAGCACGTAAAACAAAAATGAGGGCCCCTCAAAGAAGGCAATTTAGAAATGACAGCCCCATTTGCATGCTCTTGCACACTCACTAAGACCACAACTGCTGACAGCTCCTGCGAGCTGAAACTGATACCACAGTATTCTCTTTCCTAGTAGTTGGTGATCTCTAGGGTAACACTTCTCAAGCAACTGACCGCGAAGGTTAACTCTTACAATTTGCCGTTAAATACTGTGCAGTTTTTGAAATTTAGCTGATTTTCTTTCGATTCTATCGGAAACGTTAAACATAAAAAATTATCGGTAAACTTTCGTTGCAAGCCGAAAAAGGTTATGAAGATCTGCTCTTGTCACTGTAGTGAACTCAGGTTTCCTCTTACCTGATTACTTTTGTATAAGTTATTTCCACTGAAGACAGAGTAACTTAGTTATTTCTTACCCTGTTTCGCTTTAATATCTCCAAACTTTCATCTTTTTTGTAAATTTCCGCCAATCACCTTAAGTTACATTATTGACTGCATAAATGGTTAGTTAGACAGAATGTACTAATGCGGAGAAATTACACCTCTGCATTCAACACTTTGACAAAGTTTCGAAAGTGCAACAATTAATACCCCAGGACCGAAAGCAACAGCAAACATTCTCGAAAAATTGCAGTTGACTTTACGCAGAGAGTGTCCCCAAAATTGCATTAGCCTTTAGAGCCTTATTGCATGTTTAAATTTGATAGCACTTTGCAAGGCTTTGTCAAATAATGCCACATTGAGATGAGCTTTTTCCAGAACAAATCAAGCCATTATCTTTACTCCATATGTCACAGCTTCCAATTTCATGATTTTTCACTTTTTGCCTCAGCGTTAATCTCGGTAATGAATGAATCTCAACCTTTGAATTTTTTTTAGTGTCATACCAAGAACTACGTGCAGCTTACAGAAGAAAATCCGAGAAAGTTCAGGATGTCAATTCTGAGTAGACACAGTTCATTAAGAGGATCCCAAATGAGATGTGCCAACGAGTTATTGAAAACTTCGCGGCCAGACTTGAAATGCCTGCATAAATTGAACAGGGACACACACAAAATTTTACATTCCTTACCGAGATCGATACTGAAGGTAAAAGTGAAAAATAACGAAATCGGAGACTATGACGCAAGCAATGCAAACAATAAAGGGAACGACTTGACTTTTAAAGAAAAAAATCTCTCCAAGATATGCTATCAGTGGACAAAAGCATTATATAGAATATAGTCAAAATAAAAGCGTTGTATTTTTGGGGACGTTGTGTAGCAATAAAAGTGATTGCAAAAATTGACTACGGTTTACAAATGCATTTAACATCCACATACCTGGTAAGAAGGGTACTGTTTATCTGGCTGAATGGTGTATATTCCTGAGGTGTTAAATCCATCGTTCTTCCATTCTAAACATGAAATGTACCGTGTGGCTTCAATCGGATCGGTTTCGTTGCTTGAAGTTGAGTTTGTTGTTGATTCACTCTTCAAAACAAAAATTCAGTAAATTTCGTCTCGATCAAAGCAAACAGGTTGCTCACTATTTTTACTCACATCACTTTCAGGGATCGTTGGAGAAACATCTGCTGAGATATAGATTAAAACTGACATCACGACGCTAGTTGAGAGAAGAGCCAAAGTCACACACATAAATGCGAATTGAAGCTTTCCATTTTCCTTAGAAACTGCAAAAAGCTTTGCAAATTAACTTTACACTTTTCAGACTGCAATTAACTATTGTAGTTTCACTTTACGGTAATAATACGATGAAACAGTTTACCACACGTTTGACTTATTTGAGGTCGTGTACTGAAAGCACCCCAACCTAAACAGCAGCTTATAAACTAAGTTTCAAAGTAAAAACTGCCTTGAAGTGTACGTTTCACGGAACTCGTGGCTTTTCACGTATGGTTTGCGTAAAGCGATTTTGGTTATAATGTAATTCTATTTTTCGTTCCAGCTACACAAAGAAAACCCCTAAGTTCGCATTTGAACAATGGATCGTGATCTGGTACCGAGCGGTCTCTCGTGTGTTGGGTACATTTTATGTTACCTTTATTTATTCCTTGTAGATGCAGTCTTACAGTCAAATGAAACCAAAGTTAACCAGTAACTGATGGTACATGTCAGAAATAAGTTCATGACACTAGACTTGCAAACGTTTTCGAAGAATTAACCGAGCTGAGCTCTGCTTTGTTCGCTTTGGGATAATTCAAACCTGTACACATATCTGTATTCAAGTAGCTAGTCTCCAAAAAGCGACTGTTTTTTACGCAGCTTTTTTCTAAAGGAAGTCGGTTTCGCGTAATACTGCACATCTTTAGCATTTAATTTTAAAGGCCTCACTAGAATACCGCTTGCAAGAATACGAAGACAATTCCTGTTGACCTATTCCAACGACGCTTATCTGTTTGAGCTCCAGCAGCGTGTTTCGGTATATGTGGGTCCATTGCGTTGCTCGATAATTGGCGTCAGATAGTTATCCAGTTTCAGTGAAACAAATTGTTTAGAAACGGCGTATTTTAACGTTTTAACTTGCCGCAGTTTGTTTTTCCTCGGTTTAGTCTTAACATTGCTTATTTTTCTGTTCTTGATTTAGCATTTTTACTTTTCAGCTGTAAGCATTGTTTGCTGATTTCAGGACTGAGGATGCGCAGTGTTATGCGAAATCGATTTCCCGTTAAAAAATTTCGTATTAATTCCACTCAGTCGTCTTTGTGGAGACTAATTACTATCACCGCGTTTTCGTAGCTAATAAAATTTTTGCATTATCGAAGCTGAAAAACAAAGAATCCAAGCACATCATTGGCATGTCTTAATTATAATTGGGTTCTACTTACCTTTGTTTGATTTTTGGGTGGTTTTTGCACCATCCGTCTCGATTTGGAAGGAAACAGGATTTTCGTAAACTTGCTCCGATCGTATACTTCTTGCGTAAGCGTGTTCATCGTGACGTGACATGTGGCTAAGCTTTTATGTAGCTTCGAAAATCACAATTTAGGCTGTTAATTCTTGGTCCGCTCTTTCAATACTTAATGAAACACTTTTGTTGTACGATCTAATTTGCAGCGGGAAAGATTTGGTTATAATGTAATTCTGTTCTAAGTATTAATTCTGTTTTAATTCTGTTGCAAATATCTGTTCTAAGTATGAATGAAACTGGTAATATTTTTACATGCTTTTCATGTTGTAGGGAACATCTTTGTGAGACGTTGTTATCGCTGCAGTATTTCTGACTGGGATTAATATGCCTAACAAGATCAACATGGTAAAAGCATTGACTAAATCCAAAAAACTAGTTTTGCAAAACATATTTATTTTACAGTAGCTTACGTTGTTCGTCCACTACTCCACGTTATGTATGATATGGTGTGAAGTAGTTCATGGAGAAGGGGTGTTGAAATATTTTCAACGCTATATACGATACGTTTGAAAACGTACTTTTTTTTGGTTCTTCTTGACACGTCCTTCACTTTTTTCTCCCCAAAAATGCCAGGCAAAATCCTGTGGCCTTGCATGTACGTTTTGCAACGTTCACGCCCCTTGCTATTGTTGCACAAGACTCGTAAGCGGGGATGTTCTTAAGCCAATGCAACCGATGCAGCTGCATTGGGCCCCACACCTCTGGGTGCCCCGCGCCACGGTGTTTGGATAGATTATTCATTTTGTCAGATACACCTTGCGCTTGAGAATTCAGTAGAAACGCCATATAAATTTCACTGTTAACGAAGAACGCTCTCGTCAGAACTAGCGAGTTTCCTCTCGAACGTTAGCAAACGTGCTCAATTCTCATGTTAATGCTGTACTGCATATTTGCGCTGTACCAAGATCGTAACACGGTTGGCTGAACACGATGGCGTCATAAAATCACTGCTCAGAGGGCCTCGCGCTTAGATCTTGCATTGGGCCCCGCGCCCAGGTCTTGCATTGGGCCCCGCATTTGCTAGGGCCGGCCCTGCTCGTAAGCCTACAGATTTTTTATCTTCTTAATTGTCACCTAGATGAATATATTGTGGCCTAACCCACTCGCACGTGACAAAAGTCTGGACAGGTAATTTCGCCTCTACGTCTCACATTTCTCAATACTAGATTTCGGTAGGGAGTCATAAAATCAAGTATTCGCCCCAGGTCTCATCAGACCACTGCACTTGAGATGGCACTGTCAAAAATGTTTGAGCCCGATCCGCCCACAGCCCGCAACATCCAGCCCATTAACCACCTTTGAACAGAGGACATTTTTTTACAATCTGGCCCGTCCGTAGCCCGCTAAACTATTGGCAGTGTCTGTTTTGCCTCTTCAGACAAAATATCTGCCGGGGATGTTTTTGAAACAGCATTGGTTGAAGTGGTCATGTGACAAGCACAATATGCAAAGTGAAATGCTTGGATTAGCACGTAAGCCTAAAACCGCAAATCTAAAACTCTGAACCTAAAACTCTAAACCAGGGTTGGGGAACCTGCGGACGGCGCGTGTACATTTGATATGGCCCGCACCAGAATTTTCGTTACCCAAGTTAGAGAACAACATCACGTCAGAACGAAGCTCCATGATAAGCAGGCACTTAGATGGTAATTTAAAAGAAGTCACTCTTCCTCATTGTTGATAAAGGTAGAATTTTAGGATAAAATCAATTGAATTTGTGGCCCGCCAGCGATAATGCACAAATCATGCGGCCCGCAATAGGAATTAGTTTCCCTACTCCTCTTCTAAACCAAAGCTCGGAACGTAATTGGCATTACAATTCCTCAACGCTAATCAATGCATGACTTTGCGCATCCCACCTTCAAGTAACTAGTCTCAACAAAGGCGACAACGTTGACTCGATCAGCGAAGTGTATTTACAAATCACGTAACTATCGATCAAACGAGTCTTCTATTATTGATCTATGTCGTCAGAGTAACATCATTTCATCAAAAATTATTTGATCTGTCCAAAACTAGAACAGAATTCAAGGTCTTCCCACAGAGTCGAGTTCTCCTTTATTCACAAACCCTTCGGCTCAATGAAGAAACTGTTTCACTGTGTGCACAAGTGGCTGGAATACATGGTACGCTTCTTGGCATCCTTGATGAAGCAGGAAGCTATCATTTATTTCTTATTTAAAACTTAAACATATTTATTCAGTAAATTGCTTTTTCATAATCTTCATTAATCTTCATAAAGCTTTTTCATAATCTTCATAAAGCTATAAAAATTATAAATCCAACTAACATGGGATCACTAGAAGACCATTTCCAGCACTTAAACATCTTATGCCTTCCCAAACTATATAGCTTTTCAGTAGGCAAATTCATGCACTCTTATC
>Ga0210059_1000648_pt1 | contig 46402 bp, 26 predicted proteins | sample Ectturendosymbi2_FD_188042 | JGI IMG/M metagenome (GOLD analysis project Ga0210059, IMG submission 188042) | Ecteinascidia turbinata endosymbiont from Florida, USA - Sample 2 (SPAdes) (version 2) | ecosystem: Host-associated > Tunicates > Ascidians > Unclassified | place: Key West, Florida...
AGGCAAGGGGGAGTCCTGAGCCCATACTTATTTGCTGTTTACCTGGATGAACTCTCAATCCAGCTGGGATCAGCCAGGGTGGGATGCACTGTGGGAAATATGGTTGTGAATCATCTAATGTTTGCTGATGATATATGTGTGTTCAGCCCCAGTATTAATGGGCTGCAATGTCTTCTGAATATTTGTGGTGACTATGCTGCTGAACACGAAATCACTTTTAATTGTAACAAAGCAATTGGTGTTCTTTTGTGCCCAAAAAAGTATAAACAACCTGCCCCATCAAATGTTTTTCTAAATGGTGTACGTGTACAATTTTTAGACCAAGTGAAATACCTTGGTGTGTGGATAAATGCATCATTGAAGGATGATGATGACATTCAGAGACAAGTGAAATCACCATACTGTGCAGCAAACAAACTCAGAGGCACTTTTGATCAGTGCTCTACTGCAGTAAAAAACACTTTATTTCGTGCCTATTGCATGCCAATGTATGCTTGCCAATTGTGGAGCAAATACACGCAGACTAGTATGAAGCGCTTACGTGCTGCATATAACAATGCCTATCGAGTTATGCATTACATACCCAGAAATGTGAGTGTTCCCCCACACCAGGTTAACCATTGTGTCAGGACCTTTGATGCCGTGCTAAGAAACAACTTGTATCGATTTTTTATACGATGCACATCTTCATCCAACTTTTTTATTCGATCGCTTCAAATGTCTGATGCTTTCTACAAATCTTCATTTTCCCTCAATTATTCAACACTTCTGTATGGAGGCCAAATGCAGTAGTTGTCAGTGAATTGTTTCGGAGTTTGCGTCTCATCAGTATTGCTTTTGTGTAGCAAAAATATGTGTACACTGTGTACACACCAAGCATAAAAGTAAGAAGTGCTGGGAAAGTGCCTTGCACCTCTCAAGGCTGGACACGTACTAACACCGGTTGTGTAATGCCCTACTCTATGGTTTATCCATTTTCTGTGCTTTTGCGAATGACGATACAGTTGTGGTGAGGATAAACAGCTTTGCTCCTCCCAGTGTTGGTCATGTGCTAACACCGTTTCTGTAATGTGCGCTGATGTATAGCTAACCACTTTTTGTGCTCTTGTGTCTGTGATATGGACCACGAGTCCGCAATAAAATATCATTATTATTATTATTATTTCAGCCTGCTTTTCTTTGACGCTCACTCAGCAGCAAGTACTCACTCACCCAGAACTTCTCGCCCAGAGGTTAGAAGAGACAAGGTTGATACGGTTGACCGGGCATTTTATTTTCATTCGTGAGCATCGCCATCGTCACTAGTCAGGGTCTCTTCAGCGAACGCTTGAGTCAGCAACAAATTCCAGCAAAAATCATCTCCACAGCGCCAACTGCCGGGAAAATTTTTCATCTCAACCAACAGGTGATGCATCTTACAGCGTTCCGCGAAAGACCATCAAGTGTTCCGCCAGAATTTCATTACGGAAATGATTTGTCCACTAACTCCAGTTTGAATCTTCCATAGGTCACGAGAGTAATGATCAAATGTTCCGTGACTCAAAAAAGTTTGAAAAACATTGCTTTACGCAGCAAAATGTATTTTCAAAAATACGGAAAAGGTGCTTGTTAGTAAGAAACTGTTTTCAGGGCAGACATAATCATTCGCTGTTGCTGCTTGCGCTAAAAAAAGTTTTTCAAAGAAAAAATCCTGGGAGTGGCACTAAACTGCAACCTGTAATGAGGCGGTAGTTATTTGGTTCTGTAGTTTATTTTCGTATCACGAAATCACAGCTATGGCGCTAATCACGTGACTTATCGGCTACGTCTTTAACGTAGAGGCAATCATAGGTGTAGCAGCAAGCACATTTTTGGGGGTGATAAGGTTTTTGCCCCAATTTTCCCAAACTTGCCCGAAAAGTTGTGGGAGAAAATTTGCAGGCAGAAAAAGGCAACAACCTACTGAAAACCGAAGGAATACTAAATATCAACATGTAAGCTAAGTGGGAGCCTGGTTTTTATATTTAGCTTGCCACGGAGGGAGGCTCGCCCCCATGCTCTCCCGTCAGTTACGCCACTGACCTTACCTTCCCTGGCAAGAGTCAAATTTCAGGCTTTGGCCTTCCTCCAATTGACATTACCCAATTCAAACTTAATACACGTTTTACATAAAGCATTTTTGACTCATTTGATTTGAAATTTTGTATCTCGGAAGCCGGAACATCTTTTGTGGATTTTTGTAAGACCTGCACAGGAATACAAAGCAGCGAAAATTTCAGTCTTCTCAGAAAACTACCAGTTTGATTGAACGAGCAGCCTTACCTTGTTTGGGATGTACAAACTTAAATGTATTTCAGTTTTTAACCAATCAAGATTAACATCAAAAGTTTTTTTTCCAATTTAATGAGTAGAAATTGTTTCAGCTAAAGCATTAACCAGTAAAACGTCCGTATTGCTGCTGAAGATCAGAAATTTATAAGGTTTAATTTGTAGGGTTACCGTAAGTGTGCTTTCGGAGGACACCTCCTTTTGAAGAAAAATAAAGTTCTAAAATGTATAAATGTCCTCTTTATGCCTGTAAAAAAGTTTTCTTGAATACAAGCTGTATTTTGCGACTTCTTGTATTGTATCATGGCCGCCATTGTTTTGTGACAATTGCTTGTTAGGCCTTCCTTTTTTCGTCACGCCTTCAGGCACTACACTGAAGTAAGGCCCTCTTCTAGGAGGTCTTGGCTGAAGTCGCCGACACCGCAATGTCCGAAATTAAAGAAAGTGTATCTCTTTACAAAAAGGCAGGCAACAACACGGACGGCTTGGATGAAAGAATTGTATAAAAAAATCATCGCAAAAACAGCGTGTCTTTGGCGACATAGTCAACACAGGATCAAAATAAAATATTCGTTGGAAAGGTAATTGCCCATACTTTAATTCCCGAAAGTTTCGTTTTGCCTTCAGTTTACAAAACGTTTTTACAGACCAAAACGCAAGCACTGTCAACAGACCAAGAATCAGATTTTAAATGTTCTCCAACGTAACAACCTAACGGGTTTATGTAAACAACATTGTTTCGATAGCGACACAGTTATCACAGAATCAAAACAAAATTTTCTGTGGAAAGTTGTTTGTCTATACGTTGATTCCTAAAAGTTTCGTTTTGCATTCAGTGTCCAAAAAATACTATGAAAATTTTTCTGAAATGATCTTTCTTTTTTAAATTTAATCTGTTCTACGAACTGGTCCTAGTGATAATCCACAGCACCAACGTCATGGTGCTAGTCCAACGGTGTGGGTTTCTTAGCTTCAAGAAACCCTTGTAGCAACTCAGAACACAAATGTTTTTTGCTGCTACAGGGAAAAGAAACATGTTTAGAATGAACAATGGTCTGCTGCACTGTGAATAGAAATAACCTTGCTTGAGTGATAATCAAACGAACATAGTAAGAATGAAATGAACCCAGGAAAAAGAAACAAACATAGAGAAACGAAACGAGAATAGAACGGACCCCATTAACAATCAAAACCTTAATTTTCTTTGCCAGAAGAAAAAGACACTATTTCAACAGGAATATATGTGTTATGCAGACTTTTTTCTTCTGATGAAAACAGTACAAATCAACCTTTTGGGATTGTCAGGAGTAACTTTTTTGGCAAGTATGATGGGAAACAAACTTGAAACTAAGTGTGCTGCTGGTTTCCTTGTAAGACGAGTCTGTTAACACCACCATGTATTTTACCAGAGCTTGGTGAAGCAAAACTTCGTATACATAATCTTGGCCGTGTATGCTGCAATTGCAAAACCACGTGTAATTCCTGCTTTTATCTCAAAAATTCCATGTTGATCGCAGGCCAAGATAGCCTTTTTGAGGTTTCGGAGCCGCGAAGGTTTTGGTAAGAGGAAGGAGTGGCTTTCACTGCTAGCACACAAGACACAAAATCATTTAAATGAGCAACGTGTGCCCCATCGTGTTGCAAAAACGTCGGCTCTCAGCATGTGTAATGAAGAAAAGGCTGAAAAAGTGATGAAGAAATGTTGAACTGTAATATACAAAATTCACTCAAAGAGCGATATCATCAAAACACTAATACACAAATTAAATTATGAAAACGTAACATTAAATAAACTTGCTTGTTGAAAGCGTATTGCAGAGAAAGTGATGATCGAAGCATGAGACAAGCTAATGAAGAGGAGCTTCAGCTTTGACGAAGATAATAACGGAACCAAGATGGAGGAGCAACAATGAGCAGTACAAAGTCCATGAACAGCTAAGCTAATCGAAAGATAGTTTTTCTGTCTCAATTTCATTTTGTACGTGTTGCATGTATCATCGATTCATAACATGAAGTTAACATTGTAACGTAATGTCTATAAAAGTAAGGTGTAATAACGTTATGGTGTTATTGTCATTCTTACACACCTTGTGTACGTCGTATAAATCAGTGTGCAAAGTGTAAAATTTATTGCAATATTTACAACAAGACTTGGTCGCCGCAGCATGCCCAACGCACACTAAGGCTCAGCCACTAGGTACAGGGAATCGAAAAAAGGAATTCCCAGAGCCGTGGAAGTATTTGCGAATGTCAGCAAAATAAGAGCATGACCGCAAACCTGAAAATGATCGGAAATGCTATGTCGAAAAACAAATTAGGACATACGCATTGCTGCAAAACTTTGCAAGATCAGAAATAGCAAATTTCGAAATACATTTATTGATAACGTATGTCAAAGTTTCGAATATGTACGAATGTCAAAAACTTATAAGTCAGTGAACAACTCCACTGGCTAGACAACCGGGGTAAACGGAAGGACAGGTTGCCTTTCGAATCTTCTGATTGGTTGAAAATTAAATACAGCATGAAGTCATCAAACTCATACGTCACGAACAACTGTATAAATATGAGATTTTCTGAGCGAAAATTAGGAAGTTTCCATCCCTGATTGTGGTGCCCCGGGAATCCCCCGGGGCGGCACTTTTCGGGGGGGAGGCACTTTTGGTGAAAAGAAGGAATAACAAATGGTCTTTCACGAATGAACCAGAAGTTAGATTTAGATTTTGGTTTTAGTTAAGGTTGGGCCTACCATACGTCCTGGTTTGGCCAGGACTGTCCTGGTTTAAACGTCTATCCCGGTGTCCCATCCGATTAGCAAAATGTCCCGGAATTTCACTTCAGTTAAATTTTCAAAATTAACTCCAGGTGGGGGGGCGGCACTTTCAAAATTAGCTCCGTGGTGGGGAGGGGCGGCACTTTTTGACTCGCCCCGGGTCGGCACTTCCCCATGTCGGGGCCCTGCACAGATAACGTTGAGGTCAGTTGTGTCTAAAGTTGATCCTAAGAAATGAAAAACAAAAAACAGCAACTTTCTGATGTCGTGCAACATTGAGTCGAGCGCGTCAACAAAATTGACGTTTCCAACACGGGGCTCGATTTTAAGTTATCCATTAATGTAAACTACGACAAATGCGCCTCCGGGATAGAAGATAAATGCTTTAGCGCAAATGCATTCTTTAACATCAAAATACTATCGCAATTTTGAAGACATAAATAGCTTGGATCTGGTTTGTCTACCGTGCAAAGCATTAATAATGCACTTTTACGTAATTTTAAAAGATAAAGGCTGTAGTGCAAAGGTATCTTCAACACCTTAAAGTAATAAGATAACGCTAACATCACAAGCAATGCCTTTTATTATTCTCTTTGCGACTTAGCATTATTGAATAAACACGTCAGTCTATTGCTGATTTAAATAAGCGCTTTGTGAAAAGGCAACTTCGGCTTTCTTCGCTAAAAGCATCCTAAAAAATTTCCCGGGGTTAAAAAAATTAATGGGGTTAGCGCGTAATGGGTTCTAAGCAACATGCCTGATATTGACAGAAGGAAGACATAAGTGCGACTCCAAAAGCAGCGACAACGGTTTTTTTACAAAGAAGCACACTAACCTTAATGTGTTTTACAGCTCTGTGTAAATCGTCGCGCAAGGCACTCCCGCTAATCTAACTGCACGTACATTCTTAGTTAACTTTGCTGCACTAAAACGTTTGCTGAAACTTTTAAAAAATCTGAAACGCAAAACTTTGCAAAAGTACGCATTTAAGAAAATAGCTCGTCTGTCGCGCACAAAGAGCCGATGCAGTACAGCGCGGTGGTCATGCACGACAACTGAACGCCGGAAACACGGACAATTGATTCTGAATTGCGGCAAAACACTGGTTGCTGTCAGACGAGCTTTTGTAAAATTTTATGAGCGAACTTAAGTTTTGCGAAACGCATGCGCGGTGTGAAATCGGTTCGCGCGCATGATTTTCACGGTGTTGCAACAAGTAAGCACGCCGACATAACCAAAAACTCTTGCGCACAATCGCGTGGCAGTCACTCAGGGGCGTAACGAGGAGAGACAATAGGGTCACAATTCCCCAGGCGCTGAATCACTGCGGAGGCGCCTGAATGACTGTGAAGACCGGCGAAAAGTCCCAACGATGTCACAAGTACTTGCTTCGATACAGTAAGTTTGCTTCCGGAAGACCTCAGGTTCGAACACGGGGACGCCAAATTTGCTTCTTGCCCCGGGCGCCATCTAAGGTCGTTACGCCCCTGCGGTCACTGCATGAGCACAGAGCAAAGCACAAAGTCTGGACTGTTTTCATCGCCGTAATAAGTAAACTAGCAATAAAGTAAATTATATATAGTGACTAATGAAACTTGTGTGGTTTATTAGTTTTAATTTTGCCTATGCGTGATTTATTCTCCAAATGTCTTGCAAGCGCAGATTGTAGGATCTGCGCTAAAACCTGGGTAATGCTTTTCACAAAATTTCGAGAATGCAGGACGTTTAGCAGTCCGTGCAACAATTGTTAGAAGGATTTTCGGCAAACCCAACTTATTTTATCGGACTCGAAAAGAAGATCTGCGGCGAAAAATCAAAATTGTTTTGACGAGAGCGGCCAAGTACTAGAGGCTCAAGATAAGTACTAGAGGCTCTTACAAGTACTAGAGGCTCTTAATCCTTATGCTACAGCTAGAGCGTACCTCATACCGCTACGAGAGCGGCCAAGTACCTTCTCTACGAGAAGGCCGAAAAACGGAAAAGAGCGGTACGAGGTACGCTCTAGCTGTAGCATAAGGATTAAGGCAGTTGTGTTGTCTGGACAAAATAACATTAGTTTGCGCACTGCCATGAAAAAGTTAAATTTACTTTTAAAGAAAAACCCTGACAACACAACTCAAAAGAATAGAAAGCTTATAAGGACGATACGCGACCGGCTCTTGTGCGCACGCCACACCGAACTTGACAAATCGAGGGCAGGCGGTGTCAGCCACAAACCGAATGTCGCGGCGGCCAGAAGCAGAATGAATGAAGCGTGTAAAATAGCTGACGGTGGTAACATTTCCTTTGTGCTCAGTGAGAGAGCTCCGTCTTTCTCTTGCGTCAAGCGTGCTGTAATTGCGCACGCGATGAGGAGCCTGCAGAACTCGTTGGCGATCCGGAAACTTGGTCTGAGGTGTAATGAACCCAGGGGTGTTTCAACACCCAAACGGATTGGGTCAGAAACGCAATCATTAAAATCGTTTCTCTTCTCTGAGTGAAGGGATCACCTTATCTTGAGCCTCTAGTTTTGGACTTAGACAGGTCCTGTACTACGAAGGGTATTAATCCTCACATTGGATCAAAAAACTATAGGGTTAAAACATGCGTAGTTATCAGTTAGGGCTTTTGATGCTACAAGCACAGCAAGCAAATTAAATATTGTAGATACGCTGACATGAAGTAATTATATAAGGTTCCGATATAGAAAGAGGGTGGAATAGGTTCAGTACCGAAGTCAATGACGATACGCAGTTAAACGATTGAAGCGCATCCAAATGTATTTAAGGCTGTTGTGCATTAAACAATAATGCAGCGCCAAGCTTTGTATTTCCTGAACTGTGAGCGCCAACATATTTTGTGTAATACTCTAATAAAAACTTGCAAAATTCACGTCCACTAAATAATCGAGAGATTGAAATACATATGCAAGTTTAGGAGTATTATAAACGATAAAATATGGCCAACTCTGATACTGTGAACATGGGTGCCTGCAGGGGGGGGCAAAACGGGCATTTGCCCCCCCCTGGAAATTGAGCCTAAGAACCAAAATTTTCTAGAAAACATGAAGTCAGCAGCTCAATTTCGATTAATTGATTTAATTCTTGTAATGATATTCTATTTGCCGGTAAGACACTCACACTGCACAAGAGCCAGTTCACAGTCCTGGTGTCATGCAGTAGTGAGCTTGCAGTTCACTCGTGTCCGCTCCTTTGCTTGGCCAAACTTGGGAGCGGATTCTTCTGGTGTTGGTCTTTATTGCTTAACAATAACATGGTTCACTTCACGTCACGATAGTAGGCGTTTCGCCCAGTGTTACCATTTTAGTTGATTTGCTGCTAAATCTATCAGGATTTTCTCGCGGTTAACTGTAAAATTTTTAATCTAGTAGTTAGCTGTTTTTCTAGCAGGATTTTTGAAAACGTTTGGCAGGTTTAGCAGGTGCCAAATTCTGACCAGTGACGGATTTACGCATAGGCCAAGTTGGCCATGGCCTAGGGCCCCGCGCAACTCCTTCCTATGACGAATCATTAGCTAAAATTTGCGAAATTGCCCAGAGACATAACTTCAAAATTTACTTTGAAACGGGCGAAAATGCAAACGTCTGTAGACTACCAGTGCGGTAACAACACGATAATATTGTTTGCTACGCAATACAAGATTGACAATACTGCTTTTCATCGGCGTTCTGCAGTGTCTGGCAGTCTTGCGTTGTTGCGAACTTTTTGTCAGTGGAAGATTGAACACCAAGTACGTGCTGTGTGAAAGGCTTGATATTGAGGAACATGGTTGGGCGCGAAACAGGTGCAGGCCATCGGAATGAAAGCCATTACAACTTGCAACCTACAAGCACTAGCGTAACAAATCAGTGCAAAGAATTTTGGGGGAACCAAATACTTTGACTTCAAGCGAGCAACAGTATTTTGTTCGAGACACTGCCTGTCAATGCACAAAATGACAAGATATGCTAGAAATTTGGAAGGGAATGACCAATTTGGCCCTTCCTGGTTACGCCTTTGGTTACAAGAAAAGAATGAAAAAGAAATAACAGTAGTTAGTTGATCTTCGCAGTACTCCGATGAAAAACAATATTGTCAGTATTAAATGTTACTTTCGGTTGTTGCCAACTAGATTGCCCGCAAACAGAGATTGCTTGTTGAAGCTCTAGATGTCGATATTAGTTAAATCAGCTAGAACAGTTTCATGTGAGTTTTACGTGGAAAAACGTGTTTGTATTTGGCTTACTTCATGTGGTTAGCTAAGGGTGTTGCAACAATACTGTTTTGCTTTGCAAAACTTGTCTTCATACTGTTTAGCATCAGCTGCTTGGAAAATGACAACTTAAAAACGGCATAAATAAACCCTGCGTCCACTGAATAGATTGTGCTTGTTTGGTCCATAAAATATGTGGTTTCTCTCACAAAGGCGTTGACGTACAGTTAATCAGATCGACAAGACGATATTTTCGATGGCGGCAACATGGTCCCGCATGAAAATGTATATATCCGAAAAACAAACCCACAACAAACGCTAAAAATGACGTAAATGTAACGAAGAGAACTTCTGAACTACACAAAAGAGCTGTAAATTCCAAGAAAAGATCGCATTGCTCAGTGTCTTTTTTAAGGTTTTCAAAAGGGTGACGTGGTAGAGTTTAAGGGTGTCAATACCATTTTCCCTTCTATGTCTGATACTTTTAACTGATTTTAACAAAAACGCACGTTCCTGTCCAAATATGCTCATTTGAATAGGACATTCACTTTTGGCAAACAAACTACCGACGATTTCATAAATAGAAAGGTTCAATGTAGGCCTACGCACTCATTCATGTTCTCATTTTCATGCCGCTTTTCCTTTGAGGAGAGTCGGAATAGCTCGCGATCAACAGAAATTTCAGATAGTTATGCTGGCTCCACACCAAGACGGTACCAAGCATGGTCGGAGATGTAGTCACGTCACCTGGTCCTTGGACAAACGTTGGGCCGCTTTCCCGTGGGTGGAGACAGTAGCCTGATGTACTTAGTCCTCTATTGTTTCCTGGGACATTTTGGACACATGGCCGAATTAGCATAGCTGGGATCTCTCGATTAGGAGAAGTGGCTTGACATCCTGGGCTTTACGGATTTCAGGCCTGTGCTCTTTGCCACGAAGTGTCACACCGAGAACTCATCGCAAATATCCCATCTTTGCCGTTTATTCTTTTGATAGTATTCTTTCAGCCGTCAACTAAAATTTATGACCATTGGTGAGGATCGGAACAAAGACAGATTTAAAAACTGAAAGCTTTGCGTTCTTTGAAATCTCCCATTTCGCAACCACGGAGCAAAAAAGCTCACGCAGAACTGAGTTTGCTTTACCAATCCGTGTATCAATCTATTTGTTCTGACTTCGGTCACTTGTGAATACCATTCCAAGGTACTTGAACGTCTCCACCTGCTGCAGTGTTTTTCCGCTCATTTGCAGGAAACACTGCCTTGGGCGTCTTCGCAGGAAATACTGCCTTGGGCGAGACATAATACCTCAATCTTTTTAGTGCTGTTTTTCGTTCCTGCTTGGTCGCACGCATCAGAAAACCGATCAAATGCGTGCTGAAGACCCTGTTGAGAAGATCCACGCATGCAGCACCATTTCGTCCGCAAAACGCAAACAGTTCATCCTGCAGTTCAACACTAACACCCTTGTCGAGGCGTCTGCGATTGTCCATCCAATTCATGCAGACCAGGGCTCTTCAAATTTTTTGGGAGAGACCACGTAGGCTATTGCACAACAGTTCAAAGGCCAGACATCTTGCTTAATTGATTTTTTCGGAATATGTACCATTCTATTAAATCAACGCATTTTTCATAAATATTGGCAAAACGTATTGCGGCCGGGTGAAATGGCTTCACAGGTCGGATTTGGCCCGAGAGCTGTTGTGTAGAGGGCCCTGATATAGACAGAGCAGTGGTGGCAGCACACACCATTGTCGGAGTCTAACAACAAAGCTGAACAGTTGTGATTTAACCTCAGACGCGGACACAATTTTCTGATCAGGAATACTACTTGACGGCCAGCAAGAGGCACCCGTCAACACCGTACTACCGTAACACCCTCCAAAACTTTTCATGAAGAACCCGGCCATACACTTTCCCAAGATCGACAAAACACGTGTATGATCTTTGGCATCATCCCAGTAATTCTTGAAAATTTGCTGGAGAGTAGAAATTTTTTCTTTAGTGCTACGGCCGCGACAAAAACCACACTGGGTATCATCCAGCTTTGGTTCAATTATTTTCGTGGCATCTTGGCATACAATCTTCCTGGGAAACAAAGCAAAGAGATGCCGCGGTAGTTGATCCATTCACTCCCGTCTCCTTTCTGTGAATGGGGACGGTAAATTTGCTAAAACTTTCAGCACTCTTCCAAAACGCCATGCCACTTGACACACACGAGGCAGCCAAATCATCCAGCGTTCCAAGTTCCCCTAATTCACTATCAACCTATTCGCAATTAGCTTTAAACTCGGATTTAGCAGCGGCAACATAGAGCTTATTGATGCACAGTTCTACGGAAGATTTCATCTGTGCAAAGTCAAAACATCCCGCCTGAAAAACTTTGCTCAGTTCTGCCAGGGGGGATGCCAGAGTTGACAAAAGGAAAGCACCGTGTTGAAATTTTTTGTTTTCACAAGTCGCAGTAAGACAACGCACATTGCATCATTTTTATTTTTTGATCGCTGCTTCAGTATGGCCCAAATAGCCAAAATCTCACTCCTAGCTCTCACTGTTGCCTCACCCGATAACCACTTTGTTTTGCATGCGCGTTGCCGCTGCTACTGCCGAGCTTATAGTCTTCATTGTAATCTGATGCATCGCCAAGCAAGCTGATCGCAACGCGGAAACAGTAAAACACTTCCATAATTGCCTTAAAGTGCTTTCGGAGTTTCGTACACCATACTGTACAAATCTGCGGCAGTATAGTAATTGACGCCGAAGCGGTGCGCATGGCAATGCACAGATACCAAACTTGCAATTTTCGCTTCCAACTTCTGCGCCAGAAAATTGTGTCGATCTATAACATTGCAGCCGTCTGTTACAAATTACAATAGTCATGTGCAGGAATACATGCTTATCTCAAATCGTGTTACTTCAATAAAAAGCAAATGCATATTTCGGCTTTTAGAATTTAGGGTATCATTTTAAAATTTTAGGGTGTCATTTTGACACCCAAAAACAGCTTAAAAAACACTGGCATTGCTATTTGTTTTTGAGAAGAATGCAGGAAAGTCTTTAACTTCTGCTGAAGATCTAAAGCAATCGCAGAACCAAAGTCGGTTCAAGAAAAGATAGATATTAAGATAACTAAATAAGTCACACCTGCGTGGGGCCCCAAAACCTAAGATGGCCTAGGGCCCCACGTTCCCTAAATCCGTCCCTGATTCTGACCAAAAATGGTTTCAACAATTTTTCTCAAAAAATACTTTCACTTATTTATTACACTTTAAAATGGGCAACATCAGGACGAGGCACAACCACCTGCTTTCAATGTTTGGAATTTTTATTATGACGCAACGAAGCTGCTTCAAGCAGATAATTGTCTCATAATAACAAGTAACTAGATGGCTTGGGGAAGCTTAAATGATTTGCTTTTGTGCTTAGTGAGCGCGTTAGATTAAATGACTATAATTCCTTAGAAGGTCGTTGGGGCTGGGCTATACTCAGTCTGTTTATCACTGAGCATTGTTCTACTGTATAAACGCATGCGACCATTTGAAAAGATTGTTAAAAATCGTGTTTCATACAAAAAGAAGGTAAGCTGCAATTACGTTGCTCAAAATGTCGCCGGAAAAAATTTGTGGGGCGGAAAGTGTTGTGGCTAAGACGAACATTTTCTGCCCTTGTCCAGTGATAGTGAAGGTGCAAGACGAAAAATTGATATATTACTGTAGAAGTTGCACCTCAGAAATAGCAAACTTTTTGGCAGACATTAACTACTATTAGCAGATTTTAGCGGAAAATTTGTGACAATATTTTTAGCACAATCTAGCAGTTTTTGTGACACCATTTAGCCGTTTTGTGTGACAACCATCTGGCAACACTGGTTTCGCCGCACGTTGCTGCTTGCTATTGAACGCAGATATTTTGGATTCTTGGCAGATAGTGCAGCGAGGTAATGACTGCTGATAGCGGTATGCCACGTAGTTTTATACAATGTGAAAAGAAGTCAGAATGAATGTATAGAAATGCAACCACAAGTTTGAAATATCCATTCCTAGTGTGAGACTGAGTGTGTCCAATGTGCCTGAGCGAATAGCTTAATCCAGCGTGGGCCAACTACTTTTTACCTACGGGCAATTTTACAAAAACGTGACATCTTGAGGGCCACTTTCAATAAAATAATCTATAAAAAAACATATTAACAACATTTAAAACTAAAAAGGGAAGATACGTGAGTGCATCATTGAAATTATTACACAATAGCAATTCATTACAAATCTTTATCAGTGGGATGCCTGTAGTCGAGGCTTCTCTGACACTATCGTTCCTAATTAGTGGCAACAAGCAAGTCAAAAACTATCGTCCAGTGTTTCGTTTGCCATTCAGTTTCTGTTTTTACTGTAGATTTGACTTGCTTCATCGTAGAAAATGTACGTACTCTCACACATGTATGTGTTTCCAAACGTCAAGCGCATTTTTAGTGCGAAATCTTTCAGTTTGGGAAAGCTATCTTTGCTGGCTAATTTCCAGAAGCTCTTCACAGTCTCTAATACCGTTAGTATTGTAGCCTACACTTTTATTAAAATATGTTATGCTTGTTCTACAGTAATTAAAATTACCTATTGCAGGGATGGGCAAATAATTTGGCTCAAGAAGGGCCACTTTGAGAAGGTCGCGTTTAGATGATAGATAAACAGATTTATTTGGCGGTATTGAGTTCATTGCGCTAGATGTACTCTCCAAAACAACGAACGCCAGATTACCAAAAAAACACAGAAGTTATACAGTCAGGTGCCCCAGCAGAGGGTATCGTAAAATAAATAAATAAAACCTTGACTTCTAGAGCAAATACACTTTATCCAGCGCAAGCAAATCAATGAAGCAAAAGTAGCCTCACAAGCTTTTCAAAAAATTTCAAATTTGAAGTTTTTTCTGAATGCTTGCGTGGGCCAGTGAAAATGCTGTGGTGAGCCATCATGCAGTCATCTTTTTGCACACTGCGTGCTTGTTATGTATGCAGTCTTGTGGACTTATGCATAAGGTTTAGTACTGACTTCTGAGTGAGCAAGTGCAAAGCTGTATCTGCTCTGGCGAGTTTACATAATTCATCTGCGCAATTTTTCAGCCTGCGTGATGTTCTAACTTAAAGTTGTCCGATAGTCGTTGTCAACTTACAGGTCTCCTTCTCATTGCTTGAAAGAGTTTTGCGAGAGCGTCTAACTTTCGTGTTTTTTCACCGCTACTGATGTTCTGACCATTGATTACTCTGAAATTATGACTTATTCTTAGAAAGGGCTCGAAAAACGGATAACAAGCAGTTCATGAAAAGAAAAAGCATTTCTGATAGCCAAAGTGTAGAAAACATTTCAGACTAAATTTTGAGAAGCGGGGTTCAACCCGCACAGACTAATGTGAGCACCGCAAACGCAGTTGTGGGTAGTTCAAGTCCAATTCCGACTCAGTTGTCTGTAGTTCACAATAATAATGACATTGGAAGATACCCCAATTCAGCAAAAGCTGTAAAGGATGACAAAAAGTACAACCTTTTCGCAAACTCGAAAACAATTCCACCTCCATATGATTTCAAATAAGGCGAACGGAGCACGTGCTTGCTTGGTGAATTTTCTTTCTGGTGTAGAAAAGGTAGAAAGCGTTTTGCGAAGGCCAATTTGCATTGCATCGTTCGCAACCAGAAAAAGGATAAGCGAAATGTCGAGGTTGCCTCCCCCTGGAAAGTTTCTGCGCATGACTGTGAACCTGATTTAATAAAAGTTGCTGACACTATGGAACACGCGCTAAATCGCAAATATGAGGACGGCGACTGGCTAGCAGGAACTATCCATAACACTCCATGTAACGAATCTGAACCTGACGAAGGGTTTTTTGAAGAGGAAGCTAGTGTTACAAAACTTACAATTACTACCTTTTAACGCGTACCTGCTTTTCTGGATGGACCCACGGGTTTATAAAAGCTTATCATCCATTTAACTTGAGCTTTCCATTTAGTTCATTTACAGATTTTCCTCCTTCGCCAACATCAGGCATAACATATCACTTATGGACGTGAAATAAATTTTATAACAAATGTTTAACTGTATCAGATATTTGACTGTCCTTACTACTTTAGAGCTGCTGCTTAAACAAAACGTTGTTTCTTTATTCGTTGGAATTTCAATCTTGTTTACTTTCATATTAAGATGTTTTGGTAAGAAAGCAATACTTTTTATCTTTTTGGTTGTTTGCATGTTCAAGATGTAAAGCAAAAATATCGTGCTATGGTCTTATGTAGCTAAACTTGCTGAATCCTAAAAATCTTTAGCGTATAGGTTTCAGTTTTAAGATTTTTCTGCATCACAAGGAATTGTCCGTTAATGGCAAATCAGTGCGAAGCCAGCTGTGAAAACAGGAAATACACAAAAAAACTTTTGTTAAAAAACTCTCAATCTTCCTAACTGTATGCTTGAGAAAACACCGTCTCTCTACACATGAAAAACACGTTTATTAGAATTAAAACGCGCAAAAACACTGCACTCAATTTTACGACAAGCACTGCTCAGAAACAATAACACTTCAATAAATTAAAAGTCAGGTACTCAGCAATGACCAGCACCTTGGATCAGTCAGTGAATTGTTCGGCATTGCATTTGTCCACGAAAGCAATAACTTTCATTAAAAATTGCAGCAGCAATTCCAAGATTGAACAGGTTCGGTGCAGTAGCGCCTTCCCAATAGTTCTTCCTCTGCACCAACCTCACAGTCTTCAACAAAATCGAAGTAATCATATTCTTCGCATATTTCATGATCGTATGATGGGAACTCATTGCTTTCATAGCGGCCAAGTCCAGGGAAACTACATATTTCGAATCCTTGGTTTTCATTGTAGTTAATGCCTTTGTTGAAGTTTCCACCAAACATATTTAATGTTTCAGTGTCATCGTCACCATATTTGTTCAAGGCTTCTACAAAAGCATCTCGATGCTGTGCCCCTAACTGTGGAAACGAGCAACATGGATTAAGAAATTCACTTTGCTTTTCTGATCCAAAACATTTTTGCTTAAATTCATCATCCATTTGAACTCGTTCTTTCAAACGCCGAATTGTTGAGGTTTTCACTTTTCTACCCGAATGCGCCTTTTCGAATCTCTCACTCTTCCGATTATAACTTGAATTCTGAATTTGTTTGTGAAGCAAAGGTTTGCTTGTTTCGTCATTCAAAGCATTTAATGCGGAAGTTTCAAAGACCTTAAGTGATTTGTTGGATTTAGTTTTCTTCCCCTTGCGTTTTTTCTTCTTCCTTTGATTTTCTTGTTCAAAATATTGCAACCAATCTTGTTCTGTTGGTCCAGTGATTAAATGAACATTATTTTTATCCACCTTCAAACTTTCAACTAATTCCTGGTAATAAGTTTTGAGGTTTTCTTTGATTAATTTGTTACTTTCTGTTTCATGTGCAATTTTAGATCCGGAATAGGAAGTGATAACAATTTTTGAAAGAGACAACGAAGTTGATTTCTCGCTGCAATGATAAGGTTGTTTTGTTGACAACAGATCAGGACAGTCCGGTATCAAACCTTTCAGTTCAAGATCGTTTGGAAGTATCTGTGCCAAATTTATGGCTCGTTTTCCTGAATCCGTTTCATCATTTCTCATATCCAAAGGAACACCAGCAGATGTTGCAGATTGATCGGTTGTCAACACAGTCTGATGTTTTTCCGAAACTCCGCTTGATTTTTCATGAGCTTCTTCTTCACTGAGAGAAGGCTCCTCATAAGATTCCTTGTAAAAACATGATGTAACGCGTAAGATTGTTTTGAAACGTCTGCCAAACGTTTATGACCTTATCTTGAATGCCAAGTTTGAAGCGTTCTCAGTGTCAGTTTAGTTAAAATGAATTTCACAGAACATCATTATTTACAGAAGATTGATCTTGTAATCGGCGTTGTTACAGTAGATATTGAAAGAAAATGGCGCTGGGTGTGATATGAACAGTGGTGGGTCCAGGAATTTGGGGGCACGAGGCAAAGATTTTGCGGGAGGTTTAACAGACGTAGACACTCCAGAAACTTTAAAATCGCAGAAAACATTAAACTTGATTTCAGCCAATTATAGTCATAATGCACATTCAATTCAAGATTTGAAAATACCCGTAAATATACTAATGAGAGACTTACCAAAAAATTAGTCCTCAAAAGTTCCCTGCAACTTTCAGATCTCTTTGTACGACAATATGCTGGTCAACAAAACCCAGTCTACCCTTTCTTGCCAAATTTCAAAATGATTGCAGCACCAGAAACCAAACGCTACCAAATTTTAATGGCAGCAAATGAGTTTAACGGTTGGACAAAATCAGCGCACATACCAAGAGGTACCATGGCACCACAGAGCTAGACGTTATTCAAAGCACGCACATCAACGTACTTTGGTGCTTTATACTGTACATAGAAGCAGGGGTGTAGCTGGGCGGGAACGCGTGGAAAGGCGTTCCCACACCTTTTGCAAGTTTTGCTTTAAAATGAGCTGGAAGCTGTTTTAAAATGGCTAATTTTTTGAATGCGTTCCCACGCCTTTTTTGGGTAGCACTACATCCCTGCATCGAAGTATGTACGTAGAACAATAAACCCATGGGCATGGAAAGTGGTTGCAAATCTATCGTAGAGTTTTATCTTCGTAAAAGTTGTACATTAGTGAAAATATGGCAAAACCTGAAGGAAGTTGAAGCATAGCTATGTAGCAGAATTGACAAGAAAATCTACATATAAAGCACAAAACTATATCGATATTTTAAGGTAAGGGCAACCTTCTGGTCTTACGACAATCCACTGATCAACACTATCCTCTCTACTCTTTAGAAAAAGAGCCCCAAGGCATTTCAGAGAAAGGGGCCCGAGGTAGGTGCTTCGTTTGCTTCATACTAAATCCACCACTGGATATAATAAAGCTAGTTTTTTATCAAATATCAACTTTTCCACAAGTTACAAAAACAGCTTTATAACAACACCTCAATACCCTGCTACGACTTGAAAATTTGAAGTTTGGAATACTGGAAATATTGCGTAATTTGGAAAAACATTTTGTTACCTGGATCAGTTCATCGGTAAGTCTCGCTTTGTTTCCAAACAATGTGAACCTGGATTAAAGAAAAAAAGTTTTATACACCTAAGTTGATAATGGTGCAAAACCCTGCAAACCATAAAAGATGTTTCGTAGCAGAATTTATTTATTCATTTGTGTTCTGCTCAGAAACATGTAACTTTGCAAATAATGTCGTGCACAGTGCAACTTTATTTCACCTTAAGTTCATTACAAATTTCATACGCAGTACTTTTCATTACCACAAGAGTATTAAAGTATTTTGTTTCAGGATCGCCCACAGGAAACTCCTATCAAGCAAACTTGAATAATTTACTTTAATTTATTTGTTCGCTTATTTGTTTTCTGTTCAACAAATTAGGTGAAGTTTACTCATCTTGTGGAAGCAGTGTTCGTGTCAGGGTCTAAAACTCATACAAATTATGCAAAATAATATCAAGCTTTGCTTTATCAGCGCAAATGGATCAAAGTGACGGAATGAAACGTTTCCCTCCGCTTTTATGCTACTTTAGCATACATTGGTTTATTAGCACCAATGTATAAACACAAAACTTGAACTGAATCGTGTTCAAGCCACAAAACTATAAGCTTTTCTTATTTGTCTGTCTTACTATTTGCGACTCAAAACAAGCATAAATTCTTGAGGCCATGTTGAACAACACATGGTTCGATTATGAACGTAATAAAACAAGATTAGTTTTGAGTCTGAACAAGTATTGCGTGAAAAGATGAAAAGAATTGATCTTGTTTTCAAAACTTTATAAAACTACTTGCAAACAATCACTGAACTTCTGTTAAAGCTTTAATTATGGAAATGAGATGAAGAAAGTTCATTTTATTGGTTCTTTTCATCAAAGGTGCCAAAGATTTAATGGTTTTTTCAAATTTTTGCTTACTATTGTTTCAATAGATTGTCTATACCAGTGGTTCCCAAACTTTTTCGAACCGTTACCCAAATCAAGGGAGCGATTATGTCTTATTACCCTCAATAAAAACTTTTCGCATTTCATGTCGAAAATTGCTTTTCCAATGATTGTTCATAATACAGAACAAGATTGTGGTTTTGGTTCCGCGTTACCCCCAGAAGAACCGCATATTACCCCCGGGGGGAACCACTGGTCTATACGATGGAGACCCGTGATCGCGTACCCTTAACCATTTTATCAATTTTTGCCGGTCAGTAGCAATCCCTCTGGACAGTTTAGCAACAAAGGAATTTTGGAATTCTAACAGTTTATTTATTCCTCAAACTCGTACTAGTTTTCCCCCAATAGTGTTCCCGCATTTGCGACTTAAAGAAAGTTTCCGATCATACTTGTTGCTGTATGCAACTGAACTTTAACAAAAAGCCAAAACTTTGATCTCCTTAAATTTTGTGGGCAATTGCAATATTGGTTCGATGAACAGTATTTACCAACATCACTTACTAACTACTGTACTAAGCTCGATCCATTACGCCCTTACCCTGTTCCTAGCTTTCTCATGTATCCAAGTGCTCTGTACACAAAGACCAACTCCATGATCAGAATCAAGCCTGTGATGAATATTTCTCTTCTGAGACGATTCAGATCAGTTGGTGTTGGAAGATCAACATCTTTCCCGATGTGGTTGTCAAAATCCACCGCAACATTTAATATGCTGTGAATCCAATTGCCGCATTTGCGTAGCAGTTGCAATCCAGCTTCGAAAAGAACTTCTGGCAAAGTCAGGCAGACTTTCTGCATAATGCTAATCTAGTTAGTAACGCAATAGCAATTTTACTGCCTTTTGCTTTGTCTAGCACTGCAGGTGCAACACTCATCAGAAATATTCTGAGGCAAACTGACTCATAGCTGTAGGCTGGTAACGTTTATTACGTCACAGATGAAATGTATTGCATGAGCCTCAATGCAACTGACTGGGCATGCAAGCATTAAGTCATGGCTATGGAGCATATCATGTCTTTCACCACTTAAATCGTTACCACTGTGCGAGAATAAACTGTAATCGGTTTCCTGGTTTCTTTTGCTCCGAGTAAATGTTGGTCTTTATTGATTGTCTGATTGATGGTACATGGGTGAAGTCTCTTGATCTCAGTAAATCACCACATCTAGCTGTAGCAGTAGTCGCTTGAGTGAACTTCAGAAAAGCTTACTATCCGTTCTATTTGAATAAGAGCTGATGATGCCTACTTTGTAGGCGAAATATATACTCTGTAAGATCTTAGTGTCTGATTCTGTGCTGAGAAAGGATTTCTTTCAATAGACAGTGTACTATTTGTCTTCTTTTGGTTATTACAACACGTTCATTCCCACTTATATGTGGCAACATACCGAACAGCAATAATTATTTGTAATTGTATTATGTCCATTCGTATTCGAAAGTTTACAAATGGAATCATCATTTTGAAGTTTAGCAGTAGGTTGTTTAAAAACATTTTAACCACAATATCAATTATGATGCAAGTGATGATCATCACCCACAAGTTCAACATGTGTGAAATAGGTTTTCTGAGGTTGATTTCCAAAAGTATCACATTTTTGTCAGAATTGATTTGCAGGAAATTTTGCTCTTCTCTTGAAATTTATCCTGGGACGTTTCTAAAAATACGGTTTTAGGATTACAGTTTATTCTCAAACAGTGGTAAATATTTATCTGGTGAAAGGCATGATATGATGCATAGCCATGACTTAATGCTTGCATGCCCAGTCAGTTGCATTCGGATTCTAATGTAATAAGAGCTGATGATGCCTAACTCGTAGACGAAATATATACTCTGTAATATCTTGGCGTCTGATTCTTTGCTGGGAAAGAATTCCTTTTGATAGACGTTTTTAAAATGTCGAACCTTACCTCTGGTTTTCATTTGTCACTACTTTTGTATTACTCCCAACCAAGTCATCTCGTAACAGTGTTGACAGCGCCCATAGAAGAAACTAAATAAATTTTTACTAAAAACCGGGACACAATTGATAAAAATTTTTTCGGAGACCTTTACATTTTTCATTTTTTCCATCTGTTTTGTGAGACAACATTTTGTACAAAACCTAAAATTTAAGCTTGTAACCAAGTTCTTTACGATTGCATCTCTTCTTCTGAAGCGAAAAATATTATGTTCAGTTCGAATTTATTTGAAGAAGACTTGTTTTTGTCGGATTCAGAAAAACTTCTTTGGATGGAAAACATGAGATGTATACGTTAAAATTTCAGTTGTGATTTTTGTCTCGTCCTATTGACACTAAACCTGAAGAAGACTATGCATGAAAAAAAGGACAAAATTATTTTCTAAGACCACGACTGCAGTTTAAATGCTTTTCACCCTTTGTAAAAATGTTATAATTGCAAGATATAATCAAGTGGCTAAAGCAAGAGAAGTAGCCCATGTCCGCTACGTTAGCAGTCATAAGCTGAAACGACATTTGATAAAAGAAATGTCTCAACAAGTCTCGGACTACAAGTACAACCATGAGTTTAATCCATGCAAATGTTGAGGTTAGTTTCAGGCTCTTTCTCAGTGCAACAAGGCACAGAAATGGGGAAGTGAAGAAAAAAAACAACGCTTCATTCTTTGCTAAAATTAATTACAGTGCTACAGCTACGTTCATCATGGAGCTAGACAGAGCATGACAGGTTTGTGCATTGGATTAGTTTACTACGCGAACGTATTTTATAATGTTTTTACCGCTATTAAGTTAAATCTATTTTGCTGATAGAGACAGTGGTTTGTTTATGTTGTGAAAAACTTCTTTGTTGTTTCATCTAACGTAATGGTAGTTCCATACAGAACATTTTATGAAATTCATAGCTTTGCAATAGGAATTACATGATTTCTTGGGCAGTCCCAGTATATGCAGTTGCTATCGCAAGTCTAGCTTTTGCTTTGGCCAAATAAAAAATATGGTATACATCTCATCAACACTAAAATCAGTTTAGCTCTATTGTTTTTCACCCAGTCAACAGTTAGTTATTTATTTAAAGTTATTTATTTATTATTTAAAGTTAGTTATTTACAAAAGTTAGTTATTTATATAAAGTTATTTATACAAGATAGGATTCCACTTTTAAACAAAAAATTGCAAAAGCCGGAATCGACTGCTGGGCTGTCGCAGGGTCTGCCCCGCACAGACCAGTTCGCGAAAAAAAAAACAGTTGCAGCCTTCGCATTAAGTCACTATTGTTGATTTATTTTTCTGCTTTAGCACTCAGAAGTACAGTTTTTCTGGAACAGGTCGTACGCTGTGATAAAAATGAAACCGGAAAAACTTTGAAAGCCACTGACCTGGATTGTTTAATGCAGCAAAGCACAGTGGCTTAACTAGAGGTTTGACTCAGGGGGGAAACGTAGCAGAAAGGGGACCACTGGCTTCTGTAGGGGCCCGCTTGCCAACACTCAGAAAAAATTTGAGAAATGATGAATCTGGATCGTTGTGGATGGCTATACTAAACCCCAAATCACTGGAAAATACTCCGAAAAACGCAAAAAAAAACGAAATATAAGCGAAGCGAGGGCCCGGTTTTTGCATTTAACTTCCAGGGAGGGAGATTCGCCCCTCTGCCCCCGTCAGTTACGCCACTGGTAAAGCACATTACAAGAGAAAGACACCAACCGGGGCGAAATATTTTCTAAGACGCGTGAACAGTTTCTAACACGTCTTAACACCTGCTCAGGTAGGTGAGCGCAAGTTGGGCAAATCATTTTTCAACATTTAATATTGGTTCTAGCTGTTTTTTGCGTTCTGTCGTGCAGCCCTGGCGAAACCTGCTTAAGGTTCGTATTTTTTGAGCGTGGGTGGGTATATGGTCAATTTGGCCCATGGTCACCTGTCGTATGACAAATTTGGCCGGGGATGCATGTCGTTATGTTGTTCAAAACAAATTTGCCCATCTGGGTGTTCCAGCCATTGGGTAACATATGACTTGTTTATGATCGGAATTTTGGTAAATCATTTGCCCGTTTTGGGCATACATGGTTTATTTGCCTGAAGACTGCAAAAGTATCCTTGGAAATAACATATTTCATGTATCAAACTAAATTACTTATGTTGCACGTGGAACCGCATGCTTCGAAGAGAATACGATTTTGATCTTTAATCATGGTCCACTTCACAACAGATTACTGCGCTCCCGCTTGGTGGCGCAGTGCGCACAACCGCCTCATCGATTCAACCATCACTTTGAACTGTGATTGGATGCCTCCGACCTGCACCTTTACACAACCTCCATGTCCTGGCAAGCATAAAACCTACTCAGCTTCGTCGCCAAAGAGCCACAGTATCTTCAGCACATAGGCGTAGCCGGGGTTGGGCAAAAGGGGCAATGCCCCCCCCCAACTTTTTAGAAAATATGGTCATTTTGTGCTTTGAGAGGCGTTTTTCTAAGCAAAATAGTGTTATTCGCCTAAAATCAAACACTTTTGCCCCCAAAATTTTTTTTCCCCCTCCAAATTTTTGGGCTGGCTACGCCACTGCTTCAGCATGCCGCGCATTGGATCCTCGTCATCTGCTCTTCTCCCTATTCACCACTGAAATAGAAAACGTCTTTTGTGTCTCTTGCGCAGGAATTGCTCGATTCCATCGCTGACAGCGCTGCGCACTGGGGAGGGAACGTGAAGTGGGAGGAAAACATCACCGTGACTCCATACCCATTGCCCAGCGTCAGTACCAGCCCTGCTAGATGTCCCTGGCAAGACAAGCATGGTTCAGACTTAACCGCTTTCATACTGGCATCGGACGGTTCAACTTCAACATGTACACATGAGGTCTGGCTCCATTAGCGGCCTGCGAATATGGCCCCGAGACAAAAAGCGCAGATCATATTGTCCTGTAGAGTCGCAAACACCGAACTCCTAATGAGGCGTATGGTCTGACTTACTTAGATGATGGAACCCGAAACTGGTTGTTCAAAGAATCCCCCGACGTCTGACTTGACTTAGTGGTATGTTGAAATATCGGGTCAAACGCCACGACAAAGTCGATGATCATCAGTCACAGTCGCAAGTGTCCACCCAGTCGTGAAAACCAACAGTTTGAACAAGTTGTAAAATGTCCACTGCGAGACTATATGTATATTTTCCTACGAAGGTGCGTTCGTTCCATTTCTCTAGTCAAAAAGGCAAACACTAGCTAGACACACAAACAGTCTGAACAAAGCGCAAATCAGTGGAGGGGAAGCACATAACTATACAAGTTGTAAGGTAACTTTCCATTTGTGGGGCTCTCGCCACAGCACATACCGTCGTCGCTTTAATTTTGTTTATTTTAGATTCAACTTCATTCCACATGGTTTGCATTGCAGCACACATTAAATAGGAACAACGTCGACGCACCAATCAAAACAGAGGAGGCGTGTGCGTGAATATTTACAAATACACGCAAGCAATACTGGGTGAGAATAAAACCATTGCAGAGCACAACATCAATGTCACACACAGCTGCTCATCTGCCTGTAGTTTTTGATAGAAAAACGCGTAAAGGGTAATTCTTTCATCGAAATATGCCCGAACACATGTCCTGAGCACGGAGTTGAAATTCCGTGTATGACTCGCGCTGCTCTCGTAGAACCAGAAGTCCTTCACTTCGGCACGTTGGCAAAGCTGTTTTCTACTTGTCGCAGCTGCCAGATGTGTGCGTTTGAATTCTTTCGCCATTTGCAAACAATATCAATTGCCAGGATGAGTGCTTTCTGCGACCCGCTCTTCGTGAGAGCTATTAGTGAACATATTGCCTTAATGTTAGTCCTGCCGTCTCTATTATTACGCGTAAGTGTCCTGCCGCGTTGTCATGGAGACACAACGAAGCGTCGAACGAGGTCACGACGATGCTGCGAGCTTCTCTCACCGCTCTCAACCTAACAGGCAGCTTGACCGAGAGCTATCAACCCTTGCCAAAGTTTAACTCTGCAGACGGCGGTACAGAACGACGAGGAAGTTGACACTAAAGTACGCGCTTTGTTTGGATTAGCTGAAGGCGTTGAATCGTCGTAAAGTTTGCTCACGTTGAAATCTTGTACCGGCCTGCCGATGACTTCGCGAAAGGAAGCGCACAGAAGGACAGTGACAATTTTCATTCGTGTTAAGTACAAACCTTCTTTGCTTACAGTTTAACTACCACTGGTTTTGACAGCCTTTTTGTGGATACTAACTTTTCTTTAAGTGACGAAATTGTCAAGTGACATTTGGGTTTAAAGTTAAACAAGTCCAGCACTTTGCCTAACGACTTCGCAACTTACTCTTCAAGTACAACTGACGTTCAAACAGTTGTGGTTTTGCTGTTCAGTTGTGGTTTTGGTGCTTACCACCATTTTTGACTTTGTAAGAAAAATTCTTACAAAAGTTTTATAGACCGACTTTGAAAGTTTAAAATAGAGGTAGTATTTAACCTCATATTTTTCCACCCTATAGTCGATAAAATGCCCCACAGAGATTTAGTAATTTGTTTGCTTGCTTTTCACTACTTTTTCGTTTTTTTACAGAATCTCAAATTATATTTTATATTGTTCGAAACAATGCATGACTTTCTAATTTTGCTTTCAAAGGAACAGTGGACAGTAAAGACGTGTTCCTTTGACATATTCTTAAGCACATTTACTGACCGAAGCACGTATGTTTTCATGTCATTATGGCATTCGTGCGACGACCACCCTTTGATAGAACCTCTCTTGAGCCAATTGTGCGCAAACAACGGACCCAGCGGTATCGCTGGCACGCTTATGTCGCAACAATCGTTGTGCACAAGACATTAGACGAGTACTTTATTAAGAAGTGAGGACTATACGACTTGGCGTTTGTGTGAATGGGACTACACCTTGGTTTACTTCATGTCAACAGCACGCCTCGAAGGCAGGAGCGTAGGCAAGTTGATCTAGACAGGTACGTTAAGCGCTTGATTGTGCAGAAAAAGCTTTGAAAATTTTGAAGAAGCAAGTCAATTTGATTGAAGACTGGTGATCAGTGTGTGCGCAACGCGGCAGTGAGTTTCGCGCTTATCGGCAAAATTACTCTCACAGGCAGTTGCACAAAACCACTACGAAAGTGCCTTTAGTGCTTTTGAATCGATTTCATGTGTCAAGTGGCATAGGACGTTGTATTTGTTGCTTTTTGATAACAATCAGCGTTGATGCGCAGCGACTGCCTGCGTTTTGAACATTGCAGTTGAGCAAGTTCGTTTCGGATTCAGTCCAGCAAGTCGCAAGTTCATGGCTGCTGGAGTGCGACTGGTGTTTCTCTGCTTCAGGTAAAAGCAAACAAACTGAAGTTACAGCAGCTTCGAATGAGATTTGTAACTGAAACGGACAAACCGTCGAGAATTGAATTCCGAAACGAAGCTCCTAAGGCGCTATCGCTTTTCAAAACCCAAAAAAGTAGCTGTTTCCTGAACTTAAGGTAGCTTTGCGCTGTCTGCTGCAGTGCAACATGCCATACCACCTGTCTTCGCTACAAAATTCACACCATTCAGCGCCAAGCCTTCAGTGATGTTGAATTGTAAACTTTGCGCATACACCCATCATTCATACCCTGAAGTTCCGTGCAGTTGTGGGTGAACGTTACTGGGAAAGAGCGAAGCGAAATGAGAAAACAGCTACTTTGCAATCGTTGAAAAGCTTCTTGTTGTCAACAATAGGAAGAGAAACGTTGGTTGTGAAGTCAAGAGCAGAAATTATTACTGCGCAATAGGTGATTACAGTATAATCCGACAGTCCATAAATCGAGTTACATCGTCGCACGCAGTACTAGATCTACAACTGCAAAAACTGTTATTGCTGAATAACTACAGTTGAGTGAACATTTAACGATCCAAGCAAGGACATAGTTTTATTTTTGGAAATGAGAGTGAATAAACCAGCAACCCTCTGTAATTGTATTATTCCAATGTCAAAGGAGTTGCAAAATGCTTGTTTAAATGTGGCTAAGTGTGTTTACTGACTTCCACCGCCAGAATGCTTTATGCAGAATGTGAATAATTAACGTAGGTAGTTTCTGAATGATTGGATGCATTTTTACAAGGCCAGTTTTGGCAATTACTTTCTCTGGTGCAATTGCTGAAGGATCGTTTTAGCGTTTATTTTCTCCTTATATTATTAAAGAGAATCAAACTAAAAGAGAATCAAAAAAATAATTTTCTTGTGATGAGAATCTAAAAGAGAATCAAAAAAATAAACTAAAAGAGAATCAAAAAAATAATTTTCTTGTGATGAACATGTTACAAACTAAATTTGCAAAAACCTGCTAGCAGCGAATGGTTCTCTGCAGGCAAAATTATTTTACTGCCTGAAATTCCTGTCTTATTGCCTATTTTTCATGCGTATTTGCATCCATTGCATGTTCTACTTTGTAGGATTGGATCCGCTCAAAGCGAGACTTCAAAGAAATTGTTTGCAAGATCTGAACTTAGTAATGACTTCTTAATAAAGTATTGAATCTCACGTTTTCCTACACAAACTTATGAAGTATTATTTAAGGGTATGCGAAGTACTGTAATTATTTTACAAAATGGTGGAAAGCACATGAAAACTTGCAGATATTTCAAATCTGTGCATCGAGGTATTTAGAGCGCAAACGTCATCCGACAAAATTAAGTGGAAGGCTGCAAGACAAAAAGTATATAACGCAGGTTTTTTTTAAGGGAAATGTTGGGTACCCGGTATGGACCTGTAGGGACCCGAATTTCTTTGATTCTAGGGACCCGAATCGTGTCCCTAAAATACTTTATAAAAACCCTAATATAAGCTTCCGCATAATCGTTTTCTGAGCCGTAATCCCGTTTACGACTATTTCGTACCTGCTTAACGACCGTATAACGCATGTCAAGGATGCAGCTTCAATATCCTTTGATGTTGACCCTCAAGACTGTTAGAGGTTATGTTCAAGCCTGAAAATCTCCAGTTTATCAAACACATCTTTTGTACAAGTGAAGTCTGTCGCAGCAGAAAATGTGCTGTTGCGATCGGAAAGCCCGAGATCACGTGCGCAAATCTTCACACTGTGGCAGCAAGCAACAATGGAGATCACATGCCATGATCACCCTATTATTGCTTGTTCGCGCCACATGTATATGGGTGTTATTCTTCACGCACATCCCGTTCGTGGTGAACCGCATATTCAACGTAACGCCAACAGAGAGATTGCAACAGTGCCTTTGTGGAGGTTGTTGAAAGTAACTTTCTTGCTTAGTGAGCTTGTAGAGTAAGCTGTGAGCAAATCTTTAATAAGCGGGTATTTCGACCACTTTAATAAACTTATTTTGTCTATGAGACGTTGAGATGCTTTGCTAGTTGTGCACGCCGTTCAGGAGGAGAAAAATGACCGCACCAGGGTTTTTTAAACATACTTACTTGGGCGGCAATTGCCCCCCAGTCTCTAAACCTTTCTCCCCAGCCAAGGCCATTTCCTCCCACCGCAGTCAAAAGTCCTTTGAGCAAAGGACAGAGATAACATTCGACCGCAGACTAGTAAATGTTGCGGGTCTGGTAATTCAAGGTTTATATTGCCCCCCCACTCAAAATCTGATGGAAAAAACCTTGCATGAAATCACCGAGATATTCAAAGCTAGCTTAAACCTTTTTCTCCTATCGCTCGATCCTTACGCCCCAACGGTGCATCATTACATCACCTGATACCCATCGGGATTGGCGACGAATATGTCTTAGCACATCTCATGCTCTTTTTTAATGTTCATTGAGATATTTTTGATAAACAAGTGCCACAAGCTGTAGCCTAGTGACCACTGTGGCGGAGTCGGTGTCGGAGTCGCAATGAGCCGGAGGTGCTTGGGTGGAGACGGAGTCGGATTCCCAACAACACTAGGAGTCGGAGTCGAATTTTTTTGTCCTGCTCCGGAAGTCGAATTGAATCATATTTTACATCACACTCTTAAGTTGGGAATTCCTGTTGAAATAGTACAATTTGTTTTGAAACTTTTATTGAAACAGAATTCTTGCTATGTACCACGATTTCCATTGAGTGTTAGTTGCTACAAAATTGTTGACAGCCAAACTTCATTCACTTTATGCTAAGGAGTCGGGAGTCGGAAATTTTGCAAAAGTCGGAGTTGGGAGTCGAACATTTACCTCAGGCTCCGCAACCCTGCTAGTGATTATGTGGGGTTATCAAGGTTAAATTTGGCGGGTGAAGTAAAGGTCTATGCAAAGGTAACGTTGCTCAGCTTCAATGAAACTGATATTTTCTGTATGATGCAGTGATATCGGAAAATGACATTCTGGAAGCAAGATGGTGCAGTTGGTGTGTCTGCGTGGGTAATTATTAGAGTTCAGATGATAGGCTTGAAGTGTGAGTAGAGTGAATCCGTGCCAGCTTACAGGCAATGTGGGTTTCGTAGAAGGTTTGACTCCCTTGTTCAACGCTACATTCAACATTTGCAGTCATAGAAAAGTCGTTTCAACAAGAAAAACGAAAGGTGTTGCCTTTCATTTTGATTGTACGATGAACGTTAGTGTGAAAACCTAACGCAAGGGCAAATGATATGCTTAGTTATGGTTGTGATGAAGGCTTTTATTAGAGGGACTTAAACACTTGCACAACTTGGCAATGGCTGTACTGAATAACGTTTTTCAGTGCGATTACCTTTGAACTTAAGACGTTGCAAACACTGCTGAGCAATAAAAAGTCGGATGTCCTACGTGGTAGGATTTGGTGATGCAGTTTACGAAATTGATGTCTGTTGCTAACGAACGAAGGTAAAGAATAGCACTATGCACGCGTAATTGGATGAACCCAACAGCTAGACCAAGTTCGAAGGTCACGACGGAGGCTGCAAGCAAGCATTTCTCATCCAGAGCAGGATTGAAGTCTATTTGACCTATTTTGTAAACATGGTGCCCACACGTTTAATAGGGCTCTACACAAGTGGCGACAAACTTAACGTTTAAAGCCTTTTATATATTCTAAGAGAAATAAACCACTACTGAAACTTGAACTGAACAATGAAACATTCTTTACATTAGTTAGACTAGATTATTAAATTTATTAACATAGCTTTCTATATGCAGTATTATATTTTGTTTTAGTTAAAGATGGAGATACTACACGAAATATTAACAAAGATAAATGTTTACATAGCTGTAAAGTACGTATGCCGCCATCACTTCTCTTAATTTTTTTTTACTGATCCCCCAGAATGCGTGAACGATAAAAGCCAACTGGTGCGGTTTATCGGGATCCAATAGGGAAGAAGATTTAACAAAATATGCCGGGTCCATATATGCATAGGTAAAGAAAGCTGAAAAAATAGGAAAAGTAACGATGAAAAAAGTGGAGAACAAGCAAAAAAAACGACATCGATAATTAAACATGAAAGCAAGACCCATTTCAGTTTGTGAGTGTTTGATTCTGATGTTCAAGATGCTTTGATATTCCGTATACCTTTAATAACCACGAAACCTGATTTTCTTTTTAACCCTTGTGCAAATTAATTGAAGGCACATTCGCAACGGATATGACCTCTATGTTAAAGCAGCGTTTTTACGCGGTTTGGCAGAGTCTGCCAATGTTGAATAATCCCTTATAATTTTCGGATCCCTGGATCAGACTTGAATCGGTGCACGAATGAGATTTTCGATAGTCTTACAGTCTACAGCATGAAGTCGACCTTTGCATATCGTCTACAAATTATCATTTGGGTTTACGTCTGGAGAACTCCCGGGCCAATCAAGCATCGGTATATTCTTCTCTGTCATGAACTTTTTCACCATTTTCGATGCGTGACAGGGGGCAATGTTGTGCTCAGAGATTCCAGATCTATTGGGATATCTCTTTTCCAGCTCTGGAACAACACTTCTTCCAAGAACTTCATTAAATTGTGGCGAGCGCATCATGCCTTTGATTGGCTGAATGCTTCCGACACTGTAGTAACTAAACAACCCCCAAAATATCTTTTTCTGCGGGTGCTTAGCAAACCGATTTATATGGAATCACGCATGTTCTTTTCGGATGATCTTCAAATATGCTGACTTCTCTGACCCTGTACAAAGAAGTGGCTTTCGTCGCTGAAAAAGACTTTTCTCCACTGTTCTTTTATTCAATCTTTGTACTTTTTTTTCCCACTTCTATCGTTTGTTTCATTGCTTTGGTTAAAAGCTTTTCTTTGTTTTTTCACCGGTCTTCTTTCTTTTCGACCAACTGTGATGAGACGTCTGCGAACTGTAGAGGAACTGATTGGATATCTTTCTCCTTCAAATCCGTATTCAGTGCGTCGCTGGTTTTGCGGGGTCTTTTTTACTTTGCCGCAGTGAGTCTTTTGGAGTGGTTTTCTTCTTACAACTAGGGATGCATATAATGGAATATCGAAGCCTATGGATTCGAATCCTTCAGTATTCGAATCCAAAAATCTGAGTTTTTTTGAATATTTAGATTTGAAATAAATTTGGATTAAAGAAACGAGAAAAATTGCAGTCTGCAAAGCAAATGGTTTCTGTAAGTTTTGCAGACTGCAGTCGCAATAAATTTTGCAGTGCCACTCTGCACTCCCGAGTAAGAAAAAGAAACACTCAATAAGTTCACGACACTGCATAATTAACAGGTCGTGTGATCGCTGATCGGTGTTCTAAACCTCTGCGCGATTGCAGTTTTTTATCAAACGTCCTCTGCCAGGCATAGGCTACACGGGCGTCGGCAGGGGGGTGCAAAACGGGCATTTGCCCCCCTCCGGAAATTGGACAGAACCAAAATTTTCTAGAAAGCACGAAATTAGCAGTTCAATTTCGATTAATTGATTTAATTCTTGCAATGACAGTTTGTTTGCCGGTAAGACACTCACACTACACAAGGGCCAGGTTCACGGTCCGGTGTCATGCAGTAGCGACCTTGCAGTTGCACTTCCGCTCCATTGCGTGCCGAACTTGGGAGAGGATTCTTCTGCGGCTGGTCTTTATTGTGTAACAATAACATGGTTCACTTAAGTTACGATAGTAGGCGTTTTGCCGATTGTTACTGAATGCTACTGAACGCAGATATCTTGGCAGATAAAGCAGCGAGGCAGTTACTGCTGATAGCGATAAGCAAAGTAGTTTTATAGCCTACTGTGTGAAAAGAAGCCAGAGTGAATCTATAGCAATGCATTAGCACGTTTGAAAAATCCATTACTAGTGTGAGACTGAGGTTGACCAATGTGCCTGAGTGAATAGCTTAATCCAACGTGGGCCACAGGGGCGGTTCCAGGGGAGGGCGATCGCCCCACCCTAAAACCTGCGAAAGTAATTTTATTCACCATAATTTTGTACAATTCAGAAAAAACATTCGCGAGTAACGGCCATTTTGTCTTCCATTGTTTTGTCACAGCAGTGTTGTGAAGTATACTTCATTTCTCTTACAGCAGCGAAGCCGTCATGAGACTTGACAAGTGACCAACAAATATTACTGAAATCGCCCCCTTTGAAATTACCGGCTGGATCCACCACTGGTGGGCCATCCACTTTTCACCTACGGGCCATTTTACAAAAACGTGACAACTTGCGGGCCATTTCCAATAAAATGATGTATAAAATAACAGATTCACAATATTTAAAACTAAAAAAGAGAAGATACGTGAGAGCGTCATTGAAAGTATTACACACTACAGTACCGAAGAGCAAATTATTACAAATATCTGTCAGTGGGATGCCTGCAGTCGAGGCTTCTCTGAAACTATATCGTTCCTTTGGCAATACCAGTGTTAGTGGCGGCAAGTCGGAGACTATGGTGCTGTGTTTCGTCTGCCATTATATTTATGTTTTTACTGTAGATTTGACTTGCTTCATCGTAGAAAATGTACGTACTCTCGCACATGTATGTGTTTCCGAACGTCGAGCGCATTTCAATGCGAAATATTTCAGTTTGGGAAATCTATCTTTGCTGACTAATTTCCAGAAGCTCTTCACAGTCACTAATACCGTTAGTATTGTAGTCTACATTTTTATTAAAAGATCTTATGCTTGTTCTACAGTAATTAAAATTGCCTATTGCAGGGATGGGCAATTAATTTGGTTCAAGGGCAACTTTGTGAAGGTCGCGTTTAGCTGATAGACAAACAGATTTATTTGGCGGTATTGAGTTCATTGCGCCAGTTGTAATCTTCAAGACAACGAACGCCGGGGCACCGAAAAAACACAGAAGTTATACAGTGAGGTGCCCCAGCGGAAGGTTAAGGGAGGGCCGTAACTTCTAGTTTGATCGTAAAATAAATAAATAAAACAAAAACAATAACGGTACACAGAAAAGGTAGGCCTATTAATTGTTCTTGTGCAAATACAGTTTATCCAGCGCAAGCAAATCAGTGAGACAAATGTAACCTTACAAGCTTTACAAAAAATTTCAAATTTGAAGCTTTTTTCTAAATGCTTGCGTGGGCCAGTGAAAATGCTGTGGTGAGCCACATGCAGCCGAGTGCCTGTAGTTGGACCACACTGGCTTAATCAAACTACGCTTATGCAGTCTTCGTTTACACACTGCGTGGCTTGTTATGTATGCAGTCTTGTGGAAATATGCATAAGGTTTGGTTCTGACTTCCGAGTGAGCAAGTGCAAAGCTGTATCTGCTCTGGCGAGTTTACATAATTCATCTGCGCAATTTTTCAGCCTGCGTGATGTTATAACTTAAAGTTGTCCGATAGTCGTTGTCAACTTACAGGTCTCCTTCTCATTGCTTGAAACAGTTTTGCGAGAGTGTCTAACTTTCGTGTTTTTTCACCGCTACTGATGTTCTGACCATTGATTACTATGAAATTATATCTTTTTTTAGAAAGTGCTCGAAAAATGTATATCAAGTAGTTTATGAAAAGAAGAAGCATTTCTGATAGCCAAATTGCAGCAAATATTTCAGACTAAATTTTGAGAAGTGAGGTTCAACCCGCACAGACTGATGTGAGCACCGCAAACGCAGTTGTGGATAGTTCGAATCCAATTCACACTCAGTTGTCTGCAGTTCACAATAATAATGATATTGGATCAGTGCTCTCCAGCAGGGCTTCCGCCGAACCCAAGGGTTTCGCAAAACATGCAGTGGGGTTCCGTGAGTTTTAAGGGTTCCATGAGGGTTCTTCGTTTTTTAGGGGAAATGATTTTTGCTTCAGTTTGTTGGAGCGTCATTATGAAATTTTTTAGATCACCGTGCCGCATTCAGACTCCAGGTAGGCCAGTTAGTTATATAGGAGGTTGAGCGCAGAACCGTCGCCAGAAAGTTTTCAATTGGGCGGCTTTGCAGTTCTGCGGCGAGGCTTTTCATTTGTGTGGGGGGCTTGTCACTATAAAATTAACCAAAACTCCACTTATTTATAGTGTTTCACGTTTCAATTTGGGGGTTTGGAGCTTTGTTCGGGGGCTAAGCCCACCAAAGACCCCCGTGGCGACAGGACTGAGCAGACTGTGGACAAAAGTTGAATAGGCTGCAGATTATACTATTTTTTCCTACAAGCTTTTGTGAATGAGTGCAGCTCATGTTATTATTGTAGTTAAGCGAAGGCATTAAAATTACGCTACAACGAACTTACATTGCAGTTAACTACAGGCTAGATTAGAGCGGCCAATGACAGCGTAAATTCCAAAACAGCAAACCTAACCATAAAACGTATCCTACATGTCAGGTAGTCTTACAATGAAGCGCGCTGGATTAGGTGTAGGCAGTGCCCCCTCTAAGCCGAAAAAAACGGCACTTTTTTTGGTCTGGTTGAGTGCAGATAGCGGAACAAGAAATATGGATAGTTGTTGCGTCACTTGTTCATTGTTGTGCAATTAAGAAGAACGTTATTGTTGCATCACGGTTAGGCCTATATACGATGTTGCCAATGTAAAGTTCACAGTAGATTGAGTAGAAAGCAGACTCAGCCTGAGCCGAGCAGAGAGTACACTCAGTCACAGAATAGAGCTGCTGTTTAACCTTTGAACAGTTGTTGTTTTTTTGCGTTTGCGATGCTTAAAGGCCAATCTACACTGATGAGTTGCCAGGAGTAACCGCGCACGATTCTTTGTTTGTTTTGTTGCGTCGGGAAATTCTGCGCTCGTGCACGGCTCGGCGGGCAACTCCTGGGCGCAATAAAACAAATAAAGAATCGTGCGCGGCTGCTCCTGGCAACTCCTCAGTGTAGATTGGCCTTAAAATGTATTTATGCATTGTGGCATTGTCTTTGTTTAAGAAATTTTTAGGGCGCCTCGAGTAGATAACATCAGGGCGTTTTCGGCGTCCTAGTTGCGAGTACACGTTAGCAGTGTTTTGCTTTCGCATTGCTACATTTCAGGGGTGGCCAAACCTGCTCTATGTATGAGCCGCATATCGTAAAACCCAAGTTACAAAGAGCCGCAGCATAAAAATATAAAAACACGAATTTGTTTGCAACGCTTCTGTGACATCATAATTGTTTTTGGAACGACTTGCAAAAGTAATACTGTACGGCACGCTAGCTACCACAGTACCATTTTACAATATTTCTACACTTTGCAATCGAATATATATATAAAATAATTTTTCGGATATTATATACATTTTTATATAGTATAAAAACAAATATATAATTTTTCGGAAAGCTCAAAGAGCCGTATGCAAAGGTTCGATGAGCAGCAGTTTGGCCTACCTGACATGTTCTATCGCAACCAACAAACTTCTTCCTTGTGGGAATAAAGTAAAAACAGTGTAAAACCCAAGTTTTTCCTATTTAGTCAAGCCAGATGAAGCAAAAGAGCATATTTTCTTATGTGAAGCGAAATAATAACAGCAGCGAAGGTGTGTTCGGTAGTGACCGCAATGCAGTTCAAATGTAAAAGAGGCACCTAAACCGAAGCGGACCAAATGTAATTCAATTGCCAAAGTTAGAAAACTGGACGACACGTATTTGAGATACGGGTTCTTTTTGCCGGATGACAAAATTCTGAATGTAGCAGCTACATTCCAAAAATGCAAGGACAACTGAGTCATTAAATTTCTTTCTTTTTAACTTCTGTAATAACTGTTCATTTGTTGAAGTGTCAAATAACGAAATATTTGATTTTCTTGCAAGTAATTCTTTCAAAAGATTTTGTTTTCATGTTTTTTGAATTTTTGTTAATGGGGGTTCCATGAAAAATGTGAAAGTGTATCAGGAGTTCCATGGCGACAAAAAGGTTGAAGAGCACTGTATTGGATGATACCCCAATTCAGCAAAAGCTGTAAAGGATGACAAAAAGTACAGCTCGAATACAGCGCCACCTGAATACGATTTCAAATAATGCGAACGGAGCGAGTGCTTTTGTGGGGAATTTTCTTTGTGGTGTAGAAAGGGTAGAAAGCGTTTTGTGAAGGTCCATTTTCATTGCATCGTTCGCAACTGAAAAAGGATAAGCGAAATCTCGACAGTGCCCTTCTGCGGACGCCCATGCCAGGCTACAACATTATTTTAAAACTAGTAAGGTGCAGTCAGTTGTTGCGTAACACACAATAACTTTTTTGAATTTCGTCTTTTATCACGAAAATTTCCACGCTTTCTTACGCAAGAAACTATATTACAATTCCCACTACCAGTGATCATGCAATGCGAGTAATTGGTAGTTTCAATTTACCGTAGCAGATAAAGTAGACAACCTGGAACAGTAAATGCCGTTAGCTGCAGGTGGGACAGCGTGTCAGGTGCATTACGGAAGGTGTACACCAATGCCTAGCGCTTCACAAGTCGCGGTTATTCCGGATTAGGATTCGATATTCTGGATTCGAAATAAAGATTCCGGAATATTCCAGAACCTCTAGTCTAAATGTTCCATGATGCACATGCCTGCTTACTGTACGTCCAGCACACTTCCGTTTGTGTTCAGGAGAAACCGATCCAGTATCCTGTTTCGAATTGATGACACGGCTCACAGTTGCAAGGCTCTCACCAACCAAGGTAGCAATCTCTCTATACGTCTTAGCTGTGTGCTGTGTGGTCCTGCAAAGTTACGATCTTCGTAGTTCTCCTGAGTGCCACGTCCATCTCGCACGGCGGTCGACTTATGACTGTTTTACAGTTGATTCAAGAGATTAGGTTTCTCAAATCTGATGCGATAGCAGCTGACACATTGATTGCATCAGCAAACTGGTAAAACAGGACATTCATTAACAGGAGACATCACATCATAATGCCTTTACATACTTCATATAGCTCGCGAGTACAGGGAATAGGATTTCCCATTGAAAAAAATCGTTTTGTTTCAAGTCATTCGCACAAGAGGGTATTTTAAATTGTTGTATAGGTAAATCTGATGGGTTGAAAGGGCGGCACTTTTATGGTCGGCCCGGGCGACACCTAGCCTCGCTACGCCACTGCGTCTAGCTTCCTTCTTCATTAACTGATTTTTGAAAGGTCAAAGCAAGCGTTAACCGTTAATATACGTCTGTTTACAGAGCTGCGATATGCGGTGCGTTTCGTGAGCAGTGTTGTTGCGCTGTTTAGGGAAGTAAAACAGTCAGAGAAAGCCATGGACAGAGAAGAGTTGGAAAAGCTTTTCGACGCCTGCGATGCTGGAAGGAAAGGTTATCTTGACAGGAGCGAGTTTGCGCGGCTTTGTGAAGAACTGAGTTTACCCGACGACGAGTTACACGCGCTCTTCCAAGCTCTGGATACCAACAAAGACGGAAAAATCCAAAAATTGGAATTTGCTGCCAAATTCTATGTTGTCGATGGCATTTCTGATGAATCGGTCGAACAACATGTTGACGAAGTGCAGAGATATCCTCAAAACGCAGGAAGAAAGAAAAGTTCCGATGTTGCAATGCGCGATAATTTTCGAGAACCACTGACAGGAAATGAAGCCTCTGGCAGCGTATGGGATCTGACGGAGAACAATGTACACAGGGCTGATACAATCGGGATAGATTTTTCAGGGAGGAAAGACTCGATTGGCTCACTTGGTGATAGTGGAAGTTTTCAGCCGAAGACTTCGACACCGGTACCGCCAAACACAGCAAAGAAAAGCAGAGGATTTCCGAGAGTTAAGAACCCAAGCTATTCAAGGAAACTTTCTTCCTGGAACAAGTTTGCCGATGAAGTTGGACACATAATCTACGACTTATCAAGGTAAGTTACTCCTTTCTTGCTGGTGTTGCCGTATGCCTTGTGGGATTGCTCCAATCAATCACGTGACCAACGAAATTTTCTGATGTTCATACTTTAAAGTGCAATGTTTACATATGTTCCAATGACCCAGCAATTTTAAGATGAGTGAAATTGTGGAACATTGCAACGATACATTTCTACCTTGCCATAGACTCAGGTATTCCTGGTCACTTATCATTTGCTAAGCCTGTGTGCTGAATTCCTTTCCGATTCGCTCATTCCAGGCTTTTGATAAATTGTCATCATTGCGTTGTAGTGGATGCGTGCCCTGTACAGTTGTAAATCCCTATAATGATTTCTGTGTAGAACGCCTTTTTGGACGTACTCGTTTTTTAAGCTCTGCAAGGTATTTGACCAGTTTCTTGATATGAGAAGATCTCGTTGGAAAACCTCAGAGAAGCATCAGTTGTTTTGGAAAGAATACAGTTTGGTATCACTGCATGCGTTGGTTATAGCTCAGATGATTACCTGACTAATAGGTGTTACAAAACTATTTCTTATGGATTTTGACTGGTTTGACTGGTCAGCAACTATAATGTAAATAATAGACGTCAGTTTCAATAAAATACGAGATAAGTTTGAGAAAAGGGCAAGTGGTCAAACTGCCTGAAAGTATATATTAAGCTTGGTTTAATTTTTTACTTTTTCAAAATATGCAACAGAGCTTTCACTTATCGTTTGTAAGTAGATTGTACACTGTCAAATGAACAGGACCAAAGAAAGATGCAAAATCATAACCGAATTTCGCGATTTTCTGTTACCATTTCTAGATAACTTCGCAATAAAATTCAGCCTGCAGATCCTATAATTTGGTATCAAGTAATTCAAATTTTTGGCGTTGAATGAAAGCAACGAAAGCTGAATTTTTTTAAATGTTTTGTAATTTTTTGAGCTAGGCTATCAAACTTTAGGCTATTGGCATTTTGTATTTACTATTAATATAACATTACGTCATCTTATATAAAAGCATTTAGTAACAATCAATGAAGTTTTGATTAGGTACGAGCAAACTGCAGTCAGTGCAAGTTCTTTGCAAAGCTGTTGGTTTATTGAGCAATAACGTGAAGAAAGTTCAACTAGGAACACGTTCCACATACAAACTATCTTTTGTGATACGCGGCGCTCTAAATACGTAGACATAACATTCACCTGCGCGGCGTAGATTATAAAGTTGAATTTGTATAGAGGTATTTAGAAACACTTAAGTCTAAGAAAGGACGAGCGAATAACACCGTAGCTTGAAAATGTTATTACGTAGCAACAAATTATATAATGCTAAGTCCTGGACATGAAGCAAAAATGCAACCGGGGATGGAGCTTCAGTTCAGGAATTGTGCAATTTTTAGAAAACTGAAGCACCCTTTAGCTGCCATTATTCCCAGGTCCGCAATACCATAGTTTTTCGTATCGTATTTACTGTGCGTCATATTACTGTGTTTGACATCAAAACATTGAACCAGTGGGATAAAAGTAGAAATCATTGGATTTTTGTGGTAAATCGTTGCGGAATGTTTTGTGGAATTTTCGTAAGTATCTTTGTTCTAATGGTTGCAGATGTTGTGAAGCATAAAATAACCATCAATGCATTCCCTGACATCGTTTGTTGAGTCACAATGCATGAAGTTCTTAAAACGTTTTGAGAGGCTAAGAAAGTGGAGACAGTAATGAGTGGATAGCGTACAACAGTGTCAACTACAGATTTGGTCATGAAAAATGGAGCATTCCCACCTCGCAATTAGCTTCAACGAATGTCTAGGCGAAAACATAAAAACATTTTATATATTTTGAAGCACTCGCAGGGTGAACTTTTTCGCTGTCCTGGCGTTTCGAAATAATCGGTTAGATTAGTGATGCGTGGCATTGAATTCAAAATTCGCATCCAAACCCAGGCAGGTAACCAGCTTGGGACACTAGGAGGGGCGAAGACTTTTCCAAGAGGGGCCCAAATTTTTGAACTATGTCCAATAGTTTTAAACTATGTCCAACACTTTTTTCCAGGGGGGGCGAAAATTTTTCTACAGGAGGCTTCGCCCCCACTGCACCCCCCTGGTTACGGGCCTGTGTAAAGAATGGAATTTATAAAATTGTGAAAACTTGCAGTTTAAGATCCAGAGTTGCTTCCGGGATTTGCCGCAAACAACCTGCGTCACCAGCGGCCCATAGTAACAAACAACAATCACTGGTCTACTTGTGTCCAAGTTTTAACACTGGTTCCAACCCTTGCTTTGGAAGTTAAGTTTGTGGTTTTTGCATGTTATAGAGATGAAGCAAACGTTGTTCGCGATAGAAGTAATTTAACATTTTGTAAAATTCAACATGATGGCTTCTTAGTCGTTTAAATGAATGTCAGCTATGATTGCCTAAATATTTGAGAATTCACAAGATATCCAATGCTTTTCAACATTTTCAAAAACATATTGCTCCTTAAAACAAGGCAGTTAAATTTTAATCACAAAACAAGTGCCGACGTTTTGAATCGCAGGCGGATTAGGCCTAGAAAAGAGCCGAAAGTGCCTAAAAAATCATCCTATACATAATTGTGATTAAGATATAAACTCAAACGTGGACCGCCATGTTTTGCTTAATAAAAGATTTGTACAAAAAATTGGTTTCGAGGCTACTGCCCGGCTTGCCATCCTTGGTTGGTGACCTCAATAGTAAGAAGTACATGTTCCGTAAAACGTATGTTACTGTTCAGTAACTTGAATGCACTTCGCGAAATCGGGCATCATTCGCTAATAACCTTTGAGAAATCAAACTGTGGTTTATCGTTATCTCAAAACTATTTTGCCGACTTCATTTTTCTTCCTAGGTTATAAAAATAACTGGTCGGATGCACTCCACCTTTGCATTAGAGCGGTCGCTTTGATTGTAGCATTATCGACAATTTGTGAAACCTTTGATTGCTGTCACATCAGTTCTGTGTGATGTGTACATGTACAAAGCTGTAAATTTGTTTTTATACGTGACCAACTCTGTGGCTATAAAAGCCCATTAAAGTTGAATAAACGAGTGGGAAAGGAGTAGCAAAAGTTGCCAGAGGCAAAGCATCGTTGTGTTGAGGAGAAAAGTTGTGGGGGTTAGCGGCGGCAACAACATCGCAAGCAGTCAGACTGCTTACTGCGTATCTCTTTCTTTGGGTCCAATGGATGGGAGCAACCAGATCCGAGAATGAAGATGGAACGCCGGTTAATACTGAAGAGTGGTGTATCGCTAGGTTCGGACTGCTGCTGATTTTAATGCTGGTGAAGTATACACAAGAAATTCGGTTAGCAACCACAGCGTATCATCTGCTTTCTGCTTGTTCTTGAACATCTTTTTCTTTACCCCCTCGATTTAATCTAGCACATGTAGTATAACTGTCGTTCTTCTTGAGGTGGCTCAAGCTTGTTGACATAATTTGATTTCAGATTATTTTAATCTGGGAGTATGATATACTTCATTCGTGATAATCAGAGCCGGATTAAAGGATAGGGGGGCCCGGGGCAATTTTTACTGGAGGGACCTATGACGTAATTCATTACGTTATCGTTTGTAAAAGGTATGTTTTCGCTGATTAGCAAGGTTCCCGTTTGTTTTTTCCGGTAGTCGAGAATGTGCTTACTCAAATTCACATACAGGTAGCCAAGAGCGTACGCAAGTGGGGGTTTTGGGGTTAACCCCCCATTGAGCTTGATATTTTACAAAAACTTTATTGACTGCGCAAAGGAAATTAATTGTTTTCGCATACTTTTGCTTGTTAATTTGTCGACTTGATGCAAATACCACGGAATAAATTTGCATGGAAATTTCAAGGAACATTGTAAATGGGCTATAAAGTAATAATTAGGTTTTGGTAGGAATCTGGGTTGTTGTCTACATCCAGAAACCATCTCACCACTTTTTGCAGACCTTTCGTCCACTACGCATGTTTAAGATTGTGTTCGGCGATAGTTCACTTTATCCAAAACAATTGTCTTTATTTTGTCTGCTAAGGCTGATCAGCACAAGCGCTGACCGCATTGGCTACATTACTAATTTATGTAGTATGATAGAACTGTTGCACGAGCTCAAAACAGCAGTTTTTAGAATAGAAGCGTTCAGGCATAAGGTTGCTGGACTTCTATAGATAACAAAAAATTGCAAGTTTTCTTGCGTACTTCATGCACATTGTCAATTCTTGTGTATAGTTTAGCAAGATTCGATCTTGCAAGCCGGGGTGTGCGCCAGCCAGTCCAGCCGCACACCTCTGCTCGACTGCTCGTATTCGACGAGACATAAGCGCAGCCGCATTTTGCAGTTGTAAATTGCTCTGACACAGTGATGAGTGTGTTTTTCTACCCTGTTTTAACACGCAGCCTGATATTTTTGCAGTTATGAACTGCTGTGTCTAATCGTTGAGTTTATTTCCCCCGATATCCTAACTTGGAGCGCTGATAGTTTATATTCAGTGCAAAGACACATAAAATAAGGGGAGTGCGTGAAAAAGAATATGCCTATTGTATCAACAAAGTTCGCCAAAATGTTGGTTTGGAAAATGAATATGACGTCAAATTGTGACGTTACAAAGAGCGCACACCAAATGCAAATGCTAATGGCCACCATATGCCACTGAATTACCCCCCCATGAAAATTTTATGCCTATGCCACTGCAGTTAGCTGCGCGAAATTGTTTTTGAAACTCAGCTGGCAAAAACAAATGACATTGAATTGAGCTACGGCTGAGCCAATAGGTTTTGCAGCATATGCCTCATTGTCAAATGCTGAATCTCTGCTACATTGCTGAATCATACTTCACAGCAAACAAAATCTTGGCGTGAGAAACGTAATTAGAAGCATCTTTCCCGAAGCGCATGCACTTTAATTCACAGCCTCTCCTTAAGCGTTTGATTTTCTCCAGGTACTGCCGGTATCTACAAGTCCAGGAGCATTCAAATTTCATATGTGTTTCGGATTTTCAAACGAATGTTGCGCCCTTTCAGCTCCAGATCGTTTGAAGGAACATTTTGCTCGGTTTCATTCATTATGTTCCTCTCTATTTATGCAACGAGTAGCTGCATCAGTTCTACTGTATATTTTAAAAAACATCATATGATAATCGTTTTGTAACTTCTGGTACCAGCATTGAGTTTTTTTTGCTTTGACAAAGAAAGTAGTAGAAATTGAAAAACAAGTGCAATCACTCAGGAAAAGTTCTTGCCCAGGTTGAAACACTGCGCTAACGTCATTGTTGATGGTAAAGATAAAAATGCTGAAGCATCAGCGAGACAGTTGAGAGACTTAAGTTAATTGACTTCGCGTTTCGACATCTTTGTGAATTATTACCGAAAGGTATAACCAAAGTAATGCCTTGCATCGTACTTAGATACACTCGCTTCAGACCCTGAAGTGTGTTGACGTTTGTGTGCTGAAGCCACTCTGCGTTAGCACGTCGCTACGTGATAGCTCTGATCTAAAAGCTTGTGGTCGTTTTGGTTTCAAGTTCTGCTGCACCTGTTTGAAAGTGCCACTCTTTGCGGCAACCGCCAATGAAACAAGCAGATTCACTACTACGAGTCTCTCAGCACGATCGAGTAGTTTATTTCTTGGGAGCTGGGACGAACCACTGCCCTTTGCAATCACTGATTGATGGGAGCTAATAGGGAAGCTGCGGAACAAGTAACAAGGAGTTAACTACTTTGGAGTAACAAGGACTTTTTACGAAGTTCCTTGACGGACGTTTCTTCATTTCAGCTAAAAACTCGGAATTCTGGCCTCTGCTGATACAAGCACGGCAAATATCATGTTCCTCTTCAAAATTTTGAATTTGCTACATCGTTCTCCTTTTTGTTTAACCTTTATTGCTAAATTTTCCAATCACGTAGATATTGGATATGATCAAATCGATTTGAGGTTTGAATATTTTTTATCACTAATAAATTTTGTAACAAGTAGGCGGGTCAAGTATGCGTTTTATGCTTTTCAATGGTTTATAACAAATGGATGCTAAACACAAATATTAAAAGGTTTATATCTGGAAAGTGGCACAGAACATAGCATGTTCAATATAGCTGTGGGGCACTGAAAATGTCGTTGTGGCCCTCTACTGGACTGGGCCAAAGTTTAAAACCAGTGGCCTATAATAAATATGATTTTAATAGCAATTGAAAATATTAAATACACTGCACCATTTGCCTCTACCGCCTGGTGCTATTCTTTAGCACTTGGTATTTCAAGTTTTGACTACAAGTAGAGTTAAGTGAGAAAAAAGGTGCACGGCTACAGAAAGTAAATATTTAGGGAAATATGTGTTGTTCGGTAAAGAACAAGGCCAATTTCAAACGTCTGGTAGTTTTACAACGACAGTTAATGTAAATCATTTTCATTAATTAAGTTATTATGTAACAACAAAATATGGCAAAATGAATTCTAAAGAGTAGAAACGCCAAGTGGGAAGAATGAGCGACAAGCTAGAACCTTTTCTGACGTTCACCAGAGTTTAGCAACCCTGGTTGCTGGTGCTTGTTCTCGGTGAACGCATTATGTGCTTTTTCTCTACATAGACACGTCCGTTGTATCCGGCATGCTACGTCAGGAAACACGTGTCCCTCGTATCCCCTTTGTGACTCACACTGTAAAAGAAGTAACTATTGTTCTGCGTGTATTATTGTCTGCAAGCAACCGGCCTTCCAGGTTCATTACGCAAATGTGGAAAACAAATTAACATGAAACAATTCCTGTTGTTCCCGGAAATGCCATTTGATACAAGTAGGAACGTTTTAATGCAATCGCGACAAATAATCACGAGATTAAGTTCAATATTGTTCATATGTTTTCGCAACGTTGGTGAATGTTCATACCAATTTATCAGCATGCTTATACTAGAAACGAAAGTTCCGTAAGCTAAGCACTGACTTCAGCTTATTTCCAGGTAACGGCATTTTGTTTTGTTAATATCACCTGAAGCTGTTAGCGCAGGTACTGTAAAAATAAGCAATTTTTCAGATGTTCAAACCGTTACAGTTTATCGGTCTCATTTATCGCGTAAAGATTTTATCAACAAGATTTGTGTGCGCAGCGTAGTTTTTGGGAGATACAGTACTTTGAGGTAAACTGCTGTTTAGCATAATGCTGCTAAGTGCAGCTCTTGTGGCTCGAATCAGAAAAAAACAAAATTGAGATGGTCTTGGCCAAGTTAAGTCTTGCCTGTATTCCATAAACTCTCATCGACAACGAAATGAAGTACGCAGTTGTATCGCAACAACACAGAGATTGTGTCGTTTATTCAATGTAAGAACGAGATCGTTATGTATGAATTTAAGCTGCTTGTAAAACACCCGGATCTCAAACCGGATCCATGTCAAAGATTTTATCGCTTTTCAATTCAGTGTGGCCACAACTTGTTGTTTTAACCAAATGTCAACATGGGTTTGCCGGCGCAATTCAGTTATTGTAGGTATAACCAGTGGTTCCACGCACCAAGTGGTAATATTGCCAGAAACGTCGAATTTCGAAAAATGAAAGAAGCAGTCGCAGAGTTGGTTCACTGGCTACATATCAACATTTTCTGTTGGTTTTCTGCATACTTCATAAAATACGCATTTACCTAATAGTTTTGTTACCAAGATGTCATAAATCAGCTATGTCCAACACAAATGGCTTACTGAGCCAAACATTATATGCCACTATCTTAACCATGGCCGCACATTGAATGGCTTACTTTGATCTTCGCAAACTAAATTTAGTTTAATCTAATACACTGAAAGCGTTCGAATCCCAACTGCAATGGTAACAGACATGATAAAGTAGCACTCAGGGCTACCTGCATCAAAAATGTTAAATTCAAGATTATCAAAATAAGGACTGGTTGTCAATATTCAGTTTCACTGCAGCTAAAACCTAAACTGGGCCGCACAAAACCTTTGACTGGGCTGAACGACCCGCGGGTCGTCGGTCAGACATGGCTGTTATATATTATAGATTTCTTAGTTTCTGAAAAGTGTAATATCAGTGACGACTTCACAGGGAGGATATGATTAGCGGGGGAGGGGGGGTGCAGGGAGGATATGATTAGCGGG
>Ga0210059_1000649_pt1 | contig 46353 bp, 22 predicted proteins | sample Ectturendosymbi2_FD_188042 | JGI IMG/M metagenome (GOLD analysis project Ga0210059, IMG submission 188042) | Ecteinascidia turbinata endosymbiont from Florida, USA - Sample 2 (SPAdes) (version 2) | ecosystem: Host-associated > Tunicates > Ascidians > Unclassified | place: Key West, Florida...
CTCTCTAGCCTGTGAAATATTGTTTCTTAGTAAAAATGCATTCTAGTATTGATATCATAAATTCTATCGCAACTAACTGTATGTGCATTTATTAAGCACATTCTCGACTACCGGAAAACAAACGGGAACCTTGCGAATCAGCGAAAACATAACTTTTACAAACGATGACATCATGAATTACGTCATAGGGGCCCACCGGTAAAAATTGCCCCGGGCCCCCATACCCTTTAATCCGGCTCTGAGTGTTTGGGGTGGGGTTAGCTCACCAAATCCCCTCTGCGGCGACGGGACTTGCCGTATGTGAGACATGAAAGTCAATAGCAGTGCCGCGATCAATCTGATTGCCCAACAATTGTCGTAAAGCATTTGCCCATTTTGGGCAAGTTTGCCTTATGTGCTTGATTGTCGTGAAAATTTTGCCTATTTTGGGCAATGTTGGTTATTGTGGCTGAAAATTGCAATGAAAATAGAAAAATTTCATGTCTCAACCTAATTTACTTTTATTGCAGATAGAATCACAAGCATGAAATGAGATTCTGTTTAAACCTTAAACCGACCACCAATGACGTCTGCTGGCGGAATTTTTGGATTTTTCTTCACATTTTCGTTCATTTGCTATGAGCGCTTCCCACATTTTTGTTTGAAAAATTGCTTCTGCTCTTCATCATATAAAAATTTTTCCAAAATCAACATGTTGTTTTTTTTTTGATCGGATGAGCTTGAGAAGACTTGCTGAGTTGTACAAAACCCACGCGCGCGTCTAAACCTGTCAGTTAGTCCAGTATAAGCAAATAAAAAAAATCTGCCTATTTTGGGCAAAGACAACAACGGTGCTTGTGTTTAGAGATTACCTGAGCAGGGTTAATACTGAGAGAATACAATCTCTTGTAATTGATTCCAAAATGTACTTCAAGGGTCCAGCCTCTGAAAGATTGTTCCACCTAGCCTAGAGGGAAGTTCCCCTATACAAAATTGATTTTTTCCGGCATAGCGTGAAAAGCGTTGAATAAAGTAATTTTCCATAACAGCAAATCTTCTGTGACAAGAACAGAGAGAAGTAACGTGAAAAAATTCATTGTATATTTCGAGTAATTTTCCGTGTTGAAAATTGTCCATAAATTTTTCTGATTCGATTTGATAAATATTATTAAGTTTCAAGAATTTTAAGTTCTTGTACAAAGGAGTTATGTGACATCTATATTTGCTGAAAGTCATTATCCATAATATGTTATTTTATAATACTGACAATGGTGGTAGAGCAGACCTGTTGGCTGTATCTAATGAAATAAAGCCACAGTTTAAGTGACAATGAACGAAACTAAAGTGTAATAATATCAAAACGTCAATGGGAACAAAGTTACGAATTTTAAACAACGGTGTTTGTTGCATAGAGAAGTTTTCTTTCAATTAATTGAACGTGGGAGGACCAGTACAATCTGCTATTAAAATAAAGTAAACAATATTAGGCCCGCAGGCAGAGGGGCAACCTGTCTCAAGCAAAATTTCTGACTTGCTAAATTTCTGACTTCACGCCATGCGCGCATGCACATAGTAATATTCTACATATCAAATACGCTGAGAAAACTGATGATTAGGGCTTAGGGTTTGGTGTTTAGGTAAGTGTGTCTGTTTAAGTTTGGATTAGAGCTAGAAAAAGAAAGTAAATGAGGTCTAAGAATAAGTCCAATATTTTTTAGTGGGTATAGTTGTTCCCGTGCTGGAGCTTGTTATGGATATCTGACATCTAACCAAAAAGTTTTAATTTTCACAACACGCATCAAAAAAGTAATGGTCAAACTTTATTCCTTTACTCTGAGAAGCCAAAATAACTTACAAACAATTGAAGGCCAGAAATTTCGCTTTACACTAGGCAATAGGCCCACCTCGAAATTTTCTAATACAGGTCTAGTTCTTAAGTACTATGTTTTTTGCAAAAACAAACAGGCTTCGAAATATAGACAATAAGCAGAACAAGCACAAGTTACTTCATAAATAGATGAAAGACGCAATCGGTGAATCAGAGGAATGTAGTAGACGCAAGCAACGACGATAGGTGTAGCACCGCAGATAGAGTACAGCAGGATGATGGAGCCGTATGCGTATGCCTCGGTGGGATACCCGATCATTATTATCGCAGACATAAATGTGACAGATATTGACAGACCAACAGGAATCTAAAATTGATAAAAAGATAACATGTTTTAATGGTTGCGAGATTCATTCGTAGAAAAGATTTAAGAAACTAGAACTAACTGGCCAAGTGATTAAACTGGAAACATTACCAGGAAACTGGAGCTAACTGCTAAGCAAGAATGAACGTCATAGATTGAAACATTTTGATGACTGCATATGCATAATAGTTGCAGTACCAAGCGCGTTGTTTAACGTTCGCGGTATCACAGAACTGATGTAGCCACTGGTTTTTACTATCTGGTCAAAAGCGTCAACTTTGCAATTTAAAATTCACCGTTGTGGTAGCATCAAAGTACACTTTTCAAAATGTAATTAATTCTTTTTGAACCGTATGGATGATGAACCATATTGTATACAGCAGCGCAACCGTTGCTACTACATGCTCTTGTCTCGTCAACTTGAAAAACGTATTTGGCTCCTGATTGTTTGAGAATCTTAGGAAAAACGCAGAAGACACTACACGCCACAAAACATTGTCAACGAATGCCATTTAGCTCAGTGATTTCTCTTGTGGATTGTGGTGTTTTGTTTATGTGCGCTTCTAATAATATCCTGCAGAAATATCCATTTGTAATAAATATGCATACAAGAACTTCTGGTCATAAGGGTGGGCATTGTACCGCACCATCTTTCTCCAAGCCTGTTAAGTACAGTATGCGCTTTATTTCTGAATCAACGGATTTTTTCTAGAAATGTGTAATCGTTTGGATTGTTGCGATTAAGCTTTGTACCTTTCGGAAATGATAAAGAGAAATTTTTGAAGTTTTTTTACATCTGTTGCAAGAAACATATCTTTTACCAGATAAAAATATGGGAATTTTGGAACAATAACCTACTTTTAAGAAATGATTGGTTGGTTCAATTATGTATGCGTAAAAAAAGTGGAATAAAAGAGTATTGTCTGTCAAACAAAAAAACATTTTTTAATTATAATTATTGCAAAGTTTTGTGGAAAGATAGTTTGCACAGCTAGATTAAGAAACATGCTGCATTGAAAGGCAACTTGTAGCATATCCGCTTTTAAACTTACCGGAGACATCGAGCGTTTACCAAAGTAGTAATTTTCTTTGTCATTTCCTTGTCTGTCTTTGATGGCGTAGTAAGCTCCAACAAGAAGAGAAAGAACCGACAAACCTTTGTAAGCATATAAAAAGTTAGTTTAAATGCCACAGTTCAGTAGTTTGTAACTTAATAGAAAGCATGTGCAAAATTGGAAACTTCAGCAAGCAGAAAATGAAAGGAAATAACGCGTAACTCTAAGATTTCCCAAGATAAAATCGATTTCGGAGTCACAAACGCTTTGTACAGCTTTCGCATTGTTTTTTCCAAATCGGAAAGAACTGGCTTGGTTTTGATTTGTCGTCAAAAGTGTTGTGAGACTACTTTATTGGGTCGGTTGATGTTTTTGAATGAACGTGTACAGCCAATAGTTTAGTCTGAATTTCTTGATTCGCAGCTGTTACCTATGTAAGCATGTACTCATTCAAGGTTAACACGACATCTTAACAAAAAATGCCACAGATTTCTGCCTGAAGCAGCTAATGTTTGTATGATAAATAAAATAAAACAACTTCAATTTGCTTTTGGAAAACCTTGATGAACTTCCAAAGAATTTTTCTGCATATTCTGTATTCCCCCGTTCCTTTAACGATTGAAAGAGTAGTCACATTTAATTCCTGTTACCTTTTTGTAATACTCACGTCTTCGCATTTGAAAAACTTCAAATGTTTTTTCCTGTACGAATATTCACAAAGCCTTTTCCAGTTAGTTCGATAATCACTGCGGTAAGTTTCACGAGGGTTAGCCAATTTGTACACAACCGGAAAGGCTAATTTAGGGTCAAATGTCACTTGCGTATGCCAGCGATTTTCAGTCCGGGTCTGAACTGGATGCCAAAAATTTGTTACTAAAATCAATGTTTGTACTCTTCGTTTCACCAACCGAAATTTGAGTGGTGTATACAAAGTCATATAATTTTTGTACTTTACCCTCAGCAGAATCTCCATAGTCAATGCGATAATAACAATGTGTTAATGGAGCCAAAACCAGAAAAGCACAATCAATTATATTTTGCAGTTATGTCGCATATTTTACAACGCATATATCTTAGTTTTCACCAAGATAAGTGCAATGTTGGTAATTTTGTTTCAACATGCACGTCATCAAAATGTTGCCCTGTTTCTGCGACGCAACATGTATTACCTATAAAGACTATAAGGTCCGCAGTGCCGAAGAAATTATTTTCCATCGCTGCCTCCACTGCAGTATATTATTCAGTTTTATCACAACTGCAAAGCAAACGTCACCTCCTTATAAAGTTATGGTAACAATCATGTAATGCACAACGCCATAAGTTCATTTTTCTACAGTATTTATCATAGGTGGCGGAACCGGGGGATCCGCATGGGCCTAGACCCTCCCACTTTTATTTCTGGGGGGACCTGGTCCCCCCAGTCTTTTGCCTAAATATCATAAGTTTGAGTAACACAATTAGTATTGGGTCCAGTGAGAAAATAAATCGTTTAATGAAAAAATCTTTACATAATTTTCGCAGTATTTTGTGGATCTAGTTTCTAATATATTATTTTTAATTTGGCAGAATTTCGTACTGGTTTAGCAGAATACACCGTGCACAGTCTGTCACCCTGCTATGGATTGCTTAACGCATTGGTGTTGTTGAACATTGTTGCCAGATAATGTCACACAACACAATTTTTCACAAAAATGCTGTCATTTTACACGTTTGTGTGTATGGGTGTCGGAAGGCATTTTTCCTGGCGGGACACAAGTGGATTTTTCCAAAAGTTTTTCTACGGGGGTCCAAAAGTGGTGGAACTTGAGTTTTACCATTCGAAATTAGGAAAACAGCGTTTTTTGCTGAACTTTTCAAATTCCCGCCCTTCTTCCGACACCCACATGCTTGTGTGTAGGAAAAGTTCGTGCCACACCATTAAAAACTTTGGATAATTTCAAGCGTTTTGACACCATTCCAAATTGTTAAATTTTACTGAATCTTATACGAGAAATGAAATATTTGCCAGATCATTTTGAACTGTGTTTTTGTTTTTGTATTGGCAACGCTAAATAGCCATATTTTATTTCTGCATTGGCAACACAATTGACATCTTTACGGACAGCTTGCTATGTTGACTGGATCGCATGCAATGCGACGAATTCATTTAAAGGCAATTGGCGGCAGGCCGAGGCCTGATTGATGCCTCTTGTCTCAGCGAGTTGGTGGGCACGATATGAACAGGAGCAATCGAATAAACACGAACAGTTGCAAACGGAAAAAAACTTGCTAGTTGCTGCGTGTTTTTTGTCTTTGCCTTCTGATATCTAATGCAGTTGTAGAATGTGTATTCAGTCATGATATTTCTGTGTTCAAGATGAAGGAAAGTTGTGATTTTAAATGTGTTAAGACAGGTATCAATGCTGTGTCATTTTTGCCTGTTTTTTATGCTGCGTTCGTGTTTTTTTTAAAAGCCCAGTGGCTACTCTGCCACACGGGCTGCTCGGGCTTCGCCCAAGTTTGCGATTACAATTTATATTGGTGAACGCAAGCTTGTTTACTTTGTATGTTTATTCCACCACCCAGGATCCCACTTCACTAAGCTGTTAACTCGGCCTCTCTGCTTTTGGCTTTGTCACTGTTCATATATTTTCGTTCTATGCCTGACCTTTCGCGTTCATGTTGCAGGTGACCTGAATAAAACTATATCGTTCGTAGTAGGCGCTCTCACGACTTCGTTCGCTCGCGCTTTACTTGGGCTTATTCATTAGAGTCTGAGCTGTCCTATGCAGCTAAGTATTTTTTGAAACATAATTCATATTGGACTGAATGTTTTTTTGAAGCAATGGATTTGTATAGGACACTGGATTTGAAGTTCAACCCAATGGACAGTTCCCATTTCCAGAGTAATTTCAAACGAACGATAAATTGTCCAACAACTCGAGCTAACATGAATGAGCCTAGTAAGCGGAAGACTTGCTGGCGTTACAGTGGCGGTTCTTAAATAAAAAAGTGGGGAGCACTACGGGGCCAATGAAAAAAGTAGGGGAGCCAACATAAATGTCTCTCCTGTGTGGTGATTTTCCGCTGTAATGAAGATTGATTCGCTATGATTAAACCTATCAAACCCAACATAGGCTTGCGAATATCGTCAGAACCGTCGCCAGAAAGTCTTAAAAATCGTTTAAAATTTTGCGGCTGAAAGTTGTTGTGCATATGTCAGTCAAAAGAACTTGGACGTGAAATTAAGCAAAAAACTGAGGGGGCCAAGCAGGAGGCCAGCCAAAAATCTGGGAGGGGCCATGGCCCCCCATGCCTCCCTTTATAACCGTACTGTGGCATTATCATTGCTCTGTGGCGTACGTTGCTCGACAATGGTGAAGTTATCATGAGAATTTCTCATTTCTTGTTACATAACATAATGTCACAGAGCAACGATAATGCCAGCCAGAATGAAAGCAGATGGAAATTTCAGTGACCCAAGCGTCGAACGGTTTTATTCAGTCAGTCAGAATAAATCGTATGATCAGCTCGAGTGACGCTGATGACTTGGGTCGCCCCTGTAACAGCCTATTTGAATTTCAGGTGGTTCACCGATGTTTTCATAGTGGTGGAGTTTTGTCTAAAATAGTGTAATTTAGACCTCCATATGGTGTATAGGTAATGACGTAATATTTAAATGCTTGTGACGTAACAGTTGCCAATTCTAACCACAAAAATGTTCTATAGTTTTTAACGTGCACTTGTGCCCACCCACTTTGAAAAAGGTTCCGCTACCCATGGTTGTTATATCATGTGATAACCTATATTCTTCGCCGTCAAACAACGCAACACAACAATTGCATTTGGGAAATAGGAAAATTGTAAAATAGTCAGTAAAGTCTTCATTTACATCAGGGGTGGGGAACCTGCAGTCCTCGGGCCAAATGCGACCCGCGTTAACATTTCATATAGCTCTCAACATAATTTTTATAGCGAAGTTAGAGTACAACATTGCGTCTAAACGAAGATCCATGATAAGCTGGTACTTAGAAAATAAGTCAAGAGAAGGCACTCCTCTTCATAATTAGATAAATGTATAATTTTAAGATAAAATTAATTGATTTTACTGTCTGCCAGCGATCATACACAATTCATGCTGCCCACCACAGTAAATAGGTTCCCCACCCCTGATATAGATACACACTATTTCTAAAGTCTTACCAGCACTATATTAATACATAAATGCATGGAAGTATTTCATAGAAGACATGGTTATTGCGTGGCAATTTATCTGTGAATTAATTATAACCACTTTTCGGGCATGAAGTGCTGTACAAACCATTGGCTGGAGACAAAATTAAGTTTGTGCTTTTCCTCTTTATGATATTGGAATAATTGAGTTTAATTGCAAAAAACATGCAGGAAATGAAGTTAAAAACTCAATTTTTGTTGAATTAATGTTTGTTCTGATTCTTTCTTTGTGTTAATACAAAAATGCAATCCCAATTCAAGTGCTGCGAAAATTCAATGGCGAGAATTGTTTAATAACGAGACAACACAAATGGCTTGATTAGTCTTTTCTTCGCTGTGTCTTTGTATAACTGCACCAAGTCAAGATGGTGATTCTGTCGATTACTGATTACAACAAAACTGGACTTTGAAATTTTTGTCCTAAAAGAATTTCTGACCTGCACAAACCTAGATAAATTAAATTTTAAAAAAGCAATACAACGTTACACCACGGCCCTGAATAAGGAAGATACTTTTCTTGACTACAAGACGCTATTGAATTGTCTCCCTTTGAATGACAGGCAGGTTGCACCTACCACATTTAGTAAGAATCACAAAGCAACTGTCGATGCACCAGCATCTCCTACTCGTACTTCTAATATGGCTTGTGAATCTGCTATCATTGCACCTGACACCTCCAATTTAAATGGTAGTTGATGACACATCCAACTTCCACACATGCGATACCGTTGCCATTGTGTTTTTCTCGTCAACGTCAGAACCCTTAAGTTCAGCAAACAATCTGGCAATGATTTCGTATGCCAGTACAAAATACATCACATCTTTTAACCTTGCAGAAGAACTTCCCACTATCTATCACCGGCTTCGAATGAAGTTCCATTCACTTTAAAAACTATAAAAGATTGCTTATGCCGGATAGAAATAAGACATATTGATATTTCATCTAGATCAAAACGTGATAGAAGAACATGTTATCCGTGTATTTGAAAGTAACGTTGTTGAGAAAACTTCACCAGTCACAACACGAGATCGTGAATAAGCTAACGAAAAGTATATTCCCGAACTGAGTACAACCACAGGCTCTGCTGTTTACCCTAAATAAGCTGATCACGTTTCCTTGCTTGCTTTCATTTCCGTTGTTTCTTTGTGTGTTGTCAACTCTGTTGACAAACTGATGTTTTGTTTTGAAGCGGGGACACGGCATTGGGAATTTTAAAAACATCGATGCGATACTCTTGAAGAATTGAACCAGCATCTATTGCGAAGTGAACTCGAAACCACGATAATTAGGGCGTTCTAACCAATCAAAGGTTTATTATTCTATCCAAAACAGAAACTCTTAGGAAATATTTTTAGCACTAATTAACACTAATCCTCGATCAATTGTCGGGAAATTTTGACTAACCAACTTGATTGTTTAGCAATTGGAGTATTTTATCAAGCTGGAAACATGTATGTACAAAGGTGTTACGGAACAGTAATTTTAATCAAAACAATGAAACAAATGTTGTATTGCAAATTGAAGGTTTAGTTATCAAAGCAATCTATGCTTAAAATTTCCGGACACGTTTAAAAATGAAAATTAAGCCTAGAAAGTCGATCAAGTCTCAAAAGACTCGTACTACAGCCTAGAATCCAAAAAATTTTGAGTCATAAATTCGGCTCATTGGATCCGATGACGTCATGAAAAGAACCGAAAAACTGACTCCAATTATGAATCAAAATTTTTTTTTATTCTAAACTACAAGACTTCGAGTCTTTAGAGGGTGTGAGCAGCTCTGCAGCTTAATCTGCCGCAGAGCAATGGCTGGCCAAAATTTGTCCTGAAAGGGGAAATTATACCTTTCGTGAAACTTTTTGATGTTTGTCACAAACTCTGTTTTGTGCCATGGTTCTGTCTCCAGATAAGCTAGGAAGTCAATCAAGGACTCCAATGACTCGGATGATAGCCTAGTTTCCAAAAAAAGCTTGAGCCAAAAAAATGACTCCGTGGCTTGGCGCCCAGGACCAGGTAAACTTATCCAAAAAGGCAAAAACATCCCCCCATTATGTCGTTACCCCAAAAAACGCCAAACCCAAAACGAATTTTTTTTAAAATCTGAGCTACAAGACTTGCTGAATCCGTCGAGGATTTGAACAGATCTCTAGCTCAATCGGTTGGGGAGGTATGGTGTTGCAAAGCTTTACAAAAAAGTGAGGCAAGCTGTAGTGGAAGGGTCAAACCTACGTGTCATAATATTAACGAATTGCGTAAATATAAACTGCAATATATTCTTCTCAGTTTTGAGCTTTCAGAAGTTTTTGCTCGAATAACTATATATTGACAAACTCTTGTCAATACACCTTTAATTTCTTTATATTCTACCTTTTGTATTTCAGGCAAATTATTATTTTTTGTAGAGCACATTAATATGTCAATCTGTAACATCCTTTCTTGAACATATGTTTTATTTCCTTTACAATAAAAAAAACTAAATTCCTTTCGAAACATTTGGAAGCTAGTTCTTGATTATCAATTTAGGGGGAAGTGGTCAGAAAAAATTTTGTTGTGGGTACAATGTGAAAAGGCTTGGGATGCCTGGCTTACAGTTAAGAAGTGACAATTCAAGTCCCACGATCGGAGCCAAGTAAACAGGTAAATGACAATCGCGTTTCGGGGAAGAGGTTTGTGCAGTTGCAAGTAAATGGAAAGTATGTTTGTTGCTGACGTTACAAATATAAAAAATGAATGAAAGGCATTTGCTAGGACATTTCTACCATTTTATGTAGCTCTGCTAACAATCGTGGAAAACAATCCTATACGGTAATCACGTGTTAGATTCACACTTAGCCTAAAAGCATATTACGATTAAATACAAGTAACCCCACTAATAACGGTAGATTTTTAATCAAGTGTTTGATGCTGCTTTACATGATTGAACAATGGACTCCTGATATAAAGAGAAAACATTATGCTGGTATTATGGGCTATTTGTAAAAACTTGCCCCCAATTAAGAGTTAATATTTTAAAAACATGTTTGAAACGTTTAACTTTCAACGATTTAAAAAAAGGTTTTCTGTTAGCCAGGTTGTGAACATTTTAGTATGTAGACATAAAAAAAACAGGGATATGTTTGATTTTATCTGACTTAACATTGACTCGAGCTTGCCCAACAATGACTCTAAATGAATAGACAGTGTTTGTGACTCGAATCTCACTCGAAAAATAAGACCCGGCCGCAACAATGCATTATACTCATGGCATATTAGACAATGCCATAGTTTGCATATCTCCCTTTTGCAATGAACATGAAGGTTTTGCTTTGCTCATTATTTGTAAAACACATAGTATCATCGTTTTGTTATGTTTTCCATGGCAACCACAAAGTGCACAGTGCTTGAAAGACCTTGGCAGACCTTCATTTGTTTTTTGTCTTGCTTTAAAGCAAGGCGCTTGTGGCTTGTTGGTTTTTGTCCAAATGTGGTAGATCTTTAGCGCGTAATCAATGCCCTTGTATTAATTTTTTTTCTCTCTCATGGAGTTAGTAGGTGGGGAAAGAAGGTCTCATTTTAGGTGGCGTAACCTTGCTCCCAAATTTTATGCCATTGCTAAGTGGGGAAGGTCGTCTTGGCATGCAAAATTCCTGGTTTCCCCAAGTGCTACTTGTAGCCTACAGTCCTTGTGTAGGCACTGTTCTGTCTTCCCGATTAAGCTACCTGACAATTTAACAACGAATTAATTATAGATTTTTGACCATAACCACTGTTTTTAGATAGTTTTCACCTAAATCTGCTGAATGGTGTCACGAAAAATTGCTAGATCCTGCTCACAACCTTGTCACAAATTTTCAGCGAAAATCTGCTAAGAGTAGTGGAATTCTACTAAAAATCTGCTGCTGTATTTTTGAGGTGTTTAAAATAATCTTGTAAAGCTTTGTATCAATTTTTGTTCTTGGGCTCACTACCGCTGGACAACGGTTGAAAGTTTGGGGTAAGCCACTAAACGTTTGGGCCGACAATTTTCTTTCCTTCGAGATTTGGAGCAACGTAACAAGCTTACCTTCTTTGTATGACAAACAGTTTTTGACAGTCTCTTCCAAATGTTGGCATGTGTTTAGAGAACAGTGATCCACGATAAACAGATTGAGCTTAGCTTCAGTCTTGCCACTTTCTAAATGTGGTCTTTATAACTCAAAACCTTGTGCTATTTGCATTTGGGAGCACGCAAAAAGTTTTTATCTAGAGTGTTTCTTGCTTCGAGCATTCCTCTGAACTTCGCAATGTTTCGCTATGATTGTATAGATACAGACTTCGCAATGGGATAATTTTGAATCAGCAGGATAGACACCAAGCCAACTTGAATGTTCAAGTTCTGAATCTTGCTACCTTGTGTTGAAACTTTTGACAATATTGCTTTGATTTACCAGTGAGTTTTGCTTACTAAACATCACCACTTCCTGGCGTACATATGTGTCGTAGGATAAAAGCATATTGCGCCAATGGTCTTTTAACCTATTGCGCTTAGTAAGCACAGAAGGAAATTATTTAGGCATAGCCAAGATATCTGGTTACTTGCTATTATGATGCAATTACCTGCATGAAGCATGCAGCTTCATTAGGTCATAATAAAAATTCCGAATGATTAAAGGCAGCAACTTGTGCATGGTCCTGATGTTGCCCAATACAATGCGTCAGTAAGAATATAATTAATTTTTTGATGAAAACGACAAAAACGTTTTCATCTCCAACAATTGTTGCAACAGATTTGTTAATGAATTGGTTACCTGCTGATCCTGCCAAACAGTTTTTAAAATCCTGTCATAAAATCAGCTAATTGCTAGATTGAAAGGTTAACAGCTAACAGAGAAAAAACCAAGATTTAACAGCACATCAGCTAAAATAGCAGCACTGGCAATAACTTGCCAATCACTAACGCTACATGGCCAATCAAAGGCTATAAAGACGCTGATTTTTTCTTAGTTTATTTTAAACGAACAACCGGTTAAATTCCCACTTGAATTTTTTGTCAGGGCCTGATAACGTCATCCAAAATACCTTAACCTCCACTAGTCGTGACGTCACACAAAAAACGTTCAAACCGATAAATGCTCTAATGTTATTTAAATCGAAACTGAAAGACTTTATGCTTATTTAGATGGCTTGAAAAGTTCTCTAGCTCCATCGGTTGGCAGGTTATGACTGGACAAAGTCTAAGCCTTAGACTCTCACTCAGGCTTTGCGGTCTATAAAGGGACGGCTGTTAATATTTAATGGTGAGATTTCTCTAATAACCGGAAAACACAAGTCTGAATGAATGAACATGCAACGTTTTCTTGGTTCGTTTGGGTCATGGTGTGACTGCACCAATTGAAGATTTGTGATTGTGTGGATTAGTGATGGTGATAATATGGCCTGAAGCGGTTCTTGAAATTGTATTAATTTTATCGTGAAATAAATTGTGCAATGCGAATTCTACAAAAATTAGCTTTATATAAGCAATATCAAAACATACACAACGTGAAAATAGCAACTACGTCAATCGGATTAAAACGGTGGGATGTGCTATTTTCATCAAATACGTTGATCACGTTTTCTTGTTGGTTTTCATTTCCGTTGTTTCTTCATGTGCTATCAACTCTGTTGACAACGTGATGTTTTGGTTTGAAGCGGGGACACGAAAATGTCGATTTAATTTTAAATCGATGCGTACTCTGGAATCACTGAACCGCCAACCGTTGTGAAGTGAGCTCGAAACCGCAGTAATGCTAAACAAATCAAAATTTTGCTATTCAACAAAAAAATTTAACACCATAGAAAATATTGTTTAGCACAAATAGTTGATGGCCTAGACATTATGACTAATCAGGTGGAATTTGTTCTCATGCTAGCACATACATATTCATAGGCTTTGTAGACTTGTAAATTCAGTCGAAACAATGAAACGTTGATTTGCAGACATACGTCAAAATAAAAATCTTTTTTCTTCAACGATCTTAGTCACAACTTATAGTGATTGCACGTGAAGTTTAGTTGTTTTTAGGAGTGTTGGTGGTAGAACTGCAGTTGAAAGCAACTATTGCAGCTTTGAGTTTCAGAGCTCTTTTAACTTTGCCTGCGTTTCCATGTAAAATATAGGCCTTATATACGGTAAATCAAAGAAAATCATCCGAAAACTGCAAATATTGTATGAAAACAGGTAATGCACCTGATTTATATTTTGAGTTTATATGCACTGTGACGTTTATAAACTGCTTCAAGCTTTTTTACAGGAAGGGGTTGGGAGGTTTCAAGAGACTGCTTCCTTGTGGCAGAAGAGGTAAAAAGATTGCTTCGTTTAGCATGTGAATTATATTACCAATCCCTTTCATGCCGTTTTTAATAGTTCGCCAGAACACGTGAGTTGCCAATTTCCCAGGACATGTGAACATAAATTCATCTGCCAGCAAAAAAGCGCACATCATTAATCTTTTGCTGCAGGTGCGTTCACTGCCTTATTCACATCCCACTTGCAAACACAACACTTGACCAGGGTTTTTTTAATGTGTTTTAGGGACTCGATTCGTGTCCCTAGAATTGAAAATCGGGTCCCTACGATCAGAGAAAATTGTTATTGCGTCCCTAGAATCAGAGAAATCGGGTACCTACAAGTCCATTGATTCCCGATCGGGTCGTATCTATGGCTTTGTAATCGGCACTTGTGGGTCTGTCTAGAGCAGGGTCTCCAAACTACGGCCCGCAGGTCAAATCCGGCTCGCGAAAGCATTTCATCCGGCCCGCGAAGCCGTTTTGTCAATAATGAAAAATACATTTAGAAAAAATTTGCTGATTTGGCAAAATATAAGATATCCCGAAACAGTCGCTTTACGTAAGATGTCCGGCCCTCGAACTGTTGTGTAACCGCTTATGTGGCCCTCTGGCAAAAAGTACGGAGATCCCTGCTCGATAGCATCATGCTCGGCGTTGATGGGTGCGTGTCAAGCAACTGTCATGCACACGCGGTACTGCCAATGGCCCCCCATCAATGCCGCAGTCAGGGTTTTTCAGCGTTCCGCTTTGGCGACCGCCAATGAATTTTGAAAAAACGTAACTTATCAGAGCATGAGCGTTTATTTTGCGACATATTACCTGAAATACAACATAGATATCCGCGTTGGGGTGTCAATTTATAACTGTACAACAAACTACAACTACGTTGCCGTGTCAGTGTATAACAAACTACAATGTATAACCGCGTCGTGGTGTCAATATATTATTGCAAGCACGTTATATCATTTGCGCATACTGTAACCTACTTCACTTTTATTTTTGTAGGTTTTATACGCTCAAACCAGTATCAATATAAAGAAGGTTACATATTCCGGTGCAGTCAGCCATGCAGCTGCGTGCGATTAGCCAAAACCACGCGGTTGCGCGTACAACATACAGTTACATACAGTTAATCAATTACGAACAGCTACATAAACAATTGAAAGATTTGGAATTGGGTGGGCGATGTATTAGGTTTACGTCTCAGACAGAGCCGGAGGAAGGGTCCCCCGTACGCCTCGGCTGGGGGAGCCCCAGGATAAAGGCGACCCCAAATTTAACTGAGTACTTTTGTTACGGTACATAGAGACAGCAGAACTGAACTCACCAAGGACTGATTTTGACATATTTCCCCTTTCAATATTCGTATTTATCTAACACGTCAAAGAAATTTATCTTCACATGACCCATAACTTCTTAAAGTTAACCATTACCAAATGCATTGTGAATAGCTTCGTTGTCAGCATTTGCCGTGGTACGCTGGCTGTTGTGCAGATAACATTTACTGAATCCACGTTGATAATCAGCATCTTTAGCATAGCCTAATAAAAAATTACTCAGGAATATTGGTTTGTAGACTAGTTGCGTAGCTGGAGTTTTTTGCCAGGGTGGGAAACGTAGCTGAAAGAAGCCCACTGGCCACCGTAGGGGGCCCGTCGCCAACATTCAGAAAAAAGTTTAGAAATGAAAGTGTATCCGAATGTGGATTTCTATATACTAAATCCCGAAATCACCGGAAAATAACAGTCCAAAAACTTCCGAAAAACGCAAAAAACTCTAACTTACTGAAAATCAAAGAAGTACTGAATATCGAAATAGAAGCAAAATGGGGACTCAGTTTTTGCATTTATCTTGTCAGTGGCAGGGGTGCAGTGGGGTGGGAACGCGTGGGAACGGCGTTCCCACACCTTTTTTTAGTGTGTGAACGCGTTCTCACACCTTTTTGCACTAGTAACATCACTTGAAGGTGTGGGATTCAAACGATTATATTAAAACATGGCTGCGTTCTCACAGATGTGCTAGCGACACCCAGATTCCCACTGCTGGACAAAAGTCAACAGTTAGTCAAAAAGCCTACAGACAGGAAGGTCCAATGTGGAAATTAGTGTAGGCGAAGGCTAACTTTATTCAAACTATTTTGTGTCGTCTTCCATTATATTTGTGGGAACGCCCAGGCTCGTAGCCATAAATTTTGATATGGGGGGAAAACAACAACCAAGTCTCAACATTTAAATATTTAACGCCCCTTATTTTCAAAGCCTCATCCATGAAACGTGCATTTGTCTTGCGTTCTTTTCCTGAACGTTTGAGTTCAGATTTGAGCCGGAAAATAAAAATCCATTTTCATTGAATTGGCAAGTTAGAAAAGTTTGTATTTAGTGAAGTTCCAAGTTTCTACTTTCGATGAAAGCCACCATTTGCTCGTAGAACTTTCCTGCAAAAGCGCTTGTGAAAATATCGATGCTACAAGTGAACGGTATGCAGTATGCTTTTTACAGCCAATATTGCACTTGATCAAGAAGTCATCGTGGCCGACATTGTGCTTGAGCTATTTATATTTACCTGCTTGTGATGTACACCAACACACACGTTCAATCGAAGCCGAGTAGCAACCAAAGATGTAGTCGAGACCGAGACTTCATCAAAAAATCCGAAACTCGAGACTTGCGTTTCGAGATCGATACCGAGACTTGAAAATTTGTGGATTATGCCATTTTTTCTAAAAAATATCATCACCACTTCGAAATTGAATTTTTTTTGAATTTCTGGCATTTTTCCTACCTGTTTTGATCATTTCTCACCTGCAAATACAGTAGACAAAAGGCACGTTGAATTACAGAAATTTTGCTATGCCATATCGTTGCAGTATTAAAAGTCTGAAACAATAGGCTTGTGACCGAGACCAGCAGCCTTCGAGACCGAGACGAGATTGAAACGTTCGAGACCGAGACTCGCTAAAATGGGTCTCGAGACGAGTCTCAAGCCCGAGACCAAGTCCCGAGACTCCATCACTGGCAGCGACTTTGCACTAAGACACCGACTCCCGAAGTAGGCCTTCTACAAAATCTACGCGCATGTAGGACGTAGATCCTTGGTCAGGCAATTCTTGAGCAACTAACTGACGTGTGCAGCTGATAGACGTAAACGCTAGAGTCTCTCAACGCGTTTGAAAATTGTTTGGATTTTACGACATTAAATGCTATGAAATGCTACTGCCACAGCATTTGTGCATACTACTCGCACTAAGCTTGCTTCCCAGAAAAGGTTAGCTACTAGCTAGTTACAGATTTTAAAATGAGTCACACATATGATAAACACATTATTGTAAATTGGGGAAAGTTACACATGTCCTTTAAACAAACTTGATATGTTTGACCCACTCAGTGTACATGAAGTGTGAAAATAGTTATGTATTTGCCAAAACGAAGTCACAGTCGGCTATCACCACGGCTCTGCAGTAAACCTAAGAAATATATTTGTCCAGAACCGTCGCCAGAAACTCCTCAGTAGGTGGACTTTACTTTTGTGCAAGGGAGCTTGACATTCTAAAATTTGACAAAAACTCTACGTTTTTATTGTTTCATAATTCAATTTGGGAGGACTTAGAGTTTTGTTTGAGGAACTAAGCCCACCAAAGCCCCGTGGGGACGAGACTGTGCTAGTCGCCGCAGATTAACACAACAGTTGGTTGGTTGATTTAGCCATTCCAGCGTAACAGCTTGGAGTCTTTATTAAAATCCATTAGTTGATATCAAAATCCAATCGAGGGGACGTTATTCAATTTAGTTTCTTTTGCGTCACATACGCTTCGTCGAGAAAGCAGATTGCAAGCTATCTGTAAGTAATGACAGTATTACCCTCAGCACTTACAAAATAAAAGGCATCTTCCCACTTACCTTAGATTTTGCTGCTTACTCTTCCCATTGCAGCTGAATACTTTCAATTTACTCTAGGATAGGGTGTCAATTAACAGCAGATGAAAGTTGAAACACTTTGAGATGATGGGCAGGTCGAACTCTGATTACTTGGCGAGACTGATTTTTTACTCGCCGGAAAGTTGGTGGGAAATCACAGATGAAAACGTTGGCTCCCCATAATTGTGGCTGAACCGTCATGATACTTGTTTAATCATTGCAAATAAATATCTAGAATGAACGCTATAGTTGCCGAACAACGTCTATGGCGCAATGAAAACGACGTTTGAAACGAGATGCTTCTTGGCCCAGCAGCAATCCATTTTCAAAAGTCAAAGCTTGAGCTTCAAGGCGTATAAAATGTATATTGCCGCCATACTCACGCATTTAGTTTTAAAACTCTACGAAAACAAAAATCTACGGTTTTCGTTTAAGGCTTATACGGCTGATGACGGATAAGTTTTATTTGTAGCACGCCAGAGTTCCCAGAGACGATTTGTTGCGATGGTCTTGAAATGAAGCGTGCATCACCATTAGGTGAAATGCAGCAAGCTGCTGCGCCAGAAACAGCCGCGAAAAGCGTTACTCCTTGTTTTTTCTTGCGGTTATTATTTACAAACGGTTAGATACAAATTTCTATTTCATTACCAACAACTTCCACACAGTGATTAAACCTCAGGTAAAGGTCAACCATGATATGAATTCTCGTGCATTTACACCATGCACAACGTTATTAATCATGAACAGGTGCTAAAACATATTGTTTTGATCAGGTTCGACTAAACACCGAAGAAGTGAGATAGGTTCCTTTAAGCAGTTCGTTGATTTGCACTGACGTATTTCTTTGGCTTACACATCAAACTCTTGATTAACCATAATTTTGATGCAACTTTTCGGAATTTTGGGGGGAATTTCTCCCCTGGCTATGCGCCTGGGAACGCCGTTCCCACACCTTTTTTTAGCACAGCACCCCTGATCAGGGGTGAGGTTCGCACCTTGAACCCCGGTCAGTCACACCACTGTTGCAGACCTGTGTTGTATCCTTTCCTGTGCAAGAACAGAATAACCCGCATACAATCATATAAAATTGTATTCGTAGCCCGCGCCTGTAATATCCAGCGTATCTTACATCAGAGTTGTCCAGGAAACACTCGAAAGTTTACACCAATGAGAAATCAAGTTATTTAACGAATAACACTATGCCCAGTGGGGGCCTCGGCCCAATTGTGGGCCGTTCAGCACTTTTTATTGGGCCGCGCAGCAGTTGCTGTTGTGGGCCGTGTTTACTGTGCCGTTTGCGTGGGATCAAACATAGGCTACTGTCAGGGACGGATTTAACATTAGGCTAAAAAGGCGTAAGCCTAGGGCCCCCGATTGCGGAGTGGGCCCAAAATTTTGGGAGTAAGGACAATTTCCAGCATTTCTGTAAGCAATTATATTTGTATTTTTGGTTTGGTTCAACGCACGTTTTTTGCTATGCGGTTAACAAAAGATTTCTGTGGAAGAAATAGCGCGAAGCATTGAAGCGAATGACGATGAGCATTCTCTTTTTATGGTGTTGAGAATTGGTTATTGTTACGTATCATTTGTAGGAAAAAACGCCTGAATCCATTTTACAGATTACGTAAGGCCAGTGAGGTATTCCATAAATATGTAGCCTGCTGTGAGTGTGGTCAGATAACTTCGCCGCTGCCTTTTTCGTTAGTTTCAATGTGACTGTTTTTGTTGCTGATATCGAGGGAATTCAGAGTAAACTAATATTTTTATGAATTGGATGTCAGTGCCTCAGAGCAAAGTCGCTGTTCGGCTTCTGTTGAACGTGCTGTGTTGGCAGTGCCGTGGCAAGGCAGCCCGGTACCCCCCGGTCGGGATGGGCCCCGACCATTCGTAGGGGCCCGACAATATATATCGTATTAGTAAGTTAGAGCCGTCTCTCTACCCTTGACTTTTACTCTTCTGGCTTTTGGTCTCAATGCAGAGCCAGTACATTAAGCATGTAATATCATGATTCGTTGATTTCGTAAAAGAATTGCGGACGTTCGGACACCATAGCAGTTTTTGTAACGTTGTGGTTACGTCAGAACAAGGTCAATTGTCAATGAAGTCTTGACCTTCCTCACTCAACTTCGCGGGTTCGCCCTTGTGCGTTGAAATTCTCGGGGAATTTACGTCATAATGAATGTGCTGTGGAGTGTTGTTCAATCGCTTTATAGTTGCGTACAGATAGAGAGACTAGGTTTCCAGTTCAACGTTAAAAACGTTTTCGTGAAAGCTGCTTAAGACAAGTTATGTAAAGTTGAAACGAAGGAAGGCTGTTGTGTCAGTTTATTATATATATATATATGTCTGTGCAGACTGTGTTAAGACAGTCTAATTTAAAGTTTCGACCAGAAAAACCGGGGATAATCTCGATAAGTTTAACGCTCGCTTGCTCGATCTTAAAAAGTCTCTTAAGATTTAATCTCACTTGCTATATGTCATGATGAAAATGGATGGTATCAGATTCCAATATATTGGTTCTTATTAGAAGTGAAGGCAGAGGGAGTGTTGGGAAGCAGTTAGTTCTACGCATTGCTTCCACCTATCAGTTTTTGGTGAAAACACCAAGTTGATTACATTGAGACTGGCTATTAAAATGATGAAGCTGTACAGCGACCACCAGGTGCTCTGTGATCGCCGGGATGCAAATCACAACCATTAATCAGACTGCCGGTTTCACATATTGTCGTATGTATACTATAGTTGATGCAAATGCGGTAACTACATCAAACAGGTAAATTGCATCATCAATAATTTCCTATCACATCACAAGAAAAGATATTTGTTTTACTTTATTGATAATAACAAGTAACAAGTGTTAAAGTTAGTTTTCACTTATTTTGCATTGGCAGTTCATTAAACTTATTTTCTTCTAAGTTGTACATTATTAGTTTAGCTTGGTTAGGTTTTGACACAGCGCTGCTCAAGGGACTAATTTGCAACCGGCTAGAAAAAGCACGCATCTGTCTAAATGCTTGCTGATATTAAACGGCCCCATCTGGATTTTTCGGGAGGCCGCAACAGCCTTTCACATGGCTCTGTGTGTTGGTGTACATCAGAAGCGTGTAAATACAGTATAAGCGCAATCGTAATGGCGCCCGCAATGACTTCCTCCTCAAGTGCAACATTGGGCATTGAGAGGTTTACTAGCTCATTTGCAAGAAAGGTTTATGAGCAAATGATGCCATTAATCCAAAGTAGAAGCTTGGAACTTTACCGTCAAACTTTTAAAACTTGTAAATTCAAAGAAAGCAAGCTTTTATTTGTCGGCTTAAATCTGAACACAATTGTTCAGGAGAAAACGCCAGAAACATGCACGTTTCATGAATGATGCTTTAAAAACAAGGAGCATTAAACACATTTAAATGGTGAAACTCGGTTGTTGTTTTTCCCATCCCTAATAAATTTTCTGGTTACGCGCCCGGTTGCACTGCTGGTATTTACCAAAAGATCTTGTGGTTTGTTTTTGATTTGATTTATGTGGTGATATTAGTAGCGGTATAGTTTATTTATCGAAACTGACCAAATTTGAATTGATTGTCACAATTTTTGAGCATAATTGTGTCTATTTAAGCTCTCAGATGTGATGTGTTTTCATATTAAATACAGTGCTAAGTACTGAGTATCTAGATGTAGCAACATTGTATACTTGCATACACTATTTACTATACCACCACGATGGGCATAGCCAGGTATCAATTCCATAATGTAGGGAAAAGGTGGGGTACAGTCGACATTTTTTTGCATTTTTAACCACTGCTACTTTATTTCAAGTCCAAACAAGCTCAAAGTTTGTCACAAAATAAAGCAACTCTATATACACAATTTCATGCCAAAACATGAAAACAACGCCTTTCAGAAAAAATTTTACAATCAATTTAAAAAGAGTGCTTCTTCTGTCGAGTGTGCCCCATTCATGAAGCACACTCGACATGAGCATGGGGCACACCTGACCGGTCAACAAAAAGTTGGGTTGCATGCATTGCATAGTGATCAGGTGATATCCAGGGTTGGTAAAAATCACGATTTTTTTATTTAAATAGGATTTTTTTGATTTAAATCAGATTTTTTATTTTTAAGATTTTTTTTTGATTTAATGTGTAGAGAGTGGCCACCTGACACTTGCAATTTTTAATTTTAAAGAGTTTGTTTTAATATAACTTTTTGTTGGGCTTTGTTTCTTCTAGTACAGCAACTAGAATTCATCTGAACTTCCATTCAAACTTACTTTGCACTTATACATGACGCTTAAAGCAAATCAGTTCATAACACCACAGTACCAGTGTATAAAACAAAATATTTATTGGAATGACAACACTCAAACCATATGTTCATCAACTTCGTCAACACTTATGGCATGTCAAGAAGCTTGTAGAAAAACACAAGCTTGCCAGTCTTTTGGTGTGAAGTCTGTTGTTAAAATTGATCTCTAGTTCAGCTTCTGCAAAACTATAACTTACATGCATAAAATGGTAAAAACCTATATCATGTGTGATATTATGAATCTGGCGTAAAGTAAGAGTTTCAACCCAAAGCTTTTCGACTGACACTCTTCAAGGGATATCGTCAGAACGGAGTGGAGATGCAACCGAACTGGTTTATAAACAGAAAAGCAGAGTTCTCATTGGTTGAAACAACTAGCCAATGGAAAGAGTTTAAGAGGTTTAGGAGATCTTCAAGGAGTAAACGAATTTTTTTGGTTGCACAGAGGGGGATTCAGAGATTTGATTAAAGTCGCTTCTAGGACGGAGAGATGAAATGGAGTACGAGCTCGAGCGAGAACAGAGAACTTGTCTTGATGTAATGTAAGGCACATTGGGCGTTGTCAAGAAGATGTTGACCGATGGCGGATTGGTGAAATTGTGGGGGACTGGTGGCCTTACCGGGGCGGGGAAGGCTTTGACGGATGTGTGGAGTGGGAGGATTGGCAATCGACTTTAGAATGTGTTGTTTAATTCGCTCTTCTAAGCGCTGAGACGTGCGACCAACGTACCGACTTTCGCAGTGGCACACAAATTGTTAAATTACGTTGCATTGATGATGGGAAGGTAGCACGTCTTTCTTTGTTGCTGGTAAGAGCTGTCGAGTCGTAAAAACAACACGTGGTTCGACGGAAAAGAAGCAGCGTTTCACGGAAGACGTGATCTGCGTTTCGAACTTCATCGAAACGTTTCCGATCCATGGAACGTGTAGGTGGACTGGGCATTTTTTCACTGTGTGGACCGGGTTCGAGTTAAGTTGTTGAAGTTTTCGTTTGAGAGTGGAGTTGATTGAATGTTCCGGGTAGCCATTTTTCAATAGGATTGAGCGGATTTTGTCAAGCTCTGGATCCAATTCGCCTTTTGAACAGATCATAAAAGCTCTGTGAATCACAGTGCCAATTAAATTGATTTTCCGTTTGTGGGGGCTAAAGGAATTCCAGCGCAGATACTGGCCAGTGAAGGTAGGTTTCCTGTAGACTGATGTTGAAAATTCCGAACCGAGTCTTTCTTCCAACACGTCCAAGAAGGGGAGGCAGTGACTGAATTCCTTTTCATGGTTGAAGCGTAAAGAGGGGTGAAGGGAGTTGAGATGAGAGAGAAACGCATTGCAGTCAGCTTCGTTGTTGAATAAGGCGAACGTGTCATCGACATACCGGAAGTACGCTAACGGCCTATTGGCGAGGTTGAAGAGTTTCTCTTCTTGGTAGCCGACGAAAATGTTTGCTAATGCCGGGCCCAACGGTGAGCCCATGGCAACGCCGTCCATTTGTCGATACATGTTGTTGTTGAAGCTGAATTCCACGGAGGAAGTGGCCAGCTGCATTAATTCGACGAAGATGTCGCGTGGAAATGATGGCTACGACAAGACGTTGTTGTTGTACAGGGCGTCGGCGCAGATTTGTATGGTTTCGACAAGCGGGACATTGGTGAAGAGGCTGGAGATGGTACTTTGGTTCACAGAGCTTTTATGAAGTCTCTGCCTTCTTTAATAATAAGTGAAACTGATTAGAATACCAATTGAATGTGTCATACAAATCACAGCAAGCTTTAAAACTGCATATGATTTTTGTTTGATTTTTATCATTCTATCACTGATTTAAATGAAATTATTTAAATCAATCAACCCTGACTAGAAATAGCTGAATTTTCATTCAAACTTTTTGCACGTATGCAATATCCCTTGTTGCAATACATAAGTTCATAACACCAGTGCCGGTGTATGAAATGAAACATTTATTGAAATGCCAATATGAGTACTGACAGTTTAGTAATTTTATTGACACTCGTGGCATACATGCATTAAAATGTTAAAAAGCTATAATAATAACATACCTGTTTCATGAATCAAAAATGTGTTCTAAAACTATGTTTACAGTCAACAGCCTAAAATGCAACTTTCACTTTATGCCAGTCTACACTTTCAAACTTGCGGCATTCCAAGAGTTACGACTTCTGAATCTGCAAGGGTTCATGATTTCAGTCCACATGTCTTCTTTGCAGTCAAATCACACCTGTGAGCTCACAGCTGCTAAGTGGTTTTAACTTGTGTCGTCATAAGGAGTACTCTTTGCCTTCTATATTAATACTGTATAGGCTATGTGAAAACCTATTAGGATGCTAAATAAATGTGTCATAGACATCACATACAGGTCGAAAACGACTTGATTTTTTTATTTTTATTGCTTAATTCACATCATGATTTTATTGCTAGGTTTGAATCATGATTTAAATCACTGATTTAAATCAAATGGTTGAAATTTTAAATCAATCAACCCTGGTGATATCCCATTTAAAACAGGCACTTGCTGACTGCCTCGCCACTTTTTTCACATTCTAATTACCCACTATCTCTGCATGGCAAAACAAATTTGTATGATTACCAAACATCAAATGAAACCAATGCAGTATGCTGAAATTCATGCCTTATCATACAAATATAATGTGCCTCTAATCCAGGGGCAAATTTTCATTTTCGGGGCCCTAGGCTATTTCAAATTGGGGGCCCCTGTTTAAGGATTGCAACGACTGATGTCATACAAATCAGCACTACACGTGCTCGCTACATTTACTGAACAAGTTGTTCCAATTCATAAATATATTACAGTAGATTATTCTGAATTCCCTCGGTATCAGGAACCAGAGCCACGTCAGCCGCCCTCCATACACCAATCGGGGGACCACGATGTCACATGGGATCTAAAATTCAGAGCTTAACCCCCCAAATAAATACAGTATGTAACACTAGAAATCAGCGAAGTTTTTGTCAATCCGTATCCTTTTCTGTTCTGTAATTTATCGACGGAGCAGTACCTGCGGCTATTACTTCGAATAACTTCGCCTGATCAGTGCAGGCGCAACATTTTGGCGAACTTGGTGGCTGCCTGGGGCGCTAGGCCAAAGAGGGCGCCAAAAAAGAGCCAAGAAATATACAACTACTGTATGTGGTTCTGAAATCAGGGCCTATAAGATGGGGGTCCAACTGGTAGCCTTCATTGTTCCGGGGCCCGACAGCTACGGAGGGGCCCGAGACTGAAGGAACATTTGAGTGTTTGTTACTAACAAACTCGGAAAAATATAACGAAATTGATCCCGGTGATAAAACTGGATTGGCCTAAAAGATTTGGTAAGCTAGTGTGATGTATTTTAATGTGAATTGCTGGCAGTGCATTTTCCTGTTATGATGTATAACTATAAACAGTAATTATTTTTGTTGAACTTGAATGTTTGCCTACTTTGTTGAAATTAAGACATTCACGGTGACTGTCCCAGTCTGTCCACTGAACTGAATTTTCCTTTACGTCTTTCATTTTCAAACTTAATAAAACTCTTTCCAATAAACCAAGAGCTTCAAACAAAGAGATACTTCAAGTGAAGTTTTAATGGAAACATGCCAGTTCACAATAAAATCTATTCTAACGACAGTAGCCCTTGAATATTGCGCATATGTGCAAGATAACTAAAAAGTTTAAAATTAACAAGTAACTTCTCTCGCTACGTTTGTGTTATTACAAGTAAGCTTACTGCAAGGATAAAAATTACTCAATGAGGTCGCAGTCCCATTTCACCAGCAGCGTTTCATTCAACTTCGACCGACGTCATTCATTCTGAGACTGCGGGATTTTTTTCTAATTGCTTCCTTGAGAAGATTTACTATGAACATTTGAAAGTCATGTTTAAAAATGGTAATATTGTCACATTACGTACTTGAATACCGGTATGCTTTGACATAATGTTTCTTCTGTTCAATAAACGAGCACTTCTTGTTGATGCTTGATGCATATTAATTAGCCTCATTTTTATTTATTTCAAAACAATTTTGCAAGTCTTAGGGGCCCAAAATGGGTTTTGTTCCGCCTAAAAATATTTCTCTTGGAGGCCCTGTCTGAAAGTAACCAACGGTCCACCAAATAAAAGTGAATGAACATGTTAAAAGTGAATGGAACACGTTCACGCTGTTTTTCAGGTTTGCTGCATAGGGTTAATACTTTTGTTATTAATTTCAACTTCATATATTATTCAGCTAAAAAACTTTTCTAATGTACAAAAACTTCCTTCTTATTTCCGCAATGTAGGCCTACAATGTGATGATATGTAGAGTAAGGATCTTTGTATAGGACGGGTGTGCGCTTGAATGGATCCTGCCTAGGGTAGGGTTGCCAAGTTTAAAAAACGTTTCCAGCTAGAAAAAGCGAAAAATACCGCTAGAATCCGCATGAATAAGACCAACCAATTGTGTAGACCGCTAGACCATGTAGGCCGCCCGACCAATTACATTTAGCTGCTACAGACAGGATTATAATCCGCTAGATCTAGCGGAATATCCGCTAAATTGGCAACCCTGGCCTATAGGGTGCTTACAAGTCTATGAATAACGTGCTGTTGTCAGGACCAGCAAGGCATGCCCTCCTTACTTTATCACTTCAATAATTTTAAGGTCACCATTTCCGTTATTTTCATTTCTTGATTTTCCTGGCCTTGCCGCTTTACCAGAGTACCTTCATGTTGAAGCCGTCGCTGAATCATGTTTCGGCCATCCAGTGTAGTTAGGTTGGAAATGCTGTGGAAACGCCAACGTTATTGGCGTTGATATACTATTTGACCAATTAAATTTTGATTTTAGGATGCATCACTTTTTTTAACCAAACAGATTCTAGATGGCACTGAAGACTTTCTGGCGACGGTTCTGTGGCAATTGTGTCCGCTAATGGAACTATAAAAATAGTGAAATAAAAAAACAAAAAATTAGGATATTTTGTTGTGAAGGCCATTTGGCCTCGGAATGTGCCGTAATTCAAGGGCGTACGCAAAGGGGGGGGTTAGGTTGGGGTAAAAAAAACCCTTAAGCTTGATATTTCACAAAATACTTATTACCTGCGCAAAGGAAAGTAAATGTTTTCGCATACTTCTTGCTTGTTAATTTGTCGATTTCATGCAAATTGCAAATACCACGAAATAAATTTGCATGCAAATTTCAAGGAACATTGTAAATGGGCCAAAAAGCAATACTTAGGTTTTGGTGAGAATCTAGGTTATCGTCTGCGTCCAGGAACCACCTTACCACTTTTTGCAAACCTTTCGTCCACTACGCATGTTTAAGATTGTGTTCCGCAATAGTTCACTTCATCCGAAATAATTGTCTTTATTTCATCTACTATGGCTGATCAGCTCAAGCGCTGACTGTATTGGCTACATTAGCAAATTCTGTAGCATGATAGAACTGTTGCACGAGCTCAAACACAGCAGTTTTAACATAAAAGCATTCAGGCATTTGATAATGTCTCAGCAGGGGAACAGGAAAACTAAGTTTTCTGGACTTCTATACATAACAAAAAATTAAGTTTTCTTGCGTACTTTATGCGCATTCTCAATTCTTGTGTAGCAGGGGTGGCAATTTGGCCTTTTTGAAGCCAGATTTTGAAATTCTGGCTTTTTTGAACACCTTGGGCTTTTTTTGGTAATAAAACATTTGCTTATTTTCAGTCGGATAGGCTTGGCTCTGGCAAAACATTGTCTGAGCTGCATATTCAATAGGATACAAATCTCTTGCGACGAGGGTCTATTACCATGCAGGGTGCACAGAATATTGCAAAAATTTTACTGCTGCCCTAAAAATGATCGATGTTATTGATAAAAAACAAATGCACGACAGTGTAATTACGGGGAAAGAATAAAAAATTGGACTTGTGTTATATCAGAGTTTTTGACGAGTTTTAATGTCTATTTTGTGTGTGGTTGTGTATATTTTATGTATATATGCCTCAAAACTGCTATCTGTCTTTTTTGGGACAGGGTACGGCTTTTTCTGGTGAAAACAGGTTAGCAATCCTGTTGTGTAGTTTAGCAAGATTGGATCTTGCAAACTGGGGTATGCGCCAGCCAGTCCAGCTACACACCTATGCTCGACTGCTCGTGTTCGACCAGACATCAGCGCAGCCTCATTTTGCAGTTGTAAATTGCTGTGACGCAATGGTGGGTGTGTTTTACTCCTCTTTTTCAACACGCAGCCAAAATTTCACAGTTATGAACTCCTGTGTCGCAGCATTGTGTTTATTTTCCTCCTATATCTCAAACTTGGAGCGCTTATAATTTATATTCAGTGCAATGACACATAAAATAAGGGGAGTGCGTGTAGAAGAATATGCATATTATGTCAACAAACTTCGTCAAAACGTTGGTTTGAAACATGAATATGAGGTCACATTGTGACGTCACAAAGACCGCACACCACAAAGACATGACTACCACATGCCATTGAATGAAACCCCCGATGAAAATTTTCTGCGTACACCACTGCCGTAATGTCGAAATATTTTTTAGAAATCACCGTTGTGGGTCCCTGTAAGCATTTTGGGGACGGCAGAGTTGGGCTGCTACGGCGCTGTCAGAAACAAAAACGGTCGCAATGAAACTAACGAAAAGACAGCAGTGAAGTTATCTGATCACACTCTCATTACTTATTCACTGAGTACCTCACTGGCCTCGCGTAATCTGAAAAATGGATTCAGGTGTTTTGTTCCATACATATATGTAACAATAACCAATTCACAACTCCAAAAAAAGATAATGCTCATCGTCATTCACTTCAATCCTTCGCGCTCATTCTTGTATAGAGATCTTTTTGTTAGCAGCAAAGTGTTGCGATCGGAAAGCCCGAGCGGCATGTACGCAAAGCTTCGCACTGTGGCAGCAAGCAACAATAGAGATCATGCGCTGCAATCACGTTGTGCGTATGCTAGTCATCATGTGCAATCGTTCACACGCTAGCATCGGCAGAGATTCCACACCGCAATCACTATATTATTGCTTGTTCGCGCCACATATATATGGTGTTGTTCTTCGCGCACATTCCGTTCGTGGTGAATCGCGCATTTCAGCGCAACGCCAGTGGAGTGGTTGCAACAAAAAAAACGTGCGTTGAACCAAAACAAAAATACAAATATAATGTTTACAGAAATGCTGGAAATTGTCTTTACTCCCAAAATGTTGGGGCCCCCCGAAATCGGTGGCCCTAGGCTTAAGCCTTTTCAGCCTAATGGTAAATCCGCGCCTGCTCTAAGCACATAATAAACCTAAAAATGCTCATAGATTAGAATTATTCTGTACTGCATTCCAATGTAACCGCTCAAGCTTTACCTTATTAAGAGTGACCTAGTGGCAATGTGTCGAGTGTGCCCCATTTTTTTGTCAGATGTGCCCCATGCATATACAAAAAATAAAATGAAGAAGTACCAACTCAACTTAAAAAGAATTTAAAATCTGGCATTATCGAATGATGTAGCACTGCCCTGACTACAACGTCACAGAAACTCAGAACAAAAGATGTTGATTAACGTGGGCAGAACCCAAATCTAAATGCGATATTATAATTTACTTTTGGGTAGCAAAAACACAACTTGCTCTGTAATTCGTAACAACGGCTTCCTATCAAGCAAAAATTCACTTTAGTACTACGGCTGGTATGAGACTAAATCACCATGGAAACTTTGAAGTTAAACGTTTTCAACTTTTTGAATAAATCAAAAAAGATGACTGTGCCCCTAGTCCCACTGTGCCCTACCTTCCCCTACCCCCAATTTGGTCAATTTTACAAAAAGGTTGTACTACTACGGCTGAGTGAACATGGTGACGTCATCGAAACTCAAACAATAAGGTTTGTCCCCCCAAAAGTTTTTCAGCAAACTTGGTCCCTGCTTGCCCACCACATGGCAAGAGCCTGAGCTAGTGCTTCGCAACAATGGGTTGTTACATCATAATGTAATAATTGCTGCAGGCCTACTGCCCTAAGCGCAGTGCTGGCAACTTTAGTACATCCAAGTGTTTCGCGATTTTTGAGCTAATTAATTTATGTGCTTTGGCTCAACACTCAGTTACCCGCACAAAGAATTTCTCAACTCGCGCCCGCCCTGCACCAAGTACAACCCTCTCCCGCCCCGCATAGGGTTGCCAACCGTCCCAGAATGGCCGGGACAGTCCCGGAATTGACGTCTGGCGTCCCGGGAGGGGTCACTTTTGTCCCGGAAGTTACTGACAGCTCTTTGTCTTAGCGAGAGTTTATTGATTACTATATTTCCGTAAATTAAGATTGATATATCTTTGAAAATCAAGTAGTACTTAATCTGGGAGCTGTGAGTATTATTGTAAACTGTTTGTTGCGACATTTGTAATTGTTACGCTGCAGAGCAGATTAAGCTCTTTGTGATGTAAAAATTTTTCTTTGTGATTCATACGCGAGGCTTGTAGAGTCTTTTCTGTGTAAAATCGATGGGTTGATTTTTAGTGCTTTTTGTTGGAGAAATAAATCTACTTAGTACAAATTGTTCCTTTTTCCTGTTTCTGTAGTTTTTTGCATTTATGCCTTAAAGATTGTCCATTTCACAAGTTTCTTTTATTATGATAAAAGTAATTAGGGCCCTAGAGTTTATTAGGCCAACGCTGCACAATCATCATCTACGACGCGCAGCACGCGCTGTTGCTTTTGATGTCTATCGTGTTTCGTAAGCTTCTGTTGCATCAATCTTGGAATTCTTGGTATTAAGGTGTCCCGGAATGGCGAAACAGAAGGTTGGCAACCATAGCCCCGCAGCAAGTTCAACCCGCACCCGTACGCATAGCAATGCGCGTTGCCGCACCCGCCCCGCTAAGAACTCTAATCTGGTTGCAGCTCAAAATTTCACAAAATATCCTGGTTTAATAGCAAATCTGGCCTTATATTGTCTCCATCGTGTGCGTGAAGATCAGCTGTTTTTGTTGGGCGATGAACAGACTCTATTGCGGCAATTCAAAGATTACTCCTTGTCAACTAAATCTATCCTCTGCGTAACATCAAAAAGGGCTTAGCTATCTCGAATTTTGAAATACTTTCTGATTTTAGGAACATACGTACGATTTTGGTCAGGGTTGTGGAACTGAAGCCCCGAACAGCAGCTCAAGCAAAGCAATTTTGGAAGATTGGAGCCAGAACTCAAAACGTATAGATGGTAGAGCCGAAGTAGAAGGCGGAGACTGAAAATGGGATTTCTATTCCACAGCCCTAGCTTGTGGGACAAGCGAAGTTCCTCATTTAATGCAAGGTTTGACAGTTTTCAATGGACAAAATCATTCTTGATCCGAAGTCAAAAACTTTTAAATGTTGGAGCAGGATCCGGAGCCAACAATTTTAGATGCCTGGAGCTGGAGCCAGAGCCGGAGCCTAACATTTGAGTTCCGACTCCACAGCCCTGGTTTTGCCACACTCATCAAGTCAAACAATACTTTCACTTGTTAAAACAAACTCGCTAAAAGATACAACGTTAAGCAAAGGTTGTTGGCAAAACAGATATTGTCGAGGATGACGAAAAACCGTTATATGGATACCTAAGCTCAGTGGCGTATGCAGAAAATTTTCATGGGTGGGTTTGGTTCAGGGTCATATGGTGGTCATTTTTATTTGGTGTGCGCTGTTTGTGACGTTACAATTTGACGTCATTTCCATGTTTCAAAACCAACGTTTTGGCGAAGTTTGTCGACATAATATGCATATTTTTCTACATCCACTCCCCTTATTTTATTTGTCATTGCACTGAATATAAATTATCAGCGCTCCAAGTTGGGTTATCGGAGAAAAACAAACTCAACGCTGCGACACAGTAGTTTGTAACTACAAAAATATCAGGCTGCGCGTTAAAACAGGGGTGTGAAACACACTCATTACTACGTCAGGGCAATTTACAACTGCAAAATCAGGCTGCGCTAAGGTCTCGTCAAATACGAGCAGTTGAGCACTGAAGTGAAGGCGGGTGGCTGGACTGATTGGCGCACACCCTTTGCAACATCGAAATTTGCTAAACTTCACAAGAATTGAGAATGCGCATAAAGTACGAAAGAAAATTTTTGTTTTTTGTGATGTATAGAAGTCCACAGGCCCGCAACCATGAGGGGGAAGCCCCCCAAGAAAAATGTTCGACCCCAGAGGAAAAATGTGTTGGACGTATTTTGAAACTATTGGACATAGTTTAAAAAATTTGTCCCACCTTTAGAAAACTGAAAACTCTTTGCCCCCCTGGTGTCCCAAGCTGGTTACGGGCCTGGAAGTCCTGCAAACATTTAGTTTTCCTTTTTCCCTGCTGAGACATTATCAAATGTCTGAATGCTTCTATGTTAACAACTGCGGTTTTGAGCTCGTGCAAGAGTTTTATCATGCTACAGAAATTGCTAATGTAGCCAATGTGGTCAACGCTTGCGCAGATCAGCCTCTGCAGACAAAATAAAGGCAATTGTTTCGGATAAAGTGAACTATCGCGGAGCACAATCTTAAACATGCGTAGTGCACAAAAGGTCTGCAGAAAGTGGTGAGATGGTTTCTGGACGCAGGCGATAACGGAGATTCCCTCCGAAATCTAATTATTACTTTTTGACCCATTTGCAATGTTCCCTGAAATTTACATGCAAATATATTCCGTGGTATTTGCATTACGTCGACAAATTAACAAGCAAAAACTATGCGAAGACAATTAATCGCCTTTGCGCAGGTAATAAAGTTTTGTAAAATATCAAGCTCAAGGGGAAGGGTTTAACCCCAAACCCTCCCTTGCGCACACCCCAGCAAAAATATTAGGCTGCGTGTTAAAACAGGGAGTAAGTCACTCATCACTGCGTCCGAGCAATTTACAGCTGCAAAATGAGGCTGCGCTGATGTCTTGTCGAATACGAGCATTCGAACATAGAAGGTGCGCGGCTGGACTGACTGGCGCACACCCCGGTTTACAGCATCGAATCTTGCAAAGCTACACAAGAATTGAGAATACGCATAAAGTACGCAAGAAAACTTTCAATTTTGTATTATGCATAAAAGTCCAGCAAACTTTTAGTTTTCATTTTTCCCTGCTGAGACATTATCAAATTCCTGAATGCTTCCATGTTGAAAAAAGCTCTTTTTGAGCTCGTGCAACAGTTCTATCATGCTACAGAAATTGCTAATGTAGTCAATGCGGTCAGCGCTTGCGCAGATCAGCCACAGCAGATAAAATAAAAACAATTGTTTCGGAGAAAGTGAACTATCGCGAAACACAATCTTAAATATGCGTAGTGGATGGAGGGTCTGCAAAAAGTGGTGAGGTGGTTTCTGGACGCAGACGATAGCCCGAATTCCCACCAAAACATAATCATTACTTTTTGGCCCATTTACAATGTTCCTTGAAATTTGCAAGCAAATTTATTCCGTGTTGTCTGCATTAAGTCGACAAATTAACAAGCAAAATGTATGCGAAAACAATTAGTCTCCTTTGCGCAGGAAATAAAGTTTTGTAAAATATCATGCTCAAGGTAGGGTTTAACCCCAAATACCCCCCTTGCGTGCGCTCGTGCCTAAACTGGAATTAGAAAAGAGATACCATCAATGTAATTATGCCTACATAGTAGGTGAAATATATGCTATGTTGAGATCTTAGTGTTTGATTCTTAGGTGTGAAGGATTATAATGCATAATTTAGTTTAGAAATATATAACTTTCATTCCAAAAAATTCATTTTGATACTTCACCACATAAACATGAAAGTGAGTTTTGCATACCCCGTTATTTCCGAAAACCATATAGTCAAGCTTTAAACCAGGATAATGTAGGCTAGCAAATGCGATTGCGTGGCTAGAACGTCCATCCTTGAAGCAACAAAGGAGCTAAACTAACACTGACGGTTAGTGTAGGGAGTTAATGCAAGTTCACTTAAAAAACTGAGAAACATGTTGAAACAAATTACGTCTAGAAAATTATTAGCTGGCTAGTCTAGCTTACACTAACAAGGCTTAGGCTATTGCTCATTGGCCAGTCAGTGTCAGCTGTTTGGGTTTCCTACAGCATATTCCCATTGATTTGCTACGAACGTATGGTGCGGCGTAAGAGTTAAAATATGTTCAACTCCAAATCAGACTTCGCCACACGCACTGAAACAGGAAGTAACATGAAAACAGAACCGCCAGGCTGAAAAAGTCATTACTAGACGCAATCCGTCTGAATCAGGCTTAACTACTAATTTTCTAATGTAGTTTTTCTACAATGTGTCTTATGTAGGAGTATGTTTTGAGAGACCGTTGTAGAAATTTGGGAGACCGTGTCGGCCCTCAAAACGTCTTAAACAGGTATCAAAACAAAACATCGCGATATGAAAACCAGCAAGGAAACGCGATCAACTTATTTTGGGAAAACAACACTTCCTGCAGTTCCAATCGGTTCGATTTCTTTATTTACCATTTTCACGATCTCGTGCTGTGATTTGTGTAGTTGTTTACACAGTGTCCTTTTACACCACATCGAAAACATGTTCTTATATCACGTTTTGGTGATGAAATATCAATATGTCTTATTTCCATCCTGTCAAAGCCATCTTTTATGTCTACGAAGTGAATGGAACTTCATTCGAACCGGGTGAAAGATAATGGAAATTCTTGCTTCTTGTGAGACTAGAATATGTGACATACCTTGTAATAGCAAGCGAAATCACTATGGGATTGTCTGAGGCGTTTTGACGTTGGTGTGAACAACACGATGGCAAGAATATCAGTTGTGTGGATGTAGGAAGCGTTAGATATGTCGTTAAGCACTATTTGCATTTGAGTTGTCAGGTACATTTGATAGCAGAATCACCAGTCAGATTAGAAGTATAAGGTGAGGTTGCATCGACAACAGCTTCTTGATTCTTATGAATGTACAGTAGTAGGTGCATTCCCCTCTCGTGAAAAGGAAAAAATTCAAAAACGTCTTGTAGTCAAGAGAAGCATCTTCTTTAATCACAAACATGGGGCAACGTTGTATGGTTTACTAAATTAATTAGTATTGTTCTTAATTTGCAACATGACTTAACGACCACACTCCTTTCTGCTTCATTATATCATGGCTGGGTTGCTTGCTACGATAGTTCACTTTAGCGCTAGCCTGCCCCACAAAAAATTGTCAAAAACTGTTAATTCGTTCCTTCAAACTCCTGTTCAAATATGTCAAACGTTTTCACATTGGAGTGGCCTGCATTTGCTCAAAAATGCTGCCTCAGCAAGACCTATCATCAGGGTACATTTTATAAGTACGGAAAGTAGAAACCACCAGCAAATATAGAGAAGCATTTAGCAAGTCGCTAGTGCAAATACAAAAGCAAGTGTACTTAATGAATAGAAGCACACGGCACTGATTGAACGACAAACACAAAACTCCCGTTGATTATAACGTTTGGCCTTTCTTGTTGGTTCTACGTTGGCATGATTAAAGCCAAACCAGTGAACCTTGTAGTCTTTCGTTTGGACAATTGATACATTACCATAAGAGCGACAATGAACAAACGCTTTCCTCTTTTTCTACCAGTTTCGCTGATTGCTGTGGTGACTTCATTATGCGCTGTTTTCTAGTCCAAGTGCCCTAAATCCCGAAGCAGAATGATACGACGCGAAAAGTTTTTGAAGCAAGCTCAATCGCAAGTAGGGCCCCAAACGATCGAACGAAGGTCAGAAGAACCAAATGGTTTGCGGCTATCCTTTGACTTACTTGGTCACGTCTACAACGTATGTGATCAGCCGAAAAATTGAAGCATTAACTGTTTTTTTGTGCCCAAATCTTGTTGATTTGGCACGAATAAGCACTTTGGCCGAATTCCTAGCTAAATAAGGCACCATTTCGTCATTTATCTGTAAGGCCTTTGTGAACACACCAAATCGCTGAAGAGATATCTTTGCGAGGTGTTGAAGGACCTTATTCAAATAGAAATTTAAACGAGGACTGAGGATGCGTAATTTTACATGAAATCGATTTCCTAAATTTGCCGATCGATTTCTTGCTTTCCCCATCGTGGAGTTTACATACTTAAATATAGATATGTGCAAGTTTGAACCATCGCAAAGAGATGAAAGCAGAGCGCAGGCTGCTTCCTCTGAAGCATACAGAAAACCCAGTATATAACAGAAAAATTACATTTTTTAAAAGTGCAAAAATATCCTTGAAAATAACAAATTTTCAGGTCTCCACATAATTTAATTCTATTGCATGTAGATCAGTGCTCTTCAAGATTTTGTCATCGTGGAACCAATGATACACTTTTGCGTTTGTCATGGAACCCCCATTAACAAATATATATATATATAAAACGAATTACCTGCAAGAAAACCAAATATTTCGTTATTAGACGCTTCAACAAATAAACAGTTATTACAGAAGTTTAATTAGACCAAGAGCAACGACATCTTTATCAATCAAGCAAATATTATTTCTTGTTGCTACACAATATGTTGCCATTCCTTACTTTCAGAGAAAAATTGGCACGGATTGGTAGGATCACGTTGTCTTCTAAAAACACTATTGCGTCTGTGTATCCACCACATGAGGCTTATAAACACTTAGAAATAGCGCGCATTTATATAAGTTCTTTTCTGAATACATAAAGTTTCCCTATGTGTGAATGGGAGAAGACCAAATAATGACATTGTGTTGAGTTTATAGGCGCTGAATTTGAAATTTCTACGGGCGTGCGAAATCCATGACGTCACAAAGTATGACGCCAAAACGTGCGTAAATTAGTAAAATAATATCAGTTGATATATCCCAAAGCGACTCTCACACTAATGTCAATTTTACTGGCGACTCACAGTTATTCGATCACTCACAAATTTTTCAAAGCACTGGCATCATGAAATCACACATTTAGCTAAAAATGCTAGTGCGAACTGCAACCCTGTTAATCCAAACATCTGTCAAATTTTCAATATAATGTTAGTCCGTCACAGTGGAATGAATGTTTAGCAAACAACAAGAAACCAACCTACGTTCAGTTTTGGTCGATCGGAGATAATTTTAATGCGCCGAAGTCCACTAAATGTGCGCTATGCCATACAGGTAGTTCAGTCTAATGGGAAATGCATGCGCAGCAAACACTCTCGGAAATAAACTAACCAATTTTCGGTTATCCGCAAATAGTTTTCAAAATAGCATTTGTAGTGGAACTGTTTAAACCATTGCTTGACAAAAATTGATGGGTTTTGCTGTGCAACCCTTGCTACTTTACATCGTATTTGTAAAAGTCACATACAGCGGATATGGTGCTTCTCTCTGCAGTGCAGCTTATACTCATTCAAGCTGCATTGCGATTTTAAATCTTCCATTCAGTATATATCCTAAAACGTTTCACTATCCTTCAGGAAAAATGTCTTTGTACTTGTTAACAAAGATCTGCTCAAACCCAAAATGAAAAAATTAATGGGTGTGCGTCTCATATCGGCACTCCGGTACTCGGTGCCTAAGGGTGGGTTGCTTGATTATGAAGAAAAAATCTTATCAAGTTATCAAATAAAGTAGAAAATCCGACTTGTTGGGTCATCTATTATTTGGTTATTATTATGACTTTATCAGTAGGTGAAATTTGTTTTTCAGCTGTGATAAAACTGTACAATAGACTACAGTGGAGGCATCGATGGAGAAGAATTACTTCGGAACGGCGGACCTTGTAGTATTTTTAGGTAAAGCATGTTGCGTCACAAAAAGACTGCGACATTTTGATGACCTACAATCCGAAGCAAGATTAACAACAATACACTCGTATTTGTGGAAAGTAGTTGCAATTTGTAATTATGCGACATAACAGCATCATGTAGCTGATTGTGCTTGCGTTTTGGTTAACTTTATCAATATAGTGTTATTTTCGTAGTAACAAAGAAGGTTCTGCTGAGCGTAAAGTGCAAAAAATTCTATGACTTTTGGGATATGGGCCTGGCTCAATTTTTAGTTGGTGAAGCAAAAAGCACAAAAAATGCCTATAGTGAAGAATAAGCGATTCTAATGCAGTTTTACAAGTTTTTGGTGCCCATGTCCGAACGTGACTGAAAATCGCTGGCATATGCAAGTAATATTTGACAACGAATTAGCGTTTCTCGTTATGTACAAATTGATTAGTCCTCGTGAAAATTACGCAGTGATTATCGAGCTAAATGGAAAAAAGTTTGTAAATATTCTAATTCTTTCTTAGCTTTGTGTGGTGCATAAACGTTTTGGGCTGTAGGCTAATCAAACCCTAAAATAAGTTCAGCATCTTCATTAAAAACACGGTATTACTTGTGCAGTGGAAAATTCAAATGCAACAAAGCAATCTAAAAATTATTTTGTTCAAACCAAAACCCAAGGCAAACTCGAGTTTGTGGGTCCATGTGTGCTGAACAGAAGACCACGTTTTTAGCAAATGCCTTAGTTTCCTGCATAAATCGTCTCCATTTGGATGTAGTACTTTTGTGATACAGCATGCTGTTCAATTGTTTTCTATGCTGCAAACACTGAAGTCCATTTTCATTTTCTTTTATACGAATCATTTTATAAACACGATAACCCTTTGGCTAGTGTGCTTTAGAATCATACAGGAAAATTGTTTTTCAGTTTTTCAAATGCAAGACGTGAGTATCACAAAGGGAAATGGGAATAAGATGTAACTGCACTGTGAAAGTTTTCAGTAATGGAAGAATACGGAAAATTCCGTTTTCGAAGTTCATCAAGATCTTCCAAAAAATTTGAAGTTACAGTGTTTTATTCATCGAATCTCCTGATTGCAAAAGCAACAGCCGCGAAACAAGAAATTCTCACTAAAACCATGGATTGTACATGTTCAAAAATTAACGGACCAATAAGGCAGTCTCACGACAAACTTTTGACGATAAATAAAACAAAAAACACTGCCTTTCCAATTTTCCAATAAAACTGGCAGAGCCACGCAAAGCGTTTTGTGTCTCCTAAAGCAGTTTGACCCTGAGGTAACCTACAGTTATGCAGCGTTACTTTTCATTTTGTGCTTGCTGAAATTTGCATTTCTACACATTCCTTTTCTTAAGTTGCAACTACCGAATTGTGGCATTTAAACCAGCTTTTTGATTGCTTTTAAGGTTTGTCCGCTCTTTCTCTTCTTGTTGGAGCTTACTACGCCATCAAAGACAGGCACGAAAATGACAAAGAAAATTATTACTTTGGTAAACATTCCATGTCTCCGGTAAGTTTGAAAAACAAATGTACAGCATCTTATCCCTTTAATGCAGCTTGATTCTTAATCCAGCATTTCCTAACAACCTTACAAGATTATGGAAACAATAAAATTTTATTTTGGTTGCCAGAAAATACGGTTTCAGCAGTCACGAAAAGGCAGAAAATTCGTTAAAGAAACGCCTAGTGAAATCCAAAATCAGCATAGTTTTCATTTGCGCTTACTTAACAGAACCACACGAGTCGTCCTTTAAATAAACTTGCTGTTCTACAAATTCCCACATCTTCCTCTGACAAAACTTATTTTTCTTGTGACAGATGCCAAAATATTTTTGAAGTGCTCTTTGTCATTTCCGAAAAGGTACAAAGTTTTAACGCAATAATCCAATCGCTTACTTATTTCCAGAATTAGCTCGTTCACTCAGAACGCAGCATATACTGTATTGAAAATAAGAAATAAAATGTTTTCTTGGAAAAGGATGCTTCGGTACAGTGATTCCCTCTGTAACGAGACGTTCTCATGGACATATTTTTTAAACGGGTACTTATATAGGTCAGTATTTAGATGGTGCCCGTTCAAAACAGACCTGTTCATAACAGACCACTTACAACAGAACACGTTCATAACAGACCATTTAATAACAAACCACGTTCATAACAGACCGTTCATAGCAGGCCACGTTCATAATTGGTCTGTTGTGAACGTGGTGTGTCATGAACGTGGTCTGTTTCATGCGGTCTGTTGTGAACAGGTTTGTATCGAAATAGAACCTGTTTAGATATGTGAAAAGCCAAGGCAACACGGCAAAACAAACCACCAGCTAAAGGACATTATTAAGCTTGGGATTGTGGTGTACTGTGGTCTTTTGCGTTTTGCCTAAGATTGTCAGACAATGAGGAGCCGAAAAAAGTTCAAGTTGGAGAGACAAAAACGTGGCGTAATGATAGTAGCACTGTAGTACGGGTTCACCTGCCACACGGTTCAAGAAGTATTGATTAATTTTTTTGATGCATTTTGATGCCACCACATCAGTTAATTTTTAACTCAAAAGTTAACCGTTTTTATGAGATAGTGAACACCAGTGACTACATCAGGGGTTCTGTCCCAATGTAGGGATCTCCGGTTGGGAACATATTATCCTTGGGCTATCTACGAACGAGTCGCCTTTTATTAGTGTGTTGCTCCGTATTTTTTATTGAAACAGCACTTGGTAATGAAAAAAGGTTTTTGATGAACACTGCACACCGCGTGGCTCACGTCGCAGAGTAGAAAAAGAGAAAATAGGATTTGGTTAAAGAAGGAATACGAGGTGTTGGATAAAAACCGTCACGTAGCCACGCGCACGCACACACAAGTTTACGGATTGTGAGACGCGCATACGATACGTATAAACAGTATTGTGTCGTATTGACAGTCGACACCCAACAACATGAATCGCGTTGTTAGACTGTGTACAGCCGCCACACCCGCAACCCTTCACAGAGCAAATGTGGTATGAAAATGAGTGAATGGATACACAAGTAAAGGCACAGGTGCTTACAAGCATTCATGCAACATTTTTGACTAGATTTGAGCAGTAAAAAATCGTTTTGTGAAGTTTGAAATAATGGTTACTGAATAAATGACAGGCTCGTTCTGTTCACAAAACAACGAAATCGTATTACCAGAACCCTTTGTGTAGACTGGCATCAGTATTATTAGGCAAATTCAGTCATTAGAAAGTATCGATCTTTGGTGTTGATTCATGCACAGCAGTTTTTGCTGTTCCTTATTAATACCGTTGGGGCAGTTTCCTTATAATCCCTTGAGCAGTTAGCTCCATTTTCCTGAACTTCTTCCTTCAAATGATTGCAACAACTGTAAAAAAACACATTATCTTTTGATCAATTTTAGATTCCTGTCGGTCTGTCAATATCCGTCACATCTATGTCTGCGATAACAGTGATTGGGTATCCAGTCGAGTCATACGGGTACGGTTCCGTCATCCTGTGGTACGCCGTCAGCGGTGCTATACCGATCATCGTTGCTTGCGTCTACTACATCCCTTTGATTCACCGATTGAGTCTTTCGTCTATTTATGAAGTAATTTATGCTTGTCGGGATTTTTGCCTACTTTTTAAAAATAAGTTTTGAAGCCAGTTTGTTGTTTGTAGAAAACATATAGTTTGCTTTATTTAAAGTTGTTTTGTTTTTGCACAGTATTTGGAGCGACGCTTCCACAAAGGAATTCGTCTTTTGGAATCTATTATAATAATGTTCACTACGGTAATTTTTTTACAGTTTAATATAGTCTACTTACAGCAGTCACTAATTTATTTCAAGTACGTTTTTACTTTTTAGGATGTTATATTCACATTTAGGTCTCCCGATTTTCTGTACTTTTGTTGTTTCTGGAAGTTTGTGTTTTTGTGGAAAATGTGCTCGTAGTTGTTGATTTTCAATTGTCTGTTGATTTTCGCTTTCGAAGAACACACCAAGAGCGACATGCGTCACGGTTTCCTACAAGTGTATAAGAGAAAACAAGCAAACATTATAGTGGATATTATCGAAAGCTTGAGAAACTTATGAAAAGCTGTAACTTGTCACACCAACTTGCGTTTATTTTACTGTAGATAGTCTGATTCAGACACTTCTCTAAGACGTTGTCTCAAAAAATGATTTAAAAATACTCTGTAATTAGTACCAAAACCACAGGAAAATAGAAAGATGCATTGCGCAACGTGAGCTTCCTGTAGGTTTGGCAAACCAAGCTGCATCACAACTGTGTAAGGGAAGTGCTTGCCTTGCTGCGACGTAAAGGACGTCTCCTGTTACTGCCCACCATGAAGCATAACTTCAAATCTCTATCCTGTTGGTGGAATGACGCAACACCATGCATAGTTACTTTGTCATCATGTGATAAAGGAGAGCTTCATGCAACGAAACCAAGCTACCATGAAAAACAGCCTATACAAAAACCCTTGATTTCCGGTTTTTCGTTGTAGATTTCATTTGTTAAGCAGTGATAATTATTTATGTTAAATAGAGAGAATACGTTGCCTCAAATAAACTAGTTTCATTCATTTTTCTCAGTAGTTTGGCCGACTTCAATATCCTCGAATTATTAAGTTCAAATCGCGTAGTTCAAACAACGATGATTTTAATGTAATATATTTGAGAGCTTTCGCAAGTTCGTACGGGCAACTGTTGCTTACCTTACTAAAGATGGGCAGGATGAAGGTGTAGACAAGATCTTTGACTGCGGAGCGTATACCTTGACAACACTTGTACTTGAAATTTGTAAAAACATCCGAAATTTTGTAGTTTGGTCCATACTCTATTTGTCCTCAAAATAAGGAGTATCATGGCCCATATGCCCTCAACCCACCGATAGGTCAATACTCTGCACTGTTGGTATTGGCAAGCTCTTAATTGCCACTACTGATCAAACGTGTGAAAATAGCTTATATTTTGTGGAATTTGGAACAGGCATTTCCACGTTTTGTGGCAATTGAAAAGAGTTTTGTGACCTGCTCTAAGCGTAGCAACTGTTGTCATTTCCATTGAACAGCCTTAAACAATAGCAGACACCACTAAATTATAATCAAACTCTACCGTAATAATATCTGTTGGTTATATCTAGTGAAAATTAGCATGACTGACCTGCTTTACGTTACAAGAATATTCGCATTTCACTTTTAAACACTATAGATTAGATACATTGATCTAGAGTGCGCCCTAATGAAATATCTTCCAACCGGGATCAAAATTGAATTTCTCATGGTGAGTCTTGAAGTGTTTGTCATGAATGTAACGTCATGTTTTTTACATCTTTGTTGCAGGATCTAGAGACACATAGAATAACTAATCATCGAAAACAATTTTCTAAATGGAAAACGACATTCGGAAAAGAGTAAACTTGACAGTCCACATCAATCCTACCAGAAACAAACGTGAAAAATCACACATCATTCAAAAAAGCTGATTAGTATTATTCAAAACCAAATGAGTTTTGATTAGGATGAATACAGTTGTTCGTGAAGTTCCCACAAGCCATTCATCCCTGTAGTAGCTTTACTGACACCTCTTGCTTGAACTTCCAAGTTCAAAAGTATCCGAAGGGCGCGTTTCAATTTCCTGAATAAGTGAAAAAACGATGAGAGTATACTCAGGCCTGTAACCATGCAGCTTAGGACACCAGGAGGGGCGAAGAGTTTTCTGAGAGGGGCCCAAATTTTTTGAACTATGCCCAACAGTTTTACATGATGTCCAACACATTTTGAAGGTGAGGCGAGAAATTTTCTAGGGGGGCTTCGTCCCTCTGGTTACGGGCCTGAGTATACTTCTCATACAGGTAACGGCCTGGAATCCTTTGTCTTGCGATTAAGCACCTACGCATGACTTCGATAAGCTCCACTACCTCAATCTCTTTGAAATTAGTCACACACGCGACTAAATAAAAGCAAAAAAGTTAGCAAATGTGGATGGAGTTTGAGGAAATGGAAGTTGGGAAGTATGGATCACGTTTATTGATAAATTCACAAAGATTTTGACGAGAACAAATTTTTTTCTTGCTTTCGAGTGTTTGTCTTGAATGTTCATGAGTCAGTCTCGGGTTTCTAACAAAGTCACGGTTTCAGCAGAACCGTATTTGAACCATGTCTCAAATTTACAACCATGGTGTTGATTATATTACTGGAAACAAACAAAAAGACTTAGTTTCAACATCGTGTGACGAGGTGCTTTATTTGCAGCTGCAACTTTCAAAGGTCAAATTACTGAGTGATTATTATCTTTGTGCTTTACTAATTATCGTTTCAAAGGCCAAATACGAAGCATAGCAACTGAAGGTCTCGTTTTAAAAAGTAAAGTTGCAAAATTATAAAATACATTTTTTAATTTGCATTTGAGCACAATCCAGTTTCAATCTGAAAATTTCATTATATTTCGAGCTGACTGAAACTGAAACAGTTACTTTTCGAAAAACCCAATACGATTTTATTTAAATCATTTGCTATTGCGTTGTTCTTTATTTTTAGATTTTAACCATTTTGGAAAACAAATATTCAAGGCATTGAAGTAGATCGGATTGTGACAATTTTTCTTTCAGGTTTTGTTTCTGGGTTCAACCATTTACTTGCCAGCGCTGGCATTGAACGCACTCACCCCACTGGATCTAACATGGACTATCGCTTCAACAAGTGCTGTTTGCATCATTTACACAACTCTGGTAAATAGGTCGTTATCTTCTTGAATCCAGAACTTAATTTAAATCAGTTTAAAATGATTAAAAACTGCTAGTTTGTCGTTTGCTGCCAGATGAATATATTTCACTTTTATGAAACCTTGAAAGGCGTTAGTTTTAGATTGACATAGACAGTGCATTTAGTTGCACGCAGGAGAAACTTGAAAGTAAAATTTCAAACTCTGATTCAGGAAAAACTTTCAACAGAATTATTTTCAAGCGGCGGTTCTAATTTATGTGGTGACTTTGTTATTGTTGATTTTTGCTTTTTTTGAGAAACATGAGGGGAAGTCAGCAATAGATATAGGCTGTAATGTTTGTCTCTTAACATTTGGTACGATTACGTAAGAAAAATTATTTTTACGTACGAGAAGTATGAAAACATTTTTTAGTTCAAAGATGGTTTCTTTGTTGCTGTATCATAGATTTAGTCAATGTTGCAACACAATATTGCCAACGCAACTAATACAACTCCAAAAGGCATTTCCAAATGCAGTCTCTTACCAAAGCTTTTTGTTTTTTCGGAGTTGCGTTTGGGCTTTCTATACTGCAGCAGGTCAAAGCTGCCATATAATCACAGGCCAACATTTTTTTGAAAAATTTAGTGGGCGCACTAGCACAAAAGAATGGTGCATTTTGCTTTAGTTTTTCATTTTAGTTGAGCACCTGATTTGCCTTCGCAGGTTTCCATCGAAGTAGTGCGGCTTCTTATTAGATTATATTGTGAAACTAGAAATTCAGATTGTTCTCTCAGAAAAACTGTATTCATTTGATGATAGAAATTAGTAGGTTTTTCTTTAAATGCACCAACAAATCGATCATGATTTCAGGGAGGAATGAAGGCAGTTGTGTGGACCGATACGCTGCAAACCTTCGTCATGTTTGCCGGAATTGTATCTGCATGTATTAAAGCGACTATTGACGTTGGAGGAGTGAAGAATGTGATTGAAGCTCTCGAACGAGGGCAAAGAAACACGCTATGGGAGTAAGAACTGTGCTTGAAGTGGTAATTCTCACGTACTCCATAGTTGGTGAAATTAAGTGACCTAAACCAGTATTTCAAGAACTCAACTTCTGCGATAATTTGATAATTACAACTCGTGTTTGAAATAGGAAAAAATATATTTACCAAAATGCAGTTCAAACAACCATTTTCAACCAATTCAATGCAAGTACAAAATGGCATTTTGAACAAATGAACGCAAGTAGTTTGCATGCGATGTTGGTAATTATTTTTCCCCTGAATTCTAGTGCTTTAGCAATATATTTTTGAAACAATTCTTTGCCGGAAGAGTTAGCAACGTGCCTAATTTTGGTGTACATCTCTGTGGTCAGGGGCGCAGCCAGGATTTTTCTAAGGGGGGAGGGCTGAAATTATGGAAGCAAAAGCTATGAAAAGGAAAAATTACTTGTGATAAGAATAGCCAGGAAAGCACATATATTGTGGATAAATAGTTGACTGTACTCACCACGAAACCTGGGGTCCTTCCAACTAAACTGCCATCTTGTTTCTCTGATATTCTTTCATGACGACCGTAAAACTCAACCAACTTGATTACATGTCTCAACCGAGTTTTGCTGTGATCTATGATTTTTTTCTACTGTCGGAAAGCATATTTCTCACGTCCACGTTTTCTTCGTTTTTGCAAAGTTTAAGAAACGCATCAAACTTCTCTGTGCAAAACTGGTGGTATTGACGTGTTTGATGAAACTTTAATCTTCTTTCGCCTTTTTCCAATTTTTGTGAGCTGATTTTACCAACATGCCAAGGGTCTTAGCGCTGCAATTGACAACATCAGATGCAAACGCAACACACATTTGCAAAACGACCCTTTGTGAATTTCATTATAGGCTAACCACTTAAATTCCTCCTCCAGCTATTGCCTTTTGGAAACGTCGCTTCTGGATGCCTGTGTGTACCACAGATAAATCGTATGAAGGTGAAGGAGTTCAGTTATTTTACAATAAAGTTTTCCATCGCGTTCACTCAGAGAACGTCCCACA
>Ga0210059_1000651_pt1 | contig 46298 bp, 31 predicted proteins | sample Ectturendosymbi2_FD_188042 | JGI IMG/M metagenome (GOLD analysis project Ga0210059, IMG submission 188042) | Ecteinascidia turbinata endosymbiont from Florida, USA - Sample 2 (SPAdes) (version 2) | ecosystem: Host-associated > Tunicates > Ascidians > Unclassified | place: Key West, Florida...
AAGCTGCATTGCCTGACCCACTTTCGAAGTTAGTGAAACGTAGCCTATAACACTTTTTGCTTGATTTTGAAATGGCTATTTTCAAAATGCACAATACATTTTTTGTGTTTTTAAGATGTACAATAGGGGGTGGGCAAAAAGTAGACGTGTTCTGGATTGCTTTTTTACAATTATGGCTGAAATTTCGGGACGGTATTGATAAATATTAGATCGTTCCGGTAAGAAAATTATTCTACTTTCACCACTGCGAGAGACCCACATTTCACAAACCTACCGATTTGTTTGGATTTGTAATTTTTTTTGCAAAATTTCAAAGTTCTGGTTATTTTAGAGTTTTGATAAGATCACGCCTAAAAGTGATGACCTTTTGGCCCCCGACGTTTGCGCGATGACGAAAGCCTGGTTGTGATTTTTGGGGAGGATCATCGCGTTGGAGTGACATTGGTTGTGACAAACCAACTGCAATGAGCTGTCGCAATGTGATGGATTGGTCGTGGTGATGAAATGCTTGCGGTGAGAGATCCTGCAAAGACAAGAGTCTGGCTATGTTCTGATTTTGAAATAATTTTAAGTTTGTGGCCTGACTAGGCAGTTGATTTCACTCAAAATTTTTCCAACCTTGCCGAAACTGTTTAGTAAACAGCAAATGTGAAATATCTCTTTTCTACGAAATCCTTACGACTTTGCGTGATACTTCGCGCTTGCTGCAAGGTTTGTTTACAAATCTTACAGCGCAGCACCCGCCGCTTTAAGTTTTCCAACAGATCGGAAGCCTGAATATTATGATTTCTGGACAACAAGCACTGCATGTCTTGCTGCAGTCACACAGTGCATCGCGGCTTTGGGCACCCAAAGCTGAAATCCGATGAAAATAACAGCTAAATGATCGATTTCCGAAGGCGCAAGCAATAGGGTAATTAGGTTTCGTGTACGAGCTTTATTGCGAACCGGATAACAGGCAGTCACGGCAAAAAGAAGGACGTATTACGTTGCATGAACGGCCGTCTGTTACCCATTTTGGCGACAGATTTTAATCGAAACAGACGTTTCAATTTTCCCACAGTCCAAATGAAAAGCAGTACTTCGGACCGATGAGGTTCACGCTTTTTTGGGCGTCTGATACGCCTACGACAAAGCTTGCTGATTGCCTGCTTCATGTCAACGAGAGGGGAAGAAAAACGTCAGCCCTTTTTTTCTATAACCTTTTTAACAGGTGGCAGGCCAGTGCGCCAAGACAAACTGAATCTTGGTTAAAACGACGTTTAGTTGAGGTAGTTTAAGCTGAGCAGCAAATTGAAAGCTGAAAAAAATTTATGTCGTTTATGTGCAGCGCACGGTTTTACCAACGGCGGTTTGCCAGATGTTAAAGAAAACGGTTTTCTGAATCTCTAACGAATTTTTCAAACTTTTTAGAAATCTTTTTTAATTCTCAAGATTTGGAACGGTTACGTTGATAGCTTTTAATCAAAAGCACCTGAAACATTCCCATAAACATTTTTAATTGTGCTTTTCTATTCGCAAAGCCTTAAGAATCAATGATGTATGAAATGTCAAGAATGTAGAGTAGCTCCCGAATTAAAAAACCTCATATACAACTTAGTCGTAGTGCTTGCAATGATATAATGCAGTCATAATATGGAGTTATAAATTTTGCGAAATACATTCTATTATATATAGGCCTCAATTCTTTGAAAATAATGTCAATATTTTCTTAAGTGTTCTGAACAAGAAGTACAGTTCCCTCCACGACAGGTGTGAAAATAGCGATGTTTTTTTAACTCGCTTGATAGTATGTAACCAGGCTTTTTTTAAGGCGTTTTAGGGACCCGCTTCGGGTCCCTAGAATCAGAAAAAAATTATCATCGGGTCCCTAGAATTAGAGAAAATCGGGTCCCTAGAATCAGAGAAATCGGGTCTTTACAGGTCCATACTGGATACCTAACATTTTCCTTAAAAAAAAACTGATGTAACATAAGATTTTGCGTGATTGATCACGCTGCTGCTTCCTTTTGGAGATCCACTTGTGTCCAGGTATTCATTCATGAGGAAACAATTCGTTTAACTTGGAGAGCTACACGCAGCTTACAAGACAACTCAGAGAGGCGAGTGTTGAGAGAGAGAAAAAAGCCGTTTACTTCCATGACATTGGCAAAATGAACCAATGAAAAAACGGTACGATTATCAAATGTCACCTCTTTTGTGAATGCTTTGGGTAAAAACCAAAGCAACGAAAGACCTCGCAATCACAGAAAGATGAGCAGTTGCGCAATGCATAACAGCAAGACTACAGACAGCTGCCTAGCAATAATCTGCGTTTGTAAGTACCAGGGGCGGATCCAGCCATTAAGTTTAGGGGGGCGTTTTCAGTAATATTTGGTAGTAAAATCTCATTACGGGTTCTCTACTGTAAGCGAGATGAAGTATACTTCGGAACTCCGCTGTGACGAAACAACGGACGGCAAACTGGCCTTACATCGCGAATATTATTTTCCGAATTGTACAAAATCATGGTGAAAAAAGTTGCTTTCGTAGGTTTTCGGGGGGCAATCGCCCTCCCTGGATCCGCCCCTGGTAGGTACTGAAGCAAAAGCATCACAATATAAGAAAGTGTAGCCGATTTGCGAGTTTACCAGTAGAACAGAACTCGTTGAAGATTGGTTGTTGTTCATCGGTGCTTGTCTCGAGTCGTTCGGGACAGATAACTACTTGCACAGTTTTGGTTTCGTGGCTAGTCTGCTCGTTCTTGAACAGAATTCTCGGGATGATTTTCTGTTATCCAGAAATTGCGTACAGTGGACGCTGATGTGCTTTCCCTTTCACTCATCCAAAGCCATAGTGTAGCCTACTGTAATCGACTGCATATGCTTGGTATGAACAGGAATTCTGTTCTCATGCACTGTAAGGTTCTTTCTGATATCATTGTTCGAAAAAACGTGTAGGTATTGTGCATTTCATTATTTTTTTCTTTAAACATCTAACTAATGTCGCTCAACCTTCAAAATTACCTTGTGGGGTTTTAGAGAAATGAACAGTTCTTTGGAAGGAGCGTCTATAAAAATTTGTCTTAACATCCATTGCTGAGCAAAGAAGAAAGCCTGATACGTATTGACTTGACCTTAAAACATACGTAATTGAGCTCGTTGGAAAAAACATCAAGTGTTCAACTGAAGCTTTTTTTTGAAAATTAGATACCAATAACATTGGCTGTACGAGCAACCTAATATTGCAGGGGCACCTTCGGCCTATTTGACTTTTCATTGTGTTTGTAGATTTGGAACTGGTATAAGCTCTTCCCGGCGGTTACATTTATTAACGCCAAACTAATGTATTTGCAGGCCGCCTTTTCCACTGAGAAAGTGACATTGCTTTCCTAGAGTGGAGATCAGTTTTAAAAGATAACCCACGGTTCGACAATATGACCGTTTTAACTGTTTTGCTACTGTTCATGCTGCTGACATCAGCACGCTCAGGAAGAGACAAAAAACAAGATAGCGTACAACGTGAACAAGTAAGAATACGTTCGATTTTCGTTTCTTATGCTTTTTCTCGGAGTTCTTGAAAATGACGGCAGCATCGCAGCTACAAGTAACACATGGCAGACTTTTCAGAGTTTTGGCAGCATTATTGGTGCTCCTGTTCGGATTTGCTACGCGCATATAATATAATCACTAGTTCCGTACAACCTGACAGCCACAAGAAGTAACCTATAAGGCCAGGATCGCTGTTTGTCGTTTGAATAAACATTGCTGCGTATAGGACTAAACCTTAATGTTTGATTCCATACTGTTCCGACATATTTAGAACGTAGTGTTTGAGCTTGAATTCTAACAAATGTCATGCTACGGAGTCTCTTCCTCTGGTTATTCGCCAAGCCGATAAGATGTTATGCGTTTCAACAAAGTTTCAGCCAAGAAGCTCTTAAAGTCGGTGTTCCATTCACAGAAACTTGAAGCAGAGCCAAGGTTTTCGTCGGTAGCAACGTCCTAATTCGCTTGTCAGATAGACTTTGTTTACGCTTGGCTATAGTTCATCATGAATAATGTATTTTTGCATGAGATAGCAGGGTAGATTAAAATGCCATTTGCGATCTTCAACAGACGTGCCGCAGGGGGAACAAGGCGTTTGACAGGTTTCCAGCTCAATTTTTTGATGATTTGTTCAATAATTTTGTTGATTAACTTTATCGCATCACCCTTGTCATGAGAACGATCTCGAGGAATATAAGAACAACAGTAAACGCTCCAAGAAAAAATATTGGTAGCGCACGTAAGCTTCTTATCTTATCTCGACTAACCCATCATGCTACAACCACAGGGTGGCATTGCAGGGCATCTGAATCAGAAAATCAATTTCAAAAAAAACTTTTTCAAACGCCGTGTTGATGTTCAGCTTTTATTAAGACAGATATTTGACTTCATGTTGTCATTGCTTTTTCCAAAATCATCATTTTTTCAAACTTAAAGAAAATGGCAACAAAGCTTTCTCTTCCAATTTCATCAGTCTGAAGACATATCATAACAAGTTTTGAACCACAGTCAATTTTTTCCCATTTTCCGGTGTTTTCGTAGTGCATCTAACGCTTTTTGAGAATACTGGTGGATTTGCAAAACTTTTGATGACACCCTGAAAAGTCCAATAAAGATCTCTTAGACAGAGCAAAAGTTTTAATTCATTTTAGGATGGTTCCAATTTGCAATGTTTACCTTTAAGCGAACAGTTTTGCTTGCATTTTCTAGGAAATGCTACAGCATATTTGACAATTCCGCAACGTAGAATTTACTCAGCGATGCTGCCTTCACCCTATGCTTTTTGGCAAGAAAAGTATATTCACGCAAAACGTTCTGTACATGCAGAATACGTTTTCTGGATTTGCTGAAAACAAAAAAGTTTCGCTTTCGGATTTATGTTCGGCAGCTTACCTATACGCAATATTTCTTACAACCTTGTTATTAGTCGTAACAACAGAATGCAGTTTGGCTAACGTACTGCTGTCCTTGGTCATTTCAGGAAAATTACACCGGTATAAAAATTGAGGGAACAACAAAACTCTCTATTTGATAAAGAGTGAATGATAAAAATTGTTGTAAATGTTTTTATACCACCAATGTGATTTAGATCTTTTCAATCATATCTGTGTTAAACTAACGATTGTTTTTATGAAACCAACTCCAGTTTCACGCTTCCAAAATAATTGAAAGATATAATCTTTTTTATATGAACAAAATTTCTTTTACCAAACAATATTTTTTAAATCTTTTTTATGATAGCCATTTTTTAAGTGGAACGAATGAGTTAAAAGTTTATGTTTCTAAGACTTTAACAAGCCTACCTGCGCATGACGAAAAAAACTTACTGTAGTTTTGAGTAAGCGTGGTAGTTGGTGATCGGCCCCGCAATTACACACGAAAAGATTGCATGAAAGAATGACAAGCTGTCATTCGCACCAGCAAACCTCCGTACGCCGTCACTGACCACTTTCTAATTTACAGACGTCGTCATTCGCAAGTCGATTGAATGAGCACTGCCAGCATCGCGTATGGGCAAACTGCAACAAGCTCTTTATGCCGCAGATTGTAGGAGGACGTAGAGCAGGTTTTTTAAGGAAAATATTATGTACCCGGTATGGACCTGTAGGGACCCGATTTCTCTGAATCTAGGGACCCGATGATAATTTTCTCTGATTCTAGGGACCGGATTGCAAATTCTAGGGGCCAGAATCGGGTCCCTAAAACGCCTTAAAAAACCCTGGCGTAGAGTGAAACCAAAATCGTGGTTTTGGATGCAAAACGGAAATTTCACTGTGTCCCCACCCCAACATTTTGTTGTGCAGCTAATCATAGCAAATTTTTTTACCGTCGTTGTCTTCTGTCATATTTTCAATACGATAAGTGTGCTGGGCAGTTTCGTCACATAGGGTGAAAACGTATAGGTTACCTAAAAATTTGTCAGCGTGCGGTGTGTGGGAAACAACTTGTTTATTATTCACAGCAGCCTTATTTCATGCTGCAACTTTTTCTCCTTTTATAAATTTTCTTCCTCCTTTTAAATGAGGAAAGACGTACGAGTGCAGTTGTAAGACATGCCTGTTTATTTTCCGCCTTTGTCAAGTTCTGAAATGAAAAGAATATTCCAAACAGTTACCATCTTAATTGAGGTACTGTCGCTCGTGGCAATACTACAGGCAAAACGTTTTTACAACGTAAAATCTCTCTACCCAGATCAAAATTATGTGCACGTGATGCGTGCCTATAATTGCTTATCAGAACCAAATTCCCCAAACTGCATTTATGAAAAGGGGCCCTGTCATGGTAAATCAGGTACTATTTTAGGTGCTTACAATGCAGATATATATGCATCTATATTTCCTACGATAGGCGTCCTCAGCTATATTTAGATAGGTGAAATTGCTCAGAAGGGTTTCCACCTCGTATCTCACGAGTCCTGCTGTTCATGTCAAGGTGGGATCGGCGAAAATGTTTGTTTTCCGCCATGCTATTTCGAAAAATGCGTTTTATTTAACGAAACTTTCAGCGTTTTCGTTCGGTTTCAAAGGCTTTGCAATTCATCAGATTTGTCTTTGTGATATTTCTTCAAAAAATAGAGGATTGCCATCATTCGTGCACTAGCTGCACAGAGCCAGGACGTTAAATTTTCAGATTTTTGGGTGCTGCAACGAAACGTTAGCATACCATATGACGGGCAAAGCAAAGTGCGCTATAAACATGCACTCTGCAACACAAGGTTGATTGTTTATTTTTTTGCATGTATGTATCGTCACGATGTTTACAAATATCTGTTTCTTCATTCCCCTTACTTGCCTCTTGAGATTGAATTCGCTACGCCCGACGTAATTTCTGTAATAGCGTTTTTTGTATGTGTGGAAGCTAATCGCACTGACTTCCCAAGGGCTCTGATCGCAGCAAAGCTGCTTTCACGTTTTTCCATGGCAACAATTAGTCTTAATAACTCTAATTCCCCGCAACAAATCGATTTGTTCGTTGAGCGCGAAGAAGAGCTTATATTATGGTGAAGAAGACTCATCATTGATTTTTTCGGTGATGAATAACGTTCTCCTCGAATCCGCGGCGCTAAAACCATCGTTGACAAAAATGCTTTGCTTGTCGCCTTTCGTTGGTTGCTTCTGCGTCCATTTGCAATGCTTGAGGTCGACACTGAGATCGATGGCGAAAAGAATTTTCTTGACAATTACTTTTTGCAGTAAATCGGTTTTGTCGTATGTCTCCTTAACGTTTCTATAAAGTATCATGCCGCCTTTATAAAAACATTAGAAATGGTAGCCGAAGATATCTATCATTCGGTCTGTAAAAATGGCCTTCTGGTTTTGAACGATACTTTCATCCTCACATTTCCTTGTCGATAGACCTATAAGCTGATGTTAAACGCAAAAGCTGCCTCGACGTACAAGTTTGTTGCTAACCTATTTTAAGTTATTGCATGTTAAAATCTTTAGGACTGTTTAATGTTTGTGAGAAATTTTTTTCAGTATTTCAAAACCAAACAGCCACGTCCGATTTGATTTCCAATGCTTCTTTACCTGCAGCGAGGTACTTTTTAGCAAGCAGGATACAATGCAAAGAAAGTGCTATTACTATTTTTGTTAACTGTTGAGACAAGAAAAGCTTACGTGTGATATAACAGAGCCTTTTTACGATAAATGTAAACAACACTTTCCTCAACACACACACGCAGTTGTTTGGCAAGCATCGCACACATGCAACAACACACACATTCAGTTGTTTGGCAGGTAAAGGTGACCTTTTTCCATAATTACATATGCAGTTGGGCTGACTTAAGATTTCAATCGACCGAGGTGTTGTCGGGAAGGACAAAGACAAACAAATGAAGAGAGAGAATCTCCAGGTCAATCTAAAATAAATGGAACATGTCACGCCTGTCAAGTTTGCACAACGTGGAGAAAATGAGCTGCGAGTAAAATTGCCTTCCAGTTAAGTGAAAACAGGAAAACGTTGGTCTGAACAATTTTGTCAGGCTTTCCCCGAAAGTAGTTCCCCAAACTATGAAAAATGTGCCGAGTAAGTTTGCAGTAGTCTTCGCAATTTTTCAAGTTCCTGTATAAAAATGAAAACAAAAGGAAGAAACAAAATAATCAAAATGCGAAAACCCAGAAAATTGTCTAATTGGTACAACATATTTTCCTCCCAGCAAATGCTCGTAGAGAGAAGGTTTGTGATATCACCAGTCTACTGGTTTTTCCAGAAATCTCATCATTGTTCAATTTTCACGCAATTAAATAACTTTGTTATCTTAAAAAGAAAAATCATTTCTCACAAAATTTCACCTTATACCTTTCGTGCTGGAAACTAACCTACGTTCAAACGGCCAAAACCTTGATACCTGAAATAAAACCACAATTTGCGAAAATACCTTTTGTGGACATCAGAGGGGTCAAATGAATTGACGCGATCAAATCAACATGAGAGTGAAATGCTTTTCAAGACCGTGCTGTGCGTTCGTCTTGGTCCATGAAACATATTTTTCGCTTGCCACTGCAATAACTAGCCCTAATGCAACTGGCAGTGGTCATGCAAGTTAAACCAACGTTTACTGCAACAACTGAAAAGTTGACCGGGTTTAAGACCACCAACTTCTTGATTTGAAAATGCGATGGAGCAAACGAGCATTACAGACTTGAATTGTCTCTTTTAACTTCTAGTAAGAGCAGTCTCGTATGTGAATTCGGAAAAGTTGATATTTTCAAGCAACGCGTTGATTTTATGACTAAAAAGACATATCCGTAATATAACCGTGAGGATGATTTTTTTAAATAACGCAGTTATTTACACTGATTGCTGTATCAATATGAGGGAATCGTTTGCAGAATTACATGGATTTAAAACTCACTTATATAAAAAAAAATATGAAAACAGCGTTGCAGATAAGATCACTTCAATGCGACTGCCTACAGACAAATTTCCATGCTAGCATACTTCAATGCAATAACACATAATGTCTTAAATGATTTGCTGCAGATCTGTTACTGACAGCATACAAACAGGAACAAATGAAAACCTTGAGAGTATAACGACTCCTTCGTGACAAATTCAAAGTGGCAACTTGTTCGTTCAACTGCACCCAGGCCCGTAGCCACTCGGAGGCAGTGCTCCCCAAAATTTTTTGTCCCCCCCATATGATTCAAAATCAACAAAAAGTTAGTTTAAAACATAAAAATGAAAGCAAAAATCTTTCCCCTCCAAAATGTATTTCCCCCCCACACCATAAAACCTGGCTAAGGGCCTGGTTGTAAATTTAGTTTAAAAACTGTAGAATTCAGTAATGGGATTGTGGAGACAGGCCTCGATGAACACCCGTGACACTCCGAGTGTTGCACAATAAGAAGCGAGTATGACGAAACTGAACTGAGGTAATTACTGTTTTCTTACGGCAGCGTCTTACGACAATCAGCCAATTGGGTGAGATACACGCTTCGAGTCAACATCTGCGTTACATTGTTTATGTGGTAGATTGTATAGGTTGTCACGTTTTCAGCCTTTTCATTTCTACTTGTTTTACGGCTCCTTCATAAACTGAGTGCGTGCTATTTAAAAAAAGGCATTTGATTGAGCAATTCGACCCCAATTCAGTGTGAATAAATCTTTCTAGCACTTAGGAGAAGTTTATCGCTGGATCTTTTTTTAACACTTCATCATCGGCTTGATGGAATAACCTTTCTCGGTGCTGATGCCTGCCGATAAACAGATAACGGCCAGAAATAATTCAAAAGCAGGCTCCAAGTTGGCAGACTGTTTCTCAGCTAAAAGCAACACTCGTTTGAATATTGCATGGGCACATCGGCTAAAGAAAGACTTTTTCATGTTCAAAGAATCTGTTGATCTTTATCAACGCTGCGACACAAAAAAAATAGGGCCTATAGTTTTAGGAACGGTTTTTTTGTGATTGCCGCGAGAATAGCGGTTTCGAAAAAGTTGCAGTGAAGATAAAATGCTGAAAGATTTAAATGGCGCTAGTCCTTGATAGAAACGCTCTAGTCAAATCACCTATAGCGTTTCTAGCACGGCGGTCAGTGCCCTGTATGCAAACAAAGGTACTTACGTGTTATTCATCATCGACAAGAGTAGCAAGTGAAACATTTTGACTACTGCCAAAACCGATTAAAATGTATTTGTCAGAAATTTTTAATTTTTCATGATAAGAGCAAGAGGTTAAAAATATATTTTTGGTTATTGTGATTCTGCGTCGACCATAAATAAACTGAAGCGCAAGTAACACGCTGTCCTGGCAAGGTTGCAAGGATAGTGCCCATGGGCGTCAGAAGGGGGGCAGGGTTGGGTCTTGGCCCTTTAGATTTTGATATTTGATATTTTGCAATTAGCTTTTCAGTAGAAATTGTCTTTTTCTTAGTTTCGGAGTTGGTAAAATGAAAATTCACCACGATTGACCTCTCTGGAAAAATCCTTTCGGTCCCCCCTGGAAAAATCCACAGTTGATCCTCTCCTGAAAAAAAGTTTTCCGACGCCCATGACAGTGCCACAGCATTTTATAGGTAGGCTCAGTTCTATCAATTTCCCAACACGTTACCATCCCAAATTATTTTGAGCCAAGACAGCAGCTGAAAAGGGCTGATGTGAGCCACTGCGGAGAAAAAGTTCTGAATAAAGTTAATTTTTGCCTGTTTTTCAGAAAGTTAAGTACGGCCTACAAAAAGTGCTTTCAAGTAACACGTCACTTTTCAGAGAATTATACTTGGCGTGTTTCATCACCAAGGGCTATCTCGCTGGTATTGACAAGGAAGAACGTGTGGTACTTAAGTAACCAGCTTACACAAGTGGCTCTGACAGCGTTGCAAATGGGTCCAACAGCGATATTCTTTGTCTTATTTGTATGTTTGTCTCAGGCTTGAGGTCCATATTGCGTGAGTTAGTGGTAGCTACACAAGAAACAAAGAAGACATTTATACATTAAGCAGCACAGATGTGTCGCAACATAAACGCAAACAAATCTTGGGGAGAACAAACACTGAAAAAGCTCGTCAACCAATATTGCAATTTCTCAACGCCTCTCTGCTTCGGAGACGCCAGGACTTCGATAAACAAATTTAATCAGACTCTACTGGCGGTAAAAACATAAACAAACGTTAAAAACTGGCAAGTTTTTCAGCAAAAAAAGTTGCTTTCTTAGTCTTGAGTGGGAAAAACAAATTTCACCGCTTTTGGCTCCATCACTAGGAAAATTTTGTAAAAATCCACTACTGGCCTCACCCTGGAAAAAAACGTCCGACGCCCATGCTCATCACAACACTGAAGTTTGGTGGCTAAAACGCAAAGACTTGTAAAAAAACATCAGACATTCGAAGAAATGCGATAAGTTGTTTCGAATAAAATCATGACGAAATGGGAGTCTGCTGCTGACGAGCATTTAAATTCTCAGGAATAAAATGCGAAATACAGTAGGAGCTGTTAAGCAATTGTTTATTTGAAAATCACGTGCGCTTTTCCCAAAATTACTTTTTGGGGCATTAGTAATTTTCTTGTAAGATTCCACTTCTGGCGTATTGTAAAAGGAGTTCGCCCTTGTCCTGAGGCAGCAATGCTGCAACTGCAATGTTTTTGTAAAATAGTTCTTCTGAGGTATGCGTCGGACACAATAGGAACGGTTTGTCAGACAAAAAACCTGTGTGAGCGCGCACGTGCAAAGACAGGTACATAAATTACATTAAAGCAATACATGAAAGTTCTGCAAAGTGATCTGCGGTACGAGCCTGCTTTGTCTTGTTTTTTTTGAATAAAAAAAAAAAACAATCCGAGCACAGCCAAACGCAAGATGAGGCTGAGACGAAGCGAAGTCGTGTCGTACGTGAATTATTCATCTCCTGAGAAATAAAATATTCAAAATAGGGCATCTTACAACTGCTTGCGCATACAGCTTGCTGACATAAGATAATTATGCGCTGTGTAGCATCCAAACTCAAAAGCAGTAAAACATTTGAAAAATGGAATAGAAGTAAAATTGCAGCGGACAACTTAGTATTACGCAACTTGGTATTACTTAACTTAGTATTACGTAGCATATTTTGTACGTTTGCCGTTGCGTTTTTTCCCGTCCTTACGTGCAGCTTTCAACTTTGAGATTTTTATAATGAACACTGATCCACTACTGGATGGCGCTGTTGTTCACCAAAAAAATCTTGAAATTCTTCATTTCGTTGCACTGCAGTGAAATTCTATGAGTACTGTGTAACACGACTACAAGCGTTGTGACGCAACTACTGTACAACTGCTACAAAAGCAACTTGCAGGCTAGAATTAACTGAATCTGAACTAGTGTTAAGCCGTACTCCTTTCCCGAGCAGGGAATCTAACGGCACCTCAAATAAGTGGCCGTAACATTGAAAAGTTTAACTTTTGTAGAACAATTTACCTGTTGCACCTGCTTCCTCCCCAGTAAAAGCGGAAACTTTCTCTTCCTTTGTTAAATTTGTCTTAATATAGGAGCGTCATGGCCAGACAGCAAAATGGCTTTTGAACATTGATAGATAACATCTGAATACATCATATATTCACGGTATCTAACTTCTCCTTCAATACTCTATTTTTAACGTTACGGACTTGGGCTCTGTGTGGAAGACTATTGCCAGATATTCCAGAAAAAAATTATGCGAGATACGTAAGAGAAAACGGATCGCAATGTTGAACGTGGACTTACTCTTCCGGTTCGGCCCATTTTACAGCACCGTCGACGTGAGCCTGCATTTGTTTTTTGGCAGACCTGTCATTCCCAGTCGTTTTTGCGGTTGTATTTGACAAGAGAACAAACACTAACTTTGACTTTGGCACGCATGCAGTACACCTGCTCCGACATATAGAACCCTCCCTCAGAAAATTACGCAGAAAGAAATGTGACTTGGACCAAAAACGTTCGTCGACTTCTGGAAAAATTAAACTTTTTGCCTAACTGTTTGGAACAAGTATGCTTGTGAGATGCGGGGTCCTTCTCCAATGCGGTCGCCCCCTGTTGGTGGCGGTTGGTGCGGCCCTATGAACGAATTGGTAAAACTCCCATGCTGCTTTGGGTCTTTCTGAACTCCTTGCCAAGGCGTGTTGCACCAAGTGCTGCCGAAACGAAGCTTGTCGCCAACGTTTCCAATTAGAGGCAATTTAGGCTGAGACGAGGAGCCTATACAACTTCCAGGTGCTTCTGTTTTATTACAAGATCCGCGTCTGTCAAATGCCAACGAAAGCGTCAACGTGACGTCATTCATGTAAATCGATATGAAATATTGATTTCGCGGAGCTGGAAACGCACACATCATTTTTTGCACGAGACGAGAAGCGTGTTTGCCGCGCATTAATAACACATAAACAAACAACCATTAATACGTAATGAGCCTAGAAACAGCGCCGGATATCTGCGAAACAAACTGGATGGAAAGATGGAATAATGTCACAGGCCTTGCGGCACCAAAACCTGCTTTAAATCTCCTTTCTGCTGCCTTTGTTTGAAAGGGGATATTTTAATGATGCGGAACAAGTGAAACCAAAATGCCGCCACTGCAAACAAATTTCTAATAATAAATATAAGATTATGTAAAAATTAAAAAAAATAAAGACTACAGGTTTGGCGTTAAACAAAACCTTCAAAAGAGCAAGCTTGACCGCCCTCAGCAAAAAAACTTGCAAAACTTGAATTATCTTATCTTTTTCGATAGTTGGGCGCAATTAAATCTAAAATCGATTTTCATGAACCTCAACTGAGTGTCGCTAAAATGCTTTATTTAAAGCATAAACTTCACACCACGTAGTAAAACCATAGATTACGTTGCTAACGCATTGCTAAACTGTTTTCTTAACGCTACGGGCTTAGGCTCTGTGTGGAAGGCTATTGCCAGTAAACTTGGTTTAAATAGCCGGTTATTCCAATGAGGTGTAATATTCGCAACCATGTAGACTTATCACCAACATAAGATTAAAAAACGTCATCTTTTCAGGGCACTTTGCTTGTCACTTTGTTGTTGGTATGCGAACAAGCGTCACATAGAGGATCCATACATCTTAACTGCAATGACATAAGTAACATTCCAAATGTAAGCGTAATGGAACTGCACCACAAACCCCCCCGGATGAACCAACACTTCGCCCCTCGGTAACAACACGCCTGCCTCAGGGTTTTAACATGTGATTGAAAATTAAAACGTGTTTTGCTTATCGCAGCAAACGAACTGCTTCAAAAATTGCCATGTGTTCTTTTTCGAAGCCCCACCACCATTCTCACCAACGCATGCATCGAGATGAAACTTGTGTGCATCGCGGAATGACGTAAACAAACTTTGGGGATTTCGAAAATCGCAATCGTGTAAAAAATTTTTGAGATCAAGTTATTTTACGTTTTTGTTTTCACAGCAGGCCTTCCCGTTGATCAACGGTGAAGCTGGTTCCATTCACCAAGTGCTCCCACGAAGCGCTAGACACGCGCATGGCAGAAGCGGTAATTCCAGCGGTTTTGATTTCAAAACAGGATTTCGTTTCTCTTTGATCGCTTACTTTTACTTGATGCAAAAACAAAAAAAATATTTAAGGCGGATAAAAATTTCTATGAAACGCTTTTCCTTGAGCCATGGCTAACGTCTTCAGTACAACCTTCAGCAGCCACAAGATTTAGCCAAGACAACAAACTTTCAACAAATCACAGTAAATCTAGGTTGCAGTACATTCACATACATGCAAAGATTTGGGCAATATTGAAGCCGAAAATGAGGTACTAGCGTTTATAAATTTGCTCTAAAAAAACAAAGTAAGTATTTTAACAGTCTTGAGTTTGATACTTTTTTCTATTAGATAAACTCTGGGTTTGCGGGCAACAGCATAAGATAAAAGCTCCAATGGCCTACCGACTGGACTTTGGCTTGGCCTTGGCGCTTGCGCTACTGCTACACAACTGTGCACCATCGTTGACCTTTACTTAAATGATATATATATATATTCAGACAATTGGATAGAGCTACTCAAAAAGCTGAGAGCCAGACTTCGGCGGAGCATGCAAGCCTTACATTTAGCTTGATTCTGTTTTGGTGTATAAGAGCCCGTGTATTTTTTGTTGATTGAAACAAACTGCGAGTTGCATCCAAAATCAGTGACTTTAACTGGGTAATGAAAGCCATCTTAAAACATATTTTCAATATAAAGGCTCATTACAATTGCTCAAAACTTCCTCCCTAACCGGCCTGTAAGAAGCAGGCGCAGATCCAGGGGCGGACGATTGGGGCGGTTTTCCCCCCCAAAAAACCTACGAAAGTAACTTTATTCACCATGATTTTGTACAATTCGGAAAACAGCATTCGCGATATAAAGCCCTTTTTTCCTCCAGTGTTTTGCCACTGCAGTCGTGTGAAGTATACTTCATCTCTCTTACAGTAGTGAACCGTGTTATGAGACTTAACTACCAAGTATTACTGAAATCGCCCCTCCCCCTAACTTTACTGGCTGGATCCGCCCCAGGCAAGAAGTGCCAAGACCTGAAGAAGGTTTTTTTCAGTAAAGACATCTTTCATCAGTTTTTTAATCTTTTGCATTAGTGAATCAACGCTTTATGAAAAAGTTCAGCATTCCCCTGGAAAAGCTTAAACTCTAAAACGTTTTGTAGTTGGCCACGCTTTCTATTCTGCCAAGAGCTTTCACCAATGTCGATTAGGCAATGTTAAGTTCAATTTGAAAAAAAGGTTAGCAGTTTTAGGTGAAGTGTTAAAGTAATTTGTGAAACGTTATTAACTTTTGATTTATTGAGTTATTAAAAACGTTATTAACTTAACTTTTGATTTATTGAGTTAGCTTTTCAACCGAATACAACCGATGGTTAACTGTCACCATCTTCAGCAAAACGCAGGCATTCAATGCATGCACACAATTTTGTCCACACAATTTGTAAACGGGTGTTGGTTATACTACAGTATAATCTTACGTAGTCAGATGACTTCGCAGAATAGCTTTGGCGGAGTGATTCTGCCAGTGAACTTTACCCCGGTCTTTCGTTGGTTAAATCTTGTTATATTAAATTACAGGAGAAACGAAGCAAAGACGTTTTGTACGGGAGTGCTCACGTTGCAAGAAAAGGCTCGGGAATTACAGAAAACATAAGAGAAGAGACGTATTATGGTCCAACGCGCCGTTCAGCAAATTCCCTTGGCGTGGCGCCAACCAGCCTCGGCGAGCACTGGTACGAGCATTACCTTGCTTCAGTACTTTTCAAGTACAGGCGTGAGAACTACAGAAAAACTACCGGCAAAATGATGAGACATGGAATGTGTTTGTGAAAGCATTTGCTCTTTCATCAACACAAACGTTCATTTTCTAAGTTATAACGCGCATTATCAAGAACAGACGTCACCTAAATGACGTATCTACAATGATTTTCTTTTTTTATCCTGGATAAAGCAGATTTGCAATACAAGATGTCTTTTAAAATTTGCTTGTTATTTGCCTTTAAAATTAGCATGTTGTAGCTTGTTATTTTTCAGCTGTCACACCAACTATAAAATTTACCTGAACTTTTCTGGACTGTACTAGTTGTGGGAATGTAACATTTAGAGTAAATTTTTTGAAGGAGATTTACGCCTTAAGTTAAGCATTATTCCCAACCATACACGTTTAATTTTGCAAGCTCTACTTCATTGTAATGCTGTAAAGCACATACCACTTCAGTTTGTCGTTTCGGAAAATTTTTTCAACCTCTTGCTTGAGCCACATTGTATGTTCAGTCTTCAGAAAGTTTATGGAATAACAAAGCGATGTTTGTGGTGCCTGCTTAACTATTTCTTTAAAAATATTTTTCAGTTAATTATTTTTATTACAGGATACAGGGCGTTCCAAAACTTTTGTTGTAATTATCATGCAATCTTGACCTATTTTTTTAATTGATGTCAGAATTTAACATTATGTGTAGAAACAATCAAATTTTGCACTATGTGTGTCATGCGTTTATATTTTCAAGTAAAGAAATGATATTCACTTCAAAAGAAAAGGCGTCTAATATGTTGGAGAATGCTCGAACGCAGTCAAACAAGAGTGTTGCGTGCAACTGCAAGAGAATTCCATAAAAAGCTGCGGTACAGATTCGGAAATTGCACAAAAAAAATTTTTAAAGTTTGTTTGTTTAGGACTAAACGATCTGAACGACGAGCAGCACTTTGTGCAATCGTTCACAAACTCTACATACGTTGAAATAGTCAACCTATTTTTTTAATAACTCTTGTTCCACTAAATATTAAGGGTGTTTGTTTTCATACGCCTTGTAGTTACAGTATTTAGACAGATGCACCTCAAATGATAATTTGTTTGGAATATCCAGTGATTTAATGACGCCAATATCTCTGGAACTTAAATCAAGAAATCTTTTGCACAGCAAAAGTCGAAACTAGTGTTTACGTACGAGTTTTGGAGCGATGCTTTTGCCGTTGATGGCAACGCAAGTGTAGAGCAAAGTGGAAGAACTATGAGGTAATTGCCATTTTCTTGTGTTTTGTGTTTTCGACAAGGAACTTCTTATGTCTTCCACAAAGTGTATTGAAGATATGTCAACGCTAACCTGGTTGGTACGCACTGTCTTTTGTCATGAAAATTTGTAACCGCATAGTCTGAAGCAGTGCTTAATGAACGTTTCAGTCACACGGCGGACTATAGCTCCCTTGTGAGCAAAGGTCTTTGCATACTTAAAGTTACATAAATTAGCATAGACCAGCAAACAATTTTATGGTCAGTATCACTTCAAAAATACCGCTTCGGGATTAATTTATGTACAGTGTTCTCTCGGGCTAAGATCTGCTGGTTCACGTAAGCGTCTTTTCGAACTAGGCTTTGAAAATATCCTTTCTAAAGTCTATTGCAACTTACAGCTACTTTTCAGAATCATTTAAGTGCTAGAACAGAAGAAACGATTTTGAAATCTGTCGATTTGTCATCACAGATTGTTTCAATTCTTTTCTTTTTGCAGCGTTTCTTTCCTGTACACAGTGAGCGGCAACACAAATGTAACTGTCAGGATCGTTAGAAAGCGTTTCAATTCGTTACAACATGACTCGAAAGACAGAAGGTGGGCGGAAAAACGCGAACACTCTGAAAATATTACGAATTGTGTTACAATGATAAGCGCATTCTGTTTTAATTTGATGATAAATTCTTTCCCGTGATAACAGAAATTTGAAATTACTGTAAATACGTCTCTTTGGTTTTGCCTTGATCTAGTTTTTTAATCTCTAGGTTGCATACGACTGACGATGCGTAGTGTTACGTGAAATCGATTTCCCATTTAAATATTTGCTGATCGATTCATACTCTGCACCTGTGTGAGGATTATAGTTGCTTGGATAAATCTGCCGTTTCTCGAGCCTTGTAATTCAGATTTGACCGTAGTCAAGTTTAAGAGAGTTTTTTTTATTTTATTTTGGTAACGGCTATTGGCGGCAGGCTTGCCAGGGCGGCTGGGTGAACGCTCTTGCCCTGGGAGCGCTACAGAGATTCATTCAGTGGTCGTGGATCGCACACACAACCTTCCAGTTGAGAGGCGGACACTTTACCACTGTACTAAAGAGCGTTTTTAAATGGGTGAAAAGCCTGTTTCAAGTTGTCTTTGAAATGGGTCTCATCTGCAGGCAACTTTTGCGCACAACAGTATTCCCAGTTTTTGGCATCACGCCTTCAGTGATGGCGTCGTCGCGCGAATTAAAGTTTGAAAATTGAGGCTGTTTCTCTGTAGTTTCACTTCTTTTAATTTCTGCAGAATGGACACTCAACTGCGACAGTATATTTTTTGATTTTTTGTCTTATTTATTTTTCCTAATTTAATTTTTCGATAAAAATGTGAATGTTCGACTGATTGTGAATCTTTCAGACACCACCGTGAAAAACATTTTTTGGCATTGAGATATCTATTTATCAGGACGTGGCTTGAAACTGCAAGCCAACTGTTATCAACCATATAAATAAAACAAAAACTCCGAGGAATTGTGTGCACTGCTCCGCGACTGCAGCTTCACATCACAAGAAGTTCACCAACAGTTCATGGTTTGCTCTCACATGCGCGAAATTTTTAGTTGCCTGTTTGCCTGACCAGAGACGTGAATGTAGCGTTACATTTCACAAACTTGCAATTCTCGCCAGTGGCGTAACTAGAGGTTTGAGCCTGGGAATGAAAACTTCGCTGAAGGGGGCGCAGTGTCTATGGTAGGGTGCTCACTAACCAATACTCAGAAAAAATTTGCGAAATTATGTGAATCCACGGCCTGGGTTAATCCAGATGGCTATAGTAAAGCCCGAAATCATCGGAAAATACTTGTAAAACGCAAAAAACAGCCTACTGAAAACCAAAAGAATACTAAAACCGAAATATAAGCTAAGTGGGGGCCCGGTTTTTACATTTAGCTTGCCCCCGTCGGTTACGCCGCTGCTTCTCGCTCGTCAAGGTGTCTAATCTCAACATGCAGAAAGTGAGAAACGCCACAGATACCTGATCCGATGTCACTTTCATTGATTAACAGCGCGGTGGCAGCCATCGGCCGTTAAAAGTCCCGCGTGTTTTCCACCAAGAAGGAAGTACCCTGACAGCAAAGGTTCCAGCCCCGCATGAACTTATTTTCAACAACAGGGGTTTAATTTTTTCTTTTCTTCTCTTCATTCGATAAAATTTTATTTTTTCAGTTTCGTTCCTGACCGAAGCTGCCATTTACAAGAAGATAATCATTCGGCCATTGTGATTAGCGCCTACAGTAGCAAGTGCTTTCAGTCGTGGGGTAAGTCGTTTTGGTGCCTCCCACAGCGGTTCGGCGCATCGGACCGTCTGCTGAATGGCTCGATTCTGAAGGTTTTCCGTACCTTCAATATAAAGGCATCAAATGCACAGTTCCTTACAAACGACAAGCATAAGTATATTTACACTGCGGTTAATCGACCAAGAATACCCTTTTAATACTTTTAATGTTATATTTTTTTTTAAATATTTTAAAATTTTTTTGCAGTTTTTAGTAAAAACAGATCGTTCTTTTTGACGCAAAGTAAAGCATGTGCTGCCGTGAGTTTCATTTGTTGTCTTACTAAAAGATATACATTTAGTTTTTTCAAAAAATATTCAACTAATGTCTTCCAACTATGTTGCGGTTTACTGACTTTTAATACTTGGTGTTCTTATGGTCACCCACTTCGTTTACACGCTGTTTTGAAATACTGACATTCCAGTAAATATCAAGCACAGCAAGTATGATCTACTTCGCAGTAGCAAACAAAACGGCACTAAGTACGCATATATGTCTGTTTTAAAGGCATGAGATTTTTAAAACGCTATCTTGACATTCCGTTGTAGTAAATATTGCATTGAAACGAAAATCACTATCATCCTTTCGTTTTCATATCAAGCAAAGCGCCTCAACGTTTCCACATATTACACAAAATTAATGGAGGTCTGACGTCTGATCAGAGTTTTACCGGCAAAATTTTTAAACCTGGGTTAAGAATTTTAATCGATCAATATCCTCTTTCGCCTGTAACGCCGCTCCACTTCGCAGGTGTACCTTTGCCGGAGCAGACCAACGTCGGAACAACGCGCCAAACAACCCAAGCTCCTGACACGGTCAGCGGTTCTTCTGCTGCAAGTGCAGGCGAAAGACAGCTGCAACCTCGTAATTCCGGGTCGCAGCAAGACGAACCACGAGGCAAAAGTGATTGCCCTCAGACGATGACCAAGCGGAAATTGACTTGGATTTGTTTGAGGCCGGAATGGCCGCGGTGCTTCGTTTTTCTCGTGCAGGAGCCGCTTTATCAAATTAAGGAGAAAATTTGCCCGAAAGAGCTGTCGCCAACGTATCGCAGGAGTAAAAAGTTGTATGGTTGATCGGGCCAAACAATGAGAAATACACGGACGCCATATATTTGCACATCGAGCCAAGTGACTGTGCAACTGTAGACTGGACAAGATGTATAGTAGTGCAAGAGCAAAAGGAAGAAGCATGGTGGTGGTGGTGCTAGAGGCCATCAAAAGTGGGTGCAGTGTTTGCATTTCAACTAACAACTTAGCGGACCTCATTTGACAACGTATACCGGTAATATTGTTCAGCAAGTAGTTTATTGCATGCGCGTTTGATTAAAGTCGCTAAAATCATGTGCTTCCCACCGAAAAGGACGTGGCCAGCTGCAACTTTTGCGTATTCTATTATGATTCAGAATTTTCTTTTTCGTTTTTTTCATTCTGCTTTGCCACCAAACCCTTGTTCACCCCCACTGGCAGCATCGAACCCAGGCCCGTAGCTAGGTTGTAAGGTTTGGGGGCGGCAAGAATACATATTTAGTGGGGCAAAATTTTTGTTTTATAATGAAAATCACGGCCAATGTAAACATTATCATCGACATATTGCAGACATTTCGATAACTCCTGTTATCATCATTTTATGTTTAAAATACATTTTTCCGGGCACAAAAATATTTTGGGGGGACACTGCCTCCGAACGCCGCCCTCCCGTGGGTACGGGCCTGATCAAGCCGCGTCCTTACAAACCTTTTGTGGCTTTGTTTGCTGGTTCTACGAAGTAGCTCGGTCTCGTTTAATTAGATGCCGATTTTCAGTCGCAGTTTACTGTTATGTTACTAACTGTCGCGCATTGCCAATGATTGTTTGCTGTTACGTCGTAGAAACATTTTGCTGAAAACACCTCTGCGCATGTGTGCACGCAGACTGTTTTGTTGAAAAAGCTTTTTCACTCTCAAGAACAGCAGCACGAAGAGTTGGAACACCTTAGTTTTCAAGCTTGATACAATCGGTCACCTGCAGGCTGTTGTCACGCAAGGTTCTGAGAACGTTGCTCAAAGGTGGAGAACCGACGTTCGGGGCGACGAACTTGACCTTCAATGGTAGTGATTTGCCTTTTTATTGGACGACCCTTCAAAGCGATTTGCTTCTCAGCAGCGCCTGATGACGTCCGCTGAGGTTTTCTGATTGCTTTCGACACAAACGCGTGATTTTCTCCTTTATTTGCATCACACTCGATCCACCCAATCAATTCGCACGTTGGGTTCGCGAGAAATTTAAATGACACTTTCCTGTTGACTTGTGACCTCAGAGGGTACTGCACGACCTCATTGGCAGCCTTTAAACATTTTGCAGGTGCGCTACAGGCAGATACTGACGATGGCGGCTGTTTTGACCCCTGTGTCAAGACAAATCATTTTCTCTTGAGGTGATCCCGGAAATGTGATGATTGGCGTCAACTTAAATCTTTGTGTTTTTGTCAACACTATTAATAAATATCAATCGCCCGGGAAAAACAGTATCAAATATCACCACAAAGAAATTAATCAATGAAAGAATGGACAAAAAGCTTTCGAGTTGATGGAAATGTAACGATCCTGGACAGTTTCGCACTTTACGCTGCCATCGACATATTCTCAACTTCGAACAATTAACATTGGTACACGAAAAGCGGAAGTGCTAAATAGCCTTATAATAAATACTACGGCCAAAGCAAACGATACAACTGACATCTTGCAAACGTTTCGATAACAACTGTTATCATCTTCAGTGCATAGCAATGCACTTGCTATGCACTGAAGATGATAACAGTTGTTATCGAAACGTTTGCAAGATGTCAGTTGTATCGTTTGCTTTGGCCGTAGTATTTATTATAAGAACAATTAACAAGTTGCGAAATCTTGCGTTTAATTGAACGTTGTTGTAAAGGTCACGTGCGATTAGTAAAAATAAAGTACAAAGCACCATAACGAAAGGATTGAGTCAAAAACGGCAAGATGAAAAGGTTGCCAAGGAACCGGAATAGGCGCATAATTTGCAAATCTCAGAAGCGAAAGCAAAAGAAACTTCACCTATAGACTCGATTTAGAGCAAGAGCTGCAATAAGGGGTGTTCTTCACAAGACATAGGCTATTCTTTGCCTGCACTATGCATAACCTCGTGCATGATATCAATCGAAAGGATTATTCAAGGATGTGCGCAGAGTAGCAAAAGGCTGAAGCAACGAAAATCGCTTGCACGCAACATCGACCGTGTAACGCACCAGTAAGCGGCTCGAAGCGAGATCTATTTGGCGACGCGCGCATTTGATACATCAGACACTTCTGCCGAAAAGCATGACTTTGACCGAAGGTCGTGAATTCTCGCACTGAAAAAAAATTTCACAACGTTCGAGAAGAGTTCGTTTGAAATTCGGTTCTCAATGTCGCCAGGCGTAGAACTGAACTGAAAACGTAGATAAGCGCTTGACGCGAATCAAAAAGAAACTCTCGCACCGTTGATCAATCAGTGCGATGCACCAAACACTATTTACAGTCGCGTCATGTTGCTTCACATACGGGTGTACCTGAGTGATGCACACTTCTTTGCTTACGCCACTATGCTACACCGTTGCTGCCGGACCGGCTACTGTCTCTTCCTGAATCGGTGTGAAAATTATGGTCCAGTGAAAATGTTGTGACGAACCACAGCTCTGGCTCAGAGAAGTAAAGCATTGTCGGCTTGCAATGTATCTGCGTGCATAACGCTGGTAATGGTATGTATCAAACACTTCACTTTGTGTTGTTGACGCAGCTCGGTCGTCGCGGCATCCTGTGCGCGATCCACCACGAACGGGAAGTGTGCTAAGAATAGCAACTATATATTTGTAGCATGAACAATCAATAACAGAACGAGCACGTCGTGCGATCTCTATTGTTGTTTACTGCCGCAGCGTGGAGTTTTGCGCGCTTGCTGCTCGGGCTTTCCGATCGCAACAAAATGTTTGAACGCTTTTCGAGCAATGCAGTGATTGAAAAGCCCAATAACCTTCAGCAGCAAACGCGAGTTCCGAACACCGAACTTTTTTCTGTCCAACTCTTTCACGCTCCACCGAACATGAAGGGAGGAAGGAGGGAGTCCTCGTAAGATAGTTGTGACGAACCTTCCTCCCATTCTTCCACTAACATCGCGACCCTCGCCATTGAAAAGAATAGCTGCAGGTGATGACGTCACACAACGGTCGAGATGATTTCATTTCGTTTGTTGACCTCGTTCTCTCGCTCTTCGCGCGTTTTTGCCTCATTGACGTGACCGACGTCGTCAATAACGTACAGCTGACGCAAGCGCAGAAAGCGTTCGTAGATGGTGCCGGCGGTGATGCGCGCTTCTGCTTCGTACTCCCAGGACTCGTTCAGAATGTCGATGAACATTAACAAGCCCTGTAGCGCAGAAAGCATTTACTGCGGGGTAAACGTACAACAAATAATTTTGAAAAATAAAGAAAGATTCCAAAATCCATTTTTTGTAGAATTCCTTTCGCCATTGATAAATTATGGGAGTACGAAATGCTATCGGCGCTTAAAAATTATAGGAAGAGCCTTCTGGCCTCATTGAGTGACTCGTCATTCCACCGCATGCCTGCACCTTAAAGCAGTGGTTCTTAACCTTCCAACCCTGGGTACCCCTATTTCTAAAGATAGTTACTTGGGTACCCCTCTTCTGCGGTTATGGCATGAGTCAAAGTGGTGGTCGTTGTTGTTTGTTCACCTTTGGGTTAAGAGAAAACACTGGTATCCCTTCTGGGGAACCCCAGGGTCTTCACTGGGGTCCCCGCTAATAACCACTGACTTCCAAGGGACAGGAATGAGTAGATAGCGGCCAAAGGGTAAAGGAGCAATTTTTCACTTATTGCAGGTTTTTTTTTAAGGAAAATGTTAGGTACCCGGTATCGATCTGCAGGGACCAGATTTCTCTGATTCTAGGGACCCCATTTTCTCTGATTTTAAGAACCCGATGATAATTTTCTCTGATTCTAGCGACCCGATTCGGGTCCCTAAAACGCCTTAAAAAAAACTGCATATCACCCAAAATCAATTTCATAATTAAGAATCTAGGTCATCAGTTTTACAAATGTAATGTGAGCACAATCTGGAACGACATTGCCGTAGCAGAACAAGCCATTAAGAGCAATAATCGAACAATAAATAAATGAAAACGACGAGAAAAGTTATATCACAAAAATTTAATTTTGCGCAGTGTTCCTTTGCTTTTTGTGAAGTTGCTTTAACAAACAGCAACTTTTAAACTTTAAAGAATCAAGGAGAATTTATAGGCCAATCAATAGGACTTTTTTGCTTGGTTGGTCGGGCCTTTTGACCATGGTGTTAATAGCCCAGAAAAGATCGTAGTAACCTAATCACCCTGCCCAGCAGTGTTGCCAAACCAGGAAACTTACTTTATGCTGCATCCATTTATTCGGTATATCCGGTTTTTGTCTTTCTCTGCACACCAGCACCAGCATCTGTTGCTTGGTCGGGTGGTCCGTTATCTGGTCGCCAAACGGCGGCGTGTACGGCGATGCCGTCCCTGCAAAAGCACACGTGAGGTTTACGCATGAGACAGGAACTGACGATGGTGAAGACGTCAGATCCGGTGCAAACACAAAAAGACGGTTTCCGTTTTCATACGGTGGGGGCCGATGCCAAAGAATTCCTGCTGCCTGCAAGACACGTGTGGTCAGGACCCCAACCGGACAATTACCCCCCTCCCGAAATTTTCAAAAATAACATCAAGTTACAATCATTCTGGTTGCACGCCTGCGTGTGATGGAAAATGTCGCTTTCTATCGTTGTATGATCAATCATTCACAGATTTACAAGACCCTCACAATCTTTAATGCCAACAAACAGCATGTGATACCCTACCTACATCCCAAAACAGTTGTTGCCAGCGACACACCATCGATTGTCGAGCCCATTACAACGACGGTCTATAGCGGTAAAATCAAATTTGAGAATAAGGCAAACTGATTTTTTATTCTTCACTTTAAAAAAGTATCATTGCTTGCATAGAGTTCGCCACCAACACACGGTTGAAATTTTGTGGCAACAAAATAATATCAGCATACATCTAACAAGCGGGGTATACTGGACTTTTTATCTCAAAAATCTACTTTTGAGAATAGACTTGCTTGCATTGGAGCGCAGAACTCAAGGAATTTTCTGAAACATTTTTTACTTTCTCGATGAGATTCAGTCTAGCTAGCGCAACATAACAATCGTAATGCCCTTTTGCCAACGCAAATCATAGTTGACAAGACGCATATACATGAAATAATCGAAACATCTTCACGGTTGTGGCAGAATGCTAAATCGTACCTTGAAAAAAACACAAGAACAGGCCAAAGATATACTTTTACCCATTTTTTCAAGTGGAAACTATATCGCCTATGCTCCAAGTTTCGAGATCTAGACGTCTTATACCGTCGTTCAAAAGTTTCTTATTATCTCCCAACCTTCAACGTCGCAGGGGCTACTATCAAAAACGAGAAATGTAGGCATCATTTCTTACAAGCGGATTCATAACCAGGGTTGGCACGTCCAGAGGGATCAAAAAGGCCAAATTACACATCAAAATACTTCAAATAGCTCTCAAACATGCCAAACAAACCGACACAGGTCGATGACTATCAGTTTTGAATTACGTGAATGAGTAACGGTAAAAATACAATGTTGCTATGGAACTAAGTCAAGATTTAGTGCAAATAAATAAACAAACCAATGTTAATCTCCATAAGTACCATCTCCTCTTCTAGACATTGCTTAATAAAAATGCCTATCAGTGTTTGAACCAATAAAATACAGATTATGAAAATACAAATATGCATCATGCCACAGTTTTTGATTACTAGGTATCTGGTACACAAGCGCCAGATATGTCAAACCTGTCATAATTCCACAAAATATCTATGAAAAAAAGAAAATGCAGTCACAGCGAAACCATAGAAAACGTTTTCTAGGTTCAAATGGACCAAATACGCCATATCGCTAGTCAAAACATGTCAAATAACATCAGTAAATGCCAAACAAGCTGAAAATAATCTAAAAGTTTATCCTCAACGGAGACAAGTTTTTCAAAAATGCCAAACAACGTTTTTTTCTGCCAATACCACTAAAAACGTCCATAAACATGCCAAAGTATGACGCACATGCCAAACAGCATTTTCTCAGGCCAAACCACTTTCAAAAAGGCCAAATTTCTGGAACTTGGCATTAAAAATGCCAATCTGGCAATCCTGATCATAACAATGTCCTCATGAAAGCATTAGACCGTTACAACAACCAACGTCGTAGGCCACCTCAGTACTACGGAAGATATAAATGGTCTTTTTTTCAATAGCTGACATATCTAGCACCCAAATGATACAGCCCTGCCGGTTAAGGCACCGTATTAGCTTTAGAATGTCGCATTCGCTCACCTTCGTCATATTCACACCGATTGGCCATCTCCCACAGAACGAGTGCAAGAGCGTAAACGTCGATCCTTTTGAACATCTCAATATCAGTGAGATTGACCAGGCGCTCAAGGAGCTCGGGCGCCATGTAGCGGGACGTACCTACTTGCCCTGCGAGAAGATGGAAGACAAGTTACTAAAAATGGGAAACTCTGTGGAGCTTGACGCTAAAGACCCTCCCGTGGATGAACAAGCAGTAAGAGAAGATTAAATTACTTGTACAACATTCCAAAGGAGCTTTCCTTCGTACAACAATTCGATAGATCTGTGCGGGTATGAAGACATTAAACATTTCATTACTAAAGAGATGGGAAATCATTATCTATCCACAACACTTAATGTCGCTTACGTGTAAGTTGAGTCATAGTAAAAAAAAAACACGAAATTATTTCCAAAATACTTTTGTTTCCACGCAATAATTGCTAACGGCCGCGGAGACTTGCTCAGACTTACCCGCGTTCGACAACTCGTCTCTACTCATCTGTGGGTCAAGTTTGAGCGAGAGTCCGAAATCGGCGAGTACGCACGAGTTGCAATTGTCTTTGACGAGTATGTTTGAGCTTTTGATGTCTCTGTGTGCGATTGGGATCTTCATGCGTCCTGTGTCGTCTCGTTCCTCGTGTAGATAGGACAGACCTGGAGGTACAAAAGACCAGTTGGGGGCTGAAAGTTAATAGCTAGATCAGGCACTGAAAGGTTAGCAAATCCTATCGTTTACTTGCATTGGTGACAGCGCAGGAGTTAGAAAGACCACAACCTAACCTTCCAGAGGCGCTTTTTTTCACCGTATTCCATCATGATTTGCGCAGGTCATGATAGTTTGAGAGTGGTTCGATCCAAACTGCTGGACCATGCCATGTCTAGTCAGAGTATTGTGGTGTTTATCAAAACAATGAGGCAACTCTCTCAGGTCGATTCAGTTGAACTTGCTCAAAAGTTTCGCTAATTCAGAACAACGCACAACATTGGTTTCATTGTTTGAACGAGTTAGAAATCATGAATTTAATCATACTATTGATGCAAATGGTTTCGAATTCCAATACCACCAAATCCGAAAAGGATTTGTAGTTTCTTTGAAAGGGTTTCCAGCATGAAAGATGAATGAAAAAGCTGGCATGAAGGTCAAGTCCCGTCCGTCCCTGTGTCACAGTTATGAAAACAAGCCTTGATATAACTGACCGCTTCTTCACAAAGCACCACACTTTGGCTTATGACAGCTTTCTACAGCCGTTTTAATTATGTCTTCCGTTTCGGAAACCTTCGGAATTAAAAGTCTTGGACTTTTGCTATGGACAAAGGCTTCGGAAACCTTCGGGATTAAGTCTTGGACTTTTGCTATGGACAAAGGTTTCGGAAACCTTCGGGATTAAGTCTTGGACTTTTGCTACGGACAAAGGTTTCGGAAACCTTCGGAATTAAAAGTCTTGGACTTTTGCTATGGACAAAGGTTTCGGAAACCTTCGGGATTAAAAGTCTTGGCCTTTAACAGCCGCCTTGAAAAGACTTAAACGAGCACTGTCCAAGCAGTAACAGAAACGCTGGAAATGCTGTCTCGCTGCGCACAAGTCGGTCACCAGCATCCACACCACTTGCAACAACTATCAAGCAGACTGCAACGTACCTTTTGCTATGGACAAAGCCATGTCGCAGAACTGGAACCAGTCCAGTTTGTGAGAGCGAAGGTATTGTGCCAGACTTCCCTGCTCGTAGTAAGCGGTCACCAGCCAGTACTGGAGCTTGCTGTTGACCGTGTGTTGTTCAGACGCGTAGAATTCTATCAGGTTCTCGTGTCTCATCCACCTGCGTTATCAGCGAATTACACGCAACGCGCCAGGTGCGTTCGGGAAAGTTAACGAAATGCGTTACGGGTGTACTACAAATTCACTTCACTGAGAGATACGCAACAGCGTTTTTCTGCACTTCAGAGTAACCACCACAACGATTAACCGTGCTTGAGGGAGTACAAACATTACGACGAAAAGAAGAAAATCAGCAAAACCGTTTCCAAAATTCAGAAGTTACGATGACAGCATTTACGAAATTTAGTGCCTGGTTGAAATGCAGTGATCTACACACGACGTTAACCGCAAATTTTTCTCTACTCCTCCATCAGCTAATAAGAAAAGAGACTTAGCCAGAGTTTTATGACAAAAGCCACACGCAAAAACTCCAAATGCCATAAATCAGTCAGACTGATCACTCGCCAAGTGAAAACAGCCTAAATAAACAAAATCATCCAAACTTTGCTCATAAATCTTGGCCGCAAACACAACAACCCAATTTCCATGAGCTTTCTGACATGATATATACCTTGGACCACCACCAACTCCTAAGCGATGGGTCACTGTAAGCTGTATCGCAAAACCCAAAGCGATACGACCACTAGAAGCAACTGCAAGATGACACTTCAGAGATTAGTCAAAGCGCTGTGTCTCGTTCGGAACGAGTCATATCGACGATCAACACAGTTTTCTCCTTTCCTAACCTTTCAGCGAGCATGTCCTTTTCTTGCCTCCAAGCGCCATAGTTGCGGAGCCGGAAGACTTTAACCGATACGACCTGAGGCTTCGTGCAGTCCTGCTGAAGCTTTGCCTTCCAGACCTCCGCGAAACGACCTCGCCCTGATGAAAACAAAATGCATGGAAACGATGGCAAAGCGTGCTCGGGAGTTGAAAGCTATCTCGGGAAAATGTAACATACGAAAACGTTTATTTGAGGGTATTTCGTTGAAATCCAAATCAAGTTATAGTTCTGCACACAGCATGATAACTGCTACAGCAATATGTTTTCCTTCGGTTGATTGCGCAAATCCGCGCTTACTGCTAAATGTTCGAGCCCACACCTGCACAACCAAAGTTGCGTTGCAAGCGCATTTTGTTGAAATTCTTGCAAAACACTTTTCGCAAAAAGTGAAAAACAGCGAGCGATATGTTCACATCTAAACAAAATGCGCTTATAAAATATCACAAACACCCACACAACCCTCCAAACTAGTTGACAGCACATTTCTATCCGTGTGCGTGTTAACGGATTCCAGTCAGGTAGCCAGTCTAATGGCAAAGCTTACCAATAATCTTTTGGAGCTCGATTGGCAAATGGTGGTCGTTGTGGTTCATTGCGTTACCACGTGACCCGCGAGTGTACTGGGTAGCCGTGCTCGAAGAGTACCTGCAGAGAACAGAGCACATTTTCTTGAAACGAACTGAGCATCACAACGCAAAGTTGAAAGCGTTTAAGTCATCCAAACACCTGAAGTCCACGGCACCAAAAACAATCTGATTTGCGTGTGACGAAAGTTTCAAAAAACACAGTTTTCCAACCGATACAACGGTTGAGCAGTGAGATTCAGCATTTCAATACTTGTTGGTAGGTACAGTATTTTTGGCCACAACATTCCGTGAAAAGTTCAATTGCTGGCTACGGTAGGTAGGTAAAAAAAATTACACAGCTGTTTCTTGTTGCACTGGCAGAACTGTTGGAAATTTTGCGGTAAGGATTCTGTTTCCGCATAGACCACCTTATCACGGTTTTATTTTCTAATACAAAAAATAAATTTGTACTTCTAACAAACTTCAAAAACGCTGCGTCCTGCTGTCATAACATGGGAATAAAGACCTTATATCTCAAATCTTGCAAGCCACGAATGGAAAATTGGATGAACGAAACATGAATGGAAATTTGGACAAACTAACTGACCGTATAAGAAAGTTTGAAAACAAACTAACTGGAATACAACCCAAGATAGCTGAACATGAAAACAAGTCTAGCTGCGCAATGAGATGATTCGGAAAACAAATCGAATTGTCTTTCAACTTGATAGACAGGAGCGACACATGCAGGGTCGCACCGAGGAGGAATTCCCCAGGCACCGAATGACTGCGGGGGGCGGCGAAAAGTCCCAACAATGTCACAAGTACTTTTTTCAATACAGTATATTTGCTTCCGAAAGTCTTCAGGTTCCAACATGGGGCGCCAAACTTGCTTCTTGCCCTGGGCGCCATATAACCTCGTGACGCCCCTGGAAACATTCAAATATGTGGTGTAGAAAATGAAACGGCAATGACGATGGTGAAAACGTTCTGTTGTCTGGCTGTCAAACGATCTCGAAATTGATCTCCAGTCAAACGCTATGCAGGGAGTAATCCGACTGGGACACAAAAGGAGCACGAATAATCCTCGTCCACGAATTGCAAGGTTTGTGTCATTCAAAGGTTTGTGTCATTCAAACGTTTGTGTCATTCAAACGTTTGTGTCATTCAAACGTTTGTGTCATTCAAAGAAACGAGTTTCTCGCAAACAAACCAAATCTCAGAAATCTTGAAGTCAGGTAAAAATATTGAAGCACAGTGCAGTAGAAATGTGGTCACAAACTCCTTTACAAATAAAAAATAGCTGTGTCTGGAAATTTTTACAGCTTAAAAGAAATGTGTTACTCGGGTACTAGAAACAGTGCTAGCATTTTTCGTTCTTCCTTGTATGTGTGGCTTGTGTGCATCACCTAAGTGCATTGACTCTGCACTGCTGTTACTACTTATGTAGTTCCGTTAGGTGTTTCTGTTATCTCTTACTTAATTTGCTTTCTTTGCCTTCACTACAAATTGGCATTAGACTCTCGTATAATGCATTGAGGTGTCTTTGGTCCCCGATCGCATTGCGGACATTGCAAATCGAGTATCTACCGTGGTAAATACGAATCTCCTCCTTCCCATGCATGAGTCACCACATAGACCGAAAATTCATTTCCTGAACGAACGAGTGAACACTTTGCTCTCAGCCTGTTTAAATGCTGTGACATACATTGCGGCGCTGCACTAGACCACAACTATCGTGAAGCATTTATATCTCCAGCTATATCACCCAGTACATTTATACGCGAACACTGCAAACATTTAATGTGGCAAAGTCAAGGCAATTTTTCTGGGGCCTTTATTTGCCTGCATCGCATTTCACTTCCATTAATATCGTTTGATCACAATACGCATAAAAAAAGCTTATGCTCACAGCAACATACTTCTACGCTATGCGCTATGCAGCGGTGCTAGCAATTGCCAAGCATCACAGCAACCGTGCTCAGGCCATCTAATCAATACGCGTGCTTTTTCTGGCACCACAGAGGTCTTTCATCTGTGCGTTCCTTGTTAGTGGCATGCGTACGTGAGTTGTACTTCGTTGTTTGTGGGTGTGAAGACACTTAACAATAAACTTCTACACATAACTTTCTACGACTTTTTATAAAACGTGCACAATACCGACATACCTCCGCAAACAGTTGAACAAATTTCATAGTGGGGCTTCCTGGTTTCGATTTTAGGCGTACTGCGTACAATACATCATGGTGGATTGAATGTGTGATGTCACCTGTTGTTATTAAACATTGGAACGCCCTTTTGGCGCAATTCCTGAAAAGATTGGAATGCAAAAATGCACCTACAATCGCTGTGATTTTATCGAAGATTGTTTTTTCAATTCCAAAAGATACATGGTTCTCTATTAAGTAAACCTGCGACAAAATCCCAATTTGTATAAACAAGGTTGGGAATAATTTAAGCAATGCTGGAAATTTCTAAATTAAAAACCTTCCAGATTCGTTCTTACCATATCCGTTCGTAAAACTTTGTACCTTAGATTCTGGGCGTCAAACTCTTGTGCGAGTAATGTATTCGGAACTATGGAACATATGAATGTTTTAGTGCGCACACGACCATCCCAACCTTCCTTATACTGCAAACATACTTTTCATTAGTTGGTCACAAAGATGATTTGTATCAAGCCATCAGTGAAAGACGGATCGACATGTGTGCGGTATAACGACACAACAAGGTTGAGATTGAAATAAGCTTGCCTTATCAACAATATAAGCACTCAGAAAAAATTCGAAGATGATTTACAAGTTCACGAAAATAGTGGTGGGAGCCATTGCATCACGGACCCTCCTTAAAACATTGTGGGCGTCCAAAACTCCCAACCCCTTGTTCCGCCGCCCATATTTACAAGCGTAAATAGCTCTTTTGTAACGGGGTTTTAATATCAATGATTTACCTGCATTCTGACATGTACGCGCGGTGGCCCCAACAATAAAAAAGTTATGCACACAGATGATAATGATGAGAAATACATGGTCTTCAGTTGCTGTTCAAAGTTTGGCAGACAAAGCCTGTGAAGTCAGCCGGCTAACTTAACTCTTAAAAAAGTTGGGAAGCAGTCTAAAAAAGCATGATTACTGCCGGTATATGGTGCAATTATGAAATGGAAACTGCCAATGAAATTAAATCGCATTAGAGAAAAAAACAGCTACCAATGAAGTCGCATTACAGAAAAAACTACCAGTGAAACCGTATTAGAGAAAAAAACTACCAGTAAATCGCATTTCGAGAAAAAACAACCAATGAAATTGCATTAGAGAAAGAAGTCACGCAATCGACTCGTCCAACCACTTCGTTTTCGACAGCAAGCGCAGTTTCGAGCTCGTGTCATGGTTGTTTTTACATCCGAGCCACTTTTGTCAGCGGTGTTGTGAGTAGGCCAGTGACTGATAACAATGAGCCGCGAGCATAGTGCATTTCATCAAGCTCCGTGGCAGTGAGATCTTGTTCTGTGTGCTCGAACCGTAAAGCGACATGCGCGAGTGGGTTTTCCACAAAAGGTTTACTTGTGAAAGAAACCTACGCTGTCAGTTCAGCACCGATTCGTCACCCGGAGGTAGCTACGAACTAACTGCTCCCCAATTACACTTTGCAACCAGCAATTACGCTTCCTTTGGGATATATGGTATCAATTTACGGATAATTTGTTAATGTAAACTAATGACATAAGTCGACTGACCCTCAAGTGTGGGGAGTCTTTCAAAATAGCAGACAACATTGGGAGACGGTTTTAACGGAATCAAGTTTTTTGTACAAAACATGGAGGAAGTGTAAAAAGGGACACAGAAAGATAAAGAAGAGGATGCTGTGTACTCAGCATTCCCGGTCTGGAAACCATTTGTAGCGCCCGGTTTTGGGAACCAATGTATTCCAGGATTTCCTGGCTCTGTGAAACTAAGTTTTGCATCACAATTATTGCATCACGACGTTTGTGTATTTTTGATGACTTCCTTTTGCGTCTCTCAAAGGAAATCGAATACATCTCACAAAGAAAAACTGTAAACGTCTCAATTCCGCGCATGTGGAGCCTCACAGTTTTCGTAGTCATCTCTCGCGAGTGCCCCTCGCTATCACGCACTAGGTGCGTTCGATCAATAAGAAATTTCGCTACATTCACGCGTACTACACTGCGGGAGCAAGCAAGAAACCTGCAGCCGCTACAGCTGCAAGGAACGTGAGGTCGATGTACAGTCAGAACCGTCGCCTGAAAGTTTTCAATAGTGGGGGTTTTCGTTTGTGCGGGGGGTCTTGACATTATAAAATTAACCACTTATTTATAGTGTTTCACGTTTCAATTTGGGGGAGCTTGGAACTTTGTTTGGGGGAGTAAGTCCACCAAAGCCCCCCATGGCGACGGGACTGTGTACAGTTATCAGTGGCTGATTCTTCCTGCGCGGAAAAGTGCTAGCCAGCCACCGTTAATTAAGCATCGACCTGTCTCCGCCATCAGACACGCCTCCAACGTACTCCTGCCCTCAGGGAAAATACCTTGGAGTGCTTGTCGGTTGTCTGACCCAAAACGGTTTATCTGTGACGTCCGAGTTTTCAACTGTGACGTCCGACGTCGCAAACACGACCAATCCAGCAAATAGGTGGCATACTTTAAACCAGCTATGTCGAACCCAAATTGCTTACTCAGCCAAAAATCATTTGTGACTATCTTCGCCAGGGCCGCACATTGAATGATATTTGAATGAGGGCCGCACATTAAATGATTTACTCTGATCTTAGCAAACAAAATTTTGTTGAACAGAAAATACTGAAAGTGTTCGAATCCTAACTTCAATGTTAACGACTGTCTGGCACCTTTAGCCGCTCCGAATGTTTGATTTCATAGGCAGGTTTAGTGCCAATGGATCAAGGGTAGAAATCAGAAAACTAATAAAACGTTTTGCACCAAAGTGTCAGTGGACACCTGGAGTTCTCCCAGCATGGGGTGCAGACGTGATAATGTGGCACTGAGGACTACCTGCATCAGAAATGTCTAATTTAAGGTTATAAAAATAAGAACAGGTTGTCAGTACGTAGGCTACTTACATTACAGCAAAAACCTAAACTGGGCCGTACAAAACCTTCGACTGGGCCGCATGCGGCCCGCGGGTTGGACATAGCCCCTTTAAACAAATCACGTAGTAGCGCTTTCCGCAGATTGTGCTGGCGAAATTGTGAAGAATTGCCGGGCTGCTTATTTTACTTTTTCATTTCACTCGGTTTTGGTAAAAGATACAAGGCTCTATAACCGCATCCGGCTTGTTTTACATCTTGCCTGCTTTCAAGAGTAATTCTGCGTTATCTGTGTGCAGGAATCTGAACACCGCGTACGTTCATGCTAAGCTCGTCGCAGAAGCGTTGAAACTTAAAACAACTATATTTTTATTTTGATTATATTTGAATCAGAGTTGATGATGCCTACTTTGTTCGCGAAATATATACTCTGTAAGATCTTAGTGTCTGATTCTTTGCTGAGAAAGGATTTCTTACCGTTCACAGTGAACTTTACTATGCAAAATACAACTTTGAAAACATATTACAAATAGCGACAAACTCTTTTTAATCAACACTGTATACACTATGTTTCTAATCCACCAGGTAAAAAACTTGCATCAACCCTAGGTTCACTGCAACCAGAAAAAAAGACCTATCTTCATCGGTGACAGCGGTTTTCTGAGCTCTTCCTGATAAAATAAAACTTAAACAATCAGCATGAACCAGGTCTATCGCAGCTGCGATGTCAGTGGATTCTACCAATGCGCTGGCGGCGTTTACTCGAGAGTTCACAATTTACTGTTTTGGAAATGTCTTCTGCAAAATTTGGTCCAACGAGTGCATTTAAAACCTATTACATTATTTTTTTTCTTCTAAAAAATAATGTCCATCGAAATATCGCTTATAACCTGCTACCACCTGCTAGGCGTTTGTCTTTTCCTTTGTCAAGACGTGCGCTGTTTGGTTTATATATGCAAAGATCACAACCATAACGGCTAACACAACATTGCATGACAACAAAAATGGGCAAACACCTCTCGTGCAACTGTAGAGGAAGCCCTATCAGTAAAGACTTTATGTCCACACATCTGGTTAAACTGGAAAGATTACCGGCTTAAACAGCTTGAACGCAGCCAAACTATATACAAACAGAACTTAGCTTTGGCTGAGTACAGTCGCGCACCTGCATGAGAAGCTGTGCTTCCCGCTCTCATCCCAGGGGCCGTCCCCAATCAGGCTTGCGTCATCGGATGACAAGCGACTGCCACTTGCCAGCTTCGCTTCAAATTCCTCTTCTTTAAGTCGATTGCGACGTCGAACGCAGCACGCGATGCAAATCACAGCAAGTAAGATGATCGTGCCTGTCACGGTCCCGATTACAATTGACACGGTGTCTGATGTGTCTGTAAAAAAACAAGATGTTTCAGTAAAACTGGACAAGTGGTTTATGCAAATATCAGTCTTCTTCATGGTCGCAGTTAGAAAACACCATTTTTGCAAAGTGAAAGTTAACCAGAAATGGAAAACACCACTCAAACGAGTCGATACATAAAAAGTTTCGGAGATTAGAATGGACCGTTATTTTCACGCACGCATGGCTGTCCCAACACTCGCATTGACAAAACAAAAATTCACAAAAAATTTCTAGACAAGCAAATATTCAAAGCTAACTAACTTCAGAAAACGCAATCATATCGTTTTTACCAGGTCTATTGCTGAGACCTCAAAGTAATCAAATTTTTCGAGCTGTCATTTTAACTTAACATTACTAGGCTGAAATGAATGTTTATATTTGAAGAGCAGTAGGTATGGGTCAATTAGAATGGCACCTCTCAGTGAACAAAAATCTCTTGCGATACACACAGCAGCTGCTCTAGTTAACATATAGCGCGTGTACATAGGCCGATAGACTTCACATGGTTCTTAGTTTGCGACCAAATTTTTCATTGAAATCTATTAGAAAAAATTGGAGAAAACAATAAAAAACTTTCGATACGTCTCGCGCGAGCACGCGCTGATGCGATCAACGCGACATGTCGCTTGCACAGACTGTGGAAGAAGCTTCCACAAAACGAAGGGATTCTCGCACACCCGCTTTCCAAAACAAGTCCGTTAAGGTCAAACAGGCCATGAAAAGTAAGCTTCCCGTCCCACGTTGAAAAACCACGACTTTCACAACAACGGTCAACCTAACAAGAGAGCGGCCTTCACGAAATACGATTAAGTCCCAGCAAGCTACACGAAAACTAAACGAATTCTATGGAATGACCACAAAGAATACCTCAGTGACAAGAAAGTTTTCGCAGCAGCATTTTGCTTTGTTAACCAGATACTTCAAAAGCGTCGCGGAACTTATGCAAATGATAACAACCGTTTGCAATGTAGTGAATTGCATACCTGGCTTCGCACTTGTCATCGCAGGTAACGTGGTGCTTCTAACAAAGACCTCGTCCGACAAGTACTGCGAAACATTGTTGCAAGAATCGCTAGCGCACTCGCATCTCAGATCAAGTGCGTCTTGCGTGCAGAAACCTTGAATCTGTTGCTTAGAAAACAGATCTTCCTTCCTTTGAACTCTTGAATGGTTGCAATACTGCACAAACCAACAACGATAAGAAAATATGATCCCCTAGTAATATCGAAATACGCTTCGTGGCTAAAACAGACTATAGTAGCTTACACCTAGCTTTGTGTGCGTCGCGGTAGGCTGAATTCCGTCTTTAGAAAACGGCATGCTCCCACTGGTGTTAGACAGAACATTGGATATTGCGCAGTCGCTTGCTCAGAGCTTGTTTCGGCAAGGCAAGGTAAACCAGCATTTTCACTTCTTGTTTTGAGTGTTCCGTGCACCACCAACACCAAAACATTGTTAGTGAAAGCTAACCTTGCTAGTTAACAATTTCCGTTTATCGTCAACTGATTTGTTATGCAATAGTAGTCAGTCACATCGATTACGTATTGCAGCAATCCACAAGCGGTGAAGACCTTCAAAACGTTACAACTGTTTATAAAAAATATGCGTCACAGAGAAACTGAAATCAAGGCACAATCATGTTCTTGCGGGGTCATGGATAATGGTATAGTATGGAGCGACACGACGGTAAAATTTAAAAATCATTGTCTTTAGTTTAGACAAAACGGATTGTTAATTTCAGCTCTCAAATTTTAACACGGTTCGAGGCCCAGAACAACTGCAACCGCCCAAGTTTATTCTTGCAAATGCTCCGCAACTACATGCTTTTTTTCAAAGCCCATTTCAGACAAGGCCGCAGCAACGAATGCTAAAAAACAAAACGACCCACAGATAGCTTACCTGGTTCGTGCACGCTGCATAGATGAATACATAATCCGGCTGACGCTTTATAGTCGTGTGGCACAAGCCGTCACACGCGCACTGCTCGGCAGGGCAGTCGATGGGACAAGCGATTTCATTGCATGCGCGGGAAGAGAGTTTCTTTGAGCAAACGCGACACTCGAGTGATGAGACGGGATCGAGAACAGTCAGCACGGACATCAGAATAGACACTAGCACTGGACCTGAAATAAGGCAAGACGCGGTTTCTTCGACACCAGCCGGTCACTGCTCATCACAAACTTGGGGTTTAGGGTTTCAGGAGTGAATGTAACACGTTGCTGGAAAAGAAGTGATGATTGAAAAAAACACTTTTGATTCTGCGCCACCGACTTCATCTCGAACTCCACTACTAATCTGAGCTGTTCCTGCCTGAACTCCTCGACAGTGAAACTTTTACATGATCTGGTCGGAACCAGCGCGTTCTGGTTAGAAAATCGACAAACGTGATAATCACAAATTTGGCCGATTAAGATAACGTATCGCCGTGTCCTCAGAAGCTTGAGATAATTAAGCGTCATGGCGCCCGTACGTTACTTAGCAAGACGTCAAACAAATTTTTATTGCATAATTTTTTTCAACGACATCAACGATATTTCGTATAGTTTTCGTACCCTTTCTTCATTTCAGCTCATAAGGCATATAATATAGCTTGAAAATCCTTTTCGTGCTAGCACTTGAGATCTATCCGCCACAAATCTCTCGGCCCAGTTGGGCAATTTTTTGGCACTGCGGTACTCGGACACTGCCTTTATTTTTGAGCAAACTGCTATTGAAAAGGGCAACTGTATCGCTTTGAACAACTACTAAATAGAGCATTGCTTGAGGACGTAATAACTACAGGGAAAGGAGACATTCCCAATGTCTGGATATGTCTGTTTCCCCGTAAAATGGAACGCTGTAAATTTATAACGCAGACTTTGATGAAAATTCAGTAACTTCATTCGCTACAGTACATGTCGCATACCTCGCATGGTGTGACGTTGTGTTTGCTCACGTCTTCTTATGCTTTCAACACTCAGTCCATTACCAAGAATTACAAGCACCTTTCTACAATAACAAATCTTCTGAAATGAAAAGTAACAACCCCACGCAGGGCACCGTGTGTAAAACTAACGAAAAGGAGCTCCGAACTGACCAAACATCACCAAATCAAAGAGCGTGGATCAAGGAAGCAAGATGTCGAGGCTTGACAGGCAGTACCCGAATGAACGTCGTCCATGCTCAACAATCCCGTGTTCAAGGCTTCAACGGAAAGGGGAAAGAATTTTGTGCCTTGGTTTGTCAATCATGTCAGCAAGACGTCAAATGCAGTTAAAAGCAGCTCAAGTAACGTTTTAGTGGAATTAATTCGCCACAGGCGTCCGGTAAGTACAAGCTTTAAAGGCGACCACTGGAATCACTAACATACCAAGTGTTTCTCATCACAGAAGCTCATGCAGCAACCGGAGAAAGGTTAAGGTAAAACATGGGTTAGAGCAACTTGCAACAATAGCTTTATTTTGATAACCTTAGCATTACGACACAACCTCACAACCTAGTAGAATAGGTCAACCATAAAAGTAGACTTAGTATCTCAAGAATAGAATATGTAATGCAATCCTACAATAAAGTGGAGATTGCACAAACAATAGACACCAGGCGGCAACAAACTGAACTTGCCTAATGCAATCCACCCCGGCGGTAGAAACAAAACTACTAACTGTAGACTATCGGACAAGTCTACTAACTTCAGACTATCGGACAAGTTACGAAATTAGAACGCCACGCAGGCATTAAAAACCTGAGCAGATGAATTACGAAAACTCGCCACAGCAAATGTAGCTTTGCACTTAGTGCTCACTGAGAAGTCACAACTAAACCTTCACGATAAAGACGTATTCCCCACAAGTCTGAATAGACGTATTCTAACAAGCCACGTATTTTTATAAGGTGTGAAAAGAAGTCTGCACAAGAGTCATTTGATTAAGCTATTCACTCGGGAACGTTGATCACAGTCTCACACTTACAATGGATTTTTTAAACTTGTGGAAGCACTGTTGCAGATATACTCATGTTTATTTCTACACAGTACGAAACGATACGTAGCTTATCGCTATCAGCAGTGTCACTGTCTCGCTGCATTACCTGCCAAGATGTCTGTGTTAAACAGTCACATGCAGGGCTCCCATTCAGTGATTTCAAATAAACCCAGACTACACGCCAAAAAAACGTATTCGTACAATAAAAAAACAGAAAGCTCGTGTTACGAACAAAAACATATGAGTGTACTTATTTGAATAGAAACGATAATCGAATACTGCTTTAATCAGTTGCGAAGTGCTTGTCGTGATCGTGAGGGTATCAGTCTTAGATCAAACAAAGCGCTGTTGTCCACCAGATCAGCGCTCTTCAAACTTTTGTTATGTTACGGCACACTAATACATTCTGAATTTGGCTGCGACACACATACTTCCTAAGTTGAGATGAAAAGTTAAAACCCAAAGCAATGCGGACTAAAAAGATTTGCAGCACAAGGTTTTGTCAAAACATAAAACATTCGCGTCACACTTCAGCCTCTTCAACGGTACACCAGTGTGCCGCGGCACACAGTTTGGGAAACACTGCTAGATCACGGAACAGTTAAATAGGTGTAACTATTGCAAAGCTCCCATCGCAAAACTTCATTCAAGTAGTAGGGTTCAAGCTGCTTTTGCGTGATATTTCGTTGAGAACATTTTTTCTAAACTGTGTAAGTTTTGATCTGCGAGAGAGTGTATCTTTCCTCAATACATATGTGGATGGACGATTTGTGCAGTGAAGGTGGTCAGATAGTCTATGACAGGGGTGGGCAATTATTTTTGCTTGGGGGCCACTTTGAGAAGGCCGCGTTCAGTGGAGGGCCGTAACTTCTCGTGAGAGTAGAAGCAAATCTTGATTTATAGCCTCAACACTAATATTTACTATAAGTTCGAGGAAATTTCAGATTTGAAAATTTTGCTGAATGCTTCTGCGTGCCACTGAAAACGCTGTGGCGGGCCACATTTGGCCCGCGGGCCGCTATTTGCCCACCCCTGGTCTATGATAAAAAAGATTGTTGTGTAGTGTCACGCTCGCAAACACATTGTCTATTTTTTGTGATACATCCTTCTGTTTGAACAAATTAACCACATACGAACCGTCGTATATGGTCACCTCCGATTGTCTTTGAAGTGTAGGTTGCCAAACCGTACCAGTTTTGACGTTTTTGACCGGTGCTTCTGCACAGTTGATACGAGGGCATGGCAAACGCTACGCATTTGCGCTCAGCGTTTAGGGGGCCCCGCGTTCATTTAATCAGGCCCTGTGTACAGTGATGGATAGGGTTGTACGGGAATGTGGACATGATGGCACAAATAAATATTAACCTTTGGAAGTTGCAACAGGAAAATCGACTTTAGTTTTAAGATTTATGTATATCGCGCAGGATGAAAACTTGAGCGCGTAAGTCGGAAAACAGTATTACAGAGACAACACAACAAAATCGAAACGTCAAGCTAAATACAAAGATTTGCAGTTTTCGCAAAATACAATTACTAAATAAAAGAAGGACAGCGCAGACTCCTGCTACTCAAAAGCTTAACGACAAACATTAGGCGAAACGAAGAAAATTGTTTCACATCTAAAGGGTCAACGGTAACTTGGTTTGGTAAGACTCATCAAAAACGTCTGCAGAAATTTATCTGGACAGGAGGCACTCAAGCGCAGACAAATTTAAAGCCACTCAGCTAACTCCCGAGTTATATTACGGACGGTCGTTTTCACCTTTTTAATGGAGCTGTTACGTATGGAGTTGTTTTTTTGTACGCACGTTTTCGACGATGTATCCATCCTTTAAAATTCTTTAAATAAGGACAGCCTGATAACCACCGATTTATCTAACCCAGACGTGCCTTTTATCCGTAGCAAAGCTTCAGCATCTGTATTGCAAATGAGTTTTTTTGTCTCTGATTCATGTTGTCAAAATGGCACTGGAAAGTTGACTCGCCACCGCAACATCAGTTTTTCGACAATATTTGGTAAAATTTGAGAGTAAATACGTTCCCTCAAGCAGAAAATACAGAATATTTGACAGATATATTCGCACTAATTCAGTGCTTCTCAACCTCTTTCAGCTTGCCACCTATTTTTACTGAAATGTTTTTGTGAGGCCCACTGAGATACTGCGGTAAAACAACTACGATAAAATTGAAATACGAAAAAGAAACAAAATATAAACAACACAATGCAATTCACTGTTTATGGAAAACTTGAGCTTGTTCATTAGATATCGTAAGATTTCCTGAGCCAATCAATACAAAATAGGATAATTTTCATGAAACGTTTTAGCCAATTTCCAAAATATTGTAGCATTTTGAAATATCTCGCGCTATCTTGATCGAACTTCGCGGACCACCTGCGGGCTGCGGTCCACTGGTTGAGAAGCGCTGCACCTGAGTGATAGGAATTTCAGCTTACAAACACATGCATAACTACAGTTTTAAAACGTTCCTGCAGCCTAAGCTAACACCGGGAACACTGAGACACCACGAAGGTCCATATGGGTGTTTGTTAAAACAAATTCGCTGCAATTCACCTCTGCAAGTGTTTACGGCTTACGCAGTTTGCCATCAATTTTATTTCTTTGTAAAAAAATTCTTGGGGAGTTTGGTCCCAGTGCATATTGGCTTAATACCATTTCGCTGTTTGCTGCAGTCTACCTGGTCATTGAATTTGTGTCGTAAGGACGAGATCAGCACTCCTTTTGCCAACCTGTACCGACACTAACTTCCAAGGGCGGATCCAGTCAATAAGGACGGAGGGGTGATTTCAGTCATATTTGGTAGTCAAATCTCATAATAGCTTCGCTACTGTATGAGAGATGAAGTATACTTCGCAACACTCCTGTGACAAAACAATGGACTACAAAATAACCTTATATCGCGAATGCTGTTTTTCGAATTGTACAAAATCATGGTGAATACGGTTACTTTCGTAGGTTTTAGGGTGGGCGATCGCCCCTGCTCACTTTGCAAAAGTTTGTCAAAAGAGAAAGTAAGGCACAAAAAATAATTTTCCGATTACTGGTCTTACTCTTTGGGAATCTCAATTTGCACAAAAATCAACAAAAATGCCTGCATCAAACACGGGCGGTTTCGAATGTTCCCTCCAATTTCTAGCAATGCTGCGCGGAAAAACAAGCGGGTGCGCTGAATCACAATTTTACTAAGAAGTTATTAAATCTATTACACAGTAAGATGTATTACAGATAAAAACTAAAAATAAAACAAATTTTATTGCGCTAATCATTTTTGCAACTGCGCAGAGGGATCTTAGCAGCTGCGCGGCCGCGCAGCTTAGAGGGAACATTGGCGGTTTCATACGCGGTAAAAAACAACTTCAGTGTTATTTAAACCAGCAGGTTAAATTTCTGTCAAATTGCTATGCAAAGAAATCCAGGCGATGTTAATAGCATGTGAGTCTGAACTGAGCATAGACGATGTACCTGGCAAAAATCCTTAACCAAAATTATGTACGTTGGATTTGCTTAAACATTTACATTGGGCCTCCATTCCAGGAGGCAAACGCCAGATTTGTCCCCTCCCTCTGCGCACGCACATGGCTGAAACACAACAGCTCCAATGACAATCACAGAATCAGTAGCTTCTTAACCTTGGTACTTTGAACGAAAGATATAATTTTCATGACAACAATTATACAAAATATAGCCGCAATTTTCAGATAAAAGCCAGCTAACCGACAGAAGATTTTTTCCAACATCGGAGCAGTATGCTTGATACTAATCACTACTGATGTGAAGGCTTCGTTGGATTAAGAAATTTTTACAGTTCCCTTTTGCGTACCTCAAGTGCTGTGCTCCCAGTGCCATTTCTTGGGAGCAAGTTATTACCGGAATTCTCATAAAGACTTCTAAAGGTTTGCTTCAGCTCGTTTCAGATACCAAAATGAAAGCGTCAGTGGTTTGTCTTGATACTGAAATTTTCCAAGAAACAAGCAGCACAGTTAACAGTCGTCAGCATTAACAAATAAGCTGAGCCACATTCAAATCAGAAGGCCTCTTTACTCGCAAGCTTTGGAGGCTCACAGAGCATACACGCAAATGACGCCTTCAGCAAGTCAAAGGCATCGTCGCATTTTGACGTCATGTGCTCTTACCACTCCCTCTCTCTTTTTTCCTTGTTTTCTCCCGTTTTTTTTGATGGCTGACCGACGTCGCGACCAAATCGCGAAGTGAACGGAAACGATAGGTCTCGCACTCGGAGATGTTTTAATTGCTTTTGGTGGCAATCTGATCGCGTTCGTCAGAAATTCTTCGAATAATCGAAATTATGTTTTCTTCCATATCCACCACCACTCCTACGAAAACACCCAGGGCTCAATACACCACTCAACTTGCTGTGCGGTATGGTTGACAAACAAATGCTTCGGGATAAGTAGGGAACCACAATTCCGCCCTCGTTACTGTAGTGTAAAAACCGAAGTTTTTCCATGCAGAAAATTATGTGCTTAGTGCTTAAATTGGAAATATTGCTATAGAAAACCTACAACAGGTAACTTGTTGAAACTAACATTCCTTTCCCTGCTGAAACAAGAAAACAGCAGGCCTAAGCTCGACTCAAAAAACTTGAACGCTACGTGTGACAAACTTTTTACAAATACGCTAGTGTATAGTTAAATAGTTTGTTTCAGCATTGAAACAAACTCTTTGCAAATAGTGTACATCATGTAAATAGTGTACATATCAGTCTACTACAGCAAGCGTAACGCCATGATTGGTATTCCTGCATGTTTCGAAAAAGGTCCCACCCATGGTCTTCTTTCCAAAGCTTTTGTTAATAAATGAGCAATATCCGGCAATAGATGTGTCATTACCAGTTACACAAGCAGTAGTTATACAGTATCTGATTTTATTCTCAGATGGGATAGCCAATAGCCGTTGATCATTATCGTAATCTCAATCTGGCCTGAAAAACCAGCAGTGAATAAAAAAAGCTGCTAAGCAGCGATGTGCTGGGTCAGTAAGCTATCTGATTAGTTGGGCAGCATATCTGACAATTGTCTAAAAGTACGAAACGCCACTGACAATTAGAATATCTCAAATTAACTTAATTGTTGTTCTCCTTATTAGCAACCAGTCAGCAAGGCACCTCATACTGCACAGTACATGAAACAACGGTTGGTGGGTAAAGAAGCAAATTGCAAGGTCATATTTGCCAGATTCTGTAATGACCCTTTGTTGCAATTACGGAATATTTACACCAGTCCACTGCGCCTATCATCCTGATTACAAAAGCTTGTACAGAAGTCATCATTTAATACTACTTCATTGTGCCACACTACTGACTACTACTAAGTACTAGCTGCGTTGCCGTTAGCCTGGAGACTGTAAACCTGGCTTGAGAAACCAAAGTTACGTGAGCCGGCAGTCGTCTAGCCGGCAGTAAATAAAACGGATCCGGCAAAATACCGCTAAAAATGCAGGCTGGATGTGACGGCTGACGTAACCCAGAGAGAAGGTAGCCGGCAG